>ERZ1699231.10-NODE-10-length-137211-cov-6.254873_pt1 | contig 137211 bp, 119 predicted proteins | sample MGYA00581551_ERZ1699231 | MGnify/ENA primary metagenome ERZ1699231 (study PRJEB42319, sample SAMD00040326) | human oral metagenome | material: saliva | host: Homo sapiens | study: EMG produced TPA metagenomics assembly of PRJDB4115 data set (Metgenomic analysis... | reverse complement strand
TAAGCAAGAAACCAAAACACTATACAATTGAAAGACAGTCAAACCGCTTCTGACTAGGAGAAACACCGAAGAAAACTCTTCGTTTTTTCCTCCTCGCCGCGGCGACTCATACAACTATACAGACCCCCAAACAGCCCTGCAACCCGAAAACGGGTGAAGTAGGACACAAAAAGGGCCTTGAAAGGGTCTCAAACACCTTTTCCAGGCACTAAAGTGCCTAGTCAGAGTGTTTTAAGGGTGGCAAAAAATCTTCAAAAAACTTCCAAAAAACCTCATAAACGCAGAAGAAACCACTCAAACCCTCGAAGAAAGCCCGGTGAAAGCCCTCTCAGCAGCCCCTATTCCTACTCCCCCGCTCCTGTGCCGCGACTAGACACCCATACCTATAGATACAGAAAGCCCCTCCCCTTCCATCCCGAGAGGAACAGAAGAAGAGGGGCACAGCTACGAGAGTGCTGAAGCTTAGTAACGCTTAGTGCTGGGTTGCTTAGTACTGGGGAGGCGCCTCATTCGCCATATTGTTGAAGCGCGAGTACTTACCGCTAAACGCCAGAGGGATAGTACGGGTCGGACCACCACGGTGCTTCGCAATAATCATGTCCGCCTCACCCACGCGCTCACTATCCGGGTTATACATATCCTCACGATGCAGCAGAATCACCATATCCGCATCCTGCTCAATAGAACCAGACTCACGCAGATCCGAAACCATCGGACGCTTATCAGTACGCTGCTCCGAACCACGGTTCAACTGCGACAGCGCAATCACCGGAACATCCAGCTCCTTAGCCAACAGCTTCAGGCTACGAGAAAACTCCGAAACCTCCTGCTGACGCGACTCCACCTTCTTACCCGAACTCATCAGCTGCAGGTAGTCCAGCACCACAAGCTTCAAATCATTACGCTGCTTCAGGCGACGGCACTTCGCGCGAATCTCCATCAGAGTCATATTCGGCGAATCATCAATAAAGAGAGGAGCAGAATCAATACGACCCTGCAGAGTCGCCAAGTTCGTCCAACCCTCAGTATCCAGGTCGCCCTTCTTCAGACGACCCATCGAAATCTTTCCCTCCGCAGAGAGAATACGCATTGCCAACTCAGTACGACTCATCTCCAGTGAGAAGAACACAGTCGTCATCTGATGATGAATAGCAGCAGAACGAGCAATATCCAAAGCCAGAGTCGACTTACCCACACCCGGACGAGCCGCAATAACAATCATCTGGCCGCCATGCAGACCACCGGTCAGCTCATCAAACTCAATAAAGTCAGTCGGCACACCGTACACGCCATCCGGGCGGTTCGAGTTCGCATCAATCTCATTGATGGTCTCCTCCAACGCCTCAGAGAAAGACACATAGTCTTCCTTCGCGTTACCATCAGTCACCGCATAAATCTCAGCCTGCGCCTGATCCACCAAAGTATCAACCTCAGTCTCATTGGCGTAACCCAGCTGAGCAATCTTCGTACCCGCCTCAATCAGGCGGCGCATAATCGCGTGCTCCTTAACAATCTCAGCGTAATACTGAGCGTTAGCAGCAGTCGGAACCGACGCAATCAGCGTATGAATATAGGACGCACCGCCCACGCGAGTCAGCTCGCCGCGCTTCTTCAGCTCATCAGCAACCGTAATCGCATCCGCAGGGCTACCGTGACCATAGAGAGAAAGAATCGCCTCATAAATCGTCTCGTGCGCCGGCTTATAGAAATCAGACGCACGCAGGCTCTCAACCACATCGGCAATAGCGTCCTTCGACAGCAGCATGCCACCAAGCACCGACTGCTCAGCCACATCATCATGAGGCATAGTGCGGGAACCATAATCAATGGCAGTTTCAGACATGCTTATCCTCGCGTTTCAATCCGATATCTACGACGTTCCAGAAACAATTTCTGCAGAACTCCTATGCTAGTTTCTCACGAAGGCACACGCGAAACACATACACGCCTAACGGGGAGCGCGCAGATAATCCTCAATCTTCTCAACGGCGAGCGCCGCGCCATCCATAGTACGCATTACCTCACCCAGCTGCCGCGCCCTAGCGCGCATGCCCTCATCGCTGAGCAGACGGTCCAGAATATCGCGCATATTGCCGCGGCGCACATCATTCTTCGTGAAACGCAGGGCGTTACCGTAGCGCACGCACTCCTCAATATTCCAGCTCTGCTCCGCCTGCATCGCAATACCGGCAAACGGCACACCCGCCAGGCACGCCGTCTGTACCGTCCCCTCACCGCCGTGGGTCATCGAGGCATCAATATGGTCGGCGAGCAGATGCGCCGGGACAGTCCCTGCGAAATGGATGTTATCGCCCAGCGGGCGGGTCTGCGCCTCCGAGAGCTGTACACCGCCGCCGACCAGCACATCCACCGGAGCGGCTGACAGCTGCCGTAGCACCTGCGCCAAAATATCTGCAGACCCTGAGGAACCCATTCCCACGTAGACCAGTGGCCGTTCTCTCGGTTCGAGAACAATCTGCGGCAGCTCACCGGGCGCACGGTAATAGATAGGACCCACACTAACGTCCGGCTCTACCAACGAGTCGCCGCGCAACTGCGTGAACAGGGAGCAAATAAGGTTCACATCGGCGCTGAGCATATCGACGGTACGGCGAGGAAGCCTCAGCCCATGCTCACGCGCCACACGCGTAAAAGAAGCCGGCTTATACGAAAACACCCGCGCCACCGCCCGCAACCATCCCGGCGCCACGAGCTCGCCGGCTGCAGGCTTCTTCGAAAAATACGTCGACGAGTACGCATACGGGCGCGCATAGAAAATGGGGACACCGGCAATACGCGCAGACAGCAGCATCGTCAGGTTAGAACCGATCACCACAGCATCCGCGCTAAAGTCACGAATAGCCGCAAGCTCAGCGGCAACCCTCTGGCGCACCATGCCGGTCTTGAAAGGATGCCGCACTCCCCTGCCCTGATCCAGCGCCATAATCTGCTCCGCCTCGGCATCGCTCATGACCGGTTCGCGAAGATGCACGGGTAACCCCGCGTTTTCCAGCAGTCCCAGGTATTTAGGGGAATACACGTGGAATAAGACCGTATGGCCTCGCTCCTGAGCCACACGCGCTATCTCGATACAGCGCGTGGTTTCACCCATATTGAAGCTTTCAGGAGAGAAAAGAATACGGCTCATAACAAACTCCGGCAGGCGCACACATGACTGAGCCGGTTCTGCGGCTCATGCGCCGCGGCTCATACACCTCAGTGTAAAACGGAGCCTCAGTATTCCCCTGGATAGCGAGGAATACTGAGGCTCCGTTTCACTGTGTGAGTTTTGCGGTGTGAGTCTGTCTTACTTCTTACGCAGAATCAGACCGATAGCGCCGATGTGGTCCGCGTGGCGGCGGAACACGCCGCGCATACCCAGCACGCGCTCACGAATCTGCGGCTTACGCGCCAGGTTGAACGCAATCTTCGCAACGCCTGCGGGACCCTCATCAGCCAGCAGACGCTTCGGCTCCAGCAGAGCCATATCAGTCTGGTACACATCCAGCACCTCGAAGCCTGCCTCTTCCGCCAGGGCGGTCCACTCGGCGACAGTCAGCGGACGGGCATTCACGCGAATAGTGCGCGCCAAATCCTTCTGAATCTCTTCCTTCAACTCGGGACGCAGGTAATCGGGAACCAGCGACATCTCGTGAATAGCGTAGTAGCCGCCCGGGCGCAGCAGACGAGCCGCCTCACGCATAATCTCCAGCTTGTGCTTATCGGTCTGCATGGTCAGCATCGCCTCGCCCACCACGGCGTCATAGCTTTCCGAGGGCAGACCGGTCTCCTGTGCGCTAGCGTTCACCACACGGTAGTTCGGCTTAGTCGATGCACCAATACGCTCGGTTACGATTTCAGCAGCCTTGGGATCAAGGTCCACACCGGTATAGCTCTTGGGGGAACGCTTCACAATCTCCAGGGCGGTAATACCCAGGCCCGGCGCAAACTCCACGACGTCAATGTCGCCGCCCAGAGCACGAGCCAGCAGCCAGTTGGTGGTCTCGCGGCCGCCGGGGCGCAGAACCTTCTTGCCCAGCTGAGCCAGCAGCCAGTGACCTGCTGCCTTTTCGGCGGGGCGGTCGGTACCGGGAACGGAAGGGGTCTTAGACACGGAAGACAACTCCTCAATACTTGTATTTAATATGCAAAATTTATCTTCCCTAATTCTAGACCCGCCACCCACAGGAAAGGAAATATGACGTTATGTAGAAGTATGGTTGCCCTTTATTACGGTGCACCACGGTTACGGCATACCCTAACGCCGTTGTCGCCTCCAGTTGCCGTTACTGCAACACTCAGAGGTTAAACAGAAACTGGAGCTGGATCTCTCGATCCAACCCCAGTCTCATCACACACACATACATACGAAAATCAGAGCCACTTCCGCAAGGAAAGTCCAACTTTCTGATGGTCCTCTCGAACCATCTATATAAAGTATTACGCGTAAACCTTTATTCCCTGTAGGTTAAAGCTGTAAGAAAGCTGGGAATAGATTTTTCCTCAAAATCAGGGCAAATCTGGGTCGCAGCACCCCGGATTTCACACGGAAACTATATGTTGCATTAAAAGAAGAAAGGCAAGGCGCTTTTGCCTTGCCATCCTTCTTTCGCTAGCGGGCGACCCCGCTACACGAAACACACACATTCACATCGCAGTCCTCTCGAACCAACACTTATAGTAAACACCCCCAACCTTATGGGAGGATTGAATTTAGCTGGAAACAAGCTGGGAGAAGACCAACAGAAGCCTGAGAGCTTTGATATTGTGCAGTTTGCGAGCCTCAAACCGGGCTAATAAGCCGCCATATACAGGCCCAGCAGCACCAGCGGATTAGCGACTACAGAGATAACCGCCAGGCAAATATTAGCCACGCGGTACTGACGGAACTTCACCAGACCCACCAGCGCACACACCAGGGCAATGCTGGAGGCAAGGCCGCCTACTATCAGCAACAACAGAAAAATAATGGTGGCTATATTGGCATCCGCAAACGGGATAACCGCTAGAGCACACAGCAGCAAAGTAATGCACTCCAGAACCACACCCGTGAGCAGAAGCTGAGCGCTAGAAGACAAACGTGAAAAAGATCGAGCCATGTCTACCAGTCTACGGGGTCAATTGGCCTACCTCGCAGTCGCAACCGTTCCAACCACCATTCCTTCTGCCGCCCAGCCCCTATTCTCAACCTCTCAAAAACAATGTTTCACGTGAAACATACACCGGAGCGGGCACAGCTACGGGTACAACAAACGGGGTGCCCCTCACGAAGAGGGACACCCCGTCCGACACTCAACACCGAAGCTTCAAAGCCTCAGCGTCAAATATCTAAAAATCTACTTACGCAGCAGCAACGACGTCCAGGACAACGTTAGCAACAACGTCAGCGTGCAGGCGGACAGTCACCTTGTACTCACCGGTGCGCTTGATAGCGGAACCCAGGTGGATGGTGCGCTTGTCAACGGAGCCAATGCCAGCTGCCTCAATAGCCTCAGCAATAGCCTCAGCCTTGACGGTACCGAACAGGCGGCCGTCAGCGCCAGCCTTGTGTGCAACGACAACCGGCTTAGCAGCCAGGGACGCAGCAATTGCCTGAGCCTCTTCCAGAGAAGCCTTGGCACGAGCCGCACGAGCGGCGCGGATGGACTCAACCTGCTTCTCGCCACCCTGGGTCCAGGTCACGGCGAAGCCGCGGGGCAGCAGGTAGTTACGTGCGTAACCGTCCTTAACGGTGACAACATCGCCAGCTGCACCGAGGCCGGAAACTTCCTGAGTCAGAATGATCTTAGCCATGTTACTGTCTCTCCTTCTCTTTAGCGGCCAGCGCCGGAGTAGGGCAGCAGTGCAACTTCGCGGGCGTTCTTAATAGCCTGAGCGATCTTGCGCTGCTCCTGAACGGTCACGCCAGTCACGCGGCGAGCGCGGATCTTGCCGCGGTCGGAGATGAACTTGCGCAGAAGTGCGACGTCCTTGTAGTCGATAACGGTGACGTCAGCAGCCTTGAGGGGGTTCTGCTTGGGTTTGGGCTTACGGATTTCAGCCTTAGCCATCGTGGTGCTCCTTAGAGTTGGGAGCCCGCGGCGGATAACCGCGGGATGGATTGATAAATTACTATTCGGAAAACGAAACCGGCTTAGAACGGAGGTTCGTCGTCGGCGCCGCTACCCCAGTCATAGTTACCACCAGACTGAGAACTCCACGGATCAGCAGCAGGAGCTGCGGGTGCCGCCGGAGCAGCCGGAGCGGAGTAGCCAGACTGGCCAGAGTAACCATTACCCTGAGCAGCAGCAAAATTGTTCTGCTGAGGAGCGGAGAAACCGCCCTGAGCAGCAGCGTTGTACCCAGCGCCACCGCCAAAGCCACCCTGCGCACCGCCACCGAAGTTATTACCTCCGGCAGAACGCTGTGCGCGAGTCACCTGAGCAGTAGCAAAACGCAGAGTCGGGCCGATCTCCTCGACCTCAAGCTCAAACGAGGTACGACGCTCGCCTTCCTTGGTCTCGTACGAGCGAGACTTCAGACGGCCCTGCGCGATAACCTGAGTACCCTTCTTCAGGGTCTCTGCAACATTCTCAGCGTAACCACGCCACACCGACGCACGCAGGAACAGGGTCTCCCCATCCTCCCACTGGTTCGTCTGGCGGTTAAAAGTACGCGGAGTCGATGCGATCGTGAAATTAGCAACCGCCGCACCCGCAGGGGTGTAACGAAGCTCCGGATCGCCAGTCAGATTACCAATAACGGTAATAACGGTATCGCCTGCCATTTGATGCCTCCTCGATAAGAGTTACAAGTATGTTGAATCCAGTACAGCGCAACCCCCTGACATTTTTAGAGGGTCAGCCGACCGGCAAGAAACAACTACTTGCTGGAGATCTTCTGATCCTCCGGGCGGATGATCTTGGTACGCATGACGGACTCGTTCAGGTTCAGAACACGATCGAGCTCAGCTGCGGTCTCGGGGGTAGAGGTGAAGTTCACCACTGCGTAGATACCCTCAGACTTCTTCTGGATCTCGTATGCCAGGCGACGACGGCCCCAGATATCGACGTTGTCGATGGAACCACCCTCGTTGGTCACGATCTCGAGGAACTTGGACAGCGACGGCTCAACCGCACGGTCCTCAACCTCGGGGCTGAGGATAACCATCAGTTCATATGCACGCATGATTAAACCCCTCCTTTGGGCTAAACGGCTATGGGATTTCCATAGCAGGAGATTCATTGTGCTCTACACGTGAAGCACACCGGGTGGGGAACACGCATAGATTTCTTAACAATACACGAGAAAAAGCAGATAGAACAGTACCGCACCGCGTGAGCTCAACCATGCGATGCGGCACCGAAAAACCGCAGAAGCTACGCCTGGCGACGCTGCTCCCACCACTGCAAAAGACGAGCCTTCGCCTCCTCCTCAGGAAGCGAACCCTCATCCAGACGCAAATTCAACAAGAACTTATACGCCTCACCCACCACCGGGCCCGGCGCAATACCAAGAATCTGCATAATCTGGCCGCCATCCAGATCCGGGCGGATCGCATCCAGCTCCTCCTGAGCAGCCAACTCAGCAATACGACGCTCCAAATCGTCATACGCCTCAGCCAGCGAGCGCGACAGACGACGATTACGAGTCGTCACATCAGAACGCGACACACGATGCAGACGCTCCAACTGATCCCCCGCATCACGCACATAACGGCGCACCGCAGAATCAGTCCAACCCGACTCACGGTAACCATAGAAACGCATGTGCAGCTCCACCAGACGAGCCACAGCCTTAATCGTGCCATTATCAAAACGCAGCGCACGCATACGCTTCTTCACCATCTTCGCGCCCACCACCTCATGGTGCAGGAACGAGACAGAGCCGTCCTTCTCAAACTTACGAGTCTTCGGCTTACCAATATCGTGCATCAACGCCGCAAAACGCAGGATAAAATCAGGAGCCGGGCACGGACCATCCTCGTCCGTCTCCTTCTCCATCGCCTGCTCCATCACCTTCAACGAATGCGCATACACATCCTTATGGTGATGCGCCGGATCCATCTCCATCCGCAACGCAGGGAGCTCCGGCAACACATAATCCGCCAGACCCGTATCCACCAGCAGGTTCAAACCAACCCGCGGATAATCCGCCTCAATCAGCTTCACCAGCTCATCACGCACACGCTCAGCCGAAATAATCTCAATACGGCCAGCCATCTCGCGCATTGCCTCGAAAACCTCCGGGGCAACCTCAAGATTAAAACGCGCAGCAAAACGAGCCGCACGCATCATACGCAGCGGATCCTCAGAAAAAGACTCCTGCGGCGAGCGCGGAGTACGCAAAACACCCGCACGCAAATCCTCAACGCCGCCAAACAAGTCAACAACCTCACCACTCGGCAAAGCCGCCGCCATCGCATTAATCGTGAAATCACGGCGCACCAGGTCAGCACTCAGATCCGTACCGAACTCAACCGTCGGCTTACGCGAATCCGAAACATACACCTCAGCACGGTACGTGGTCACCTCATACACCACGCCATTCTTACGCGCACTAATCGTGCCGTACTCCTTGCCGATATCCCACGTATGCTCACCCCACCCACGCAGAATCTGCTCGCTCTGCTCCGGGGTAGCATCCGTCGTCAAATCAAAATCGGTGAAATGGCCGCCATCATCCAGCAGATTGTCGCGGACAATACCGCCCACCAAGTACAGCTCAAAACCCGCCGCACGGTACAGTTCTCCCAGCTCGGCGGCATCCGGGTACTTCGACACAACATCAATAAACAGCGACATAATCCTTTAATCGTGCCAGAAAAACCACCAGCACGCCCACCCCACCCCCACAACACCCACACCAAAGAGACAGCTATCTCACCCAAAACCGAGACACACAAACCCTCACATATCGGTTAAGGTAGAACCATGAGCATTCCCGTACCCCGCGCACCCAAAACGCGCTTCACCGCGCCCGCGCGAGCGGTACCCGCCCCCGAAGAAGTCTCCGCAGGCGGACTCATCATCGACTTCGACCGACCCGAACAGCTACCCGTAGCCATCATCGCCCGCATCAACCGCAACGGACAACGCGAATGGTGCCTACCCAAAGGCCACATCGAACACGGCGAAACCACCGTCGAAGCCGCACAACGCGAAATCAGCGAAGAAACCGGAATCACCGGCTACCCCGTAGCCTCCCTCGGCACCATCGCCTACTGGTTCACCTCCAACGGCACGCGCATCCACAAAACCGTGCACCACTACCTCTTCGCAGCAACCGGCGGCGAACTCAGCATCGACAACGACCCCGACCACGAAGCAATCGACGTCGCATGGGTCCCCCTCGAAGAGCTCCCCACCCGCCTCTCATTCGCCAACGAGCAACACATCGCCCGCAGCGCGCGCGAATACATCACCACCCAGCTCTAAACACCCGTTAAATAGATCCCCAAAACTAAAAAAGCAATCACCCGCCGACACAGGAGAGACATACGTGGCACGTAACGACGCCCGCTCAAGCGCAATCATGGCAGCAGGCACCCTCGTCTCGCGCATCCTCGGATTCGTCAAGACCATCCTGCTCACCGTAGCCATCGGCTCACTCTCAACCGTCGGCGACGTCTTCGAAACCGCCAACACCCTACCCAACCTCATCTACGTGCTTGTTGCGGGCGGCGTCTTCAACGCAGTCCTCGTACCCCAAATCATCAAGGCAGCCAAAGCACAAGACGGCGGCGCACGATACATCTCCAAACTCGTCACCCTCACCGTCACCGCAATCGGCCTGATCACCATCATCACCGTCGCCTGCGCCTGGCCCATCATCAGCATCATGGGCTCAGGATGGAGCCCCGAACAACGACAGCTCGGCTTCATCTTCTCCCTCTGGTGCCTGCCCCAAATCTTCTTCTACGGCCTCTACACCGTCATCGGACAGGTCCTCAACGCCAAAGACGCATTCGGCGCCTACATGTGGTCGCCCGTACTCAACAACGTCATCACCATCCTGTCGCTATTCCTCTTCATCTTCCTCTTCGGCGCACAGACCCCCAACCCCCACCCGATTCACACCGTAGCAACCTGGACCAACGCCCAGACCCTCGTACTGGCTGGCTCCTCCACCTTCGGCGTCATCATGCAGGCACTCGTCCTGTTCATCCCCCTGCGCAAGCTCGGCCTGCGCCTCAAGCCCGACTTCGCATGGCGAGGCATCGGCCTGCGCGCAGCCTCCAAGCTCGCCGCCTGGACCCTCGCCTCCGGCATCATCTCCAACCTCGCGTTCCTCTACATGACCAAGGTCGCCGCCGGCATCGTCGGCCAGCGCGAACACTACGCCGCCATGGGCATCCAAATCCCCGGCCTGCAGGCACTCAACTACGCCTCCATGTTGTACATGCTCCCGCACGGCGTCATCGGCATCTCCATCGCCACCGTGCTCTTCAACCGCATGAGCGCCTCCGCCATCGCAGACGACAGCGACAGCGTCATCTACGCGCTCTCCCACGGCCTGCGCAACGCAGCCGTAGCCACCGTCTTCTGCATGGTCGGACTCATCGTGCTGGCCGGTCCCATCGCAGTGCTCTTCAGCGGCGGCGACCCCATCGCAGCAACCATCATCGCCAAGCTCATCGTCATCACCGCGCTCGGCACCCCAACCCTCACCATCAACTACCTCTACAGCCGCGTGCTCTACGCCCGCGAAGACGCACGCACCCCCTTCCGCATCCAGGTGTACTCCGCCATCATCATGGTCATCATGAGCTTCGCAGCATCCCTGCTCGACGCCCAGTACACCGTGTACATGCTCGCGTTCATCTACCCGGTGCACAACATCCTGATCCTGTTCATCAGCCACCACATGGTCCGCCGCCGCCTCGGCTACTACGGCCAGCGAGGCATCGTCAGCACCTACGCACGCACCACCCTCGCATCCCTCTTCGCCGGCGGCATCGCAGCCATTGCGCTCTGGCTGCTCGGCGGCTACCAGCTCGACGGATTCGCATGGGCATCCAAGATCACCGCCATCATCACCCTCGCCGTATGCGGCACCGTCATGGGCCTCGCATACCTCGCCGGCGTGCAGATCTTCCGCGTCAAGGAAGCCAACGCACTACTGGCACCCCTCACCTCCAAACTTGAGCGTTTTGCCCGCCGCTAAAGCAGCGCACAACGCACAAACCGGGTAGCTGCCGCCTGTGCCTTCTACACCCCACACCGGGGCCCACAGAAGGCGCAGGCAGCCGCCCGGACGCCACAAACTATCACTCAGCCCCAGCATCCTTCAATGCCGGGTAGAATCTAATAGTCAGGGCCCGCCACACGGCAGGCACTATGAAACCACCTCGGGAGAACACGTTGTCGCAACAGATTCCGGTCGGATCGGTCCTCGGAGGCCGCTACGAGATCACCGCACACATCATCATTACGGCAGAATCCGACATGGTGCTTGAAGGCACCGACCAGATTCTCAACCGTAAGGTCTCGGTCGTCGTCGCATCGCCCAACCGCAGCGCACTGCTGGAAGCAAACTCCCGCGCGCTCGCAACCAACGCACGCGGCAACATCCAGATCCTCGACCTGGGCATCACCCCCGAAGGTAGCCGCTACCTCGTCACCTCCCACACCCGCCCCGACACCCTGCTGGACACCCTGCTGGTCGAAAACCACGCACTCTCCAACGCAGAAGACGCACTGGGCACCGAAATCTTCGGCGACTCCGAAAGCGGCAGCTCCCCCAACACCTACGAGAAGGTCTCCTCCTCCACCGCCAACCAGGAGAGCATCACCGCCGCCAAGAACTGGAATGCATCCGACGGCGCAGCCGTCACCGCGTACTCCGAACCCACCAGCATCTACGAAGACGACGAGGACGAAGAGGACGGCAGCCGCGGCACCTGGGCCGTCGCACTGGCAGCCGTCCTGCTGCTCGTTATCGTCGCAGGCGGTATCCTCACCTCCCTAGGCGCTATCGGCTCCAACCAGGCAGCCGCACCGCACACCCCCAAGTCCTCTATCTCGGCATCCGAATCGGCTGCGGCAAGCGCCAGCGCATCGGCATCCCCGACCGCTAAGGCATCGAACGCACCGGCTAAGATTGCGTCCGTGGCTCGCTTCGCACCTTCGGACCCCACGTTCATGAACGACATGGACACCCTTATCCCCAACCTGACCGATGGTAACGCCAACACCGCATGGATCAGCTACGGCTTCGGCACCGCCAACTACGCCGGCACCATCAAGGAATTCGGCCTGGCACTGAAGCTGCAGACCCCCACCGTCGTCTCCAAGCTGACCATCCAGCAGACCACCGGCACCGGCGGTTCCTTCACCGTCTACACCAACAGCTCCGCATCGCTGAGCGGCGCAGTTGAGGTCGGCAAGGGCACCTTCGAAGGTAAGGACGCGGTCGTTACCCTGGACACCTCCAAGCAGAGCGCAGAAAAGGGCGCCTACGTGATTATCGTGGTCAACGAGCTGCCCCGCCTCTCCCTGCCCATTGGAAACTGGAGTTACGGTCTGCGCATCAACGAAATCAAGGTGGACTAATCAACCTATAACGTGACGCCAACAGGGCGCTCGCACCCCAAACACAAGGGCGGGGCTTCTGAACTCAACGGTTCGGAAGCCCCGCCCTTTTGATGTCCATTTATGACTCTTTATGGCAGGGCCGCTACTCAAAGATTCACAGTGCGCGGAGTATCTGGATAAGGGTCCCCAAAAAATGGAATAATCGAGGATAAAGCCCTGTTATAGGGGCAGAACGAAAGACCTACAACGGAAAGATATATCTGATGACTGAGAATCTGGGAGGCCTCTTCGGAGGCTCCGCCCTAGGCAATCTGAACCTCGCATCCGCACCCGCCACCAAAGCCGCACCGGCAGCCGAGGTTGAGGCCGACGCAACCGTCCACAACGTCATTATTGTGGGCTCCGGCCCCGCCGGCTACACCGCAGCAATCTATGCGGCACGCGCCGAGCTGAAGCCCGTCCTCTTCGCCAGCTCCCTGGCACCCGGCGGCTCCCTCATGAACACCACCGAGGTGGAGAACTTCCCCGGATTCATTCAGGGCATCCAGGGCCCCGAGCTGATGGAGAACATCGGTCAGCAGGCTGAGCGTTTCGGTGCAGACATCCGCTACCAGGACGTAGAAAAGGTCGAACTCACCGGCGACGTGAAGAAGGTCTACACCGCAGACGGCGCCGTTCACCTGGCGAAGACCGTCATCATGACCACCGGTTCTCAGGTCCGTAAGCTCAACATCGAGGGCGAAGACCGACTCTCCGGTTATGGCGTCTCCTGGTGCGCAACCTGCGATGGCTTCTTCTTCAAGGACAAGGAAATCGCAGTGGTCGGTGGCGGCGACTCCGCGCTGGAGGAGGCGCTGTTCCTGACGACCTTCGCATCCAAGGTGTACCTGGTGCACCGCCGCGACTCTTTCCGTGCTTCGGAAATCATGCAGACCCGCGTGTTCAACAACCCGAAGATTGAGGTTGTCTGGGACTCGGCTGTCACCGCCGTTCACGGCGAGAGCAACCTCGAGTCAATCACCCTGACCAACACCAAGGACGGTTCTGAGCGCCAGCTGGCTGTTCAGGGTCTGTTCATCGCTATTGGCTCCGATCCTCGCGTGGAACTGGTGCGCGATCAGCTGGAGATTACCGAGAACCACACCATCGCGGTTCAGGGTCGTTCCTCGAAGACTTCCGTTCCCGGCGTTTTCGCTGCAGGTGACGTGATTGACCCGACCTACCGCCAGGCAATTATTGCTGCAGGTTCCGGTGCTGTTGCCGCCCTGGACGCGCAGCACTACCTCGAAAACCTCTAAACTATTCGTATTACTCGCAGGGGAATCCGCCCCGTGCCAGAAAGGAGCACTCCGTGAGCAGTGCACAGCAGGCAACTGATGCCACTTTTGACGAACTGGTTCTGAAGAACGATAAGCCCGTTATCGTGGATTTCTGGGCTGAATGGTGCGGCCCCTGCCGCATGGTTGGCCCTGTAATTGACGAGATCGCCGGCGAGTACGCTGGTCGCGTCGACGTGGTCAAGGTGGATGTTGAGGCAAGTGGCGATACCGCCATGAAGTACGGCATTACCTCTATCCCCGCTATCTACCTTTTCAAGGGTGGCGAGGTCGTCAAGAAGACCGTAGGCGCCAAGACCAAGTCCGCTCTGCTGGCTGAGTTCTCCGAGCACCTGGGCTAATCTTTCGAGAAGTTAGAGAAAAACCCTCGGTGATGTTTCACGTGAAACATCACCGAGGGTTTTTTATATATACAACTGAATTCAGTTGCTAAATGTTGTTTTATATGAAAATTTAGCCCGGGTTCTAGCCGGAGAAATCAGAATCCAGAACGCGGATAATGCGATTCAGATCCTCAACATTAGCAAACTCGATGGTCATCTTACCCTTGCGAGCACCCAGCGAAATCTTCACCGAAGTATCGAGCTTATCCGCGAAAGCCTCCGCAATGTAGTCCAGGCGCTCACGGTGCTTCTGAGGCTGAGGAGCCTTACGCTCCCTCACCTCCGCGGCGCCGGATGCGTGGTTCACCAGCTCCTCGGTTGCACGAACCGACAGGCCCTCATTCACAATCTTCTGCGCGAGAGTCTCAATCTGCGCCTGATTGGTCAGAGCCAGCAGGGCACGCGCGTGACCGGCGGAAAGAATACCCGCCGCAACGCGACGCTGCACCAGAGCCGGTAGCTTCAGCAGACGAATCGTGTTTGAAATCTGGGGGCGAGAACGACCGATGCGCTTAGCCAACTGCTCCTGAGTAGTATCAAACTCCTCCATGAGCTGCTGGTATGCCGCCGCCTCTTCAATAGGGTTCAGCTGGCTGCGGTGCAGGTTCTCCAGCAGGGCATCACGGAGCAGGTCGCCGTCTTCAGTCTCACGAACAATCGCGGGGATAGTGGTCAGACCAGCCGCCTGGGTTGCACGCCAGCGGCGCTCACCCATAACCAGCTCATACTTTTCGGCACCGTTTTCACGCGAGGGACGCACAACGATCGGCTGCAGAACGCCAATCTCACGCACCGAGTGGATGAGCTCCTCCATGTCCTGCTCATCAAAATCGGTTCGGGGCTGCTTGCGGTTCGGGTGAATATCGCGAACATTCAGCTCGGCAAACTGGGCACCGGGAACCGGAACCAGACCGCTCTGTTCTTCGGAAGCAGGCTGCGGGGTGGAGATATCTTCACCAAAGAAGAAGTCCACCGGGCGGCGAGTCAGGGTGGTGTTACGCAGAGCCGCCCCCATGTCCACGCGGGACTTCTTCTTCAATGTTTCACGTGAAACATCCTGCGAGGAGGCGGGGGTTTCTACCTTTTCCTCCGCTTTCTCGACAGGAGCCGGCTTCTCCTGAGCGGGCGCAGAGTCAGCAGGCTTAGCTTCTACAGCCTCGGTCTTAGTGCTCTTGCGGTGCTTCTCCGGCTTGGCCTCGTGAGCCATTTCGAAGAGACCGTCAGTCATCGGCTCTTCAATCGGAGCAGTTACCTTCTTGGGTGCAGTCTTTGCTGCAGCAGTATTTTCGGATGCCTTCGCCTCAGCATTACCAGAATTCTCCGTACTCTGAGGGATCAGTGCCCCCAGGCCACGACCCAAGCCGCGTCGCTTTTCAGCCATCGTTACTCCTTAGGACTCCCGGACGAGCCCGCTCATTTTTCTTCTTCATCTAGTGTAAACGAAATAAGCACTCGAGAGCAGGAGCAGAAATTGTGCGGCACACAATCCGCATTATTTTTAAAAATTAATGCGATAAGGATGTTTTTGAAGATTTTACCTAGAAAATACCGCACACAATGAGCCCTTTTGAATCATCGAAAGACAATTCAAAAGGGCTCATTCAAAAGATTTAGATTATGCAGATCGGCGTGAGAGTTCCTGTGCCGCCTCGCGGTAGGCGCGAGCGCCGGTCGACGACGAGTCGTAGGTGATGACAGTCTGCTGATAACTGGGTGCCTCAGAGATACGCACGGAGCGGGGAATCTTCACGCTGAGGGTCTCCTCCGGGAAGTGCTCACGCACTTCCTCCGCTACCTGGAACGCCAGGTTGGTGCGGGCATCGTACATGGTCAGCAGAATCGTGCTAATGCGCAGCTTGGAGTTCAGGTGCTTCTGAATCATCTGAATATTCTTCAGTAGCTGACTCAGGCCTTCCAGAGCGTAGTACTCGCACTGAATCGGAATCAGAATTTCTTCTGCCGCGACGAAGGCGTTGACGGTCAGCAGGCCGAGGCTCGGCGGGCAGTCGATAAAAACGTAATCCAGGCGTTCCATGCCCTGCTTCTCGCGCCACTCGGTGTAATCCATCAGGGCGTTCTTGAGGCGAGTCTCACGTGCCACCAGGGAGACCAGTTCAATCTCCGCGCCCGCAAGGTCGATATTGGCGGGGGCGCAGAACAGGCCGGGCATGTCGGGGCATTCCTGAACGATTTCAGAAAGCGGCTTATCTTCAATCAGGACATTGTAGACACTGGGGACATCCACTCCGTGCTCAATACCCAGTGCGGTCGAGGCGTTACCCTGCGGGTCGTTATCGATAACCAGGACGTTGAGGCCAGCCTCCGCGAGCGCAGCGGCGAGATTCACAGCGGTACTGGTTTTACCCACGCCACCCTTCTGATTCGACACGGTGAAGACACGCGTATGCACAGGCTTGGGGAGCAAATCTGCAACAGATTTCTGAGCTTGAGGAGTCATCGGGTGCCTTCCATATTCCGGGTGGTGTGTCTACGGTGATGCTTCTTCTGGCGCCTCGCCTGGCGTGATGTTCTGAAATGTTCACGTGCGAGGAGGGCCTACTTCCCCGCTCCCCTACCGTCGCCCATTCTCCGCATGTTTCACGTGAAACATACTTCCCAAGGTGATGGCGCCTGCAATGTTTCACGTGAAACATTGCCTCCGCCTCAGAAGCTTTAAAGGGCGCAAGCTCCACGAATAAGCTACTGGGCAATAGTGCAGAAGAGTCTAAGGTTTCAACCCTCTCTTAAGGGTACCCGGCATCAGGTCAATACTCCACGCGAGAGGTCATTCTATGTACTCTGCGGATACACGCACTCACCATGCCCCGGCAAACCTGCGCACAAAAAATGGGCGATACCGCGTAAGCCAGCATATTCACTAGCTCATTGCGGTACCGCCCATTTGAGACGAAACCTTTAGAGGCGGACTCGAACCACCGTCGTCGGCTCTTCCAGCAGGTTGCCACCGGCGGTGAGAATCTCAGTCTCACGCGCACCGTAGCGGTTCAGCTTCTTCTTCGCCTTAGTAATCTCCTCAGCGGCGCTACGACCCTTCAGAGCCAGCAGCTCGCCGGTGCCGCGCAGAATCGGCAGGGTGATGTCCAGCAGGCCCACCAGGGCGGACACGGCACGCGCAGTCACCACATCAGCCTCAACAGTGCCCACAGCCTGCTCAGCACGCGAGCGCAGCACGGTCACGTTTTCCAGTCCCAGATCCTCGACAACCTCATTCAGCCAGATGACACGGCGTTCCAGAGGCTCAATCAGGGTCAGCTTCAGATCCGGACGAGCAATCGCCAGGCATAGGCCGGGCAGACCGGCACCAGAGCCAACATCAGCCACCGAAGCGTTCGGAGCAATGTACTCCTGCACCACGGCACAGTTCAGCACGTGGCGAGCCCACAGGCGCGGCACCTCACGCGGACCAATCAGACCGCGCTCAATACCGGTCGTCGCCAGGTGCTGCACGTAGCGCTCAGCCAGGGGCAGACGCTCACCAAACACAGCCTCCGCGGCGGCGCGCTCACTCTCATTGAGAGCAACCATCGAAGTTTCCATACTAGGCTCCTACCTCGGGAAGAGAAATCACCACGTGACGGCGAGGGCCCTCACCCTCAGACTCGCTGTACAGACCAGCAGCAGCGACCACATCGTGCACGACCTTACGCTCGTACGGGCTCAGCGGCTTCATGTGCTCATCACGACCGGTAGCGCGCACCTTCTCAATAGCGTCAGCAGCAATCTTCTCCAGCTGTTCACGACGCTCAGCACGGTAACCGGCAACATCCAGAATCAGGCGGGAACGGGTGCCGTTACCGGCCAGAACGGAGAGACGCACCAGCTCCTGCAGCGCCTCCAGAACCTCGCCGTGGCGGCCGACCAGGTGGCGCAGTTCCTCATTGTCATCATCGTCATTGAAGACCGAAAGGTAGATGCGATTATTGCGCACCTCAATATCAATATCGCCGTCCATATCGACAATATCGAGGAGCTCCTCGAGGTAATCAGCGGCGATATCGCCTTCCTCGTCGATGTCCTCAAATTCGTCTTCTTCGCCCTCAAGGGGCTCCTCTACCAGCTGCTCCTCAACGAGCTGCTCGTCCTCATATTCCATAGCTTCAGTCACGATAATCCTCAGGGTGTTCGGAGGGGTGTCCTAGGGGTAAAAAGTATCTCATACACGGCGCCGGGCCCGCGCCACACATGGCGAGAACCCGGCCCGAATCACGGAAGAAAACTACTTCTTTCCGTTCTGCTTATTGCGTTGCTGCTTCTGGCGCTTCTTGCTGACCGGCTGCTGACGCTGACCCGCAGCGGCACGCTCACGAGCCTCCTGCAGATCCTTCTCGTGCTGCTCACGGGTCTTACCAATCGGAGGCAGACCCTTCTCCGCACGGCGAGCGTTCAGCTCACGCTCCGCCTGAGAACCAGGGGTCGGGTTATTGCGGATAACCCACCACTGCTGACCCAGCGACCACAGGTTCGACACGGTCCAGTAGTACATAACACCCAGCGGGAAGTTAATACCGGAAACAGCGAAGATGATCGGGAAGATGTACATGATCATCTGCTGCTGACGGAACATCGGAGAGTTCAGAGCCGCCTCCGACATGTTCTTCACACTCAGCTGCTTCTGAATGTAGAACTGGGTCGCACTCATCAGAACAATCATGATGACCGCCTGAACAACGGTCGCGGTGGTGTCACCGGCACCCGGGTGCAGCATGGTCGCGAACAGCTGAGCACCGAAAATCTGCGAGTCATTGAACTGGTGCACCAGATCAGCCGGCAGCATGAGCACGCTCTCGTTACTCTGCGCCGCAGTGGGAACGCCCATCAGCACCTGGTACAGACCGAAGAAAATCGGCATCTGCGCCAGAATCGGCAGGCAGGACGCGAAGGGGTTCGTACCGTGCTTACGGTACATTTCCATCTGCTCCTGAGCCATAGCCTGGCGGGAGAGCTGGTCCTTCTTGCCCTTGTACTTCTCCTGCAGCTTCGCCATATCGCCCTGCATCGCGGTCATACCGCGCATAGCCTTAATCTGCTTGACGAACAGAGGAATGGTCAGGGTACGCATCACCAGGGTCAGGAAGATAATGCACAGAACCCAAGTCAGGCCGGACGCCGGGTCCATGCCCAGCGAAGTGAAAAGAGTGTGGAACAGCCACAGGACCACGGAGACGATCCATTTAAACGGCCAAAGAATCAAATCAAAAATATTCACGCGGGAATACTCCTTAAGGACTCGGCTAAGTCATTGTGTGGGAGGCGCCGCCTACTCAGGGCGGGCGTCACCACCGGTGTGAGGGGTGTAAAGATGGGGGTGGTTGAGCAGAATAATTTTCGGTTCTGCTCCGGGAGCGAAAGTACGCTTCCCCGCCGGGACTGGGTCAATACCTCCGGTCGCCCAGGGAACACACCGCAGAATACGGCGCACCGTCAGGGAAAGCCCGCCCATCGCACCGTGGGTGGTCAGCGCCTCCAGGGCGTAGGCTGAGCAGGTCGGGTAGTAGCGGCACACATCCCCGTAGAGGGGGGACACGACCTTGCGGTAGGCCTTCATGCACGCGATCAGCAGGTTCTGCGGTAGAACGTAGAGTGCCTGCAGGAAAGTTTCCGGCCGCACGAATTCGTTAGGCGCTAGTGCCAGTAGCTCATCGGGGCCCAGAGTCTCGGCAGATGCGCTATAGGTGCCACTGTGATGCGCGTGGAAGCGTTCTTCGCAGCGGTCACGCTGGGAACGACTCACGGCTTCTCCTTGCTCTGAGGCAGGTCAAGCTTAGCGAAAGCAGCCTCGAGTGCCGATTCGTAGTCGCGGCGCAGCTGATCCCAGCTGGCGCTCGCGGAGGCGGGAAGCGCTCGCACAGCAATGGCGTAGCCTTCCGGATGCGCGGCGCAGGTGAGCGCGGCAAGTTCACGCAACCGGCGCTTGACCAGATTGCGTGTGACTGCGTTGCCCACCGCCTTCGACACAATGAAACCTACCTGGGTTGTTTTTCCAGGATTTTTCGCCGTAGATACAACGATGTTCCGACGTCCTGTACGGATGCCGGAACGGAAGGCGTGGGAGAATTCTGCGCTGGTGCGCATACGGTGCCGTTGAGGCAGCACGTGTTCCCCTTTACGTAGTGTGGGAGATTCGGCTCATGTGGTGAGCTGACCTCCGCGTGTATTTCACGCTTAATGATAGTTCGCCCGCCGATGCGTGTGCATCGGCGGGCGAACTATATGCCGTGATTAGGCCGAGAGCTTTGCGCGGCCCTTACCGCGGCGGTTCGACAGAATCGCGCGGCCTGCACGGGTACGCATACGCAGACGGAAGCCGTGCTTCTTAGCGCGACGGCGGTTGTTCGGCTGGAAAGTACGCTTGCTCATACTTTGTCTCCTTGATTTTTGCGGTTCGTGCCCTCACGGGTATCGGAACCGTACGCTTCTTGGTGCACGGAGGTACCGCGACTATTCGCAGTAGGCGGTGCACACACAACAGCACAACTTTAGAAGAGTGGAGGGCGTAAATCAAGTTCTTGGGGTGTTTTTCCGCGTGATTCCGGGCTCGTTTGTGGCGTGGAGGCGGTGATTGCGGCGGGTGTACAGGCTGTGGAGACGCTACGTGCTCTTGGGGCGTAAACCTGGGGATATTTATGACAGCAGGATATCCACCATGGTGCATATCCCACCCAAACCCCCTACTATCGGTGAGTTATCCACATCCTTGAGCTTTTGGAGTTTTCCGCTAAATATCAGGGAAGAAGACCTGTTATGCACTTAAATCCACCGCTTATCCACCCCTGTAATTACAAGTTTTCCACCGTGTGGAAAACTCTTGTGGATAACTTTCTCCCCCTGTGTATTAAGCGGGTAGAATCTTAATGACCTCGCGGTGGTTTCCGGCATGATTTCTTTACTGCACCACCGCTTCACATCGAGTGAAAGTAAAGAATTCCATGACCGACTCCCTTCAGGCGCGCTGGGCGCATCTGCTCTCCATTCTTGCCGCCGATCCGGCGGTGACGGCACGTCAGCGCGGTTTCGTGAATCTTGCGCAGCCTCAGGGATTGATGGGTTCTTCTCGCCTCATCATTGAGGTTCCGAACAAGCTCACCCGTGCGGTCTTTGAGGAGCAGATTAGCGCTTCGTTCCGTGCGGCTCTGCATGAGGCATTTGGCCCGTCGACCACCGCGCTTTTCGATGTGAATGAGTCGATGATTCCGGTTGAACCTGCAAGTCAGGACGTTTTCCAGGGTGAGCGTGAGGTGCACGTTGAGCAGGCTCCTGCAGTCGCTCCAGCTGTTCCCGCACACCCCGAGGCGCCCGCCGGTTCGCGCGCTTTTGAGTACTACACCGAGCCGCATCCGGGCCCTGACCACTACGAGGTACCCGCTGATGAGCAGGTCACCCGCCCCTCCCTGCAGGCTTTGGAGGCGGAGCGTGCCGGATTCCCCTCCGCGCAGCAGTCGACTGCTCCTGTTGCGGGTGCGCCGGCGCCTCGCGAGTACCCGGCACCCACTTTCGTTCCGGACGCCCCGGCGGTACCGGAGGCCCAGCAGGTGCATCCGCATGAAGACCCGGAAAACGCGCCGACCTGGGATAGCTCTGCCCGACTGAACCCGAACTACACCTTCGACACCTTCGTGATTGGTCAGTCCAACCGCTTTGCGCACGCGAGCGCTTTCGCGGTGGCGGAGCAGCCCGGCATCGTCTACAACCCGCTGTTCATCTACGGCGGTTCGGGTCTGGGTAAGACCCACCTGCTACACGCGATCGGCCACTACACCAAGTATCTGTACCCGAATTTGCGGGTGCGCTACGTGAATTCTGAGGAGTTCACGAATGACTTCATTAACTCGATTCGTGACGATGAGGGTTCGTCGTTCAAGCAGATTTACCGCAATGTTGACGTTCTACTGATTGACGATATCCAGTTTTTGGCGGGTAAAGAGGCGACGATGGAGGAGTTCTTCCATACGTTTAACGCCCTGTACAACCACCAGAAGCAGATCGTGATTACCTCTGATTTGCCGCCGAAGCAGCTGACCGGTTTCGCTGAGCGTATGCGTTCGCGTTTCGGCTCGGGTCTGAACGTGGATGTGCAGCCTCCGGAGCTGGAGACCCGTATCGCGATTCTGCGGAAGAAGGCTCAGAACGAGATTTTGCCGGTGCGCGATGACGTCATGGAATACATTGCTTCCCATGTCACGGCCAATATTCGCGAGTTGGAGGGTGCTCTGATTCGTGCGAGCGCTGCCGCCTCAATGAAGAAGCCGCCGGAGCCCATTACTCTGGCTGAGGCTGAGACCTATCTGAAGGATTTGCTCTCTGATACCGGTGGTGCGGAGATTACGTCGGCGCTGGTTTTGGCGACGGTGGCGAAGTATTTTGATGTGTCCATTGAGGATATGCAGTCGAAGTCTCGTACCCGTACGCTCACGAATGCGCGTCAGGTGGCGATGTATCTTCTGCGTGAGCTGACCGAGATGTCCCTGCCGCGTATTGGTAACGATTTGGGCGGCCGCGACCATACGACGGTGATGCACGCGGTGCGTAAGGTGAGCGCGCAGATGGCGGAGCGTCAGACGATTTTTAATCAGGTGACTGAGCTGACGAATTTGATCCGCCAGGAGCAGCGCGCCGCCGGCTAGAGCCTCTAGATTCCCCGCTTTACAGCAGATTTTGCGCCTTGACTAGGTGTTTTACTCGCTGTAAGGCGGGGTGTCTTGATGAATTCCGCCATTTTTAGTGGTTCGGAAAGCTGGATTTTCAGGGTGTGGATAAGCTGTGCTTTAACTCATGCGTTCGTGTGGACGTTAAGTGCATGAATATTCAAAAGGTGTGGAATCGAGGAAATGTATAAATATCCATACACAATACATCCTCAGTGCAGGGTGGATTCTTCCACTTAATGTCCACAGGCTACTTCCGCGTCATTGTAGGCAAGCATGGGGTTTTCCACCGTTTCCACAAGCGTTAACAATACTACTGTACTTAAAGAAAAAATCCTCCCCATAACAAATAGTTCTGCTCGACCGGCCGGTCTGGTTCAGGTTTTTCTGTGCGCCCCTGCTGAAAATGCAGATTTTCGTGGATTTGAATTGTTGCAGCACGCTCTCTCTTAGGTTGGGTTTAGAAGAGAAACCAACACCGAACCATCACCTAATTCGAATCTGTTTTCGACTGGATTTGATCCACCTTCCGCCTCTCTTTGTAATTACAAAAATACAGCGACCTCACATGCCTCATCTCACCCGATTTTTCGCTGCGGGAACGACCCTCGAGTCTCTGTGTAATTACAAAATCCGGTAGGATGGATAGACGCGCGCGCGGAAGATTCACTGCGCACCAGAGCACGCGATATCTCCGGCTCTATCGCCCAAAGCTTTACGTGCGCCCACAACCTAACTCTCCAATTCCGTGAAAGGCGCCTTCTCGATGAAATTCACCGTTGAACGCGATGTCCTTGCCGAAGCAGTCGGCTGGACGGCACGCTCACTTCCGCTGCGTCCCACCTCCCCCGTACTCAACGGTCTGCTGATTACCGCCTCCGCAGGTGAGGTCAGCATCGCAAGCTTCGATCACGAGACCAGCGCCCGCCAGGTCATCGCAGCTGACGTTGAAGCAGAAGGCGTTTGCCTGGTTCCCGGCAAGATTCTGGCTGAAATTTGCCGCTCCCTGCCGAACGCACCTGTCGAGTTCACCGCAGATGAGTCCGTGATCCGTATTCACTGCCGTTCCGCTAACTTCCAGCTGGCTGGCATGCCTGTCGTGGACTACCCGGAGCTCCCCGAACTGCCCGAAATTTCCGGTACCGTGGACGGCGCCGAATTCGCTGAGGCCGTCAAGCAGGTTCAGATTGCGGTGTCCAAGGATGAGACTCTGCCTCTGCTGACCGGTATCCGCGTGGAAATCAACGGTGACACCATGACCCTGCTCGCCACCGACCGCTACCGCCTGGCTATGCGCGAAATCAAGTGGAACCCGGTCAACCCCGAGGTTCAGGCGGCTGTGCTGCTGAAGGCTAAGACCGTCTCTGAGGTGGGTAGCACCCTCTCCGGTTCCGGTGAGCTGTCTATTGCTCTGCCCGCTGCAGGTGAGCTGATTGGTTTCGCCGCTGGCACCCGTCGCACCACCAGCGTTCTGATGGACGGCGACTACCCCAACATTCGTGCACTGTTCCCCGAGCAGACCCCGATTCACGCGGTGGTTCGCACCTCCGACTTGGCTGAGGCAGCTCGTCGTATCTCCCTCGTGGCGGAGCGTAACACTCCCCTGCGTCTGAAGTTCACCCAGGGTTCGGTCGCTATTGATGCCGGCCGCGGTGACGAGGCTCAGGCTTCTGAGACCCTGCAAGCGCACCTGTCCGGTGAAGACATCACCGTTGCGTACAACCCCGCATACCTGTCGGATGGTTTGAAGGTGTTCGGTACCGAGTTCGTGCGTTTCTCCTTCACCGATGCGCCGAAGCCCGCCGTGATTTCCGGTCAGGACGAGCCGCTGGCTGAGGACGACCGTAACTACCGTTACCTGCTGATGCCGGTTCGCCTGCCCTCGAACTAGTAGCTAGCCGCCCCGCGCGCCTCCCAAGGTTCTGCCCAAGGAAGCCCGCGGGGCTGTGTTTTCTGCCCGCCCGCACCCATCCCCCAACCGAACCGCACGAAAGGAGCTGCTCCGGTGTATATCGACCATATTTCGTTGTTGGATTACCGCACGTACGCTCTGCTGAGCCTGCCTCTTTCGGCGGGAGTTACGGTGTTTCTGGGGTCGAATGGTGTGGGTAAAACCAATATTGTTGAGGCGATTGACTATGCGGCGTCGCTCTCTTCGCACCGAGTGAGCCATGACGGGCCGCTGGTGCGGGCGGGTGCTTCACGCGCCTATATTCGCACCCGTACGGTGCGCGGTTCGCAGCAGACGGTGACCGAGTTTGAGATTGCTCCGGGGCAGAGTAACCGCGTGCGCATTAACCGTGCCGCGCCGGTGCGCGCCAAGGAAGCGCTGGGTATTGCCCGCACGGTGCTGTTTTCCCCGGAGGATCTGCAATTGGTGAAGGGGGATCCCGCCGGTCGTCGTCGTTTTGTGGACGATTTGGCGAGCTCTTTGCGTCCGGTGGTTTCCGGGTACCGTAGCGAGTATGAGCGGATTTTGCGTCAGCGCAATTCGCTACTGAAATCCATGCAGCGTAAGGCACGGGACGAGAACGCCTTGAGCACGCTCTCGGTATGGGATGAGCAGCTGTCGACTCTGGGTGCTCAGCTGCTTTCTGCGCGTTTTCGTTTGTTGCAGCGTTTTTTGCCGCAGCTTCGCCGCGCCTACGCGGGGCTGACGGATGGCTCTAAAGAGGTCGGTTTCAATTATGAGTCGACTGTTTTTTCGAGCATGGGTGAACGCTCAATCGAGCACGCGGCGCTGATGCGCATTGAGGACCTCAAAGAGGCTTTGATGCGCGGTTTTGCGGAGCGTCGGCGCGATGAGATTGAGCGCGGCGTGACTTTGGTGGGTCCGCACCGTGAGGATATTACCCTGTTGCTCGGTGGCATGCCGGTGAAGCATTTTGCCTCGCACGGCGAGAGCTGGTCTTTTGCTTTGGCGCTGAAGTTGGCATCCTGGTTTGTGCATGTTGAGGATGACTCCTCGGTGGGGTCTTCGCCGATTCTGATTCTTGATGATGTGTTTGCGGAGCTTGATTCTGCGCGCCGCCACCGCCTGGGTGCGATGGTTGCCGACGCGGAGCAGGTGTTGATTACCTGCGCGGTACTCAGCGATATTCCGGAGGAGCTGGGCGACTACCGCCTGGTGTCGGTGACGGCTGGGCGCGCCGAGTATGTGCAGCCTGCCGTTGCTACTGTGGATAGCGAGGGGTCTACTGTGTCTGCGCTCGCGGAGGGTGACGGCGATGAGTAACCCTGCCCGCCCTCAAAACCATGTTTCACGTGAAACATACGACGAGTTTGCGGAACTGCAGTTTACAGAGCCTCAAAACCCGCGCGAGGTTGATAGCGTGGGCGAGTTCTATCGCGACGAGGTGGACGCCCCCTCCGCCCTACTGACCCGTATGCGCGTGGCGGCTCAGGAACGTGGCGAAGCGCCTCTCAACGCCTTCTCTGCGAATAAAATCATGCGCGATTTCGGTGCAGTCATGTCCGGCACCGCCTCGAAGAAGAAATCACGGCGAGCGCAGGGCTGGGACCCTCGCGTGATGGGTGGTTATAGTGGCCCCGGAGAGAGCTCTCGCGACCCTAAACCCCTCGGTGGCATCGTTAGTGCCCTGATTCGCTCTCGCGGCTGGAAAGAGCCCGTGGCGGTCTCTAGCGTGCTGGCGCGTTGGGCTGAGCTTGTGGGCCCCGAAATCGCCGCGCATACCCGCCCGATCAGCTTCGAAAACTCCATCGTTGAAGTCCAGTGCGACTCTACCGCCTGGACCACGCAGCTGCGTCTGATGCATGGGCACCTTATCGAACTTTTCCGCAGGGAACTGGGCGAGGGTGTCGTAGCTCAGGTCCGCGTGTTGGGCCCGAATAACGGTCGCTGGAGTCAGCGAGGCTATCGGCGCGCCACCGGCATGCGCGGTGTGCGCGATACCTACGGGTAGGCGCATCGCGTCGCTGCGTCGCATTGCCACGGCGGGAAACTGAGACATTGGGGGCGTTGTATGAAACGTGCCCCTTTTCTGCACCTCATGATTTTCTGCACGCTATGAAAGCTTTAGAATCGCCGGCAACCTCCACGAAGTGGTGAACCGTACCCCCTATCTCAAAAGGGGGTTGAAACACTCTAAACCGCCTTTGCGGGCTTTTGAGCGGGTGGTGGCGCCCAAAAAAGCTCAATATGTGACGTATGTAGATGGTTTTATGCTCTCTTGCTCGGTAAAATAAAAGAGACAATGCGTAAAGTGTGCCCACCTATGGGCATCACCGGCAACGCGGGTTGTGCAGGCGCCATCTGGTGCCCTTCGTGAGGCGTTCTAGGCTCCCCTCTGAGCTGCCCGCAGTTCTTCTTCGCCGGTTGCATCATCTACTCAAGGAGTTCTGCCTCGTGGCATCTGAACAGAATGCATCTGAACAGCCGCATGAATACGGTGCATCCGATATTACCGTGCTGGAAGGTCTGGAAGCGGTTCGTAAGCGCCCCGGCATGTACATTGGCTCGACCACTGAGCGCGGTCTGCACCACCTGGTCTACGAGGTTGTAGATAACTCGGTCGATGAGGCGCTCGCCGGCTACGCCTCCGAAATTGACGTGACCATTCAGGCTGACGGCTCCGTCCGCGTGAAGGACGACGGCCGCGGTATCCCCGTGGATGAGCACCCCACCGAGCACAAGTCCACCGTTGAGGTTGTCATGACCGTGCTGCACGCTGGCGGTAAGTTCGGCGGCGGCGGCTACTCGGTCTCCGGTGGTCTGCACGGCGTGGGTATCTCCGTGGTGAACGCGCTGTCTACCCGCGTGATTACCGAGGTGCACCGCCAGGGCTACGCATGGCATATTTCCTTCTCGAACGGTGGCGTGCCGGACGGCCCTCTGCGTCGCGGCGAGCCCTCCGATAAGACCGGCACGATTCAGACGTTCTACCCGGACCCGGAGATTTTTGAGACCGTCGAGTTCGACTTTGAGACTCTGCGCGCTCGCTTCCAGCAGATGGCGTTCCTGAACAAGGGCCTGACCATCACCCTGACCGATGAGCGCGAGAAGTTCACCGGTGACGAGGTTGCTGAAGAGGAGAAGGAAAACACCCTCAACCGCGTACGTGCGAACGCTGACGGCTACACAACCGTCACCTACCGTTACGACAACGGCCTGTTCGACTACGTACACTTCCTCAACGCTGGCGCGAAGACCATCGTGAACGAGGAGATCGTCTCCTTTGAGTCCGAAGACACCGACCGCAACATGAGCCTGGAAGTGGCGATGCAGTGGACCGGCGCGTACAAGGAGTCCGTCTACTCGTACGCGAACACGATTAACACCCACGAGGGTGGTACCCACGAAGAGGGTTTCCGCGCCGCTCTGACCTCTCTGGTGAACCGTTACGCGCGTGAGAACAAGCTGCTGCGCGATAAGGACGATAACCTCACCGGTGAAGACGTGCGTGAGGGCCTGACCGCGGTCATCTCGATTAAGATTTCTGAGCCGCAGTTCGAGGGCCAGACCAAGACCAAGCTGGGTAACTCGGAGGCAAAGTCCTTCACCCAGCGTGAGGTGAACGATCACCTCAGCGACTGGTTTGGTCGTAACCCCGCGGTGGCAAAGGACATTGTTCGCCGTGCAATCACTGCCGCTCAGGCGCGTATTGCAGCTCGTAAGGCTCGCGAGACCACCCGCCGCAAGGGCCTGCTGGAGACCAGCTCCATGCCCGGTAAGCTCAAGGACTGCTCCTCGAAGGACCCGTCGATCTCTGAGATTTACCTGGTGGAGGGTGACTCTGCGGGTGGTTCGGCAGTGCAGGGCCGTGACCCGAACACTCAGGCTATTCTGCCGCTGCGCGGTAAAATCCTGAACGTTGAGCGTGCTCGCCTAGACCGTGCCCTGTCCAATGCTGAAATTCAGGCAATGATTACCGCCTTCGGTACCGGCATCGGCGACGACTTCGATATTGAGAAGGCACGCTACCACAAGATTGTTCTGATGGCGGATGCGGACGTCGACGGCCAGCACATTACGACTCTGCTGCTGACCCTGCTCTTCCGCTTTATGCGTCCGCTGATTGAGGCTGGTTACGTGTACCTGGCTCAGCCGCCGCTGTACCGCATCAAGTGGTCGAACGCTCCGCACGATTACGTGTACTCGGATGCTGAGCGTGATGAGGCTCTGGCTCGTGGCGCGGCGAAGAACCTGCGCCTGCCCAAGGATAACGGCATTCAGCGTTACAAGGGTCTGGGCGAGATGGACTACACCGAGCTGTGGGATACCACCATGGACCCGGCACGCCGTACCCTGCTTCAGGTGAAGATGGAGGATGCGGCTGCTGCTGACCAGATCTTCTCTGTTCTGATGGGTGAGGACGTTGAGGCTCGTCGTGAGTTTATCCAGCAGAACGCAAAAGACATTCGATTCCTCGATATCTAGCCCGAAACGGCATATGCCTCATAGGCAATATGCAGACTGGGGCATATGTTGATCGAGATATAAAGTAATGAGAAAGTTATGAGCGAAGAACACCAGAATGAGACTACCAAAGCTGAGGTTGTCAGCAATGGTGGCGCGGAAAGCGTAGACCACCACGGTCACATTGAACAGGTGGACCTGCAGACTGAGATGCAGCGTTCCTACCTGGACTACGCAATGGCGGTTATTATTGGCCGCGCCCTGCCGGATGTGCGTGACGGCCTCAAGCCCGTGCACCGCCGCGTGATCTACGCGATGTACGACGGTGGCTACCGCCCGGATCGCGCCTTCAACAAGTGCGCCCGCGTGGTCGGCGACGTGATGGGTCAGTTCCACCCCCACGGTGATAGCGCTATCTACGACACTCTGGTGCGTCTGATTCAGAGCTGGATTATGCGTTACCCGCTGGCGCTGGGTCAGGGTAACTTCGGTTCTCCCGGTAACGACGGTGCCGCAGCACCTCGATACACCGAGACCAAGATGGCACCCATCGCCTTGGAGATGGTGCGCGACATCAACGAGGACACCGTTGATTTCCAGCCGAACTACGACGGCAAGTCCCTGGAGCCGACCGTTCTGCCCGCGCGCATCCCGAATCTGCTGGTTAACGGTTCTTCGGGTATTGCTGTGGGTATGGCGACCAATATTCCGCCGCACAACCTGCGTGAGGTTGCTGAGGGTGTGGAGTGGTTCCTGAAGAACCCGCACGCTACCAATGAGGAGCTGCTGAACGCTCTGATGGCTCGCATTACGGGCCCGGACTTCCCGACCGGTGCGCAGATTCTGGGCACCAAGGGCGTCGAGGATGCGTACCGCACCGGCCGTGGTTCGATTACCATGCGTGCCGTGGTCAACGTCGAAGAAATCCACGGACGCACCTGCCTGGTCGTCACCGAGCTGCCCTACCAGGCAAACCCGGATAACCTGGCCATCAAGATTGCCGAGCTCATCAAGGACGGCAAGGTCACCGGTATCGCCGACCTGCGCGACGAGACTTCGGGTCGTACCGGTCAGCGCCTGGTGATTGTGCTCAAGCGTGATGCTTCCCCGAAGGTTGTGCTGAACAACCTGTACAAGCACACCCAGCTGCAGGAGAACTTCTCCGCGAACATGCTGGCCATCGTGGACGGCGTGCCCCGCACCCTGTCCCTGGACGCTTTCGTGCGCCACTGGGTCAACCACCAGCTGGATGTTATCGTCCGCCGTACCCGCTACCGTCTGCGCCAGGCGGAGGAAGAGGCGCACATCCTGCGCGGCCTGCTCAAGGCCCTGGATGCTCTGGATGAGGTTATTGCCCTGATTCGCCGCTCCCCCACCGCTGATGAGGCGCGTAGCGGCCTGATGGAGTTCCTGCAGATTGATGAGGCTCAGGCTCAGGCAATTCTGAATATGCAGCTGCGTCGTCTGGCTGCTCTGGAGCGTCAGAAGATTCAGGATCGCCACGATGAGCTGATGCGCATGATTGCTGAGTACAACGCGATTATTGCTTCGGAGACTCGCCAGCGCGAGATTATCTCTGAGGAGCTGGGCGAGATTGTGAACCGCTACGGCGATGAGCGTCGCACCCAGATTATGTACGGCTACAACGGCGACATGTCGATGGAAGACCTCATCCCCGAGGAGGAGGTCGTGGTGACGATTACTCGCGGCGGCTACATTAAGCGCACCCGCAGTGATCAGTACCGTAGCCAGCACCGCGGCGGTAAGGGCATTAAGGGTGCCTCCCTGCGCGGCGATGACGTGGTGGAGCACTTCTTTGTGACGACCACGCACAGCTGGATTCTGTTCTTCACGAACCTGGGCCGCGTGTACCGTGCGAAGGGTTACGAGCTGCAGGAAGCCGGTCGTGACGCGAAGGGTCAGCATATTGCGAACCTGCTGGAGTTCCAGGGCGGTGAGCATATTGCTCAGGTCATGGAGCTGAAGAGCTACGACGATGCTGAGTACCTGGTGCTTGCTACTCGCGGCGGTATGGTGAAGAAGAGCCGCCTGAGCGATTACGATACGAACCGTACTGCCGGCCTGATTGCGATTAACCTGCGTGAGGGCGATGAGGTTGTTTCGGCGTTCACTGTCTCGGCGAAGGACGATATTCTGCTGGTGTCGCGTAACGGTATGTCGTTGCGCTTCCACGCTGATGATGCGTCGCTGCGCCCGATGGGCCGTTCGACCTCGGGTGTGACCGGTATGAAGTTCCGTGACGGCGATGAGCTGATTTCTGCGAACGTGGTTACTGAGGGCTCCTTCGTCTTCGTAGTCACTGAGGGTGGTTACGCGAAGCGTACGAGCGTGGATGAGTACCGCGTGCAGGGCCGTAACGGCTTCGGCATTAAGGTTGCTAAGCTAGTTGAGGATCGTGGCGCCCTGGTGGGTGGCCTCATTGTGGACGAAGAGGACGAGGTGCTGGTGGTTATGGCCAGCGGCAAGGTCGTTCGTTCGAACGTGAATGAGGTTCCTGCGAAGGGACGCGATACTATGGGTGTTATCTTTGCAAAGCCCGGTAAGGGCGATTCTATTATTGGTGTTGCACGCAACCAGGATCGTCAGCTGGATGATAGCGACGATGAAACCACTGAGAACACCGAGGCTTCGGAGTCTTCTGAGGCGCCCGGTACGGACAACGAGGGTGAAGCGGCGGCTGCCGATCTCACCGCTACTGGAGGTAACTAATGAGCAGCACTCCCGCGAGCTCCTCTCCTGCGTCGGCACAGCGTTCGGCGTCGGCTGGTGCATCTAAGTCTTCGGGTGCGGCTAAGGCTGGCGCGCGTCGCCCGGCTCAGGCGCGTTCGGGCCAGGCCCGTCCTGGCGGTACCGCTAAGCGTCCTGTCGGCAAGCGCCCTGTAAACGCTAAGCGTCCGACCGGTTCGCGCCGTCAGCTGGTGCGTCCGGCGCCGCGTTCGAAGATTCGTCGTGCGCGTCTGGTGGTTCAGAAGGTTGATACGTGGTCGGTTGCTAAGCTGATCTTCCTGCTGTCTATTGCCCTGGGTATCGTGACCGTCGTGGCTTCGGTGATTCTCTGGCTGTTCCTGCAGGCTTCTGGTGCGTTTACCGGTGTGAACCAGCTGATTAGCTCGCTGGGTACCGGTTCGACCACTGTGGATATTTCGCAGATGATTTCGCTGGGTCAGGTTGCTTTGGTGACTACTATTTTTGCTGTGGTCAACACTGTGGTCTTTACTCTGCTGGGTATGATTGGCGCGATTCTGTACAACCTGGCTGCGAAGCTGGTTGGTGGCGTGACCTTGACTCTGAGTGATGAGTCCTAGTTTGTAGCTTTTTGAGCTTTGTGTGCGGGCGGTGCCCCTCTGGATGGAGGTGGTGCCGCCCGTTCTGCATGCCGCCTGTTTGCGTGCATGGGAACCCACGGTATTAAAATGTGATGCAGAACATGCTTTTTCGATTTGGTGTTACCTGCAAACACCTGTATAGTTATATCTCGTTCTACGGAAGAAATTCCGCAGAAGGAGGGCGTATAGCTCAGACGGTTAGAGCGCTTCGCTGATAACGAAGAGGTCCCAAGTTCGATTCTTGGTACGCCCACTCCACATTATGAAAGGCAATAATGAAGAAATTATTGATTCTTGCTGTTCTTTCGTGTGTCACTGTGATGGTTCTGAAAAAGTACCAGAGCAATGAAGTCGTCAAGGCTTGGAAAAATAACTAAACAGTGGTTTCCGCTGAGACGGGGGCGTGGCGCAATTGGTAGCGCATCTGCTTTGCAAGCAGAGGGTTAGGGGTTCGAGTCCCCTCGCCTCCACTTTCCGGTGATTATAGCAAGAGGGAAACGCCTGGCTCCATTCCGAACCCAGAAGCTAAGACTCTTCGCGCCGATGGTACTGCACTTTTGTGGGTGTGGGAGAGTAGGTCATTGCCGGTTTATTTTTGAGAAAGACCCCGTATCGAAAGATATGGGGTCTTTTGTTGTATCCGCTGATGTGATGCAGGGGAATCGGTGCGAATACCTCGCGACGCTGATGTGCTGCGTGCGCCGCGAGTATAGATTCAATCCTTCGTGATATTCGAATGCGCACGACTGAAGAAAACCCGCTGTTGCGGAGAATGCGCTCCGCAGAAAGCCCCACGCCGTAAAACCCACAGGGGCATCCTGCATGGGTAGTTTGGTGGCTCAAATGAGGTCTGAATAATAAAGGTGTGTCACAAAAAGAAAGCTGGGAGGTTCCTGAAAGTGAACACTTGGTGAACACACTTTAGCCTCTTGATGGATATAATCGCCCCTCTCCCCCGCACTCTCATATAAGCCACATAAACCAACTTAAGCATTCCGATAGGTGCACCCTTTTTGCCGCGGAATATCGGGATTATCGCCCCTAGAATATGGTCTCTGCGGCAAAACCCTCATGAAAACCCGCTCAATAGTGTGGGTTTATCTGTTATTTCGTGTTAATTCGGAATACTTTAGATTTCGCGAAAACCGACAGATAATTTTCTTGTGACTACAGAACTCATTATTCTCGTGATCGTGGTGCTGACCGCGCTCGCCTTCGACTTTACGAATGGCTTCCACGACACCGGTAACGCGATGGCAACCTCCATTGCGACCGGTGCGCTGAAGCCTAAGACCGCCGTGGCGTTGTCTGCATCCCTGAACCTCGTTGGCGCGTTCCTCTCTGTTGAGGTGGCGCGTTCGGTCGGTAGCGGCATCGTGAACCTGGACCGTATCGATGTAACAACGGACGGCCCGGCGCTGATGCTTATCGTCTTTACCGGTCTGGTGGGCGGCATTCTTTGGAACGTTTTGACCTGGCTTCTGGGTCTGCCCTCCTCCTCGTCGCACGCTCTGTTTGGTGGCCTGATTGGTTCGGCTATTGTCGCGATCGGCTTTGACGGCGTGCAGTGGATGGGCGTTCTGTCCAAGATTATTGTTCCCGCGGTCCTCTCCCCCGTTATTGCGGCTATTGTGGCGGCAACCGGCACCTGGCTGGTCTACCGTATTGCTGCTCCGGTGGCTGATGATCGTAAGCACGGCGGCTTCCGCAAGGGACAGGTTGCAACCGCGTCCCTGATGTCTCTGGCGCACGGTACCAACGACGCGCAGAAGACCATGGGCGTGATCTTCCTGGCTCTGGTTGCTTCGGGCACTCTGAGCAACGATGACGCAATCCCCTTCTGGGTGAAGGCTTCCTGTGCGCTCGCGATTGCTCTGGGTACTTACCTGGGCGGTTGGCGTATTATCCGTACCCTCGGTAAGGGCATCGTCGAGGTGGATACCCCGCAGGGTGTTGCTGCTGACGGCGCATCCGCTGCGATTATTCTGACCTCGTCCCACTTCGGTATGGCGCTGTCCACCACTCACGTGGCATCCGGTTCGATTCTGGGTAGTGGTCTGGGTCGTAAGGGTGCTGAGGTTCGCTGGTCTGTTGCTGGCCGCATGGTGGTTGCTTGGCTGATTACCCTGCCGGCTGCCGCTATTGTGGGTGCTCTGACCTGGCTGATTGGTCACGGCCTGAATGCTCTGACCGGTACCCAGTTCATTGGCGAAATGACCGTGTTCGCTTTGCTGGTAGTCTTCTGCTTCCTGATGTGGCGTCATTCCCAGAAGGACAACATTGACGCTTCGAACGTGACTGGCGACTGGGATGAAAAGGAAGGCGCTGCAGTCACCAGCGCTGAGGCATCCGCAGAAGCCCAGACCCTTGCTACTGAGAAGGCAGGTTCGTAGTCGTGGAATATCTGATGGACATTGTGAACAAGGTTATTCCGGTGCTGATTGCCGGTTTGTTCTTTGGCGCGGGCCTTCCGGCGCTCTATGCGCTGGGTCTGCGTATGCTGGCTGGTCGTACCGAGTACACCGCGGACGGCAAGCTCGTTGAAATTGAGCCTCCGGGAACGGCGGCGAAGATTGCTGCGTTCTGCATTTTTGCTATTATCGTAGCAATCGTAATCATCGGTATTCTCTGGGTCGCTAAGGACTTTATCGACCACACTTTCGGCTGGAATATCTTCGGCGTAACCGGTGGAGGCCACTAATCCCGTGAACACTAAATTGCATATGATGACTGCTTCGAAGGAGGGGCTCGATGCCTGATAAGAGCATAATCTCTCGAGTAATCGACTGGCTGAGCGTCGGGTATCCCAAGGATGTTCCGGTGCAGGACCGCGCGGCAGTGATGGCTATTTTGAAGATGCGTCTGACCGATGAGCAGCTGCAGGAAGTTGTTCGCCAGCTCATGCAGTCTCGTGCTGCTCGTGGCGAGGCATACGTGAGTGACCAGCGCATTAACGAGTACATTCGTCGAGTGGTGGATCATACCCCGACCCCGCAGGATATTGACCGCGTCGCTAAGATTCTTGGTGCGCACGGCTTCCTGATCGCGGAGAACCACGTGAACGAGGACGCCGAGCCTACGGCTGGTGGCACCGAGTACGTGACCTACGATGATCCGACGACCGGCGAGATTCGTATCGCCGAGTTGGCTGCTGAGTCGGCTAATATTCCGGCTCCGAACGCTACTGCTGCGCAGGACGACTAAATAGCCTGCGGTGAGAGTTGAGAACTCTCATGAAGCTTGTGACCTATGGGGTGGACTGAAGTCCACCCCATAGGTTTTCTTTATGCCCTTCGAATGCTGCGCCGCGGGTTGTCAGCTCACCCATAGGTGCGGGCGGTATCCTAGAGAGACTCACTCCCTCAAACTAATGGCGGGCTTTGTGCTCGCCCTAAAACTGGAGAATCTGTGTCTTCTTCACCTACTCCTGAACCCGAAAACTCTCACCTTACGTCCACTCAAGAACCCTCTCAGGGCGTTTCTGAGGCGGCACCCGTCGCCGCTGAGGAATCCTCCGCTAAGAGCTCTTCAACCCGTGTAGATGCCGCTAAAGAGGCTATTGCCGAGCAGGCGCGCCGCCTCGTGGTTCCTCGCCGTTCCCTGCTTCTGACCGGTGGCGTGATTGCTGCCGCCGGGGTGCTTGCCGCGATGCCGCAGATTGCCGCCACCGGTGTTCTGGGTGAGGACGCTGCGGTGGTGGTTTCAAACGAGAAGCTGTTGGCGCGCCGTGAGCGTCTGGTTCGCGAGAATATTGATACCCGCTACCTGAAGATTGAGTCGCTGGGGCGTATCTATGTGGGTCAGGGGCGTACTGAGCAGGATCTGCGTCTGGTGGGTTCTTTCTCCCTCACGGAGGCGGCGCAGGCTGATTTGGCGGCGGCTGCTACGGCGCTGACGAATCTGTCCGTTTACGGCTCTTTGCACCGGCTGAGTGTCACCTATGGCGGCGTGGACTCGGCGAATGACCCGCAGAACGTTGCTAACACCGCTACGGATGCGCCGGTGGGCCCGCTGCGCGTCAATGATTCGGCAACTCTGAAGGAAGAGCAGTGGCTGAAGGTGCTGACCGCTAACGCGGCGCTGGGTACTAATGCGAGCTACGCTCAGGTGAGTCTGCTGGCGGATGAGCTGCGCCTGAACGCCGTTGTGATTGATGAGAACTATGAGTCCCTGCTGAAGCGCTTCCGTGCGCTGGCTGAGCTGGATCTGAAGAACGAGCAGGTGCAGCAGATTCACCTGAATATTCAGTTGGCTCCGGATAAGGCGCTGACCCTGCCCTCGGGTGCGCAGTCGAAGATCTCGGTGAGCGTTGCGGAGTCTTCACGTGTGGCAACGGTGGCTGATGTGCTGTCGAAGGCCGCCACGAGAAAGGAACTAAATACCCTGGCGTCGTTCTCGCTGGTGTGGAACGCCCGTGAAAAGTACCCCTCGGCGAGCCAGTGGGACGCGTTCAAGCTGGGATTCAAGGCGCCGGAATCGAAGGAAGAGTCCGCGAAGGAGGCGCAACGCACCGCGGTTCGTAAGTATCTGCAGGAAGTGAGCGGTCCGCTGCAGGCTCTGACGAAGCGTGAGGCGACGGTGCCGGGTGAGGTTATTTCCTAACCCCTCAGTAATGTGATGGGTCTAACTAAAAAAATGCGCCTGAGGATTTGGTGAAGTCGTAAAAGGTGTTATAGACTAATAAAGCACCGCGGGGGCGTGGCGCAATTGGTAGCGCATCTGCTTTGCAAGCAGAGGGTTAGGGGTTCGAGTCCCCTCGCCTCCACTTTCCGGTGATTATAGCAAGAGGGAAACGCCTGGTTCCATTCCGAACCCAGAAGCTAAGACTCTTCGCGCCGATGGTACTGCACTTTTGTGGGTGTGGGAGAGTAGGTCATCGCCGGTTTATTTTTGAACCGAGAACCCCATGTCGAAAGACATGGGGTTCTTTGTGTATCCGGGAAATATCAAGGGGATACCCGGGGAAGGTTAGCGCTCTAGCTACAGCCACCTCCCCCCTCCAAAACCAAGAAAAACCCAAAACAATAGCCGCCCGCCAGAGCATTACACTCTAGCGGGCGGCTATCTCTCATAAAGCGCTCCCTCACGCCGCCAGCGGCGCCTCAGAAAGCCTTAGAGAAAAAGATACGGGGAACCCCACGCTTATGCGTTCTTCCAGGGATCCTCCACGGGACGAGCTGCGTTGTAAGCTGCTGCGCCTGCAACGCCCAGCGCAACCAGCAGACCCAGGAATGCCAGGCCCTTACGGGGGCGCTTGCCGCCGTTACGCTCGATACGAGCCAGTTCCTTCTCAGCGGCGCGAACGGTCTTCGCGGTAGCCTTACGAGCCTTCTTCAGGGCCTTCTTGTTGCCGGTCAGCTTCTCAGCGAACATCTCAGCGGTCTTGCCTTCCAACGCGGACTCAACAGCAGCCAGGGAAGAGACAACAGCCTGAGCCTTAGCAGCCTTGCGTGCCTTGCGCTTCTTGCAGCAGAACATGGGGTGACCTCCATCGGTTGAAATGCGCCAGCGGCCAGAAAACGCCGCCGCGCGCGTAGTGTTCACCTCTCAGGATATTCAATTCCCGCCCAAAAAGCCCGCCCAACGGTGCGCCCGGGGCGAAAAAACATGTTAGATGGCGAATGAGCGCCGCCCCGTGCCACAATAGAGCCATGACTAATGCAACTGCTAAGGCAACTATCCACACTAACTACGGTGACATCGTCGTCGAGCTCTTCGGCAACCACGCACCGCTGACTGTTGAGAACTTCATCGGCCTCGCTGACGGCTCCCGTCAGTGGAAGCACCCCCGCACCGGTGAAATCATGAACACCCCCCTGTACAAGGACGTTGTGTTCCACCGCATCATCAAGGACTTCATGATTCAGGGTGGCGACCCCCTGGGCATGGGCGTTGGCGGCCCCGGCTACCAGTTCAAGGACGAGATTCACCCCGAGCTCTCCTTCTCCAAGCCCTACCTGCTGGCAATGGCTAACGCAGGCCCCGGCACCAACGGTTCTCAGTTCTTCATCACCACCGTTGAGACCCCCTGGCTGAACGGCCGCCACACCATCTTCGGTGAGGTCACCGACGAGGCATCCAAGAAGGTTGTTGACGCTATTGAGAGCGTTGAGACCGGCTTCCAGGACCGCCCGGTCAAGGACGTTGTCATCTCCTCGATCGACATCGAAAAGCTCTAATAAACCCCATCGGAAGGCTCATACGAGCATTCTGCTGAAGGTGTTGAGAAAACACGTATAGTTCAGGGGCCCGCCAGGATTCTTCCGGTGGGCCCCTGTGCTTATATGCCCACGCGCGCCATCCCCCGCACACCACCCCGGTTGATCCGGTACACAACCCCTGGAGGTTCAGTGGAGAACTTTCCCAACTACGCAGGCTACGGGCAGACCCCCACCGTCTGTGTCAACCACCCCAACCGCGTTAGCTACGCCCAGTGCAAGCGTTGCAACCGCACCGTCTGCGGCGAATGCCAGGTAGCACTGGATGTGGGCATGGTCTGCCCCGACTGCTACCGCGACCTCACCGGCGGCAGCTCGAAAGCACAAGGTTCGAAGGCAAAAGGCTCGTTCCTGGCGCGCCACTGGCACATTACGTACACGCTCATTCTGATTAACGTCGCGATGTACGGTCTGCAGCAGATCATTCCCAATGAATGGGTGGTTAGGCATGGCAACATCTGGTGGCCCTACGTCCAGCACGGCGAGTACTACCGCATCATCACCTACGGTTTTCTGCATATGCAGAATGACCCGATGCACCTGGTGTGGAACATGATTAACCTCTTCATCTACGGCGTGTCCCTCGAACGCATGATGGGGCGCTGGAAGTTCCTCCTCGTGTACCTGGGCTCTATCGTCTTCGGCGCCCTCGGCGTGTACGTGCTGGCGTCTGACACCAGCGTGGTGGGTGCCTCCGGTGGTCTATTCGGCCTCATGGGCTCTTTCTTGACCCTGCTAATCATCAGGAAGCAGAAGGACACCGCACGAGTGTTCGTCATGATTACTGCCCCGAACATCATCTATAGCATTCTGACCCCCTCGAATATCTCCCACGCATGCCATGCGGGTGGTTTTGTCGGTGGTGTGCTGTTGACACTGCTGTTTGTCCCGCTTGTGGATAAGCCCGAGCCTCCTCAGCAGCAGAGCCCGCAGCAATGGCAAAACGGCAGGTACTAAGCCTGAAAATACGTGAAAAATCTTCGGAAAATCCGGCACGAAAATCTTTGGAGGGTCAGTGGAGAACTTTCCCAACTACATGAATTACGGGCAGAGCCCCACGGTCTGCGTCAACCACCCCGACCGCGTTAGCTACGCCCAGTGTGGGCGCTGCAACCGCACCGTCTGCGGCGAATGCCAGACGGCGCAGGGCGCGGGTGTAGTATGCCCCGACTGCTACCGTGACCTAAATGGATTCGCCTCGAGCCCGACGCGTTCCTTCATCGCCCGGCACTGGCATATTACGTACACGCTCATTCTGATTAACGTCGTGGTGTACGGTCTGCAACAGATCATTCCATTCCGTTGGGTGTACAACCTCGGCGCGATGTCGGGTCCCAGTGTTCACCGCGGTGAGTACTACCGCTTGATCACGCACGGTTTTTTGCACTCGCAGAATGACCCGATGCACCTGGTGTGGAACATGATTTACCTCTTCATCTTCGGTGTATCTCTCGAACGAATGATGGGGCGTTGGAAGTTCCTCTTCGTATATATGGCTGCTACCCTGGGCGCTGGCTTCAGCGTGTATATCTTCGACTACTACAGTCGCACCGTGGGTGCCTCAGGCGGTGTGTATGGCCTCTATGGTGCCTTCTTCGTGATTCTGCTTCTCAGGAGGCAAAAGGACACAGCACGCCTCTTTATGCTACTCATCGGCATTGATGTGGTGCAGAGCCTCTTCCACCCGCATATTTCCCTCGCGGGACACTTTGGCGGTCTTGTCAGTGGCGCGCTCGCGACCCTGCTGATTATTCCGTTCGTGAAGAAGCCCGAGTCATCTGAATCTTCGGAGCCGCCGCAGCAGAGCCCGCGACGGTGGTTCAAGGGTCGCTATTGAGCCTGAAACCCGCGGAAATCCGCCGCAGAAGAGGGTTATCCACAGAGGTTTTCCACACTGTGCATAACTACATTCGTGTAATTCCACGATTGTGAGTACATGTTAAAAACCTGTGGATACAGGCTAAAACAACCGAATTACATAGGGTGAATTACACGGGTGTAAGAGTTTTCCCCAGATTTCTCCACAGATGTGGAAAACCTTAAGTACCAGGATGTGTGTAATTACAAAAAATTTCGGCGCGAAGCGCCGGATAGAACAAAAAGTGCCCGGAAGGATAAACCTTCCGGGCACTTTTGCGTATCGAGCTCCTCACGGGGCGAAGAAGCAGCGGGCGCGAACCTAGTTCGCCTGAGCCTCCGCCTCCTCAACCTCCTCGGGGGTGAGCTCCACGCCGGTGTACAGGCGGAACTGCTCAGCGGCCTGCAGAGCAATCACCTCGCCGCCGTGAATAACTTCCTTACCCGCCGTGCGAGCCGCACGAACCAGCGGGGTCTCAACAGGCATCGCCACCACGTCAAAGACTACCTGCGCCTCAGCAATAGCCTCCTGCGGGTAGGACAGCTCCTCGCTCTCCTCACCGCCAGCCATGCCAATCGGGGTCACGTTCACCAGAATCGGCGCTCGCAGGTTGCCCACCTCCGGCGCCCAGGCGTACTCGTAACGCTCAGCCAGCGCACGGCCGGTCTCCTCGTTACGGGCAATAATCATGCCCTGCGAGAAGCCCGCATCAAAGAACGCACCAGCCACAGCCGCAGCCATACCGCCCGAACCGCGCAGCAGGAACGGCAGAGACGGATCCACATTATGCGAACGCAGCAGGGAAGCCACCGCAATCACATCCGTGTTGTACGCCTTCAAGAAGCCGTCAGTGTTCACAATCGTGTTCACCGCGCCAATAACCGCAGCCGAGTGGTCCATATCGTCCATCAGCGGGATAACAGCCTGCTTAAACGGCATAGACACCGAGCAGCCACGAATACCCAGAGCACGCACGCCGGCGATAGCACCCTCAATATCGGTGGTGGTCATCGCCTTGTACAGGTAATCCAGACCGTGCTTCTCGTACAGGTAATTGTGGAACTTAATACCGTGATTCGACGGGCGACCAGACAGAGAAATGCAGACCGTCGTATCGCGGTTCAGCGCCGGGCGAGCCATCTTAAGCCTCGCCGCCAGAGTTGAGGGTGTTCTCAATCAGCTTCTTCACCTTGTTGCGGCTCACCAGGTCAGCGACCACAAAGTGGGTGTCGCCGGTATCCACGGTGGGGACGGTCGCGTTGCCGTCGTTGAGGGACTTCACATGCGCCTCAGCCTGCGGATCCTCCCAAATGTTCACCCAGGTAGCGTGGTCGCCCAGCTCGCCCAGCTTAGAATCCAGAGCCTCGCAGTAGGGGCAGCCGGGGCGCCAATAAATGACGACGCCGCCATCCTTCATGACCTCGCGTGCCTTCTGCTGATCGGACTGCTGACGTTCAAACATAGTTCCTCCATAGACGGGGTGCTCCGCGGTCTTCAGGAGGCACTGAAACCTACCTGAGGGCGCAGCTCAATAAGTTGACATATCAAGCATAGCCTGAGGATACAGGGGCAGGGGAGAGGTCCTCATAGGGCGAACGCCCGCGCCACACTCCCACAGCCCGTGCAGCACTCCCGCAGAAGCCTTCACCCTGCGCCCCAGAAGCCTTCCCCCCCCCGCATTAACGGCATACGCCCCACACCAAGGTTGCCGGACCAATGATGCGGGGCGTATACAGTTCGCGAGAAAGCGCGAGCACTTGTGCTGAGTAAGAGTAAAAGAAGAGTGAAAACAGGCTACCAGGCGGTAACCGAAGCTGAGCAATATGCCGAGTGAGTCGGTGAATGAAAGAACCCAGGCGGGGCAGAACGCCCCATTATTCGAGAGAGATGTTGAGTGAAAGCCGTTGAGTGAAAGCCTGTAATGCAAACCCAGGGAAATGGCGCCCTACCCCACGAGGAAGCGAGGTAAGGCGCCAATCCAAAGGAGGCTGTCGCCTTACTTGCCGAACTTCTCGGTCAGCTTGGAGACGTTCTCGGTCACGACCTCTTCAACCTTGGCAACGTGCTCGTCGGTGACGACCTCCTTGCCAGCCTTCTCGTTGATGACTTCCTGAGCCTTGTCGAGGCCCTGCTCAACGGTACCCTTGATGTCGAAGCCCACGGGGGCCTCCTTTCTGCGCTTTCGCGCTCTAAAGCCTCACTCTTGGTGAGGTACCTGCCCGGGGCGGGCAGAAAACTGGAGTGTGATGCTTTGGTGGACGAAACCTGCAAGCTGGGCTTGTATGTGACGGTCGAACCCAGTGTAGATGCTATCCATATGCCGGACTATGCGCATCGAAACTTTACAGCTCACGGATTGCGTCCGTCGATAAGTGTACATACCCGCGAAGGCAAGAAAAACCACCCTCAGAAAACGTGGCGCCACTTTTGACCAACGACTAAAAAATTATGGCTTATCAGCGCGTTATTACGGGGGATAGCCGGAGGAAATTTGCAGAAACTCGCAGGAAACTTCCAGCTATGAATATCGTTCAAAACCCCAAAAAACGCCCGTATGACACCCCGCCGATTTATGACAGACCTCAGCGCCCAACCCTACAACACCGGAATATCCGTAGGATCAGCGCCCGCAGCCCAATCATGAGACGCCGCAAAACCAGCAACCATCGGCAAAAAACGAGGCGCCGCATAGCCGCGCACAGCATACGCAGTCGCCACCGCATCCGCGGCAGCCTCCAGCTGAGAGGTCGGAATCAGCGCCATCACCGCGCCACCAAAACCGCCACCCACAATACGGGCACCCAACGCGCCCCGATCCAGGCACACCTGCACCGCATCATCAATCTCAGGGCGAGAAACACGCAACTCATCTCGCATCGACACAAAAGACTCCGTGAAAATACGGCCCGCCTCCTCAAACGCCGCAAAGCCCAGCTCATCAGCATGCTGCAGCAAATAGCTCGCACGACCCACCAGAGTCATATCGTGGAACGCATGACGCACCCAACCACGCGGGAACGAACACGGGCGACCCGCGTCCTCCAGAGCATCCAAGGCACGATTCACCGAAGAATCCACCAAGTCAGCACGCCACGCCTTTGCCGCACGCGCATCCATACCCGCACACGACAAATCCTCCGGTAGGGCATCACGCAAAAAACGCAGACCCAAAGCGTCAGCGCACGTCTCAGACGCCGCACGACGAGCCGCAAAACCGCCATCCGTCAGCTCATGCGGAGTGTTCGTATCGATCACCAAAAAACTCAGGCCATGCTGGGCAATATCCACCGCAACCGGCTCAATCGAAAAATCACGGAAATCAATCACCAGAGCCTGCTCCGGATACGAACGCAACGACGCCGTCTGATCCAGGCCACCCGTATGCGCGCCAGCCACCTTATTCTCAGCCGTAATACACACCTGAGCCAGACGCGCACGCAAAGCATCACTATCAGCCGGGGTAGCATCCGCCTGCGGGCACTCCTCACGCACCGGACACGAGAGCTCCAACAACGCCAACGCCGTCGAACACTCCAAAGCCGCCGAAGACGACAAACCGCCACCCACCGGAACACGAGAATTAATCAGCAGGTCAGCACCAAACTCATCGGGCAGCATAATATCCCTGCCGCCCTCCTGATTCATCGCCCACGCAACACCCGCCACATAGGTGAACCAGCCCTTTAAATGACCCGGCTGGATATCGCGAATCACGACCGTGCGCTCGTCGCCGGGCATCTGCAAAGAAGCCGCGCGCAACACACCATCACGACGCAACGCACCCGCCACATAGGTGCGGTACGGCAACGGCATCGGCAGGCACGAGCCACCCAAAAAATCAATGTACTCGCCCAAAAGATTCAGACGCCCAGGCGCAGACCACACACCATCCGGCTCGTAACCATACGCAGTAATAAACTCCTCACGCACACGCGCAATCTCCGCGCTATGGTCCGGAAGAGCCGCCCACTGGGCGGTAGCGGTCATCGACATGAAACACCTCTGATAAAGCCCAACAGGGCACTAAAACATAAACGACACCCTTCGCGCACCCGATACACTCCGGGTACAAGCACGTGTCACATCTAGACTAAAGCAGAAAACCAGCGAACATCGACTCAACCGCCAAACCGCACCAGTACCAGGGCGCGGCAGAGCAGCCAGCACCAACGCACGCAAAAGCCCCGCACCCCCACAAGGGAGCACGGGGCACCATACATAACTAATAAACCAAAAGAAGGGCTAAGCGATTACGCATCCTGCGTATAAGGCTCCTGCACCACCATCATCGTGTCAATGGCAGAGAGCAAATCCTGGCGGTAACGGTTAAACGCATTCTCAATCAGAGGAACATCGCCGCTCGCCACAGCCTCCTGAGGCGAAATCAGCGGCAGAGTCTGATACTCCTCCACCAGGCTCAACGCAATATGAGTCAACAAACGAGCACGACGCAGCGCCTCCGCATGACCCAAACCAAGAGCCTGGAACTCATGAGCCATAGCCACCACCGGCTTCAACTCACGCGGGTGCAGAGTCAAACTCAAACGCACCACCTCAGGGCACTCACGAATCGGGTAGAGCAGGGAGAACAGAAGATCACCGCGGCGAATCATCGAAGCGCGAATAGCCTCCGGATTCGGCTCAGCCTCCTCAGACATCGACTTCGGGGCACGAGCCAGAATGTAATCCGCCAACAGAATGAGAAGCTGCTGCTTATTCTTCACGTGGTAGTACAGAGCGCCGGGAGCCACGTGAAGCTCCTGAGCGAGTCGGCGCATGGAAAGGTCCGCCAAACCGTAGGTCGCCAAGACCTCGTAGGCGGTATCTAGAATCTTTTCACGGGAAAGTACCACCCTTTCATTTTAGGGTGTTCAACTCTATATCTTGAGCAAGATGCACCCCGCGGCAAACAAAAACCCAACAAATACGCGGCACAAACCCAAAAAGCAATGTTGATTCTCACTCACCCGGAGCGAACGGTTCGCGTTTCATGAGCGCTTTTGCCACCAAAAACGCTTCAGCACACACAGAATAGGTAGCCGCCCACGCTCTCGGCATAAAATCACGTCTTAAACCGCCCAAAACCGCCAAGACAGGTAAACCTCGCGGGCGAACGCCCCAAAATCAGGTGTTTAATATTCGGTATGAGCAATGCATTTTCTGAACTAATCGAGCGCGCCACCGCAGGCGAAGGCCTCAACCGCGAAGAAATCCACACCCTCCTCGTGGACGGTGACGGACAGGACTTCACCCTTATCGAGGCAGCCTCCGTCGTGCGCCGCAACGAATTCCGCAACATGATTGCGATCCACACCGAAGATGAAGCACTCGCCGACGCCCTCGGCACCCGCTCCATCGCCGTGGACTCCTACGAAGTACTGGATATCTCCCGCGATATCGACTCCGAAGAACTCGCGGCAAGCATTGAACGTATTGCAGAATCCTCCGCCATCGGCGTGACCGTACTACTGCCCGAAAATGCAGTACCCATGATGCTCATGCGCGTGCTGTCCATCCTGCGTCTGGCAGCACCCGCCAAGGTCATCCACCTGCCCGAAGGCTACGAACAGTCCCTGCGCTCGCTGACCTCCCTCGCAATGCACGTGGTCAGCGCCATCACCATTACCGATGATATTGAGCAGTGGCCCATGGTCAACGAGGTACTCAAAGCACTGCGTCACGGCGGCATCGTCATCTCCGGCACCGGTGGACGCGACGCCCTCGCAGGCTACCTGCGTTACCTCTCCGACCTCGGCGTGGACCTCATGGGTCACCGCGACGCACGCGGCTCCGCCTGCGGTTCGGTTGACGGTGGCGGTTGTGGCTGTGGCTCGGGTGGCTGCGGTAGCCACGAGGAGCCGGCACCTTCCGCCGGTGGTTGCGGTTGCGGCTCGGGCGGATGCGGTTCCTCCGCTGAAGCTCCGGCTGAGGCTCACGGTCACTCCCACGGTGGTGGCGGTTGCTGCGGCGGCCACGACGAACCAAAGGAAGAAAAGGGTGGCTGCTGTGGTGGCCACGACGAGCCTGAACCGGTCGTGGAGGAAGCTCCCGCTGGCGGTTGTGGCTGCGGTGCTGGTGGATGCGGCTCTAAGTAATCTGCTAGAGGTAGCTACCCCAATCGATATATTCCAAATATAGAATTTTCCCCTGAATAACCTGCTGAAAAGCAGAGATATTCAGGGGAAAACTCTATATTCCGTAAAGAGCATTAGGCTTAGAGGTAAACAACACCACAATAAACGCTGCAGAACCCCCATATCCGAAAAGCGGAATGAGCCCCTCCGGTAGAGTAGAAAGACGTAGCCGACTAACCCTAGCCGCGCGAAAGGAACAACACCGGACCAATGCTTTACCTCTCCGTTATTGTCATCATCCTGATTGCGACCGTGTTTATGGTCAGCGTCGGTGATCGACTCAACCTCCCCTGGCCGGTCATGATGACCCTGCTCGGCACCGCCGCGCTCTTCATCCCCAACCGACCGGATCTTACTATCGACAGCGACATCATCCTGCCGATCTTCCTTCCGCCGCTACTGTGGGCCATCGGCGTTAAATTCTCCTGGGGCACCCTGCGCCGCCGCTGGAGATCCGTACTGCTCTACTCGGTCCTTCTCACCACCGTCTCCGCCCTGGCAATTGCCAGCGCAGCCATGTGGTGGGTCCCCGGTATGACCATCGCCGTCGCCCTTGCCGTCGGTGCCGCCGTCTCCCCGCCCGACCCCGTCGCCGTGGAAGCAGTCGCTGAGCCCGTCGGCATCCCCCGCCGCCTCATCGGTACTCTGCAGACCGAAGGTAGCTTCAACGACGCTATCGCAATCGTTCTCTTCCACGCCGCAATCCACTCCATGACCAGCGGCCACCACATCGAGCCGCTCTCGGTCGCCAAGGACTTCGTGCTCGGCTCGATCCTCGCGGTCATTATTGGTTATATCTTCGGCTGGCTTGGCGGCTACGTTCGCCAGCGTGCCCACGACGTGGTCACCAGCAACGCCGTGACCCTCATGATCCCCTTCGGCGCCTACCTCGCTGCTGAAAGCGTGCACGCCTCCGGCGTTATTGCCGTGGTCATCGGCGCTATCCAGTTCACCAGCACCAAATACATGGCGGCACTCGAAGCGGAAGAACGCCTCTCCTCCACCTCCTTCTGGCAGATTATTGAGCTGCTCATGACCGGTGTCGCTTTCGGCCTCATCGGCCTGCAGGCAAGTAGTATCATCGCCACCGCCGACCCCTCCCGTATCGCAAGCCTCTTCGCTGACGGTGCCCTGGTCGCACTGGTCGCCATCCTGGTGCGCCTCATCTGGTTCACCATCGTCTGGCTGGCAGGACGCAAGAACCCCATCCACGAGGGTGCACCCGAAAGCTTTGCTGAAGTTATCGTTATGACCTGGTCCGGCATGCGAGGCCTCGTGACCCTGATTCTTGCCCTGTCCATCCCCGTGGTCAACGGCACCGAACAGGTACGCCAGGACGCCATCGTCATGATGCTCTCCGTACTCTTCTTCACCCTCGTGCTGCCCGGCCTGACCCTGCCCCTGCTCGTGAAGGTCCTTGGCGTGCGGGCTAACCACGAAGAAGAAACCGCCGTACCCGAACTGCTCAAGATCGCGCAGGTCGCAGCCCTCGAGGCGCTGCAGGCAGAAGCGAAGGCAACCACCGACCCTGAGACCTATGCCCGCGTGAAGGAAATGTGCTCCGCCATTACCCGCCGCGACGAAATCAGCGAGGCACTGCCCGAAGAATACAAGCAGCACATGGAGAAGCTTAAGGACAAGAGGAACGACTTCGTGCGCCTGCGCGATGCCGCCCTCGTCGCCGCGCAGAACGAGGTTATTTCTGCTCAGGACCGCTACGACTCCCACGACGTGACCCGCGTGGTGCGTAAGCTGGACATCCTGGCGCAGGCAGAAAGCATCCGCTCCTCCGGCATGTTCATTCTTCCTGCCATGACCGCCGGCGCGGTCGCCATGGAACGCTACAACCTCTGGAAGAAGCACCAGGGCACCCTGAGCACCCGCGCAATCCCCGTGGTGGAAAACGCGCCCGCCTCGCCCCTGGTCACCAACGAGGTAACCCCCACGTCCTAGCCGGTACGCCCGTGCGCGAACACTACGTTTCTGCCCCTGCCTACGCCACCGAGATAAGCCATCTGGTCTTTAGCTCACAGGCGATAGACAGGGGCAGAAGCAGATTAAGCCTCAAGTATCACCTAAAATGAGACAGGAAACGTAGTGAACGTACGTTAGCTCTCTCAAACTCACGAACACATTGAAAGTAGACATGGATTTCAAGACTCTCTCGCCTGCGTACCTGACCTCCCTCGGCGTAATTTTTTGCGGCGCGCTCATGGTCGGATCCTCTAGTCCCTGGCTCATCTGGCTGGGCTGGATCCTTCTCATCCTCGCGCTGGGTCTGAATGTCCTCGCCTTTGTGCTGTCCGTGGGTAAGGCGAAGGGTGACCCGACCCCCGCACTGGTGACCAACCTGGACGGTTTCGAATCCTCCGTGGAGAACCGTATCCGCGAGCGCGCAGAGCACCGCCGTGAAGAGCGTGAAGCTGCTGAGCACGAAGCTGCTGAGCAGTCAGCGGAAGCAACCGCAGAGGCTGAGCATGAAGTGGCTCCCGCTGAAGCCGTTGAGGCCGTTGAGGCGACCGAGCCTGCTGAAACTGCAGAGGTCCGCGAGGAAGAGCCCACCGAGTCTCAGCCGATTGTTGATCGTGCCCCCGGCCGTATGAGCGTTCTGCCCTCGCGCCCCCGTTCGGGTCGCGCCACCAAGCCCCGCTCCAATGCGCGCTAGGTAGGTCGGTAGTGAATACGAAGTTTTTGCTCTCCCCGGCGTACCTCGCCTCTATCGCCCTGATGCTTTCCGGTGCGGTGCTTTCCGGTGGTCGGTTCATGCTGATCGGCTGGATTCTGTGCATTGTGGGTGTCTGCCTGAATGCCATGACCCTGGTGGTGCTGACGAACCGCGAGCAGCTGTACAGCCTTGACGCGAAGGCTGCCCGAGGCACCCGCCGCGGCTTTGATGACCGCCCCGCTGTGGTGCAGCGCCTGGACGGCGATTCCGCCGCTGGTGAGGCTGAAGTAGAACTCGCCGAGGATGCCGCAGAAGAACCTGCTGAAGCACTTGTTGAAGCACCCGCGCAGAAGACCAACTAGGCATACCCCCTAAGACGCTAAAACCCCCTCAGAGAACATCTGAGGGGGTTTCTTGATGCCTGTGCACTCACGATGTTTAGCGCTGAGCGCCCAGCTTCTGTGCCGCGAAATCCGCGTACTCTTGCACGTGCGCGCGAGCCTGCTTGGTCAGCGCCTTATTCTCATCCAGGATGCGCGTCGACTGCGCCGCCATCAGCTCCAGGTACTGGCGGTTGCGGGTCTTTTTCCATGCGGTGCGTGCCGCCTCCAGCTCCGCAAAATCGTTGAGCGCCTGACGCTGCATCGTGTAGCGAACCCACATGAGCACCAGAATCAGCACCAGCGGAATGAGGCACGCCCAGCTCTGCCACAGCCCGTACAGTGCCGCCGCAACGGCACCCAAAACAATCAGCACCGGGGAAATGGAGACGATGGGGGAGTCCGGGCGGTTCTTCTGGTTCTTCACGAGTGATTCACGCGCCATAGCGCGGAAGGTATCAGGGAAGCTGGACGGGTCGTACGACTGGACAGAATCGGCCTGCGGGCTCTTCTGAGACTGATCCTTGCCGGGCCGATTCTTGCCGGGCTGGTTCTTTGGGGGGTGAGCGGGGCACATAGAAACCTCACGGGGGTACACGGGGAGTAACGGGAAAGCGGGTGTTTCACGTGAAACGGGGGAGTAGGCGGCGAGTACGCGGAAGCGGCTGGCAGACGGGCGCTCGCCGCACCTAAACGCCACCTCGGCAGCTTCTACAGGGAAGCCTCAATAAACTCGTACGCCTTATCCACACAATCGGTGGTGACAGCCTTAACCTCATCGGGGGAGTAGCTGAACGACGCCGAACGGTCAGCGTAGCGGTGCATGTCGATATCGTTCCACGAATCTCCAATCGTATGCACCTCATAGGAGCTACCCGGATGCTCCGACTGCAGGTACTCCACCAGATGCTGCAGACCGGTGCCCTTTGTGCAGGCGGGCGGCACAATATCCAGGAAATCCTGGTTCTTGTGGCAGTCCACCGAATCACCAAAACGCTCCAGAATCCAGGTGTACGCCGCCTCGCGAACCTGAGCATCCGGAATCCACAGGGGCACACCCACGTACTCGTGGTTCTGCAGGTCGTCAGCCGGCAGGGGAGTGAACTCCGGCAGGATATTCGTCGAGGAGCCCACCCGGTCGCAGAGGCTGTAATCGTTATCCAGAGTCGTCGCGAACAGAGCCACGCCGTCCACGGTGCTGAAATGCTCGTAGCACGCCTGCACAACACTCACCGGAAGAGGCTGATGGTAAATCACCCGGTACTGCCGGTCAGTAATCACCGCACCCGTGTACAGCACGTGGTAATCAAAACGGATGGCGGTCGGGTTCAACGCCAGTTGCGTGGCAAAAATGCTCTTGCCCGTGCACGAGACCGCCAGGTTACCCTCCGCCTGCCAGCGGGCAATCGCCTGCTCAGTGGCAGGCTCCACGGCACGGTTAAACAGGATCGTGCCGTCAAGATCGAAAGCCATCAATTTGGTCATAGAAACTCCTTCGCGGGAGGGCTGCATTGCCGCGAATTGTGCGCCGCAACCCATAAAAAACGGGGGTGCCGCCGGTACTTTTAAGTGTACCGACCGCACCCCCACCACTTGAGATATAGCCCCTGAATCTCACGCCTTCACTGAAGGGTGAAAGGGCTCATTCCTCATATTTTTAGAGAGCCAGGAATCCCAGGTAGGAACCGAGGATGCCCACGCCAAAGAGGGCGAAAATCAACCAGATGGCGTTAATCTTCTTCTTCAGAAGCCACATGCACAGGAAGCACAGACCCAGCGAGGCCAGGCCCGGCAGCAGATCGTTCAGCACGGACTGGACGGTCACATTTACCGTCTCGCCCGCCTGGTTTGTGTAGCTAGTCAGTGGCAACGGAATGTTCACGCTCGTCCAGCGGTACACCAGAGCACCCATCACGAACAGGCCCATCACGGAGGCGCCCTGAGTAATCTTCTGCAGGGTGTTGCCGCCCGCCTCGGTCACAATCTGGGTGCCCTTCTCGTAGCCGTACTTGAAGCCGTACCAGCGGGTTGCCCAACGAATTGCGGTCATGCCGAAGAAGAACAGCAGCGGGCCCAGAATATTGCCGGTCACCGCCAGGGATGCGCCCAGAGCCGCCAGCACGATACGTGCGGTACCCCAGAAAATCGGGTCGCCCACGCCGGCCAGTGGGCCCATCAGGCCCACCTTAACGTTGGTGATGGCGGCTTCGTCAATGTCCTTACCGGCTGCCTTCTCACGCTCCATCGCAGCGGTCACGCCCATAATCGAGGATGCAACCCACGGCTGGGTGTTGAAGAACTCCAGGTGGCGGGTCAGCGCCTCCGCCTGGTCTTCTTTCTTGGTGTAGAAGCGCTTAATCGCCGGAATCATAGAAACCGCGAAACCGATGGACTGCATACGCTCAAAGTTGAACGAACCAAGCAGGAAAGTGGAACGGAAGTAGGTTTCGACCTTATCGCGCTGGGTGAGCTCGGGAACTTCAACGAGCTCGACGTTCTTGTTCTCAGTCATGATGATGCTCCTTACTCGAGCTCGTTATCGAGGTCGTTTGCTGCGGTTGCCGGTGCTACGGCGGGTGCCTCGCTCTTATGGAAGAGCGGGTTCAGCTGGGTGTACAGCAGACCCAGGCAGGCGCCCACAATACCGATAGCAACCAGGTTGAACTGTGCCTGACCGGACAGGGTTGCGACAAGGTCCTTCGCGCCCTCGGTGCCAGCAATCGAAATCGACTGGGTTGCCGGGATAGCGGCAGCGGCAATGAAACCGAGGAAGAAGAAGGGCATGAGAGCCTTCGAACGCATCATGTTGATGACCATCGCGAAACCGACCACGGTGATCATGCCACCGGCAATACGCAGACCAACGGTCACCTCGGTGGGAATCATGTTCAGCAGGCGGGTCAGCTCTTCGGAGCTAATCAGCGCCACAATAGCGGTCGGGATAGCCACACGCAGACCCTGCAGAGCCATACCGCTAATGTGCATCAGCTCAATACCGCGGAAGTTCGCGGTTTTCGCGAAATTATCAGCCTGATGTTGGAAGAACACCGTAATGGTACGAACGAAAATGGTCAGAACCTGACCTGCCGCAGCCAGCGGCACAGCAATAGCAATACCGGTGGTGATGTCCTGGTGACCCTGAATCACAACAACAGCGGAGATGGTGGATGCCAGAGCCGAGTCGGGAGCCATAGCCGCACCGACGTTCATCCAGCCCAGGGCGATGAGCTCCAGTGCGCCACCGAGCATAATGCCGGTAGTCGGGTCACCCAGCGCAAAACCCATCAGGGTACAAGCGACCAGGGGGCGGTGGAACTGACGCTCGTCCACCACGGATGCGACGCCCGCAATGAACGCCACGAGAACAACGAGAATAAACGTCAGGGCGCTCATGCGTCCAGGCCTTTCTGCTTGAGGATCTTTTCCAAATCAACCGGGGAGTGGTTGGGCAGCTGCTGCACCGTCAGCTTCACACCGCGCTTAATGAGTTCGCGGTAGGCTTCCAGGTGCTCCTCGGAGGCGTACACTGCGTCCGAGAGCTGAACCATGCCGGTCTTGAAGGTGACGCCACCAACGTTCACTTCGTTGATCTTGACGCCTTCGTCGAGCAGTCGCACCACGTCAACGGGGGATTCTACGACGAACATGGTCTTCATGCCGGTGTACTTGGGGTTGTTGTACACGCGGCCAGCTTTAGCGATGTCCAGGACATTGGTCTTCACGCTGGTCGGCGCGACCTGCAGCAGCAGGGACTTGCGCAGCTGATCGTGTGCCGCATTATCGGATGCCGCGATGAAGGTCTGCGGTGCGATATGCGGAACCCAGGTGCCTGCCACCTGACCGTGAATCAGGCGGGAGTCGATGCGGGTGAAGATAGCGTCCATGGTGCCGCCGGGAACCTGCTGAGCAACCGGAACCTCGACCGCCTTGGTCTCTGCGGGCTTCGCCTCGGCGGGCTTGGCGGCTGCGGGCTGGTTCGCCTCCTGGAAGGAGCGAATACCCTTAGTGCCTGCCTTGTGCGCCTTAGCGACCAGGGACTTGAGGGTTGCGTTCTTACGGCCTGCGCCGGAGATGACCTCAATAAGCATCGGTACGTTGACACCGGAGACGACGTCGACGCCCTCGCGGGTGGCTGCGAACTGCGCACCGGCGTTGTAGGGGCTACCGCCGAAGAGGTCGACCAGCAGCAGGGTTTCCTCTGCTTCGGACGCCTCAACGATGCGGGTGTACTCTTCGACGAGATCTTCGGGGCCCTGACCCGGCAGGAACGTGACCGGGTGGACGTTTTCGAAGTTACCGAGGATCATGCCGGCGGTCTTCAGCAGAGCCGGAGCCGACTCGCCGTGTGCCGCCACAATGATAGTGACCATAGTGGTCCTCTCGTGTTCGTGACATGGTGTGTAGTGGCCCCGTGGGGAGCCTCATAATTCTCAGATAGTAACACGTTGTTTTTGTGTTTTGTGGGTTTTTTCTGAGCATGCACACTTTAGGTTCTTGTGACATTTTTTCAAGTGTTGGAATATGGGTTTTTGATGTCAAAACACGTATTTATTGCCAGGGCGTAAAAAATTTAAACAGAACACCGAAAAAGGTTGCCGAAGTGGAAGGTAAAGCGTTATTTTTGTGAAATTTCAGGAATGACGGCATCTTGTACGCGGGCTGACGAGGTGCTTGATTCGGGATATTTGGACTGCAATGGCACAAGAAAAAGATTTACAAAGAAAATACCGAACAAAAAATGGGTATGCGAGTCAAAAGATGTGGGATTTATACAAAACCAACATTTTCCTGCGGTCTGTCCACAGAATGGTATTTCTGGAATACGCCGCTAAAAACCGTCATTTTCAAAATTTAAATCGACGCGCTAACGCGCGAAAGAAAACCCGGAAAGACGTCATCTTAGTGACAGGTTGTATATATAAATAGCGGCTCACCTTTAATGGCCACGTTCCGCCCGGCGCGCCCTACCCAAACCTGGATACAAAAAAGCGGCCAGAGTACCCTCCAGCCGCTTTCGCCCTTGCATTTTTGGAAGCACCAACGCTAAGCGTTAATGCCCCACATATCCCGCGCCAGACGCGCAATATGAATCGTCAAATACGTCAACTCATCACGCGTTAGGCTCTGCTTCAACTGCATCTGCAGCACCAGCAAAACCTTCTGCGCACACGCGTAGGCGCGCGGTGCATCCTCACGAAGAGCCGCCAACAAACTCGGCTGCGACACCTCATCAGCATCCTCCGTGCGATTCGCGGAGGCGCGGCTCGCCCGCACAAACAGGTACCGCAGGTGCGTCACAAAACGTGCCGCACTCATCGAATCCGGGTCGATCTTCCGCTCGTAGCTTGCCTCAATAATTTCAAAAACCTGCGCGAAAACCTCGGTCATGCGGAATGCCTGAGACATATCCGCCGTCGCAAATTGCGCATTGACCAGGTGCAACGCCAAAGGAATAGCTTCGTTCGGGTCCAGCTCAACATTCAGGCGCTCGCGAACCATCGCCAACACTGCGCGGCCGTACTCCACCTCGCGCGGGTAGAGGACAGTCACCTCCGGGGCGAGCGGATACTGCACCCGCACCCCGTCACGCGCACGAACCACCGCATAGTGCAGGTGATCAGCCAGCGGAAGAATAAACGAGTTCGACAGCTCCAGTGCACCCTCGGCGCGCACCTTCGACTCTAAAAGCGTGGCAATCGACAGAATCTCCGCCGGAATCTCAGACAGAGTCATACTCAAACGCTCACCCGACATGCCCTGCTCCGGCACAAACGTCTGCTCCACCGCAGACGGGTCAATCAGCTGACCCTTACGCTTACCAAAGGCAATGCCGCGACCAATCATCACGGACTCCATGCCCAAATGATCCACAGTGAGGACAACATTATTGTTATAGATACGGCTAATGCGCATGTGTCCTCCTTTGCGGGTGTTGGTCGCCGGAACAGAAACGGCAAATTCAAAAGATACGCAAAGGTGATTGAGCGTTACCTAAGCTAGTACAAATTCTACCGAAAGTTTGAAGCTGTCATGAAGGGTTGACGCGCAAATGCGGGGTAAAGCTGTGCCCCAGCTGTGACGCGGGCAAGCATTCCATAAGTTTGCGGCTGAAAACCGGCTCCCGCCTCACCGCGAACCCTAAATCGCGATACCCTTAATCACATGAGCAGCAAAGCAACCGAAATCGCAAAGAACCTTCCCGCGCTAGAGCACCCGGACGGTAGTCCCATCCGCGCCCTCGTCGTTGACGATGAGGAGATGCTCAAAGAACTCGTCAGCATGGGTCTGAAAATGATCGGCTGGGATGTGCAGTCCGCAGGTGACGGTCCCTCCGCACTCGCGATTGCCCGCGATTGGCGCCCCGACGTGCTCGTGCTGGATATTATGATGCCCGGCTTTGACGGCCTGGAGCTGCTCTCCCGTATCCGTAAGTTCTACCCCGAGGTTCCCTGCCTCTTCCTGACCGCTAAGGATTCGGTTGATAACCGTATCGAGGGCCTTGCCGCCGGTGCGGATGACTACGTGACTAAGCCCTTCTCTATGGAAGAGGTCATGATCCGTTTGCACCGCCTGGTGCAGCGCTCCGGTGTTGCCGCCATTGACGACGCTGAGCTGGTCGTTGGCGACCTGGTGCTGAACCAAGACACCCGTGAGGTCACCCGCGGTGGCGAGCAGATTAACCTCACCGCAACGCAGTTCGACCTGCTGCGCTACCTCATGGAGAACGCGAAGCGCGTGGTCTCCAAGAGCCAGATTCTCGACAATGTCTGGAACTACGATTTTGGTGGCCAGGCAAATATTGTGGAGCTGTACATCTCGTACCTGCGTAAGAAGATTGATGTGGGTCGCGAACCGATGATTCACACCGTGCGCGGTGCTGGTTACGTGCTGCGTCCCGCCGTATAGTTCCATTCTCTGCTCTTCATATGGCGCGGTATAACACCCGGTTATACCGCGCCATATCAGTTATATTCTGTATTACGAATATAGAAAGAAAGGATGCTCGTGGGCTCCTACTCACCCGGTGAACCCGCCTCCTCGGATAACGAAGCAACCCGCCCCCTACGCGCGGGTACTTCCGCGCGCGCCGGATCCGTTCCCTCCCGCGGAAACTTCTTCGTGCGCCTACGTGCCGCCTGGAAGAGCATGCGGAACCCCGAAGCATCCCCCGAAGAACTGGGTTACGTACCCCACCTGCGTTCGCGTCTCATCGCAATCCTTGTGGCAGCCCTCGGCGTCGCCTGCCTCATTATCGGCTTGTCCACCTACGTGACCCTGCAGAACTCCCTCTACCAGCAGGCGCAAAGCGACCTCAAAGAAACCAGCCACCGCGTGGTGCAGCCGACTTCCCGAGACGGCAAACGAGAAGAAGTGGACTGTAGTGACCTACAGAAGAGCAACTCGCTCTTCGCACCCGGTCAGGCGTCCGGAACCATCATCACCTGCGTGGAGTCCGAAGGTGCCGTAGAAATCGCCAGCAAGCTCGCTAAAGACGGCACCGTACAAACCCTCTCCGCCAACGACCAGGTAACCCTCGGAACCATGGCACTGAATGCCACCAAGGAAGAAGAGCGCGAGGTCAAACTGGAATCCGGTCTGTACCTCGTGAAAATCACTCCGAAGGCCAATAGCAGTGCTGACGCCCAGGTGGTCGGTATTCCGCTCGCCAACGTACAGCAGACCCTCACCATCTTCGTGATTGTGGTGTCCCTCGGATCCATCGCCGTAATGGTCGGCGCCGGTGTGGCTGGCTCCTACATTATTCGCGGCACCATGAAGCCGCTGGAACGAGTCTCCGCGGTGGCAACCGACGTGGCGCACCTGGATCTGGAAGAACACACCATCTCCTCGGCGGTGCGCGTGGAACCGAGAGACTCCGACCCGCGTACCGAAGTGGGTGCGGTGGGCTACGCCCTCAACCAGCTGCTCGATAACGTAAATTCCGCCCTTGAAGTGCGCGAACGCACCGAGCACCAGATTCGCGCCTTCATTGCGGACGCATCCCACGAGCTGCGCACGCCCCTTGCCGCCATTAAGGGCTACTCCGATATGCTCCGCTGGACCGAACCACTCAGTGAGTCCGGCCAGTCCTCCCTGGCGCGCATCGACTCGCAGACTGAGCGTATGTCCCGCCTCGTGGAAGACCTGCTGACCCTCGCCCGCCTCGATGAAGGCCGCGAACCCAAGCTAGAGCAGGTTGACCTGACCGAGCTGGTACTCGAATGCACCTCGGATATGCAGGCGGCAGCCCGCACCCACGAGTGGCACCTGAACCTGCCCGATGAGCCCGTCGAAGTGGTGGCGGATCGCTCCCAGATTCAGCGCGTGATTCTGAACCTGCTCTCGAACGCCCGCAAGCATACCGATGAGGGTACGCGCGTGACCGCGGGTCTGTCGGTGGATGCGGCACGTCGCGAGGCCGTAGTTACCGTGACCGATAACGGTCCGGGTATTGCGCCCGAGTTCCTGCCGAAGATTTTTGACCGCTTCACTCGTGCCGATAAGGCGCGCTCCGGCTCGGATGGAACCACCGGCCTGGGCTTGGCGATTGTGCAGGCAATCGTGCAGGCGCACGGCGGTTCGATTCAGGTGCAGAGCCAGCCGGGCCATACGGTCTTTACAGTGCGTCTGCCGCTGGATGCGCGTCTTCAGTCGGTTGCCTAGTCCGGTGTCTAATTAGCCGTCTGGCCTGCTAGCTGGTCTGTGTGTCCACTCTGTGAATGGCTGCTTGAGGGGGAGCGGGGTGTGTTGTGTGTGCACTCTGCTCCCCTTTTGTTGTGCTTTTGCGGTTTTATATTGGTTTGACATGCCAAAACGCTAAATTGCTTGTTGAGTAAACATTAAATCTGCACTTCAAGTTTATTACCTGGAGTGCAAATATGTGGTCAATCTAACCCCAAAATAGTTACCCTCGGTGAAACAATGCGCGTATTGTAAAAAACATGGCTAATCTTGTTGAATCCCCCGCAAACATCACGGACAAGCGTTCCGCCCGCAAGGCAGAGAACCGCATCGCAATCGTTGAGGCAGCAGAATCCCTCATCCTCGAGGGCGGCTACGGCGCCCTCAACGCAGAAGCACTCGCAGAACGCGCCGGCGTCTCCCGCCGCACCATCTTCAACCACTTCGCCTCCGTAGACGACGTGCTGGTCACCCGCATGAACCAGTACTTCAACCGCATCTTCGAAGAATGCGACTTCAGCATCTCCGGCGAAAACGCAAGCATGGAAGCCGAAATGCTCTCCATCGCCCGCAACGTCTTCATGAGCAACACCCTCGAAGAGTACATCGCACCCTTCGCACACCTGCTCTACGCCCTCGAAATGGACAGCCCCGCAAAGTTCGAGGAATACTCGCATGTCATCCTCGAGCGCACCTACGACATCTTCCTCGAACAGTACCTCGAGGCATACCCCGACCTGCCCTACCTGCGCGTGGCAGTCTTCGCCTCCAACCTCTCCGAAACCATCGGTGAAGGCGTCTACTACTACCTCACCCGCGCCGAAGAAGTAACCGCCAAGGTCGCAGCGGAAGCCCCCGAAGGCACCCACCCCGAAGCACTCGCCATCGAAGCGATGCGCCAGTGCGTACTCGAGGCACTCGACTACCTGGGCCGTCTGGTCCAGGGCGAATTCGCAAGCTAAGCCCCAAAGCGTTCACGCTCAAAAACTCTCGCTTCGGGCACCTCACCTGCAGGTGCCCGAAGCGGGGTGTTTTTTGCCCAAAAACAGGGCACAGCAATCGCAGTACAGGGCAACCACCGTATTCACACGCACCCAACGCACCAAACTCTTCACTCACTCAACTTCAAAGGAATAATTCATGGCTACATGGCTCTACCGCATCGGTGAAGCCGCCGCCCGCCGTGCCTGGGCTGTCATCCTTGCCTGGGTACTCATCATTGCCGGTGTAGCGGGTGCCTACACCGCGTTCCACGGCAAGCTCAGCAACACCTTCACCATGCCCGGAACGCAGACCCAGCAGCTCTCCGACGAGCTCGCACAGCGCTTCCCGAGCGCCAACCGCGGCTCCGGCCAGATCATTATCACCACCGGCGACGGCACCGCCCTCACCGAAGAACAGAAGCAGGCATTCTCTACCGCGCTGAACAAGCTCACCACCGAGGTGCCCGCCGTGGACGCGGTCACCGACCCGTTCACCACCACCTCCAAGCTTGCCGAAGCGAAAACCCAGCTCGACGAGGCACACACCAAGCTTGGTGCTGCACCCGCCCAGATTGAGGACGGCAAAAAGCAGCTGAACGCCGCCGCCTCTCAGATTGAAGACGGCACCAAGCAGATTGCTGACAGTGAGAAGAAGCTCGACGACTCCCAGGCGCAGATTACCGCGGGCCGAAAGCAACTGGATGAGGCGCAGAATCAGCTCGATGACGCCCAGGTACAGCTGAAGGAGGGCTATGCCCAGGCGGAGGCGGCAGGCTCACCCGCCGCCATGATGGAGCAACTCAACGCCCAGCAGACGCAGCTGACCGAACAGCAGAACGCCCTCAACCAGCAGCGCGACACCCTCGCCGAGAGCCAGAAGCAGGTCGATGCGGGCCGCGCAGAGATTGCTTCCAAGAAGGACGAACTGGCTGAAGGCAAGAAGAAGCTGGACGAGCAGCGCAACCAGCTGCAGAAGACCGAAAGTGAGCTGCCCGCACAGCGTGAGCAGCTGGAGCGTCAGCAGAAGCTGTACGACTTCACCGCAGGCTACCGTATGGTCTCTGAGGATCAGTCCACGGCGATTGCGACCGTGTCGTTCAAGAAGAAGATTTTTGAGGTTCCCTCCGCCGACCTGCAGAAGGTCATGTCCGATATCGAGTTGGCGAACCTGCACGGGGCGACCGTCCAGTTCGACGCGAACCTGAGCGAATCTGCGCTCGGCGGCGGCTCGCACACCGGTGAGGTTGCAGGTATGGTCATCGCCTTCATCGTGCTGATGGTCATGCTCGGCACCCTCGTAGCTGCCGGCCTGCCGATTCTCATCTCCCTGGTGGGCGTGGTGGTGGGTGTGCTCGGCACGCTCTCGCTGTCTTCCATCATTCAGATGAGCTCCACCGCCTACACCTTGGGCCTGATGCTCGGCTTGGCGGTCGGTATCGACTATTCGCTGTTCATCCTGAACCGCTACCGCACGAACCTGCTTGACGGCATGCCGAAGATCCAGGCGATTGCCCTGGCGAACGGTACGAGTGGTAATGCCGTGATTTTTGCGGCAAGCACCGTGATTATTGCGCTGGTTGCGCTGAACGTGACCGGTATTCCCTTCCTGGGTGTGATGGGTAACGCCGCCGCGTTCTGCGTGGTTGTTGCCGCTCTGATTGCGGTTACCCTCACCCCGGCGGTGCTGTCCCTGGCGGGCACCAAGATTATGTCGAAGAAGCTGTGGGCTTCCATCGATACTCCGAAGAAGATTGAGGAACGCCGCGCGCAGGATGCCGCCCGCACCGAGAAGCCGAATGGCTGGTTGCGCCTCGTGCTGGCTCGCCCGCTACTGACCCTGGTGATGGGTACGCTGGCGCTGCTGGCGGTTGCCGCTCCCATGTCTCAGATGCGCCTGGGCCTGCCCGACGCCTCGAACTACCCCTCCGATAGCGCCGCGTACAAGTCGTACGCGCTGGTCAAGGAGAAGTTCGGTGAGGGCATGAGTGCCCCGCTGGTTGCGGTTGCGCACACCCCCGCGAATATGAGTGAGGAGCAGGCTCAGCAGGCGCAGATTGATATCGCATCTGCGGTGAAGGAGCGCGGCGGCTCGAACGTGCAGGCTGTGGTTCCCGGCGGCATGACCGATGACCGTACCCTCATGATTTTCCAGGTGATTCCTGCCCATAGTGCAAGCTCCGTGGAGACCGAAGAGCTCGTCCACGAGCTGCGCGCCGTAACCGTTCCGGTTCAGGGCTCTGAGGTCTCTCTCGGCATCGCGGGTCAGACCAGCGGCAATATTGACGTCTCTGAGGTGCTCGCGCAGAAGCTGCCCCTGTACCTGGGCGTAGTGATGGGCCTGTCCTTCCTGGTGCTGATCCTGGTGTTCCGCTCAATCATGGTTCCGCTGGTTGCCTCGGTGGGCTTCCTCTTCTCGGTGCTGGCGAGCTTCGGTGCCGTGGTGTCGATTTACCAGTTGGGCTTCATGAGCTCCCTCTTCGGCGTGGACCACCCGGGTCCGGTGCTGTCCTTCTTGCCGACCTTGCTCATCGGTATTCTTTTCGGTCTTGCGATGGATTACCAGATGTTCCTGGTGACCGGCATGCGTGAAGCGTACGTGCACGGCAAGGATGCGGCGACCGCCATTGTGAGCGGCTACAACCATGCGGTGCGTGTGGTGATGGCTGCCGCGATCATCATGATTTCGGTGTTTGGTGGTTTTATCTTTGCTGATTCGACCATGATCCGCCCGATGGGCTTTGGTCTGGCGTTCGGAGTGCTCGTGGATGCGTTCATTGTGCGCATGACGCTGACTCCGGCGATTATGGCTCTGCTGGGGGATAGGGCGTGGTGGATGCCGAAGTGGCTGGATCGCCTCACTCCGAATATGGATGTTGAGGGCGCCGCGCTGAGTGAGAAGATGAGCGAGAAGATTCAGCATGAGCGCGAGTCTGCCGCTACTGACTCGGGTAACAAGCTCGGGGAAGGGTAAAGTATTTAGTGTGCGCTACAGCGCACTCTAAAGACTTATGCGATGCGAAAGGGCAGGTACACGGCGATGAGGAACCGCGCGAGTATCCGACAGCGGATAGGAGCCGTTCTGAACCGTGTGCCTGCCCCTTTTCTTGTCTTTTTGGGCGGCGGCACGGGTGCGCTGTGCCGCGTGTACACTCCCGGCGGCGTGCTGGTGGCGAACCTGCTGGGCTCGTTCACGCTAGGTCTGTTGACGATGGTGTGGAACGCCTACGCGCGCCGTGACGGTGAGGAGCGGATTCATTCGTTCCGTCTGCTCTTTGGTGCCGGCATGATGGGTGGCTATACGACATATTCGTCGATTGCGGCGGTTTTGGCGCAGACGATTTTTCTGCCGTACACCATCAACTACACGTACATGATGCTGGCTGTGGCGGTGCTGCTGGTGGGTGGTTTGGTTGCCGCCGCGGCGGGCATGCTGACGGGTCGTTTTGTGGCGTCTCGCTTGGTGCCCGCCCGTGATGTTGAGGAGGGCCGCTAATGTTTTTTGCTCTGATGGTTTTCCTGTGCGGCGGTTTGGGTGCGATGACCCGTTTCTTCTTGGATAAGGCGATGTCGCCTCGCCTGCGTACGGAGTCGTCGATTATTAGCCCGGTGTTCGTGATTAACCTGGTGGGCTCGTTCCTGTACGGCCTGCTGATTATGCCGGTGTCTAATCCTCGCGCGCTGGGGGTGCACTATAACGCCACGGATCAGGTGGCGTTCTGGTGCACAGTGATTACGACCGGTCTGCTGGGTGGGTTTACGACGTTTTCGACCGCCATGGTGGAGGCGCTGACCGCCCGTTCTGAAGGCAAGATGGTGAAGTTTCTGATGCTGTGGCTGGTGCAGGTTGTGGGTGCGATGGCGGCTGCGATTGCGGGCGCGCTCTTGTTCGTGCTGCTGTTTGGTCGGTATATTGCGCCGGTGTTCCCGCCGGATGTTTTGTACTGACGGCACCGGCTGTGGTGGTTCTCATGGCATGTTTGGGTGCGTGTACAGCTTTTTCACAGTTTCGCCTAGGGTGAGCCATAGAGCGGTCTTTTACACTGGTGGTGAACGATATGCGGCGGGCATGAACGGTAACCCGCTATATACCATCGGAAATATATGTTAGAACAGGCATATATGCAGGTGGAAAGCATATTACTCACTCTCACGACCTAAGGAACACACGGCATGCAGGAACTGCTCAGTAAACACATGATTGGCACCTTCGCCATCGAGATTGCGGCGCTTACTGTCGCACTCTCTATCATCGGGTTCATTGGTATGCGCCTGCGTGCCAAGAGGACCGGTCGAGCGCACAGCACCCGCCAATACCTGCTGACTGCATCTTTCGCGTTGTTCCTTGCCTCGATTCTTTCGCTGACGCTGACTCCGATTGGTAGCGCGAATAGCGTCACGAACCCCGAACTGTACTACCCGCGCTTCTATGTGGGCTGGAGCTGGCAGCAGGCGTGGGACCTGACGGCCGGCATGGGTCTGCGCCGCTTCGCGACTACCGTGTACGCGCAGCTCTTCTTCAATATTGCGATGTTCATTCCCCTGGGCTTCTTTACGGCGGGCTGCCTGCGCTGGGGTCTGCGCGCTACGGCACTAAGTGGCTTCGCGCTCTCGAGCTTCATTGAGCTGAGCCAGCTGACCGGTAACTGGGGTCTGGCGGGCTTCACCTACCGTACTTTCGATGTGGATGACATTGTGAACAATACTGCCGGCGCGGTTCTGGGTGCGGTGTGCATCTGGGTGGTGCGCGCGATTCAGAAGCGCCGCCTCGCTAAGCATGATCGGGTGCTGGCAATGGCTTCCGCTGCAGCCTAATACCCCTCCAAAAAATAGCAGACGTTTTCATAACATGATTGATATAATTCATGTTATGAAAACGTCTGCTCCTAGTCTCCTTCCTATCTTGCGTAGTGACCTGCAGGGTGAAGTGATGGCATTGCTGTTCTCTCACCCTGAGCAGCAGTACACGGTGTCTCAGATTGCTGATGCGACACGTGCATCGTTGCCGACTGTCTCCCGAGAGGTGAATCGTCTGGAACAGTCCGGTCTGGTGACTGTCCAGAATGTTGGTAGGACCCGTATGGTGCAAGCCAAGGTTGATAATCCGGTGGGCCAGGCGATGCGTCAGTTGATCCTGGTAACTTATGGCCCCGTTCCGGTGCTCCGGGATACTTTGCAGGGCATTTCCAATATTGAGGGTGCCGCTATTTATGGCTCGTGGGCTAGCCGTCGTTCTGGGGTGGCTGGGCACGTGCCGAATGATATTGATGTGTTGGTTGTTGGTTCCCCTTCACGTCAGAAGCTGTATGAGGCTATTGATGATGCTGAGCAGAAGCTTGGCTATGAGGTGAACGTAAAGCGGCTATCTCATGAGGCATGGAACTCGCAGGATGGTTTCGTGCAGACTGTGCGCTCGCGCCCGATGGAGGTTCTCTTTGGGCAGCTGGAGGTGAATGATGTCGACGCTGAAGCCTAATGCCCCGACTCCTGGTCCTTGGACTGTTGGCCGGGAGCGCATGCTTGAGCTGATTAATGCCGGTGAGTTGGAACGGGTTACTGTAAATCGTGAGCATGCTCAAGGTCTGTTGTTGCGTGCTCATCGGCATCTAAAGACGGCGCATCGTCTGGTGGTTGATGATCCGGAAGGTGCCTATACGCTCCTCTATGATGCTTCGAGGTTGGCGATGACTGCTGCCTTGGCGGTGCAGGGTCTGCGGCCGACTACTCGGGGAGGTCATATTGTGGTGGGTGATGCGTTGCGTGCTCAGCGAGGCCCTCATGATGTGGTGGGTAAGCTGTATTCTCGCTTGCGTCGAACTCGCCATGAGGTTGAGTATCCCGGTTTGGATTATGAGCCTATAGCTGTGGAGGAAGCTGAAGAGGCTTTGGAAGATGCAGAGTATATCGTTCAGGAGATGACTCTTTTTATTCCTAAGCTAGGACCTTTCTAGACGATATTTCTTTTCGGCACCCCTGAATGAACCTCCTTCCGTGAGGTAGACGCAACGAACCCCTCATTTTCATAACCTGAACAACATAAGTCAGGTTATGAAAATGAGGGGTTCGCCGTTTTAGATGAAACCCTAGACAGGGAAGTTCCCAGGCGGGAAGACTACTCGTCGTCGGTCACGCGGTTCACGACGCGGGTGCTACGGTTACCCTTCACCTCTTCGGGTAGCAGAATCGGCATGGAACCGGTCGGGGTGTAGGTTGCTGCGCGTGCCGCCGCGGTAGCGTGGGTGTCCTCAAATTCGGGGACGACCTCGGAGCTGGGTGCACGGTACAGGTGGCTATTAGCCCACCACGCGAAGAGCAGAACCACAACCGCCAGAGCGCTGGAAACGAACAGCCACGGGCTGACCTGACCCTCGTAGTAGAGCTTGAAGAACGCGCCACCCATGAAACCACCGGCAATCGGGCCGCAAATTGGAACCCACGCGTAGAACCAGCGCGAGGAACCCTTATCGTGGATGGGCAGCAGGGCATGCATGAGGCGCGGACCGAAGTCACGGGCGGGGTTCAGGGCGTAGCCGGTCTGACCACCCAGACCGATGACGAGCACGGCGACCATGAAGCCGAAGGCGAGGGGCTTGAGCACGTCGTTGAGGTTGAGGGAGAGTTCCACACCGCCACTGATGGACGGCTTGAAGTTCACGCCGGTGTACAGTGCCGAGAAGACCAGCATGAACGTGCCAATCATTTCGGAGAGGGCGTTGGTGAAGTAGTTGTGAATGGCGGGGACGGTACCGAAGATGCCGAGCTTAATCTTCTTGTCGGCGGTTGCCTTCCAGTGGGGCAGGTAGTTGAGGTAGACCAGTCCGGCACCGACCATTGCGCCGAGGACCTGGGCGATGATGTAGCCGGGGACCTTCTCCCAGGGGAATTCGCCGTAGGCTGCCAGTCCGATGGATACGGCGGGGTTTAGGTGGCCGCCGGAGTAGGCGTGGGAGGCGTAGACGCCGAAGGTGACGGCGAAGCCCCAGCCGAAGGCGATGGTGAAGAAGTTGTCGCCGTGGCCTTTGGAGCGGCGGAGTTCGACGTTGGCGATGACGCCGCAGCCGATGGTGCACATGATGAGCGTGCCGAGGAATTCGGCGAGGTAGGGGCTGATGGTGTACACGGGGTGTCCTTCAGGTAGTGAACTGCGGGTGGTAAACCGGGATTCGGTCGGGTGCGCAGTGCCGAGCGTGAGGGAGGTGTGGTTTTGTGTGGGGCTATGCCGCCCGAGTGGCGTGTTTAACCTTTGGCATCTATGGAACCCTGAATACCCTAGAAGGGCAATACTTTTGTGTTATTTCACCCTTAGACATAAGCGGTTTTTCGGGTTTTTCGTTTAAAAATAAATGTGGCGAATGAGGGGAAAATCGGTCATAGTCCACACCTTGGACTCATTCCATAAACTCGCGGTTGAACCCATGGAGAAACTCACGAATAAACCCGCGATCAAACCAACACTCACCCCCGCCCACACCACTTGCCATCAGCATAGAATGCCCGGGCACCTCACGGGGTACCCGGGCAGTTTCTGTAATTTTTATGCGGCTCTAACTGCGGCTCTTGCGAACCGCGGTGGACTGGCTGTTACGCAGCTACACGGCTACTACTTGGCGCTCGCCCAGTCGAGAATCGCCTCGAAGAAGCGCTCGCATTCGCTCAGCTGCTCCAGCTCAATCCACTCGTTCGGGGAGTGCGCCTGGGCAATATCGCCGGGACCGCAAATGATGCTCTGCACGCCGGCGCGCTGGAACTGGCCCGCCTCGGTGCCGTAGGTGACCTTCTGTGGTGCGTCATTGGTGCCCAGCCACTCATGGGCGAGGTGTACGATGGGTGCGTCGTCCTCGGTACCCAGGCCCGGCACGGCTGCGAGCAGTTCGTGCTTCACACCCACGCGGGAGGTGAGGCTACCGGGCTCTGCACCGGTCAGCTTTTCGGCGCGTGCGGCGCGCGCCTGCAGGTCGGGCAGTATGACCTCCGAAAGTTCGCGGTCAATGCGCTCCACGAAGGATTCGGTGGTCACCTGCGGCAGAGTGCGCACATCGTACTCCACCACAGCCTGCTCGGCGACGATGTTGTACTGCAGGCCGCCGGTTGCCAGGTTCACGCTACCGGTGGAGTGGGGAATGATGAACGACTCGTCGAACGGGCCTTCTTCTTCCCACTGGTCCGCCATGTCGGTGAAGAAGGTGATGAACTCGCCTGCTGCGGCAACCGCGTTCACGCCATGGGTGGCGAGGGAGCCGTGCTTGGGCACGCCGGTGAAGGTGACGCGGCCGCGGTGTGCGCCCTTGTGCGCGTCGATAATGCGCATGCTGGAGGGCTCACCAACAATCGCGTAGTCGGGGGCGAGGTCGCGCGCCACGAACTCCTCGATAAGGGAGGGTGCACCAATGCAACCGATTTCCTCATCGTAGGAGAACGCGAAGTGCAGGGGAGTGCGCAGCTTCGCCTCCGCAACGCGCGGCAACAGCCAAAGCGCCACGGCGAGGAAGCCCTTCATGTCGCACACGCCGCGACCGTAGGCGCGGGTACCCTCCACACGCAGGGTGAAGGGGTCGGCGTCCCACGCCTGACCGGCGACGGGTACGACGTCCGTGTGGCCGGAGAGAATGAGGCCGCCGCGGGTGGTGCCGTCAGCGGCAGGGACGGTGACCAGCAGGTTGGCGCGGGTGCCGTCCTCGTTGTAGGTGCGCACGCCGCTGTAGCCGTAGCGGGAAAATTCGGCTTCGATGAGCTCAATAAGTTCCAGGTTGGAGGTTCCGGAGACGGTGGGGATTGCGATGAGCTTTTCGAGCCAGGGGAGGGATGCGGGCTGGGTGGTTTGAGCCGTCATGACTGTTCCTTCTGAGCTGTATTGGGTGCGCTTTTATGTTCAGGGTACGCCGCGGGGCGGTATTCGTCGCCTCATGGTCGTCGAATACCGCCCCGTGACCCCTGCGCGGGGTTAGATGCTGTAGTTGTTCACGTTCGAGTGGTCACCCAGCGCGTGGAAGTTACGCGAGTGGTAGACCAGCGGGGTGCCTTCGCAATCGTTGCGGATGAACTCTTCAACCTGCGCGGTGAAGACGAGTGCGGGGCCGGCCTCAACGCGGCTGAGCGGGGTTGCGCGCAGTACGCGGCGCACGCCGTGGACGAGGGGCTCGCCGGTGTGGACGAATTCCCAGGTGCTGGGGTCGTCGAAGCGGGGGTAGTCGTGGGTTGCGAAGTTTTTCGCGAGGGTGACATTCTCAGCGTCGAGCATGTGCACGAGGAAGGAGGATGCTGCCGCGATCTTTGCTGCGGAGCCGCTGTTGGCCTTGAGGGAGAAGGCGATGATGGGCGGTTCTGCGGCGACGGAGGTCAGCGAGGAGGCGGTGAAACCTGCGGGTGCGCCGTTTTCGTCGGTTGCGGTGATGATGGCGACGCCTGCGGGCTGGTGGCCGAAGGCGAGCTTGAACTGCTCGGAGGTGTCGGCGAGGGGTGCCTGTGCTGCAATGGTTTCGGTCATGATCGACCCTTTCTTCTGCGGCTGCGTTTGAGGGTTCGTCCTGTGGTGTTTGCTCGGGGCGACCCTTTGTTAAGGGGAGATATGTTTCAGGGTAAAGCTAAAGGGTGGTGAACACCTTATTTATTGCCCTATGTTTCTTAGGTGAACCTTTCGTGACATTGAGCGTGAAATATTACGTCATATTCTTCGCCGGTTGGGAGCGTCCCGGAGGTGTTCTGCGGGGCACCCCGTGAAAGGCTCGGAACGCTTGGTTTTGGGTGCTGTCCCTCTCTCTTCCGCGGGGTTTCGCGGGGGTGATGAGGGCTCTAGGGTATCCTTGCTTGGTACGCGAAAGCGCACCGACCCCCGTATTTGAGGGGTTTTCGGGTGCGTGAACTGTGGGGAGAAGAGGGTTAATGAGCTGGTTGGCAACTATTCCGCTGCTACTTTTTGCGGTCGTGTTGGCTTTTGGCCCCGGCTATGCAATGGGCTGGGCGCTGCGTGTTCCCGCACGTCTGCGCGTCTTCCTCTCTCCGCTCCTGTCCTTTGCCCTGGTGGCTGTCTCGGCAATTGTGCTGGGTAAGATCGGGATTGCGTGGAACCTGATTTCCTTCGTAGTGGTCGCGGTCGTGTTGGTGGCTACGGCAGCGGGCCTGATGTGGCTAGTGGGTCGCCGCTGGCCCGCTCTGACCTCCGCAGAGTGGCCGGGTAACGATGTTCCTGTGGCGTGGCCGGTGGTGGGTGCTGTTTTAGGCGGATTCCTGGTGCTGCACATGACCGAGGACATGGTCTACGGACCTGAGGCGTTCTCGCAGAGCCTGGATAACTCATTCCATATGAATGCAATCCGTTGGATTCAGGAGCACGGTGACGCGTCGAGCCTGACCCTGGGCGCGGTATCTGCGGCAGACCAGCAACCGGCATTTTACCCGGCGGGCTGGCACGATTTTGTGTCCCTGATTTATAGCACTACGGGTACGAGCATTGCGACTGCCACCATCGTGACCGTGTTACTGGCTGCCAGCATTTTGTGGCCCTGCTCGCTGGTGGCGCTAAGCCTGAGCATCCCGAAGCTGCGTCCCCTGCAGGCGTTGGCAATCCCTGCGCTGACTTGCGGTTTTGCTGCCTTCCCCGGTCTGTTGTTGCGCTGGGGTGTACTCTTCCCGAATCTGCTGGGTTACGCTCTGGTGCCGTCATTTGTGGCACTTATGGTATGCCTGGTGCAAGTGATGGTGCGCGGCGAGCACGCAGCGCTGCTTTCCCTGTGTCTTTCCGCCCTGGTGGGTGTCGCGGGTCTAGCGCTTGTGCATCCGAACGCGGTGGTGTCTGCTGTGGTCTTTGCTCTGCCGCTGGTGCTGGCCGGGGTGGCGTGGGTAGTGCGCTCGCGCGAGCTGACCTCTCGCCAGAAGTGGGTGGGATCCGCTCTGCTCGGGCTGGTAATTCTTGGGTGTGTGGGTGCCTGGTGGTTCCTGCGTCCCGGCGCATCTGCCAGCAACACGTGGGAGCCTATGCTCACCGAGGGTGAGGCGCTCTACCAGTTCCTCTTCCTGGGCTTGGAGAACGCCAATCAGTTGAGAGATACATTCAACCCCTCGTATCTGGCCGGTTTCCTGGCTCTGTGGGGCGCGGGGTACCTACTGTACAAGCGCCGTAACCTGTGGCTGATTGCCAGCTGGGTGCTGATTGGTTACCTATGGATTGTATCCGCCTCGGTGCCGCGCGGCGAGTTCCGTCTGCTGATGGTGGGCCCCTGGTACACCGACCACTTCCGCCTGGCGGCGCTGGTGGTGTTCCCCTCCGTGCTACTTGCCGGTATCGGTCTGGGTGGCGCCGTGGAGGGTATCTTCGTGCGCATCATGCACGCTATTCCGCGTGAGAAGCACGCGAAGGTTGCCCCGGCAATGATGGGTGCCGCCATGGTGCTGGTGCTCGCGGTTGCGGGCCTATCCTCGCGTGTACCCTCGGTACAGGAGACAACTCTGGCGGTATCGCAGGAATACCGAGTGACCCCGACCTCTGTGGTTCTGAATCAGGATGAGATGAACGTTATTAATGAAATCCCGAAGATTGTGCCGAAGGGCGATGTGATTGTGAACAACCCCTGGGACGGTAGCGCCTATATTTACGCGCTGGCAGATCGTCACCTGACGGGATACCACTTCGAGTTTGAGACTTCACCCAAGTACTCGGCGATTATGCACAACCTCAAGGACGCTCGTACAAATCCGGAGGTGTGCCGCGAAGTGAACGAGTACAAGGCCCACTGGTACGTTCATCTGGAGAACCAGTTGAACTTCGGCCCAGACGCACAGAAAAACTACGACGGCCTCGTAGCTGCTATCGACACGGACGTGCTGACCCCGGTGTACTCCTCGGGTCCGATGACTCTGTACCGCATTAGCGCTTGCGATAATAACTAGTATCTGGCACTTTTGGGCTGCCTGAAGTATCGCGGGGGTGGCATGGAGACTAGGCCACCCCCGCGGTGCTACTTCGAGCGTCGTTAAGAGAGTGCTGATAAGATGTAAAACCGGTATGCCTTTGTGCGCATACTAGCTTCCGTATGCCATATACACAAGAGATAGCACCGCATGGAATCAGAGACTTTTAAGCAGACCCCTCGACCCCTCATCATTATGCCCGCGTGGAATGAAGAGGAAGTTATTGGGGGCACAATTGAAGAACTTTTCCGCATGATGCCTGAGGTCGACCTGGTGGTCGTCAATGATGGATCCACCGACCGCACCTCTGAGATTGCGCGCGCTACCGGCGCTTTCGTGATTGATCTTCCCTACAACATGGGTATCGGTGGCGCTTTGCGCACCGGTTACAAGTATGCCCGCCAAGCCGGATATGATTGCGCGATTCAGGTTGATGCTGATGGCCAGCATGACCCGAAGGGTATCCGCACTGTGCTTGCTGGACTGGAGGATGTCAACATTTCGATTGGTTCCCGCTTTGCTGAGGCGACGAACTATAAGGTGTCTGGTCCGCGTAAGTGGGCGATGGTGGTTCTGGCCCGTATGTTTACGATGATTTCAGGCGAGAAGTTCACCGACGCCACCTCCGGCTTCCGTGCAGCAGATCGCAAGGCGATTGAGCAGTATTGCGAGCATCTGCCTGCAGAGTATCTGGGTGACTGTATTGATGCCTGCGTGATGGCGATTCGTTCTGGCTTGACTGTAAAACAGGTGCCGGTTGAGATGCGTGAGCGTCAGGGCGGTACTCCTTCTTCAAGCCCGTGGAAGTCTGCGGTGTACCTGGTTCGTTCTTTCTTCTCGTTTGGCATGTCGATGACTCGCCAGAAAACGAATGTGGGGTCTAAGTAAATGAGTGCAAATATTTTCTTCCTTCTCGTCGTGGTGGTGATGGAGGTTCTCGTTCTGGCGCAGGTACGCAACCAGAAGATGAAGGAAAAGTACGCCGCACTGTGGCTTATCGTTGGTGTCATCATGATTGTGTTGGCGCTTTTCCCGAAGCTTTTGGATTCCCTCTCGCGTCTGGTGGGTATTGAGACCCCGGTCAACCTGCTGTTCCTACTGGCGATTATTATGCTGATGGGTATTAGCTTGCACTTGACCCTGGCTATCTCGAAGATTACGGATGATATGCGTACCCTCGCTGAAGAAGTTGCGATTATGAAGGCTCTTCAGCGTCAGCCGCAGGGTGCTTCTCGTGCTGCGGAGCGAGAGCAGAAGAAGCCCTAAAGCCCCTGATTTTTATACGTTTCTACACGTTTGAGCTTGGAGTAATACCTCATGACCGTTGATATTCTGTTCCCCTACTACGGCGACGTTGCCATGATGAAGCAGGCTGTGCTGTCTGTGGTCGGTCAGACCAACCCGGACTGGCGCATGATTGTTATTGATGACGGCTACCCGGACGACTCGATTCCCGGATGGTTCGAGTCGCTGAAGGATGAGCGCATCACCTACATGCGTAATGAGAAGAACTTGGGCGCGAACGGTAATTACCGCAAGTGCCTGACCTTCGTAGAGAATGACCTGGTCACCGTCATGGGTGCTGATGATGTCATGCTCCCCAACTATGTGCAGTGGCTGGTGGATTCGGCAGCGAAGCACCCTGAGGCATCCATTTTCCAGCCCGGCGTGGTCGTGATTGATGAGCATAATGCCCTGTCGAACACCCTGGTGGAGCAGACTAAGGCGTTCTACCGCCCCAAGGGTGAGGCTGTTCTGCAGGGTGAGGAGCTGGCTGTCTCCCTGCTGCGCGGTGCGTGGTTCTACTTCCCGTCCCTGGGCTGGCGTAAGGACGCTATTGTGGGCACCGGCTTCCGTGAGGGCCTGAACGTTGTGCAGGATATGGCGCTGATTCTGGACATTACGATGCGTGGTGGCTCCCTGTACTACGATTCGCAGGTTGCGTTCATGTACCGTCGTCACGGTGGTTCTGACTCCTCCTGGCGTGCCCTGGAGGGCACCCGCTTTGATGAGGAGCGCCGCTACATGAATACCATTGCTGATGAGATGGCTGCCCTGGGTTGGACGAAGGCTGCTCGCGTGGCTCGTATTCGCTTCTCTTCGCGTGCTCACGCGCTGACTCTGCTGCCGAAGGCGGCTCTGGCGAAGAAGTGGCAGGGTGTTAAGAACCTTGCCGAGCATGTGGTGAAGTAAACCTATATTTGTGTGCGGTGCGTCGTACATCCTGCGGTGGATGTGCGGCGCACCTGCGTATGTAATGATGGTTTGTGTTGGCGGCTTGGAACGAGGAGGACGCGGTGAGCGAGTCGGTACAGCACCCCGATAAGAACGAGGTGGGGGAACACCCCTCTCGGGAGACTCAGCCGTCGGGCACGGTCACCCGCTACCAGTCCCTGGCGCTTTTGGGTTCGTCCCTGTTGGCGGCGGTCTCCACTCTGGTGGTGACCATGATTGCACAGCGTGCACTAAACGGTTCGGAGCTCACGGAGTTCCTGCTGTTCTGGGCGGCGCTTTTCACGGTGACCGGTATTATCACGGGTATTCAGCCGGAGATTACGCGCGCGGTGGGTACGGCGCGTACCCAGACGGTATCTGCTGATGGTTCAGCGCCGCAGGGTACTCGCGTGGTTACGGTGACCGCGGCTCTGGGGGCTATCGCCGGCGCGTTGGTGCTGGTGAGCTCCCCGCTGTGGGCGGGCCAGCAGATTCCGCACTCGGCGGCGGTGGGCGTGACCGTTATGGCGGTGGGCGTGTTCCTCTACGCCCTGCAGGCGACTATGAGCGGTGTGACCGCCGGTGAGGACCGCTGGTACCTTTTCGCGGCGGTGGGTGGCCTGGAATCGGCTGGGCGCCTCATCCTCATGTTTGCGGCTGCGCTCATGATTCCTTCCCTTGCCGGTCTTGAGGCGGCAACCGTCGTGCCGATGGGTCTGTGGCTCATCCTGGCGCTTGTGACCGTCTCGGGTCGCCGCCTGTGGGTTGCCCGCGCCGATGTACCCGCGCGCCGCCTGACGACCAATATTCTCTGGTCATTCCTGTCCTCTGCCGCCGCGGCGGTTCTGATGATGGGCTTCCCGAACGTGCTGAAAGCGAGCGGCGCCGCGGAGAGCGAACCGGTCGTGCTGGGCACCCTGATCCTGGCGATTTCCATTACCCGTTCGCCGATTATGATTCCCTTGCAGGCATTCCAGGGCGTGGCGGTTTCTGCCTTCTTGAAGCAGCGCCACCGCCCCGTAGCGGCGTTCATTAAGCCCGCCGCCGCAGTGGTGGCTGTGGGTGCTGTGGGCGCGTTGGCGGCGTACCTGCTGGGTCCGCTGCTGTTCCGCCTGATTTACCCGCCTGCCGCCGGTGCAGAGTCCGCGTACGAGGCGGCAGCCTCCGGCATCACCCTGGGTGCGCTGGTTTTCGCCTCGGCACTACTGGCGCTCATGACCCTCTCGGGTAATATGGCGCTCGCGGTGAACCAGCACCGCATCTACCTTGCCGGCTGGGTGGTTGCCGCGGCAGTGACGCTGAGCCTGGCGTTCCTGATTCCCGCCCCGCTGGTACCGCGCGCTATCGTGGCGCTGGCGGTCGGCCCGGTCTGCGGCTTCGTGGTGCACATGGTGGGCGTGTCTTTGGCATCCCGCACGCAAGAAACTCACGCCGAGTAGCCTAGAAACCTCTGGTTAAAAACCTATGGGAGGGGCACGTACATCACGTACGTGCCCCTCCCAACGTTTAATCCGGTAGGCGGCTCACCGCTAGGGAATCAGCCACTTGCGGACCGGCGGAATCCAGCGCAGCAGCCACACCAGAATCAGCGAAGAAGCCCACACCAGCAGCGCGTAGGGTGCCTCCAGGCGGTAATCCACCAGCGGCCAACCGTAGGCGGCGAGGCCCTGAATAATCAGCAGGTGAATCAGGTACACACCAAAAGTCAGAGCCGACAGCTTACGCAGACCCGTCTGAACCGCCTCCGGCAGGCGATTCAGCGGCAGAGATTTGAAGAACACGAACACCGCCGCGGCCCAGAAAATCGTCGGAACAGACAGGTACTCGGTGGCCAAACCGCCCAGGCCCGGGTGGTTCAGTACCAGGTACGGGCCCACCAGAATATGCGCCAGAGAACCGGCAATACCCAGCACATAAATCACCAGACGCCACGGCAGGCTAAACTCCGTATTCGCCAATGCATAACCCAAGAAGCAGAAGCCCACATACCCCACGATGGGTGCCGAGAACTCCGGCATAAACTGCGGATTAATCTTCTGCAGGGTAGCAGTCGCAATGGGCATCAGCAGACCCAGCGCAGCCATCAGCCACGCCAGCTGCACCTTCTTCTCACCGGCACCACGCAGGGCGTACGAGAAGATCGGCAACACCAGGTACACGCCGATGAGCGCCTCCAAATACCAGAGGGTCACACCCACCTTGTTCGGCGCCAACAGCACCGCCAGAATCTCCTCACCCGTAGGCAGGGGAGTGTGCTTAAACCAGCTGCGCGCAAAGAGATACACCTGACCCCACACCAGCAGCGGAATCAGAATCTTCGTGAAACGCTTCTTATAGAACGTGCCGACGCTCTCACGGTTCGTGAAATTCAGCAGGGTAATGCCCGAGGCCATGAAGAAAAGCGGCACAGCCGCAACCGCGGTACCCGAAAGAATGTTCTCGAGAACCCAGCCGGGCGAATCGTAATCCACCCGATAGTTGAACCGCACATGCAACGCCACCACGAAGATAATGGCAAGAACATTAATAAGGTCCAGGTACACCTTTCGCGCGGGCTTAGGGCGCGCGGCAGGCACCTGAGACTCAGGCTGAGCATCCGCAGGTTGAGAAGACGCCACCTGCGCCGATGCAGGTTTGGAGGACATGAAAATCCGCTCCAATCAATGTGTGTGAGTGTGATGGGTACAAGCACCCGAATTCTAAAGGTTATAGACCCGCTTAACGTACGCGCCGTACAGCAGACGGTACAGCGGCATGCTAGTCTTCAACAGCAGACCCGCCGCACCAAACACCGGGCGGATGCGCAACGCAAGCAGCGCATCGCTCACCGTAAAACCGGCACGGCAACCCGCCAGCACAGCCGGTGCGCTCTCACCGCCCACAATCAGCGCCTGCTGCGCGTTATTCAGGTACGCAATAACCCGGGCAATCGTCAGCGCCTCCTGACCGGCAAGCAGATGATACGTGCTCGTACGCTGCAGAGACTTCTCAAAATACTCCAGCAGGCGGCGAGTCTCAGACAGGGGAGTAATACGGCTCCACGTCAGGCTTCCCGCGCTCACCGCGTACGCGTACAGCGGCTCGTCAATGACGGTCACGCTCTGTGCTCGCAGGTAGCAGTCCAGTAGCGCGCACTCATCTTCAGCGCGTTCAATCTGCGGGTATCGAACACCTTCAAATAGTTCACGGCGAATGATCTTATCCCAAGCGTAAGGAGACAGCTCATCCTTAAGCAGGGCGAACGCCGCCTCCTGGCCGGTCAGCGTGCCGGGGGTGCCCTTCAGGCGCTGGGTGGTCGAACCGTCGGTCGCCACCATGTTGTGGGCGCAATTGACCACCTGCGCACCAGTACGCTCCGCGTGGTAGTGCAGGCGCTCCAGGAAGGTCGGGTAGAGAGCATCATCAGAATCGGGGAACGTCACCCACTCGCCACGCGCCTCATCCAGGCCCTGGTTACGCATCGCGGACAGGCCCTGATTCTTGGGGTTATTGAACACGCGCACGCGCTCATCCGGGTTCTGCTGCAGATAGTCGGCAATCAGTTGCGCCGAATGATCCGGGGAGCCGTCAATCATGACCAGAAGCTCAAAATTGGGGTCGGTCTGCGCCAGCACCGACTTAATCGCCGCAATGACGGTGGAAGCGGTGTTGTAGACCGGCATAATGATGCTCGTGCGAGGGATGGCAGACATGAAAGACAGGAACCTTTAAGAACGGGGCTAATAAGAACTGTGATGATAAAAACGCTGAGGGGTTACATGCCGTAGGCGCGGCGAACGTACGCGCCGTACAGGGTGCGGTACAGGGCGGGGGAGAGCTTCAACAGCAGGCTCGCCGCACCCACCACCGGGCTAGAACGTAGCGCCGGCACAACCCAACCCCACTCGATCTGGCGGCGGCACTCGCGGATTACCGCATCCGAGTCGGCGCTATCGCTCATGAGCGCCTGCTGGGCATTATTCAGGTAGGTCACCGCAGAAGAAATCGCCATCGCCTGCTGACCCTCCTTCGAGGAGAGCAGGGGTGCACCCGCTTCACGCATGTAGCGGGTGTGGCGGATACTTTCCTCCACCGGGGTCACGCGGCCCCACGTCAGACCCTCAGAGCCCATGTGGTACAGGTACAGGCAGTCCGGGATAACCTCAAGCTTCTGCGCCTGCATGAGGCACTCAAAGACCGCGAGGGCATCCTCGGCGCGGTGAATATCGGTTGCGAAACGTACCGAAGAGAAGAGCGAAGCGCGGAAAATCTTATCGTGCACAAAACCCGTAAAACGGTTCAGCAGATAGTTGATGGCAATATCGCGACCCGTGTACGTACCGGGCGCATCCTGCGGGCGGTCCATCGTGGAGCCGTCGGCGCGGGCAATGGTGTGACCGCAGGTTGCCACATCCGCGCCGTTACGTGCCGCCGCGGCGTGTAGGCGCTCCAGGAACTCGGGGCGGTACGTGTCATCAGAGTCAATGAACGTAATCCACTCGCCGCGCGCCTCATCCAGACCCTGGTTGCGTGCTGCAGACACGCCGGCGTTCTGCTCATTGTCGAACAGACGGATGCGGGGGTCGGGGGTGTTCTGCAGGAACTCGCGAATCACCTTCGAGGAACAATCCGGGGAGCCGTCAACTACTACCAGCAACTCAAAATCGGGGTCGGTCTGCGCCAGAACGGACTCCATCGCGGCGATGACAGTGTCAGCCGTGTTGTAGACCGGCATGATAATGCTGGTGCGCGGTGAAGACATGGTACCTCTTAGAGAACATTGGTGACGGAACTACATACAGATACATCATACGGGGGCTGGGGGTATCAGCCTGCTATTCCTACTTCATACTGTCTTCATACTCTGGGAACTTAGGTAACCCTATGGAAAATGGGTGGGGTGCTCCCTACACTGGAAGGGCACATTGACAAACCGCACGGGCCGCCTACACCGCGGCCCTGCCCCTCCCAACGGGTATAGCACCGAAGGAGCCACCCATGAGCCGACGCACCGACGCGCCCGCCCGATCACCACGACGAGCCGCCCTCGCCAGCTGGATAGGCTCCGCCCTCGAATACTACGACTTCGCCGTCTACGGCACCGCCGCGGCCATCGTGCTCAACCGCATCTTCTTCCCCGAAGACACCGCCGCCATCGGCATCCTCAAGTCCATGGTGGTTGTGGGCGTCGCCTACGTTGTGCGCCCCTTCGGCGCCATGATCGTTGGACCCCTCGGTGACCGCTACGGCCGCCGATTCGTCCTGATGCTCACGCTCTTCCTGATGGGCTTTGCCACCTTCGCAATCGGTTGCCTACCGACCTACAGCGAGGCGGGTATCCTCGCCCCCACCCTGCTGGTCATCTGCCGCATGATTCAGGGCCTCTCCGCCGCCGGTGAGCAGGCAAGCTCCATCTCCATCTCCCTGGAGCACGCCAACGAGCATCAGCGCGCCTTCACGACCAGCTGGACCCTGCAAGGCACCCAGTTCGGCTCGCTACTGGCAACCGCCGTGTTCATTCCCTTCGCCGCCCTGCCGGACGAGCACCTGCTCAGCTGGGGCTGGCGCGTACCCTTCTGGCTCTCCGCCTTCGTGGTGGTGACCGCCTGGCTGATTCGCCGCACCCTCTCCGAGCCGCCCGCCTACCTGCAGCGCGAAAAGCTCACCGAATCCCCGCTCATGCTGGTCTTCAAGCACCACAAGCGCGCCGTACTCACCATCGCCGTGTGCGCCATGGTCAACACCGTGAACATGGTCTTCACGACCTTCGCGCTTTCCTTCGCCACCAAGGGTTACGGCCTTGACCGCAGCACGATGCTGTTGGTGCCGGTCGCCTCCAACACCCTCGGCCTGATTGCGATTCCGCTCGCCGCCATGCTTGCCGACCGGATCGGTCGTAAGCCCGTGTTCATTACCGGTGCGGTGGCTTCTTCCCTAGTGATGTTCCCGTACCTCGGCGCGATTGCCGAGGGTAACTGGGTTGGTATCTTCGCCTACGGCGTGCTCATGCACGGTGCGCTCTACTCCATGGCGAACGGCGTGTGGCCCGCCTTCTACGCGGAGATGTTCCCGACCCGCGTGCGCGTGACCGGCCTGGCGCTCGGTACCCAGATTGGCTTCGCGATTTCTGGAGGCGTCGCCCCCGCCGTGGCGACGAGCCTCGCCGGTGCTGACCTGCATAATGCAGTGCTGCCCGCCGTGTTCACGGTTGCCATGTGCGTGCTCGTGGCGTTGGGTGCGCTGACGGCTCGTGAGGGTTACAAAAAGACCCTGGATGAGCTGGATGCATAGCCCACAGAATATATTCCGTATATAGAATAAAAGCAGGTGGGGCTGGATAGTTAGCTATCCAGCCCCACCTCCGTGTTTAATTTTCTAAACCCCTTGCTGTGCCGCAATCAGCGCCTCAAAATGAGCTGCCATGCGCTCTGCATTTGGTTCTAACTCGGTGAAGAGGCGGAAGGCATCCACCGCCTGACCGACCGCCATGTAGCCGCCCGTTAGCACCTCGCACCCGGCGGCACGCGCTACCTGTACCAGCTGTGTTTCCTGCGGCAGGTAGATGACGTCCGCAACCCACAGGCCCTCGCGCAGCACCCCGGCATCCAGTGCCGAATCGCTCAACGGCATACCCGGATGCACGTGCATACCCACCGGGGTCGCATTCACCAAACCCTGAGCTTCCAGTAGAGCTTCAATGAGGCGCTCATCCTCGGTTAGTACCTCGATTCGGGTCTGGGGGAAGAGCCCACCCAGCTGCTCCGCCAGCCCCTGCGCCTTCGCCGCGTCACGCTCGAAGAGGCTCAGGTGGTGCACCCCCAGGCGGCACAGCGCGTACGCCGTGGCGCTACCGGCACCGCCGGCACCTAGCTGCACCACGTGCTCCAGGCGCGCCGGATCCTCCGCCACCTGCGGCAGACCGCGCTTCAGCCCCGCGATGAATCCCGAATAGTCCGTGTTGTCGCCGTAGAAGGTGCCGTCCTCGCGAATCACCACGCAATTGACCGCGCCCAGGGCGCGCGCCGCATCCGAGAGCTCGTGCAGGTGCTCCATGACGGACTGCTTGCACGGGTGCGTGATGTTGAAAGCGTTAAAACCGAGTAGTGCCGCCGCATCCAGGAGCGCCGGTGCGGAGGCGCCGTCAAGGTTCAGGGCGTCCAGGTCGACGGGGCGGTACAGGTAGCGCACCCCGTGCGCATCCGCCTCTGCCTCGTGCATGGGAGGGGTTAGGGAGGAGGTGATGCCGTCACCAATGAGACCCACCAGGAAGGATTCAGTACGCAAACTCATAGTTTCACTGTACGTGTCCGCCTCGTAAGATGCACCTACTTTCTTGAACCCGTACCAAATGCGCGCTGGAGTTGGGAAGAAGATAAAAATAATTTCTATGCCCACAAGAGCGATATGTCTGACAGAAACACCTCGAAGGTATAAGCTTGGTATAAGTGCTCGCGCGCCACGGCGCGCACATGAGACCACACAGACACCGTCACAGTGAAGTGATACCGATATTCGGAGGATAGATTGTCAATGACTGACAAGGCTATGGCACACTTCGCTGGCGCCGATGCATGGGTCGAGCAGTATTTCCTGAACAGCCCCGAAGATGAGCGTGAAGAGTTCACCCCGGCAGAGTTAGAGGATTTGGCTCGCACCCACCGTGCGCTGGCTCAAATCCGCCTGCCCAAGACCCCTGTCGTTGCTGCGCGCAACGACGAGTACAACACCACCCTGTACGTCGCGACTGACGACATGCCGCACATTGTCAGCTCCCTGACCGCATGCCTCGCCGCGCACTTCGGTGGTTTCGTCACGATTCTTCACCCCACCTTCCTCGCCGAACGCGGCCCGGACGGTAACCTTCTGAGCCTGCGCGGCACCGGCATGCGCGGCAACCTTGCCAGCGGCGATACCGCCACTCTTGGTGTGCCCTCCCTCAAGCTCAGCGATAACGCCCCCGAAGGCACCACGGTCGCTATTGAGTCCTGGATTGCGGTCCGCCTGACCCGCTACCTCACCGAGGAAGATCAGCGCCGCTGCGAGAAGGAAGTTGAACGCGTCCTCGCTGACGTTCGCGCCTGCCACACCGACCTGGACGCCATGGTCACCCGCGTTTTCGACCTGGCGCAGTCCATGTACGATCTGCGTGGCGCAACCCTCGGCCACGGTGAGGAATCCTACGCCGCTAACCCGCGCGGTGTGGAGCCTGCCTCCCGCGTGGAGGTGGCACAGGACTTCCTGCGCTGGCTCACCCGCGGCAACTTCGTGTTCATGGGCGTGAAGGAGCGCGTGCTGGACGGCTCCTTCGGCGCTATTTCGCTGGTGGACCGCCCCGGTTCGGCGCTCGGTATTCTGCGCACCACGGAGGGTAAGAGCCGCATCCCGCTCTCGGGTGAGACCCTGGAGCGCGCCCTGTTCCCGCGCCCGCTGTATATCACGAAGGCGAATTCCCGCTCTACCGTCGCACGCAACGACTACCTGGACTACGTTGGTGTGCGCCGCTTCGACCTGAACGGCCGCGTGATTGGCGAGTACGTCATCCTGGGCCTGTTCACTCGCCAGGCGTACGCACTGCCCGCTATTGAGACTCCGCTGGTGCGTGAGCGTATCGCGATGGTGCGCCGCCGCCTCGGCTACCACCCCGGTTCTTACTCTGACAAGGCGCTTCTGGGTGCCTTGGAGGATTACCCGCGCCTGGAGCTGCTGCACGCTTCCGCTACTGATCTGACCGATACGTTCGGCGGCATCATGGGCCTGGAGGAGCGCCGCAAGACCCGCCTGTTCCTGCGCGCTGACCGGTTCAACCGGTTTATTTCCGCTGTGGTGTACCTGCCTCGGGATCGCTACAACACGAACGTGTGCTCCCGTATCCAGAGGGTGTTCCAACAGGAATTTGATCTTAGTGCCATCGACCATGAGGTGTACCTGTCCTCCTCATCGTTGGCGCGTCTATTTTTCCGCATTCGGCTCACCAACCCCAACGATGTGCCGAAGACGGATCATCAAGCTCTCGAAAAGCGACTGCAAGAAGCCGCCCGCTCCTGGGTGGAAGCAACCGCAGCTGCTATTGAGGCATGGAAACCCGGAGCGGCAGGCCGCCGACTCGCATCAGCCTGGGCAGATGCGACTAGCGCAGCCTACCGAGCCGATTACACAGTAGAACAAGCAATCGAGGATATCGTGATTCTTGAATCTCTCTCGGGCCAGAAGCCCGCCGCAATCAAGGTTGAAGCCGGCGAAGCCAACACCACCCGACTGAAGACCTACCTGTCCGCACCTCACACCCTCACCGAGCTTCTGCCGGTTATGCAGAATATGGGTCTGGTCGTTGTTGATCAGAAGCCCTACGAGTTCAAGCCTGAGGATGGCGAAGACTACGGCTACCTCTACGACTTCGGAGTTGAATTCCCCGAGGGCGTGGACGCAAACGCTGTGGCTTCCCTGTACGAGGACGCCCTGAACGCCTACCTGCTCGGTGAGCGCGAGTCCGATACCCTGGACCGCCTGATCCTGGCTGAGGGCCTGACCTGGCAGGAAGTACGCCTGTTCCGTGCCCTGAACCACTACCTGATTCAGCTGGGCCTGGGCTACACCCCGTCCTTCATGTCGAACACCCTGCTCGCAAACCCGGCCATCACCAAGCACCTGGTCGAGTTCTTCGAGGTCAGCTTCGACCCGAACAACGGTCTCAACGATGAGCAGCGCAACGCACGCCGTGACGAAATCGAAGCAGCCCTGGTTGAGGAACTGAACCAGATCCCCACCCTGGACGCTGACCGCTACCTGCGTTCCCTCGGCAAGGTCATCCGCGCTATCCTGCGCACCAACGCATACCTTGCTGACCGCCCCGCACTCGCGTTCAAGGTGGCACCGCAGGAGATTGACTTCGCACCCCTGCCCCGCCCCAAGTTCGAGATTTTCGTCTACTCCCCGCGCGTTGAGGGTGTTCACCTGCGCTTCGGTAGCGTCGCACGTGGTGGCCTGCGCTGGTCGGACCGCCGCGACGACTTCCGCACCGAGGTGCTCGGCCTGGTCAAGGCACAGATGGTGAAGAACGCCGTCATTATCCCCACCGGCGCGAAGGGTGGCTTCTACCCCAAGCAGCTGCCCGACCCCGCAGTGGATCGCGACGCATGGATCACCGAGGGTCGCGAGTCCTACAAGGTCTTCATTGGCTCCCTGCTGGATGTCACCGACAACCTTGCGGTGGGCACCGACGGCACCGAGACCGTTGTCCGCCCCGAGGGTGTTGTGGCACGCGACGCTGACGACTACTACCTGGTCGTTGCAGCGGATAAGGGCACCGCAGCATTCTCCGACACCGCAAACGCAATCAGCCTGGAGCGCGGCTTCTGGCTGGGCGACGCCTTCGCATCCGGCGGCTCCGTCGGCTACGACCACAAGGCAATGGGCATCACCGCACGTGGTGCATGGGAGTCCGTCAAGCGTCACTTCGCTGAGCTGGGCCACGACGCTCAGACCGAAGAGTTCACCGCAGTCGGCATTGGCGACATGTCCGGTGACGTGTTCGGTAACGGTCTGCTCCGCTCCAAGGCAACCCGCCTGGTCGCAGCATTCGACCACCGCGACATCTTCCTGGACCCGAACCCCAACGCGGCAGTGTCCTTCGACGAGCGTCAGCGCCTGTACAACCTGCCCCGTTCCTCCTGGCAGGACTACAACCGCGACCTGATTTCCGCCGGTGGTGGCGTGTACTCTCGCGGTCTGAAGTCCATTGAGATCACCCCCGAGGTGCGCGAGGTTCTGGGCCTGGACGAGTCCGTCACCGAGCTGGCACCGACCGAGCTGATTTCCGCAATCCTCAAGGCACCGGTCGACCTGATTTACAACGGCGGTATCGGTACCTACGTGAAGGCTTCCACCGAGACCAACGCACAGGTTGGCGACAAGGCTAACGACGCACTGCGCGTCAACGGCAAGGACCTGCGCGCCAAGATTGTTGGCGAGGGTGGTAACCTCGGCTTCACCCAGCTGGGCCGTATTGAGGCTGCGCTCAACGGTGTTATCCTCAACACCGACGCAATCGACAACTCCGCAGGTGTGGAAACCAGTGACCGTGAGGTCAACATCAAGATTCTGGTGGACCGCCTCGTGGCACGCGGTGAACTGCCCGTTGAAGAGCGTGCTTCCTTCATCGAGTCCCTGCAGGACGAGGTCGGCGGCAAGGTCCTCGAGACCAACGTTGAGCAGAACGTTCTGCTGCAGGGTGAGTTCCACGGTTCCTTCCTGGGCACCAACCTGTACAAGCGCCTCATGCACGACCTGGAAGAGCACGCCGGCCTGAACCGCGCCGTCGAGTTCCTGCCCACCGACGAGGAGCTGGATGCACGCCTGGAGACCACCGGTGACCGCCTGACCCGTCCCGAGCTGTCCGTCCTGGCTGCGTACGTGAAGATTTACCTCACCCACGCACTGGAGCAGACCGACTTCGCGGACGACCCCTACCTGGAAGGCGTTCTGCGCAGCTACTTCCCGGCAGCACTGGTCGAGCGTTTCGGTCAGCACCTGGACTCGCACCCGCTGCGTAAGGAAATCATCTGCACCCGCGTCGCTAACGAGCTGGTCAACATCGGCGGTATCACCTTCGCATACCGCGTGATGGAGGAGTTCAACGTCGGTATCGATTCCGTCGCACGTGCCTTCATCGTCGCTCGCGAGCTCTTCGAGCTGGGCACCGCAGCTAAGCTGCACCGCGAACTGCCCCCGAAGACCCCGCTGGATGCATGGTTCACCGTCCTGCGCGACAACCAGCGTGTTCTGGATCGTGCTGTCCGCTGGTTCATCACCGAGCGCGGCGTGGTTGCTGGCACCAGCATCTCTGAGCTGCTGGAGACCTTCGGCTCCGTCGTCGAGATGCGCCACAACCTGCCCGAGTACCTCTCCGGCACCTCCCGCGAGCGTGTTCGTGCAAAGCGCGACGCAGGCGAGGCATGGGGCCTGCCCGAGGAACTCATCGTCATCTGGATCCGCGGTTTCGAGGGCTACGCCCTGCTGGACGTCATCCGTTCGGCACGCGACCACGACTTCGAGGCAACCTCGCTGGCACCGGTCTACTTCGCAACCTACGACCGCTTCAAGGTGGACGAGCTGCTCGGCCTCATCTCCGACCTGCCCCGCAGCGACCGCTGGGAGATCCTGGCACGTCAGGCACTGCGCGGCAGCCTCTACGAGACCGCTGCAGGTCTGGCACTGTCCGTGGCAGAGGGCGCGAAGGGTGACTTCTCCACCGTGGACGGTGCGCAGAAGGCACTGGCTACCTGGATTGAAGAGCACCCGACCCGCGTGGGTAACATCGACCGCATCCTGAAGGAGATTGGCGAGGCCGCTCTGGACGTCACGGGTCACCCGCGCCTGGCTGTAGTGTCCGTGGCACTGCGTACTCTCTCGAGTGCATCCTAAATAGCTAAGGCCCGTTAGGGTCGCTTAGAGCATCCCGGTTCCCTCCCGGTGGGAGGGGGCCGGGATGCTTTTGCGCAGGGACACATGGTGCATGCACAGGTAGTGCGGGGGATTCTTGGCTGGGTGAACCTTGTGCCGATGTGCCAGCGCGTCAGCACCTAGCGTGGAGCACCCAAATCAAGGTTGTTGCACCCCGCGTATATTGCATAGAATATTGCTCTCACTAGATGTTTTGCATTCTTGTGTGACGCACATTATGTGGGTGTGTCCTAAATCCCTCCAAATATCAAGTAGAGGGTTAAGGAAACCAAAGGTTTTAGTTGATATATGCCGTATATTGATTCACGGCGGCATCAGCGCAAGCCATGGGGACCCGGCACTTCTCGGTACGACGACTCTTTCCCCTGGCGCGTCACACGGTGCTGTTCAAACACACTGCCCCTAATCTTTACGATTATCGACTGAAAGTCTGCAAGATTGTCTACCAACCACGGTACTGAGGAAAAAAGCAACAGCGCATGGCGCCTCCTCATTAACTTTCTGCTTTACGTCTCTCCGGTCGCCCTGCTGACCACCGTCTTCCCCATGGTCACCCCGACCATTAACCGGTACAACCTTGATGGTGTACCCCTGATTCAGGTGATTCTGGCGGCGTCCATTACCGTTCCTTGGCTCAGCCAGGCAGCCTGCCTGCCCCTTTACCGTGCTATCCAGATGGAGCACAAGAAGATTGCGGACGCCCGCGAAGGCCTGCGTATTCACGCTGAAACCCTTGAGCACCAGCTCAAGCGTGCCGAAGCACGAGCCGTACGCGCACGCATGTCCGAGCCGCAGTTCCAGGACATTACCGACCTGACCGCGTTCACCCGCAACTGGCTCTATCTCTTCTTCATGACCATGCCGCTGGTGCTGCTCTTCGCAATTCCGGTCGCCCTCGTTCTTCACTGGAGCCCGACTGCATTCGGTGCGTTCTTCGTCCTGGGCGTTCTCAACATTGCGTTCGCGCAGCTGCTGGTCATCCCGAACCTCGCGAAGAACCGCATCATCTGGTTCATCGCGTGGCTTGGCTACACTCTTGCCTTGTACTGCTACCCCGTCATCTGGTTCCTGCCGCCGCTGGTTGGTTCGCTCATCCTGCTTGTGAGCCTCGGTAAGGACCTGGTGCACCTGCTGCACTTCGCGCGCATCCCGCTCAAGGACATTGCGCTCGACGCCCTGCGCGGCTTCTTCACCGGCTCCATCATCTGGGCTGATAAGTACATGCTCTTCCTGGTCACCGGCGGTGAAATCAACGTCGTGGCAATCTACCTGAGCCTGATCCCCTGCGTTATCGCCTACAACTACTTCTTCGTGGTGGAGGCAGACCGCGTCAACGCAAGCATCCAGCACCTGTGGACCATCTTCGACCGCCTGCCCTACAAGGGTGTTCAGGCGGAGTCTTCGAAGGCTCTGCGCACCTCTAACCACGCTATCCGCAACTCCCTGCTGATTTACATCGCCAGCGCTATTGTCACCGGCATCCTGATGTTCATCTTCCTGCCGCAGTCCTACCCGCTGGCGCTCTCCGGCCTGGTCGTGGCGTTCCTCTTCGTTGCAGTGGCACTGCTCATCTACCAGATCGAGTACATGACCATGTACGTCACCGTGCAGCTGCTCTCCGCGGCGCACCTGGTGCTGCTCTTCATCTCCTTCATGATCCTGCCCAACGAGACCGGCTACCTGCCCATCATCGTGGGCGAGGCAGTGCTCGCCTTCGCCTGCTACCGCGTCTACCGTCAGGCGTGGGCAGCACCCGAGTACTCCCTCTTCTGGCGTCGAGCCCTCGCCTGGTAAGAACCGCACGGTCCGCGAAAGATACATACGACAATGACTGAACAGATGTACCGAAACCACTACGCGCCGCTGCAGCTTCCGGCTCCCGGCCCCCACTACAGCGACCCCGAATACCCGGACGTTGACGTCGCCATCATCATGGAATCCACCTACCCCTACCTCAAGGGTGGTGTGTCCGCGGTGGTGCACGATATCGTCTGCGAAAACCCTGATCTGACCTACGGCATCATTCACATCGCCTGGGATAAGAACTCCCCCCACGAAGACCTCTACGGCATGCCCGAGAACGTCAAGTGGGTCAAGGTGCTGTACCTGAGCCTGGAAGTCAACCGCGACGCCTTCGCGGAAGCCTGCGACCCCTCCGCACTGCGCATGAGCTTTGCGGAGCGTCAGGCGCTCACTCAGCGCCTCATGGATGGCTTCAGCGCCCTCATTGCAGGCGACGTGAACCCCCTCTGGAAGCTCTACGACGAGGGCATCAACCCCGCAACCCGCAGCTACAACCTCTTCGGCCTCTTCGGAACCCGCGAGTTCATGCAGGCAATTGCGGGCCTGGGCTTCTTCTCCGAGGTGCCCTTCGGTGAGCTCTTCTGGAAGGTGCGCGACTTCGTCTCCATCCTCTTCGCAATCCTGCACGAGCGGATGCCGCACGCCCGCGTCTACCACGCCCACACCACCGGCTACGCGGCACTCATCGCCGCCGCAGCCGCACGTGACCACGGCACCAGCTTCCTGCTGACCGAGCACAACCTCTACATTCGCGACACCGTGAACACCAAGCTCGAACGCAACATGGCGAAGCCCGTCACCACCGACTATGCCTTCCTCAACGAGGAGCGTGAGCACCCCGGCCTGGGCCCGGTCACCCTCGACGAGCGTGCCTGGTCCGTCTGGTTCGTGGAAATGGGTCGCTTCTGCTACCCGAGCGCCGATATGGCAACCTACCTGTACCCCAAGGCGCTAGAAGAGGCACGCGGTATCGGTGCGCCCATCGACCAGATGAACGAGGGTGAGAAGGACCGCGCAATCATTCTGCCTAACGGTATGCTCATCGAGTCCGTGGCGGAAGCCTACTACGCCCGCCAGGCGGCACGTGCCCGCATCCTCGCTGAGGGTCGCGGCCACGTGTGGCGCTTCGTGTTCATCGCCCGCGTGGTGCCCATTAAGGGCCTGACCGACCTGATTCGCTCCCTCGCGGTGCTGCGCGATCAGGGTCTGGTCAACTTCCACCTGGACGTGCTCGGCCCCAAGGACCACCTGCCCGAGTACTACGAACTGTGCCTGCGCACCATCGAAGAGCTCAACATGGGCGAGTACATCACCTTCCACGGCACCGTGAACGTGCGTGCGATGCTCGACCGCTTCGACCTGCTGCTCATGCCCAGCTACAATGAGGGTCAGCCGATTGTGGCGCTCGAGGCGATGGCTGCGTCCATCCCGCTGGTCAGCACCGACGTGGGCGGTATGTCCCAGCTCATCGACGATGTGCTGGTCGCCCCCGACGGCCACGAAATCGGTAACTGCGGTATCTTGACCATCCCCGGCGATATTCACGGCTTCGCGGCGGCACTGCGCACCCTCATGGAGGAGCCCAGCATCTACGAACGCTACTGTGTGAACGCCTACGACCGTATCGTCAGCTTCTTCCAGCTGCGACTGGTCATGGACCGCTACAACACGATCTACCGCGAGCTGGGCAAGTTGCCCCCTCGCGCCCCCGAATTCGACCCGGAGTACGATGGCGAATAAACTCACCCGCTTGGGCGGACCCGGCAAGTTTGGTGCCTGGGTCCGCTACGGCGGTAAGCCCATTACCCAGCAGCAGCTCGACTTTGCGGTCAAGAACTACTCTGTCGCAATCCTGCAGCCCTGGGAACTGGACGCGGCACGCTACCTGAAGAAGCGTGCACCTCAAATGGTGGTGCTGGCGTACAAGTGCCTGTCCTCCACCCGCTCTTATGAGCCCGGCCCGATCTATTCTTCGGGTGTGTCTTACCCGCTGGCGCAGTCGATGGCGAACTCCGGTAAGGATTTCTTCGCCCACCGCCTCAACGGCGACCGTATCGAGTGGAAGGGCTACCCCAAGCACTTCCAGATGCAGGTGTGGAACGCCGACTATCGTTGGCACTGGGTAGACGCTGTGGTGCGCGAAATGCGCAACTCACCCTTCGACGGGGTCATGGCGGATAACGACGTGGAGAACGACTACTACGACCTGAACCTGCCCATCCAGGGCGTGGAGTCCATGACGAAGATCCGTGAGCACCTGGATTTTCTGGTCGCGTACGCCGGTATTGAGCTGAATAAAATCGGCAAGATTCTGGTGCCCAATATTGCTGAGTCTCGTCTGCGTTACGGCAAATGGGAGCGTCACAGCGCCTACGGTGGCGGCTTTGAGGAGGTGTGGCTTGGCTGGGGTCCGAACGACTACCTGTCTTCGCCGTACGCCGTGATGCAGGGCCGTGAGATTGCGAACGGCTCGGCGGGTGACGTCAACCTGGGCGCTACTTTTGCGGGCCTGGGTGGCCGCAGTGCCGCCTCGCAGAAGAAGGTGACGATTCTGCGCACCCCGCTTAGTGACCGCAAGGCTCCGATTACCGGCACGGATGAGAACTTCCTCTACGGTTTGGCGGGCTTCTGGGTGTTCGGCGGAGGCGCCTTCACCGGCATCAGCGCAACCCACCACGACGCCTACGACGAGATTCCGCACGCCCCCGAGCTCTCCTATGATCTGGGGGACCCGGTCGGCGGCATTATCGCGCAGAAGACCGCGCAGACCCGCGCGTTTACGAACGGCTGGGCGGCACTGAACACCGGCTCGAAGGATGTGACCGTGAAGGTTCCCTCCGGTTTGGTGGATGCGGCAAACCGCCCGGTGCCCTCGAGCTTCACGCTGCGGGCGCATCAGGGTGTGGTGTACCGCCGTAAGGCGTAATTTACCCCTTATTTGCGCATATAACCTCATAAACAAACCCACCGGCAATATAGCCAAATGGCTATATGTACCGGTGGGTTCGTTATATGTGTGTCAGATGAGCTGGGGTGACCTACTTAGCGGGGTAGGAGGGCACGTCGTAGCCGCCCATACGCTCCAGAACGCGAATCACCTGGCAGGAGTAACCGAACTCGTTGTCGTACCAGACGTAGACAATTGCGGAGTCATCGGTCACCACGGTAGCCAGCGAGTCCACAACACCCGCGGTGCGGGAGCCCACGAAGTCGGTGGAAACGGCCTCGGGGGAATCCGAGTAGCCCACCTGGCGGCGCAGAGCACCGTCAATGGACTCGCGGCGGAACAGCTCGTTCAGTTCCTCAGCGGAACCTGCGGGCTTGGTCAGCTTCACGTTCAGGATTGCCATGGAGACATCCGGGGTGGGAACGCGGATAGCGTTACCGGTCAGCTTGCCCTCCAGCTGCGGCAGAGCCTTCGAAACAGCCTTAGCAGCACCGGTCTCGGTAATGACCATGTTCAGCACAGCGGAACGGCCGCGGCGGTCACCCTTGTGGAAGTTATCGATCAGGTTCTGATCGTTGGTGAACGCGTGAACGGTCTCAACGTGGCCGCGCTCAACACCGTATGCGTCATCCAGAACCTTCAGCGCCGGAGTGATTGCGTTGGTGGTGCAGGATGCTGCGGAGAGGATCTTGTCCTCATCGGTGATGACGTTGTCGTTCACGCCGAACACGATGTTCTTCATGTCGCCCTTACCGGGAGCGGTCAGCAGAACACGAGAAATACCGGGGCGGTTCAGGTGCTGCTCGAGGCCCGGAACGTCGCGCCAGCGGCCGGTGTTGTCCACCAGCAGAGCGTCGTTGATGCCGTACTCGGTGTAGTCGACAGTGGTCGGGTCCGAAGAGTAAATGAAGCGAACCGGAACACCGTTAGCGATGATGGTGCTGTTCTCCTCGTCCACCTCAATAACGCCCTTGAAGGGGCCGTGAACCGAGTCGCGCTCCAGCAGGGATGCACGCTTGACCAGGTCCTTATCACCGTTCTTACGCACCACAACAGCGCGCAGGTTCAGACCAGAACCCAGCGGCGAGGAGGAACGCTCCAGCAGAATACGAGCCAGCAGGCGACCAATACGACCGAAGCCGTACAGCACAACGTCCTGCTCCTTCGGCTGGTCACCCTGGTGGTTCACAGAGGAACCCAGCTGCTCGGGCAGCCACATGGACAGCTCGGGGGAGCCCGCCTCGTGGTGTGCCTTGTGCAGGGCAGCAATGTTAATCGAGCAAGCGCCCAGGTTCAGCTCAGTCAGAGCACGAACCAGCTCGAGGGAGTGCGCGGGGTTCAGGGGCGCACCATCGATGTGGGATACGAAATCGTGCAGCTTCAGCAACTCAATGACAGACTTGTTGACCAGGCTGCGGCCGTGAATGCTCAGCACCACGCCGTTCTCGCGGTGCAGCTTACCGATGAGGGGGATCAGCTCCTCTGCGGTAGCCTCACGGTTAACCCAGGTAGCGGTTGCAGTCGTCACGTATGACCTTCTTCCTAACTTCGTCGTTGGAGGGTAGGCGCGACGATGCTGTCGCGTCAATACCGTGCCGGGCGTTAAGACCCGGCGTCGGTTTAAGTCTAACCCGTGTGAACCCCTCCAGACCCTCAAAATTAGCGATATTGAGGCTAAAAGTCAGAAGAGACAGAAGGCAGTTTGTGAACCCACACGGCAAGCCAACACAAGCCCTCAGAAGGGAAAGCAAAACCACTTTAAATACCCACAAAAACACACGCCACGAGGGCGCAAACATGAGTAGAATTGAAACCATGTTGACTGTAATCGGTGAAGCACTCGTAGACGTCGTCCACCAGCACGACGGAGAAACCCGCGCCTACCCCGGCGGATCGCCCATGAACGTAGCCGTCGGCGCGCGCCGCCTCGGCCACTCCACCAACTTCGTCGGCCACTACGGCCCCGACGCCTACGGCAAGAGCATTGACGCACACCTGGAAGCATCCCAGGTGACCCTGCCCTTCGAGCACAGTGCCGAGCGCACCTCCGTCGCCCAGGCAACCATCGGCGCCGACGGCGCGGCAGAGTACGAATTCGACATCACCTGGTCCCTCGACTCCGTCGCCGAGAAGCTCACCGAACTGGCACGCACCTCCGATGCAGTACACACCGGCTCCATCGCCGCCATGCTTGAACCCGGCGCGCACGTGGTCGCCGCAGCCTTTGAAGCCGCCCGCGACAGCGCCCTGCTCAGCTACGACCCGAACTGCCGCCCCACCCTCATCCACAACGTTGACGAGGGCCGCGCATGGGCTGAAAAGTTCGTCTCCCTCTCCACCGTCGTGAAGGCATCCGACGAGGACCTGCAGTGGCTCTACCCCGAGCGCTCCCTCGACGACACCGCCCGCGCATGGCTTGACCTCGGCGCAGAGCTGATGGTCATCACCCGCGGCGAAGATGGCCCCATCGCCTTCACCAAGAAGTACCCCGAGGGCATCAGCCAGCCCGCACACCGCGTTGAGGTTGCGGACACCGTCGGTGCTGGCGACTCCCTCATGGCGGCACTTATCGCAGGTCTGCTCGACCGCGGCATTGCCGGTCCCGAGGCGCGTGCCAAGGTTGCCGCACTGACCGCAGAAGACATTGCCGACCTGCTGCGCTTCTCCGCAACCGCAGCCGGCATCACCGTCTCCCGCGCGGGCGCTAACCCGCCCACCCGCGAAGAACTCGACGCCGTACTCAACGGCTAAAAAATTCACGCCTCGCCGGCGGATAGCTCACTCTGTCCGCCGGCGTCGCCATATCCACCGCACCCCAACGCTGAGGAGCACCATGACCAACATTGGCACCGCGCCCCTGCCCCGCGAACCCTACGCGGGCATGCCCGAACTGCCCGAATTCACCCTGACCTCCACCGACATTCAGGACGGCGGCACCGCCCCCGAATGGATGCGCTCCGCACTCTTCGGCATTGCTGGTGGTCAGGACCGCTCCCCGCAGCTGTCCTGGAGCGGATTCCCCGAAGGCACCAAGTCCTTCGTGCTGACCTGCTTCGACCCGGATGCGCCGGTCCCCAGCGGCTTCTGGCACTGGACTGTCTCCAACATTCCTGCCGACGTAACCAGCATTGACACTGGCGCGGATGCACCCGCCGGCGCCCTGACGCACCGCAACGACGCCGGTGTGGCGGGCTTCCTGGGTGCTGCGCCTCCGGCTGGTCACGGCCCGCACCGCTACATCTTCTGCGTCACCGCCGTGGACGTGGAGAAGCTCGACATTGACGAGAACGCCACCCCCGCCGTCGTGAACTTCAACCTGCTCGGCCACGGCCTGGGCCGCGCGTTCCTGACCGTCACCTACGCGGAACCGGCGGCATAGCGGCATAGCGGCACGCCGGCACAGTCTCACCAGCCCCGCCCACCAACCAGCCCTGCACCCTAACCAGCACCGATACACCCCACCACTGAAGGCATATCTGCATGATTAAACTCATCGCCAGCGACCTGGACGGCACCCTCATCGGGCACGACTTCCGGTTCCGTCCGCGTACCTTGCGCGCCCTTGAGGCCGCCCGCGCCGCCGGGATTGACATCGTCTTCGTCACCGGCCGCCCGAGCCGCTGGCTCACGCCCCTGCGCGAGCAGACCGACTTCGACTCCTACGCCATCTGCTCTAACGGTGCCGTGGTGTACCACCTGGGCGCGAACGAGGTGGAAGAAGTTAACGGCGCTGATCCCGTGGTGATTGCCCGTACTCACGAGCTGCTGGAGCCCATGTTCCCCGACGCCACCTACACCCTCGAAACCGTGGATACCGTCTACATTCAGGGCCCGCACGAGGGCGGTGAGGTGCTTGAGGGCGCCCGCGTGGTGGAGGCGAAAATCGCCGAGGCGCTCGAACGTATTGGTTCAACCCCGGTCATTAAGTACCTGATTCGTGTGCCCGGCATGGACCCGGATATTCTGCAGGCACGCGTGCATCAGGCGGTGGGTTCGCTGGTGTCGGTGACCCGCGGCGTGGTCGGTGAGCCGCTCGTCGAGATGGGCTCTAAGACCGTGAATAAGGGGCGGATTCTGGAGAAGTTCGCGGCACGCCACGGCATTGAGGCGCACGAGGTGATGGCGTTTGGTGACATGCCGAATGACGCGGAGATGCTTTGCTGGGCGGGGGAGGGCTTCGCCATGGCGTCGGGTCAGCCGGCGCTCATTGCGAAGGTGGGGCGTACTTGTCCGCCCTTCCATGAGGACGGTGTGGCGCAGACGATTGAGGCGATGCTCGCCGAACGGTCCTAGCCGCCTAGCACTAGCTATCCAGCACGAGCCATCCAGCGCTAGCGGCTAGGTGAGCCTCTGCAGACATAACGTAGACATAACTTAGACATAAACTTTTATGTCTACACATAAAAAATTTGAGTCTAGACATAAAAATTTATGTCTAGACTCAAATTTTTGTGTCTGATTTGTGTCTAGACTAAAATTTTTTGTATGAACAACGTGGAATGGACCCCCGAATGGCTTGCTGAAACCATCAAACTACTGCGCACCCACGGTAGCGATACGCAGTTTATTGAGGTTAAAAAAGCCCACGGAGGCTACCCGGGAAGCCTAGACGCAACCCTGAGTAGCTTCTCCAATAGTTCCACGGGCGGAATCATTATCTGCGGCCTCGACGAGAATAATGACTTTGCACCTGTAGGCGTATACGATCCTGCAGACCTAGAAAAAACCCTCGGCAACAAGCTCCGCAGGGGCCTCAAGCCGCCGAACACCATGGAATCCGGCACCATCCTCTACGAAGACGCCAAAATCTTTGTCGCCGCAATCCCTCCGCTGCCTCCCTATGAACGCCCCGCCTACATTGGCGGTAAAGCGTACGTGCGTTCCGGCGACGGTGACCACGAAATGAGCCGCCACGAAACCGACCTGATGGTAGCTCAGCGGACACGCACCGGATTCGATGAGGAGCCGGTAGAATACACCTCCCTGGCTGACCTAGACGAAGGCCTCAAAACTGCTTATCTGCGAGACGTCCGTGCTAAATCACGCCGCCTCGCCGGAAGTTCCGATGAAGAGGTCCTCCGCCGTAAGGGAATTATTGCCCTCGGAACCGATAATCTTTCCCTCGCAGGCCTGTACGCCTTGGGTTCTTACCCTCAGGAGTTTAGGCCCTCGCTCAAAGTCACCGGAGTCGTCATCGACCCAAGCGGTAAAGCCCGCAACCTCGACAAGTTTGAGGCGGACGGCCCCATCCCCGCGATGCTCGAAGAGACTCTGGCATGGGTCAAGCGGAACCTGGCACACCCGGTTGTCGAACTGTCCAACGGGCACCTCATCAACGGGCAGGAAGTACCCGATATTGCCCTTCGCGAGATTCTGTCGAATGCCCTCGTACACCGCAGCCTCAACCCCAAAGCAGATACCGAAGAGGTGCGCGTCAGAATTTTCCCTGACCGAATCTCTGTAGAGAACCCCGGCGGTCTATACGGAATCACTCTCCAGCGTCTGCAAGAGTACGGCGAACGCTCCCGCGTGAATGACCGCCTGTATGACGTCTGCACGCATGTAACAACCCCCGACGACGGATACCGAGTCATCGAGGGTGAGGGCAGTGGTATCTACACTGCACAGGAGGCGGTGCGTCAGGCAGGGCTGAAACCCATCCAATTCGTTGATGGGGTCATTCGTTTTACCGCGATTATCAGCAGGGAGCCTCTGGCTGGTGCTCGTATCGCCGATGTTGGTTCACCGCAGCAGAAGTCGGAAGTAGACCCGCGCCAATCGTCACCTACGGTTCCTAGTAACCGTCAGGAGGCGGTGCTCCTCGCCCTGCGCTCGCTACGCCACCCCGCCGGTATCGAGGACATCATGGGTGCTCTTCCTGAGCCTTTTGCTGAGCTGCAGAAACCGCAGGTCCGGTACGTCCTCACGAAGCTCCTTCAAGAGGGCGTGATCGTGCGTGAAGGTGGTAGAGGTAACCGCAATACGACATACCGCCTGACCTAACCGAATATCGGGCTAACATGCAAAAGCGGCCCGGATGGAAACCAATCCATCCGGGCCGCTTTTCTGCAGCCTACGCCTCAGGAGCATTACTCCAACGGGCGGTGAAGAACTTAGTGTCCCTCAGTGCTCTTCTCGGGGTCGAAGGGCTCCAGCGGGTCGCCAGCAGCCTTCGTGTACTTCGCGATGAAGGTCATCAGGTGGAAGATAATCAGGGTCGCAGCGGTACCCAGAGCAATACCGGCGAAGGTCATCCCATCGAAGGTCCAGGTGTAGTCCGCAATACCCACGATCAGCGCCACAGCGGCGGTGGTCAGGTTGATCTGGTTCGAGAAGTTCACGCGGTTCTCGCTCCAAATACGAACGCCGAGCATACCAATCATGCCGTACAGAACGGTTGCGGCACCGCCCAGAACACCCGCGGGAACGGATGCAATAGCCGCGCCGAAGCCCGGGAAGAGCGACAGGACAATCGCGAAGATAGCAGCCACCCAGTACGCCGCGGTGGAGTACACCTTGGTCGCAGCCATCACGCCGATGTTCTCAGCGTAGGTGGTGGTACCCGAACCGCCACCCATGCCTGCGATGGTGGTTGCCAGGCCGTCCGCCATGAGGGCGCGGCCGGAGTAGTCGTCCAGGTTTTCGCCGCTCATCTGAGCCACCGACTTCACGTGACCGATGTTCTCAGCAACCAGCACCAGAATCACGGGGATGAACAGGCCGGCGAGCTCCCAGTGGAACTCGGGGGTCTGGAACTGCGGCAGACCAATGAAGCCCTGAGCTTCGACAGTTTTGTGAATCTTGTCGAATTTCACCTCGCCCCGAATCACAGCGGTGATGTAGCCGATACCCACACCCAGCAGGATGGACAGGCGACCAATGATGCCCTTGAACAGTACCGAAATCAGGATGATGGAGCACAGGGTCACCAGCGCGGTCACCGGTGCCACCATGAAGTTGTCCTTAGCGCTCTTCGCCAGGTTGAAGCCAATCAGCGCCACAATCGAACCGGTTACGACCGGGGGCATGAGCTTGGTCAGCCAGCCGGTGCCAGCGAACTGAACAATCAGACCGACCAGGAACAGCGCCACACCCGCCATAACGATGCCGCCGAGGGCGCCAGCGGGGCCGTGCGAGTTCATGGCAGCCGCCAGAGGCGCAATGAACGCAAACGAAGAACCCAAGTAGGAGGGGACGCGTCCGCGAGTAATGAGCAGGAACAGGACCGTGCCGAGACCCGAGAAGAACAGGGTGGTTGCCGGCGGGAAGCCGGTAATAATCGGCACGAGGAAGGTTGCGCCGAACATTGCAACCACGTGCTGCGCGCCAATGCCGATAGTAATCGGCCAGGCGAGGCGCTCGTTCGGGGCGACGAAGGAACCGGGCTGAATGCTTCGACCGTCGCCGTGAATCGACCAGTCAAAGCCGAGAAGTTTAGAGATGCTCAAAGGGAGCTCCTGAGGTGAATGTGGTGGTGTATAAAATTCCACATAATTCTACGCGCATATGGGTGTAGGTCACAGCTAAACGCCTATAAATATGAGCAGAGATACGTTAATTAGGGCATAGTCTTCTTTTATTGTGGGCTCCATATCCCGTATATAGCCCAGAATGCATCAATACCCCGTATATGCAATTCAAAGCATATACGGGGTATTGATGCAAAGAGCGAATAAAAACACTCGCTATACGTAGCTCATTAGCTTAGAGAGCGTCACGCAGGTTCTCCAGGTGATCGTAACGCGCCAACTCATATCGCAGGTGACCTTCGGTCGGCGACTGAACCGGCAGGAACGACGCCTCACGCAGGCGACGAGCAGTCGGGGAAGTAGCCACGTAACCGGCGCCTCCAACAACCTGCAGCTCAAAGTGAGTAGCAATGGTCGCAAAGTGCGAAACACCCAAACGCAAGCTCAGCAGGTCACGACGCTCAGCACGCTCCGGCTCAGACGCCAGACGAATCAGTTCCTCACGCAGGCTCTGGTACTCGGTCAGAATCAGCGGGAACTCAGGGCGGAACACGCCCTGAGAGACGTCCAGGTGCTTAGCAGCCTCCTGCAGGGCGCCAGCGGCAAGACCCAGGCAGAACGACGACTGAACCAGCAGGAACGGCGCGGTCACATCGTGCAGGAACGCCTCAATATTGTCGCTCAGAATGTCCTCGCTCGGAACGAAAACGTCCTCGAACTTCAGAGTGCCAGACTCGGTGCCGTTCAGTGCCAGCAGGTTGCGGTGGTAGTCAACGCTCAGACCCTCAACGTTCTGGCGAACCGTCACGATGTAGCGGTTCGGGTGGCTCTCCGGGGCGTTCTGCACAGCCACCGGAAGAACAATCACGCCGCCCGGGTACAGGTTCGACGCCCACGACACGGAACCGTTCAGCTTCAGACCGCCCTCAACGAGAGTGCCCTCAACCTTAATCGGTGCCAGGCCCGAAGCCTCCTTGTACGCTGCCGCCATCGCGGTGGTGCCGCTGACGGTTGCATCCGCCAGACCCTCGGGCAGCTCGCGGCCCACAGCGTCAAAGAACGCGATGGTGGAGCGGTGAGCCCACAGGGAGAACGCCGTGGAGGCATCCTCGGTGGCAAGGTCGAACGCTACCGAAACCTGGGGGACCAGGGAGCCGCCGTCACGGCCCAGGGTAATCAGGCCGTCCTTAGCGATTTCGCGCAGGTTTTCGAAGGGGGAACGCTCGCCGCGGTCAACAGCATCTGCATGGGTTCGGGCGAGTGCGAGCACCTGCTCGCGCTGGGGGTAATCGTAGAGGGGTTCGAGAGTGAACTCGGACATGGGGTTTCTCCTAAGCGGGGAGCATCGCGTCTATGCGTGCAGCTTGAACAGTCGGTCAATGGGGGTGCTGACGGCCTTACGGGCGCGAACAACAGCTTCTTCGTCGGGTGCGTCGTAGAAGCAGAGGCACTTTGCGGTGTCTTCGCGAACGTAGGTGCGCAGGAAGGAAACCTCAGGTACTTCAGCGTACTTGGGCGCGTTTGCCTTCTTGCGGGTCAGGTACTGTTCCATGGTGATTTCTGCGGGGATGTCCCACTCAACCAGGTAGTCTGCGTCCTTCTTGAGCTTCTTGATGTCTTCGAGCTCTGCGCCGACCAGGCGGACTGCGTCGGGGCCTGCGACGGCTGCGCGCTCACCGATGGCTGCGGTGAGGTCGGGGCCGAATGCGGTGCTCTCAGCTTCGACGATGACGAAGACAATCTTGTGGTCTGCGGAGACCTGGGTTTCGATGAGCTCTGCGCCGTGGCTCAGGGACGAGTTGACGGTCTCGATGAGTGCGGTTGCTTCGTCCTTGGACGGCTGCGCGGGGGTCAGTTCTACCAGGTAAAGTGCCATGATGTTCTCCTCGGCTTAGGGTTGAAGGGTTGTTCCGGAAGGGGCCTTCCGGTTTGTTATGGATTCACCTTAGACCCGTGGTTGAGGGCTGTCTAGTAGATTTCTGTTCGTGGCTTAATACGTCCTTTTTGACTCTAATGTTCGTCATGTGTGTTCATGCGGAGACATAAATCGTCACAGTTCCGTGCATGGGAACCCGCCTACAGCCGCAGAATTTTCGCGTGGGTTATCGAACCCGGAGGCGCATCTATCCGCGCCGTCCCGCTCGTGCTGCAAAGTCGTCGAGGGCGCGGTTGAGAGCGGGGACAGTCCACACTTTTTGCCCCTGAATTTTGACGCGTTCTTCACGCAGAATTTGCAACTCCACCATGCGGTTGAGGAGGCGATACACACTAGCCCGGGACCCCCGCGTGTGTTCCTCCACCATGCGTGCGGTGAAGGCGGGCTCGGTACAGCACAGGTCGGTGAGGGAACGCAGGAGAGGGGTTTTACGCTGGGCAATGGACAGCACCTCATCGCGCAGGGTTTCAATGTCTTGCGCCAGGATTTCTGCGTTGGTAATTGCCTTCTGTGTGGCGTCGATGAAGAGCTCGATGATGGGCTCGGCATCGCCTGCACGGTAGTCGGTGAGCGCCTGAATGTACCCATCGGTATCGTGCAACAGCCCGGAGGAGACGGGCAGAATCACGTGGCGGGTGACGCCGCGGGCGAGCAGGAGCGCGGAGATGAGGGCTCGCCCGGTTCTGCCGTTGCCGTCAGTGAAAGGGTGAATCGTTTCAAATTGGGCGTGCGCGATAGCCGCCTGCGCGAGGGGGTCAATATCGCGGCGGTTCATGAAGGCTACAAGGTCTTCGAGGGCGGCAGGAACCCTCTCGTGATGCGGCGCCACATAGTCGGCGGTTACCGGCGAATCGCCCTTAATCCACACCCACTGGGTGCGGAGTACGCCGGAGTCCTGCTGTAGGCCGCGGGTCAGTTCGCGGTGCATCGCGAGGATGTTATCGACGCTAATGTTTTCTGCGGTGTTCAAGGCTGCACGCATGGCGTGAACGTTGCGTGCCACCAGCTCGGCGTTAACGCCAACTTTCGACCCGCTTGCACCCAGGACAGCCAGTGAGAGCTTGCGGGCACTAACGGTGAGGTTTTCGATCTGCGAGCTGGAGGCGGATTCGCCACGCAGAAGAACCGCAGAGAAGGGGATGCCGCCGATGTGGTGGAGCCGCTCATCGAAGCGGGTCATTGCGGTGGCGTTCTCCTGGAGGCGCGCTCGCAGTGCGGGGCTGAGTTCGACGTTGAGTGCGGCAATGGAAGCGGGTACGGCGCTGGAGAAGGTGCCGGAGTTGCGGCGCGTTGCGCGTCGGGAGGCGAGGGCGTCCCGGTGAACCCAGGGGGTTTGCGGCTCCCATGTGAGGGCGGGCCAGGTGGTGGCTGAGGGCATGGTTCCTCCTCCTGGGTGTCGTTAATGCTGGTCGTGCTTGAGGGGTCTTAATAAGACAATACACTTCAATTTTCTTATTAAGGCGCTTAATAAGAAAATCTGCGCGGATTGTCTCATTAAGGAACATGCTCCGAACGCCCCTCCTGAACCCCCCTCGACATTCCGGGGCTCCGACTGCCGGGAGCATACACCGGGGCATACACTGGAGCATGTACCAGGGCGTACAGCAAGGGCCCTGAACCCTTGGTAATTCAAGGATTTGGGGCCCTCACATCTACACGCTCACGCTGCCCGAAGCAGCGAGTTGGCAGTGTAGATAAGCAACTTTGTGGCTACTTCACGCCGCGCATCATCTTCTGAACCGGCTTGTGCACCAGGAACAGCAGCACACCGGTCGCGATGGTGATAATACCCATCCAGGTGAAGTAGGGAACTTCAGTTTCCATGCTGTAGAACTGAGCCAACCAACCCGACAGCACGGTACCCATTGCCACGGAGGTGAAGTACAGCGCCATCATGTTCACGCGGTGCGCCTTCGGTGCGAGCTTGGTCGCCAGCGAAATGCCCACCGGGGAAATAATCAGCTCAGCGATGGTGCAGACGAATAGAATCAGCACAATCCAGCCGACGTTCACGCTCTGAACACCCGCCTGAGCGAGGAAGATCCAGAACGCCAGGCCAATAATAATCAGCGCTGCGGAGAACTTCAGGGTGGTGACCGGCTGGCGGTCACCCCACTTGGTCCACAGGGCGGAGAACATCATGCCGAAGACGATGATGAAAATCGGGTTGATGGAGTTGACCAGGTTCGGGCTCAGTTCCATGCCCAGGATGTTCCAGTTGAGGCGCTCATCCGAGTACACCGCCATGACGGTGAACTGCTGCTGGTACAGTGCCCAGAACACGGCGTTTGCAATCCACAGGGGAATGAATGCGGTGACGCGGGAACGCTCATCAGCGGTGACGTCCTTAGCGGTCAGCAGCTGAGCGAACAGGGCGATAGCGCCGATGAAGATGAAGCCCATGACCCAGTTCTTGAGGTTGTCTGCGGTCATCAGGCCGGTTGCCAGCAGGATACCGAGAACGACCACGATACCCACCAGTGCCAGGAAGAAGTTACGCTTCTGAGCGCTGGTGAAGGGGGTGCCCACGTGGTGTACGGAGGCGGGCAGGTTCTTGCGGGTCAGCGAGTACTGAATCAGACCTGCTGCCATACCGATAGCAGCCAGGCCAAAGCCGAGGTGGAAACCGCCGGTGCTCCAACCCCAACCGGTCAGGAGCGGGCCAAGCAGCGCACCGGTGTTCACGCCGATGTAGAAGATGGTGAAGCCTGCGTCGCGGCGGTGGTCGTTGTCCGAGTAAAGGGAGCCGACGAGCACGGAGGCGTTACTCTTCAGGCCACCGGAGCCGATAGCGACGAGCAGCAGACCAATCACCACACCCGGAATGCCGGGGATGAGGGAGAGGGAGATGTGACCCGCCATAATGCCGATAGCGGAGTAGAAGAGGGTGCGCTCGGGGCCGAGGAGGCGGTCACCGAGGATACCGCCGAGGATTGCCATGAGGTACACGACTGCACCGTACGCGCCGATAACGCCGGTGGCGAGGTCCTTGTCGAGGCCCAGGCCGCCCTTGTCGGCGGTGTAGTACAGGTAGTAGATCATGATGCCCTGCATGCCGTAGAAGGAGAAGCGCTCCCACATTTCTACGGTGAACAGGTTCGCGAGCATGCGCGGGTGGCCGAAGAAGGTCTTGGTGTCCTTGGGTTCGGCACCTGTGATGGTGTGAGACATGGTGGTAATTCTTTTCTGTGCAAGCCCGGGGTTCTGTGTGACCCGGGCAATATGTGTATAAGTGTATACCCTGAAAGGTGCATATGTATACATGTGGTGTTCCTGTATTTCAAAGATTTAACTATCAGTCAGTGCATGAAAAACCATTTCGATTTTTTCGTATGCATCATTTCCGAATCTCACAAACCCCCAAATACCGGGCTAGATGCGCCACGCACCCCCAAAGCGCTAGAGTGGAACCACAACTATGCCCACCCGGCACCCCACCGTGCCGACCGGCCCGTCCTAGTTCAATGCAAAGGCTAGTTCAATTCAAAGGAGAACCCCATGACTGCTGTACCCCAGGTTGACCCCCGCGACGTTCCCGCAGGCGCAACCATCATCGACGTGCGTGAAGACTACGAGTGGGAGGGCGGCCACGCGACCGGCGCCAAGCACATCACCCTCGGCACCATCGCTGAGCGTCTGGAAGAACTGCCCGCACCCGGCGAAGACTTCTACGTCATCTGTCACGGTGGCGGCCGTTCGAACCGCGCGGCAACCTTCCTGCGCGAACACGGCTACGCCGCACACAACATTGCGGGCGGCACCAGCGCATGGTTCGCTGCCGGCCTGCCGATGACCAGTGAAAACGGCGAAGCACCCGCAGTCGTTCACTAAACCGCCAGTTCGCCTGCACGCCATACAATGGAGTCCGTGACTGAAACTTCCGCGGACCGTATTTTTTCTACCCCGAACGCTCCCGCTTCTGCGTCCCCTCATGCCCTGCCGAGTATTCTGCAGAGCATCCCGTGGGATGCGCAGACGCGGGAGCTTGCCGTGCGCCCGCTTCCTTTCGCGGTGAACTGCGAGGAGGCGTACCCGCTGCTGACCGGTGGTGCCGAGTATTCCTTCTGGCTGGATTCGGCGCGCGAGGAGTCGCCCATGTCGGTCGCCTCGTATGTGGGTGTGGTCCCGGCGCAGCTGTCGCCCTTGCGCGTAGATTCGGCGCGTGCGGCGGCTGAGTCTGGCAGGGATGACCCCTTCGCCCAGCTGGAGGCGGCGCTCGCCTGCGCACCGCGTGTGCACCCGGATGCGGCGGCGGCAACCGGTCTGCCCGCGGGTTTGCGTGGCGGTTACGTGGGCTATTTCGGCTATGAGGCGCGTGCCGCCATGGGCATGGAGCACGGCCACCCGGTGCCGGGCTACTTGCCGGCGCATGAGGCGCCGACCCCGGATTCTCTGTGGTTGCCGGCGGTCCGCTATCTGGTGCATGAGCATGCCCGCCCGGGGGCTGCGGCGCGTAGCTGGCTGGTGGGCGATGAGTCGTGGTGTGAGGCGGCGGAGCGGCTGCTGAGTGCGGCGCTGACTCCGGTGCTGAATGCGGCAGGGGAGTGCGCCTCCGAAAATACTCCCCTCAACACCCCTGACAATGCCCCTGAGCTCGCCGAGCCCCTGCTCTTCCCGGCACCTGCCGCGGAAGCCTACATGGACGCCGTTCGCGCTAGTCAGCACGAAATCTACGAGGGCAATAGCTACGAGGTGTGCCTGACCGCGCAGACGAATGCGCGCATCCCCAATCCGAGCCTGGAGCTTTTCTTTGAGCTGTACCGCCGCCAGCGCGCCCACAATTCGGCACCGTATGCGGCGTATTTGCGGTGCGGTGATTTTTCGGTGCTTTCTTCTTCGCCGGAGCGTTTTTTGAGTGTGGATGAGCAGCGTAACGCCCAGACGAAGCCGATTAAGGGCACGATTGCTCGCGGCGCCACCCCGGAAGAAGATGCCGCCGCTGCGGTATGGTTGCGTACCGATGAGAAGACCCGCGCCGAGAACCTCATGATCGTGGATCTGCTGCGTAATGACCTGTCTACAGTGTCTGACCCGGCGTCCGTGCGCGTGCCCGTGCTTATGGGCGTGGAGAGCTATTCGACGGTGCATCAGCTGGTGTCTACGGTCAGTTCGCGTCTGCGTGAGGGAATTTCCGCGGTGGCTGCCGCGCGGGCGTGCTTCCCGGGTGGTTCGATGACGGGTGCCCCGAAGCCTTCGACCATGCAGATTATTGAGGGTCTGGAGGGTCGCGCTCGCGGCGTGTATTCGGGTGCTCTGGGTTTTGTGTCTGCGGATGGTTCGGCGAACCTGTCGATTGTGATTCGCACGCTCGTGGCGCACGATGAGGGCACGGTGACTCTTGCCGCTGGTGGCGCTATCGTGGCTGATTCCGACCCGGCCGCCGAGTATGAGGAGATGCTGACGAAGCTGCGTGCTGCGTTGCCGCCGTCGGTGGGTCGCGTGGTGGAATAGCCTAGCGTTGGAATAGTGCAGGGAATAGCCTGCGCCGCCTGCACGTGAGCCGCTACACTTGAACTATGACTAAGCTTTCTGAAAACCTCCCCATTGAAGAAGCCCGTGAACGCCTGCGCCAGCTGATTATGGAGCTGGCTGTGGTGCGCGGGCACGTGGTCCTCGCCTCCGGCAAGGAAGCCGACTACTACGTTGACCTGCGCCGCATCACCCTGCACCACGAGGCTTCTCGCCTGGTGGGTCAGGTCATGCTGGACCTGCTGGATAAGAACGGCATCGAGTTTGAGGCTGCTGGCGGCCTGACCATGGGTGCTGACCCGGTGGGTACCGCGATTATGCGTGCCGCTGGCGATCAGGACCGTGCGATTGACGCGTTTGTGGTGCGTAAGGCTCAGAAGTCTTACGGCATGGGCCGTCAGGTGGAGGGCCCCAGCGTTGAGGGTCGCCGCGTGGTTGCTGTTGAGGACACCTCCACGACCGGTGGTTCTGCGCTGACCGCTGTTGAGGCGCTGCGTAAGGCTGGCGCTGAGGTTGTGGCGGTTGCTGTGATTGTGGACCGTGCGACCGGCGCTAAGGAGCATGTGGAAGAGGTTGCGGGCGTTCCGTGCCTGTACGCGTACTCGAAGGACGAGCTGGGCCTGGACTAGTCTCTACTGGTTTGGACTAGGATTTCGTGAATTTTTAAGACGTTCCCGTTGCGGCGGGTGAACCCGTGCCGCTGGCTACTGTGTGTGGCTGGTGGTGCGGGTTTTTGTCTGTAAGATGGCTCTGTGGGCGCCGGTCGTGGCGCTGGTTGTTGGCGTGAAGGTGGTTGTGATGGTTGAGAATCGTGAGGCGGCTGAGGCTGTACCTGCTGAGGCGGCTGTAGCTGAGGCTGTTGAGGGTACTGAGCAGGGTACTGCCCGTTTTGAGGTGGGTGTGGGCCCGTGGGAGGGCCCGTGGCCCGAGGGTGACCATTGGGATGAGGAGCTGCTGCGTGAGGGCGACCGCCGTAACGTGGTGGATAAGTACCGTTACTGGTCGATGGACGCGATTATTGCTGACCTGGATACGCGCCGCCATGATTTTCATGTGGCGATTGAGAATTGGCAGCATGATTTGAATATTGGCACGGTGGTGCGTACTGCGAATGCGATGTTGGCGAAGGAGGTCCATATTATTGGGCGTCGCCGCTGGAATCGTCGTGGTGCGATGGTGACGGATCGTTATCAGCATGTGCGTCATCATCCGACGATTGAGGATTTTGTGGCGTGGGCGCAGGCTGAGGGTCTGGAGATTATTGGTATTGATATTTTTCCGGATTCTGTGCCCCTGGAGACGTATGATCTGCCGAAGAAGTGTGTGCTGGTTTTTGGTCAGGAGGGCCCGGGCTTGTCGGAGGAGTTGCATGCGGCGGCTAGGGATACTCTGTCGATTGAGCAGTTTGGGTCGACGCGTTCGATGAATGCGGCGACGGCTGCGGGTATTGCGATGCATGCGTGGGTTCGCCGCCATGTGTTTGGTCAGATTCCGTCGTAGTTTGGCGGCTGTTTATGAGGTGTTTAAAGGTTCCGATGCGTTGTGTGCGCGTCGGAACCTTTTTCGTTGTGGTTTGGGTGGCTTAAACCACGCATGAAATTATCTAGGCGTGTTAGTGTTAACGCAAATCACAGGAGATGTGAGAATCGCACTCTCAATTTCGGTTTAGGGTATGCGATGGATTTCCTGGCTTCGGCTCGCCAATGGTTGCGGGTTGTGCATATGAATGACCGCGACGTCATTCCCCTGAAAGGAGTCGGTAACAATGAAGAAATCTGCTGCTCTGTTCGCCTGCTTTGCTTTAGCTTTAAGTTCTTGCGCCGCTGCGCCTAAAGATACTAGCCTCAAAGCCCAGCTGGATTTTGAAAATAACTACATTACTCTTCCGCTCGATGAATACGACATGAGTGACCAGGCCCTAGATATAACATATAGGGCGTATTTGTTGATTCTTAAAGAGTGCTATGCGAAAAAGGGATACGATTTTGAAATTCTAGAAAACGGCTTGGTTTCTGGCAACGCCTCCCAGTACGGCTCCTGGAACGTGAAGCATGCGGCGAATCATTTTACGTCCAGCAAAGTCAGAGAAGAGCAGGAAAGGATTTATGAGAGCATCCCTGAAGACGTCAGGGCCAGCTGCCGCGAAGAGCATCGGGAAGAACTGGATATGCTCTATTTTGATGAGGCTGATGAGAAAAAGTACCGCCCCGTCGGTCGTATCAGTGGCGAAGCGTACCAGCGTGCGCAGGCTGACCCTGAATGGAAGAAAGCCCGCTCAGATTGGTGGGACTGCCAGCGTCAGGAAGGGTTGACGCCTCGCACCGGGGACGGTGAATGGACGAGCAAAGAAACGGCCAATCTGAATGCTGATGATCCCAAAGTGTTGGAGGAGGTTATCCGCCTGGCAACCATTGAAGCTCAATGTAGTGAGAAGGTGAGGTTGGCTCAGCGTCTGGGTGATCTTGAGGCGTCCTATCAGGGGCCTTTGATTGAGAAGAATCAGGCGTTGCTGAATGATTTGAAGGCCTATCGTGACGCGAAGATAGCCAAGGCGCGTGAAATTATCGCCACCCACCAGTAGATATCAGCGACAAGCAGATAGGAGCCCTTGGGATAATTGGGGTAACTCCGTTTGAACGTTACAACAAGGTATGGAGGAGGAAAAGCCTATGCGTAAGGCTCTCTCTGCGGTAGCAGTATTCTGCCTGCTGGGGGCGTGCGTGTCCTGCTCCAACAGCGCCGAGCGGGACACCTCACGAAAAGCTGTTCTCGATTATTCAAAGAACTACGTACACCTTCCACTGGATGAGTATGCCTTTGACGAACTCACACTCCGTACGGTGAGCACGGCGTGGCACACGCTCATGTCCGAATGCTATGCGCACCACGGGCAGTCCTACGCCGTGCCCTCAGTAGACACCCCTCAACCGGGAGGCCTATACGGTAGCTGGAACGTTGAGTACGCCAAAAAGTACGGGTACTCCCAGAAGGAATCCCGAGGCCCAGAAGATTCAGCATCAGACGACATCAACACCCGGTGCCAAGAAGAGGTGAAAGCCGCATTCTCTGACGTCGAACTGGACGAAAAAGAATACCGGTTTGTAGGAGAGCTCAACTCACAGGCATACACCTACGCCTCCCAAACCGATGAGTGGAAAAATATTCGCTCAGAATGGTGGACCTGCCTGCGTGAACGCGGGCTAACCCCCAGGGAAGGAGAGAGCGACTGGATATCCGAAGAAAGCGCACATCTCATGACTTCTTCCCCTGGCAACGAAGAAGCTAAGCCGGAGGAAATCCGCCTCGCAACCATTGAAGCGGAATGTAACCAGAAGGTGGGTATGGCTCAGCGTCTGGGTGATATTGAAGCGTCCTATCAGGGTCCGCTGATTGAGAAGAATCAGGCGAAGCTTAACCAGTTGAAAGAAGAGAAAGAAAAGCATGTGGCGAAGGCGCGTGAAATTATTGCCACCCACCAGTAGCCGCACCCGCTGAAGGGCAGAACGGGCGAACCAGCCGCAGAATGCCCACAAGCAAATTTCATAAGAAGGAGCCGGGGAGTGTCACCACTCCCCGGCCCTCACTTTATTCACTCTCAACCTCGCAGCCCATGCCAGCGCACCTACAGGCCCACCAGCTCAAGGCTACTCAGCGTCAGGTTACTTAGCCCTTTAGCCCACCGGAACGTTAACGTTCACCAGCGAGTACAGATCCTTCGGATCATCCGGGCTAGCAACCAGGTCAATGAACTGCTGCAGGTCGGTGTCCTGCGTAGCCGCACGGGCATAACGCAGACCCGAGAAGTCAGCAATCGCGAAGCCCACCGAATCAAACAGGGTAATCTGCTCATCCGACACGCGGCCCGGCTCCTCACCGGTCAGAACCTTCCAGAACTCCACCACGGGGAAGTCCGGGTCCTTCTGCTGAATCTCGCCCTCAATGCGGGTCTGCGGCGGGAACTCAACGAACACGGTGGAGCGGTCCAGAATTTCGCTTTCCAGCTCAGTCTTGCCGGGGCAGTCGCCACCAATAGCGTTCAGGTGCACGCCGGGCTTCACCTGGCGGTCCAGCAGAACCTTCGCCTGCTGCTTATCGGCGGTGCAGGTGGTAATAATGTCGGCACCCTCAACAGCCTCGTCCACGTCCTTAGCCAGGTGGATGCGGAAGCCCAGCGGCTCCAGGTTACGGCGGAACTTCTCCATCGCGTGCGGGTCAACGTCGTAGACGGACAGGTCCTCAATGCCGAGCACCGCGCGCATACCCAGCGCCTGGAACTCAGACTGCGAGCCGGTACCAATCATCGCCATCTTCTTCGAATCCTTGCGTGCCAGGTGCTTAGCAACCATGGCGGACACGCCGGCGGTACGCAGCGCGGTCAGCAGGGTCATCTCAGCCAGGAACACGGGGTAGCCGTTGTCCACGTCAGCGAGCAGACCGAACGCGGTCACGGTCTGGAAGCCGCGTGCCGGGTTCGACGGGTGGCCGTTCACGTACTTGAAGGAGTAGGTGATGTTGTCGGAGGTGGGCATCAGCTCAATCACACCGAAGGGGGTGTGGGAGGCGACGCGCGGAATCTTGTCGAAGCTCTGCCACTTCTTGAAGTCTTCTTCGAGGAAGTCGACCATGCCGGCAATGATGTTGCCTACGCCGTCCTTCTGAATCCACTTTGCCATCGAGGCGACGTCAACAAATTCCACCGCGTGTGCGCTAGGACGTTCAGTCATGATTTTCTCCTTTGAATATCTGCACAAAACTTCTTTGTGCATCTAGTGGTCACTGCGGATATCTATTATCTCAAAATATATTGCAGGACACACCGTATTAGAAATGCTGTAAATATGTACTTTGCTTTATGTATTACACGGATGTAATACGGAAGCGAACACGAAAAGACGTGCAGGGAGGGGGCCCTAGAGCTCCTGGAACCTACGGGCTAGGGTCTAGAACCCCCTCATCGCCTTCACCGGGATTTCACTGGGATATCACGGAATCGGAGGCTGCCGTCGGGTTAGTTGCCCTTCGGCTTGTCCTCGTCCTCAAGGTCCAGTTCACCCAGGTCAATGTGGGTGCGAGGTTCCGGAACGAGCTTCTTCACCACGGGGCGGGCAGCAATCACAGGCACGGAACCGGTGTAGCCTTCACGGACGCGAGCAATCTCGTTGACGCGGTCACGAACCGTGTACCAGCCGATAATCAGCAGCGGGATAACCACCAGCAGCGATGCCAGGGTGTAGGTACCCACCGGGTAATCCAGAGCCATCAGCACCAGCACAACAGCGAGGAACACCATCACAGCCCAGTCGCTGAAGCGACCGCCGGGTGCGCGGTAGTTGGGGCGCTTGTACTTGCCCTCACCGACCAGCTTCAGGTACTTCTGGTGCGACATTGCGATAGCAGCCCAGCTAGCCATGGTGCCCACGGATGCGATGTTCAGCACGACCTCGAACGCCTGCTCGGGAACGAAGAAGTTCAGCACAACACCGAAGAGACCAATCACACCGGTGAGCAGAATACCTGCCACGGGAACGCCGGAGCGGGACACCTTGGTGGTGAACTTCGGTGCCGAACCGGCAACACCCATCGAGTGGAGGATACGGCCGGTGGAGTACAGGCCAGCGTTCAGCGAGGAAGCAGCCGCAGTAATAACGACAAGCTGCATAATCGGTGCGGTACCGTCAATGCCGATAGCGTCGAAGAAGGTCACGAACGGCGACTCTGCATCCTTGTATGCGGTGTAGGGCATGAGCAGGCAGAGCAGAACCACGGAACCAACGTAGAAGATCGCAATACGCCAAATCACGGTGTTGATAGCGCGGGGGATAACCTTCTCAACGTTCTTGGTTTCACCGCTGGTGGTGCCGACCAGCTCAATACCGGCGTAGGCGAACACAACGCCCTGAACCACGATAAGAGCGGGGAGAATGCCGTTGGGGAAGAAGCCGTCATTGGCTGCGATAAGGCTCAGGCCGGGGGTGACGCCGTTGATGGGCTCACCGAAGACCAGGTACCAGATACCTACCGCCATGAAGGACAGCAGGGCAAGAATCTTAATGAGTGCGAACCAGAATTCCAACTCACCAAAGAGCTTCACGGAGATGAGGTTCAAAGCAACGGTGACAACAACGACGATGAATGCGCTGAGCCACTGGGGAATATCTGCGAAGAACTGGTTGTATCGACCGAACCAGCTGATGTAGATAGCGATAGCGGTGGCGTCTGCAACGGCGGTCATTGCCCAGTTCAGCCAGTACAGCCATCCGGATACGAATGCGGCCTTTTCGCCGTAGAATTCGCGGGTGTAGGAGACGAAGGAGCCCGAGGAGGGGCGGTGAAGAATCAGCTCGCCGAGGGCTCGAAGGATCAGGTAGCCGAAGAAGCCGATGACGGCGTAGATGACGGCGAGCATGGGGCCTGCGTCCTGCAGGCGGCTACCGGTGCCCAGGAACAGGCCGGTACCAATAGCGGAACCGATGGCGATCATCTGGAGCTGACGTGCGCCAAGCCCCTTGTGGAAGCCTTCCTGTTCGTGTGCGAACGGGTCGTCTGTGGGGGGCTTAGTGTACTGATCCGCTGCAGAAGTCTGCGGGTTCTTGTTCGGTGAGGTGCTCACGCTATACCTCCTTGGATAGTTACGTCTGAAGCACGTGCTACACGAAATGTGGTTGGGAACACGTCTGTGGGTTGTTAATGACTATAGCACGGCAATTTAGGTAATATAACTCGCATCACGTAACAATTTATATACATATAATGCATATCTTATAAATATATTTGGTTCATGTTGTATTGTGTGGTTTTCATTGTTTTGTGAAATAGATTAATTGAACTCTGAGTCCAAAAAATCAATTACCCCACCACCGCACAGCACAAGAGCACCCACAGCGGGGTGCTCTCACAACCTATTCAAAACGGGGACTTAGCCCTCCATCAGCCGGTCAATCTTCGCCCGCAACGCGCGCTCACGACGATTCAACCACCACCAGCTCGGCCAACGCATCAACGACTTACGGCCCACCTGCACGACCGAGGGGAGCTTCGCCTCCGCAAGTGCCACATCAATCTCGTGGTCGCTCGCGCCCTCATCACGCATTTTCTCCATCAACTCAAGGGATTTCGCCATATCGCCATGCCCCAAAACATGCCGACTCTTACGCTCCAGAACCTCATCCAACTGGGCGCGCACCGGGGCAATAGCCGCCGCATTCGGATGCTCACGCTCAGCACGACGCTGCGCCTGGCGGGCACGCTTCTCACGTTTCGCGTCGAGCTGTTTTGGATTATTTTTAGCGCTCGCCTTGCTCATGGGAGGTTCCTTTCGTCGCGTCCGGGTAATGTGTACGCTGGCCTGCACGCACAGAAGACATCAAGTCATTAACACCTCTACTTTACCGCGGTATTTCGCGGAAATTTCGCTGCAGTAAACCCAAAAAAACCCACAAAAAATTAACGATAAATAAGTCGTATCTTGGTAAAATAGTGCGAGTAGGAGGCGTCTCGCGCGCCAACAAAATATGGTGAACCGGCCCAACATTGGTAACCGGTCGCATCTATCCAAGGAGTCAGCATATGGCTATTGCAACCCCCGAAGTTTACGCAGAAATGCTGCAGACCGCGAAGGAAAAGGGCTTCGCGTACCCCGCAGTGAACGTGACCTCCTCCCAGACCCTGAACGCTGCAATCCGCGGCTTCGCAGAGGCTGGCTCGGACGGCATCATCCAGGCATCCACCGGTGGTGCAGCATACTGGTCCGGCGCTTCCAAGAAGGACATGGTCGTTGGCTCCCTGGCCTTCGCAGCATACGCACGCGAAGTTGCTAAGCAGTACGACGTGAACATTGCACTGCACACCGATCACTGCCCCAAGGACAAGCTGGACGGCTTCGTTCTGCCCCTGCTGGCAGAGTCCGAGAAGGCTGTTGCTCGCGGTGAAGACCCCATCTTCAACTCCCACATGTGGGACGGCTCCGCAATCGACCTGGACGAGAACCTGAAGATCGCTGCTGAGCTGATCGAGCGTACCTCCAAGGCAAACATCGTGCTTGAGGTTGAGATCGGTGCCGTTGGTGGCGAGGAAGACGGCGTTGAAGGCGCTATCGACGACTCCCTGTACACCACCGTTGCAGACGCAATCAAGACCGTTGAGGCAATCGGCCTGGGCGAGAAGGGCACCTACATGGCTGCTCTGACCTTCGGTAACGTTCACGGCGTGTACAAGCCCGGTAACGTTCACCTGCGCCCCGAGCTGCTCAAGGAAATCCAGACCGAGGTCGGCGCTAAGTACGGCAAGGGCGACAAGCCCTTCTACCTGGTCTTCCACGGTGGCTCCGGCTCCACCGAGCAGGAGATTGCAGACGCAGTGTCCTACGGTGTTATCAAGATGAACATCGACACCGACACCCAGTACGCATTCACCCGCCCCGTTGCTGGCCACATGTTCAGCAACTACGACGGTGTGCTGAAGGTTGACGGCGAGGTCGGCAACAAGAAGACCTACGACCCCCGCGTTTGGGGTGCAGCTGCAGAGGCAGGCATGGCCGCACGCGTGGTCGAGGCTTGCCAGCAGCTCGGTTCCGTCGGTACCTCCATCAAGTAAGGTGCTGTTCGCCCGCCGCAGCTCCCGTAGGTGTTGCCGGGTGTGAACCTAAGCTTCGTTAAGCGAAAGCGGTGCCCGCTTCCTCATCACGAAGAGGCGGGCACCGCTCTTTGCTATGTAGTGTAGAACCGGGCGAGCCAGGCGTTCGTTGCCGGCAGGGGCGGGTTTACTTGCCGCCGCAGCCGCAACCACCGCATCCGCAGCCGCCGGACTTCACAGCCACCGAACCGGAGGTGGGGATACCGTCGCCGGTGTCGCCACCCATGAGGTTCACGCGGTTACCGATCTCGGGGCCGCCGACCGGCTGGGGTGCCTTACCCGCCAGGGTTGCCGCGAAACCGGCGGGTTCGCCGCTCAGGTTCGGAATCATCGACGCCGCCGGGGAACCGGACGGGCCGCACGCAGCCGCTGCCGCGTTCGCCTTCGGCTGGGCGACCAGGTGGGCACGGGAGAAGCGCTTAATCTGCTCGGCGGTCGGGTACGCGAAGGACACCTTCACCTCGCCGTTGACCAGCATGAGCGGCAGAACCTCGATGCCGTTCATCTCAATCTGCTCCGCTACCGGTGCGCACTCTTCAAATGCGGACGGGTAGGAGTCGGTGGAGTACACCTCAATGTCCACGCCCGAATCCAGAGCCTCCTGTGCGGCGCCCAGGAATTCGGAGCGCTCCATATCCTGCGGATCCTCCGGGTTCTCACCGGGGCCCGGAATAAATACTTCAAGAACGGTTTCAGCCGCTTCAGTCATCAGTTTTTAGCCTTTTCTCTCTTATAGGCACCGGCTCGGAGGAGGGGTGCCAGTCCTTCACTAAGTGTACTCGCGACCTCAAGAGTGCAGAAGTGTGAGTTGAAGTTCCAGATTTGCGGAATATTTGCAGAATTCGAGTCGAATGACCCTCAGCTCGTGAGCTACGGGTTTAGGTGTTGTATTCTGAGTGCATATGCACCGGAGTGTGCGAACCCTGCAATTTAGGCAGGCGCCGCCCGGTGTGAAACCAAGAAGGCAACGACGCCCGCATCCGACGCGGACGCATCAGCGCTACAAATACACGCTATTCATAGCGCCACACGACCAAAAGGAGCATATATGTTCGGTTTCGGCAAGAAGAAGAAGGAAGCTGCCGCACAGGAAGCATCGTCCGCAGACGTCTACGTCGCACCTGCTACCGGCGAGTACCTGCCGCTGAGCGAAGTCTCCGACCCCGTTTTCTCTCAGGGCGTTATGGGCGACGGCTACGCAGTGAACCCCACCGCAGGCACCATCGTCGCACCCGTTGCAGGCACCATCGCACTGATTCAGGACACCCTGCACGCATTCATGCTCCGCACCGAAAACGGCGGCGAGGTACTGGTCCATATCGGTATCGACACCGTTGAGCTCGGTGGCGACGGCTTCACCAAGATTGCTAACGTAGGTGACAAGGTTGAGGCAGGCGCACCCATCATCGAGGTCGACTGGGCAGCTATCGAGGGCCGCATCCCCTCCAAGGAAACCATGGTGATGATTACCAACACCGCAAAGTTCAACATCTCCAAGGACTCTGAGGCACGCCGCCCCGTCGCAGCCGGTGACCGCGTCGCTCAGGCATCCAAGAAGTAAGCTGAACCAGCGAAAATAGCTCAGCTTCAACAGCGGTGAAAAACCTGCGAAAAATGTTTTAACGCAAAAGGTCGCGTCCTGTAGGCTCAATCGGGCTGTAGGCGCGGCCTTTTTCGTTACACGAGAAATTTTTTAACGCCGCATGAAATGCCGCTATTAAAAGCGGCGGAAAAGGAGGAACACATTCACCCGCATTACACCGCGGGTAAGAATGAGGCGCACATAATACCCTATTTTCCTGTAAACGCAGTGAATCACCGATAAAAAATCGTTATCCTACTTAGAGTTGTAGTTTGAGTTGAGAGAATCCGGACCCTCAGCTATAAACCAAAAACTTCAATGAACAACCACACACATTACGCTCAACTCATAAAAGAAAAAGGACTACTACGGTGACTGCATTCCCGAAGACCTCTAAGAATCTGAGCCGCCGCGGCTTCATCGGCGCCTCCGCACTGGCACCCGCCGCCCTCATGCTCCAGGCAGGCGAAGCCCACGCCGCAGCCAGCACCCGCGCACAGCTCGCGGCAGTACACAGCGGCTCCCCCGCACATCAGCTGCTCTACAAGACCGATGAATTTTTCATCGCCCACCGCGGTGCCGGCAACATCAGCCCCGAGCACACCGCCTACGCCTACGCAGAGTCCGTACGCCGCGGCGCCCTCGCCGTCGAAATTTCCGTACGCACCACCAGCGACGGCCAGTTCGTCTGCATGCACGACACCAACATCAAGCGCACCACCGGTGCGTCCATGGACGTGCGCGGCCACACCCTCGCAGAACTGCGCCAGTACAAGGTCAACATGCGCAAGAACCTGGGCGAGAAGACCGACCTCTACGACATCCCCACCCTCGAAGAGGCCATCGCCGCGGTTGACGCCGTACCCGCAGGCGGCGAATACGCCTCAGTCGGCGGCAAGAAGGTCGTACTGTTCCTCGAAGCGAAGGACGGTCCCGCACAGGCAGGCCTCGTCAAGTTCATCACCGAACGCGGCCTGCAGCGCCGCACCGTCATCAAGATGTACCGCGACGGCAGCGGTGGCTTCAAGCCCACCTCCAAGTACCTCAAGCTCGCCAACTCCGCAGGCTGCGCCACCTGGTGCTACTTCGACGGCGGCGACCCCATCGACAAGATCTCCGCAATGGCACGCCACGAAAATGTGGACGCCATCGGCGTACCCTACTACGAGAAGCCGACCGGCGCATCCCACGGCTCCATGAGCGAAGAGAACGTACGTACCCTCACCGGCCTCGGCAAGGCAGTCATCGTCTGGGAAATCCACCGCCGCTCCGCCTACGAAAAGTACAAGGCACTGGGCGTGAAGGGCTTCATGTGCCCCGACCCCTACTGGGTGATCGGTGACCCCTTCGACTCCAGCGTCAAGATTAAGACCGGCAAGCGCCCCCACGGCATGCTGCCCGCCGACCCCTCCGTCGCAGCGGACATGCCCGACCTGACCGGCACCGCCATCGTGCACAACCAGCGCTACGACGAATCCGTGCTGCTCGGCCCCCTGGCGAACTACACCACCCGCGACAAGTACACCCTCGACTTCTCCATGAAGTGGACCGGCGCACTGCCGCAGCAGGCGGGTCACTACGGCTACATTGCTTTCGGTCGCGAACACGACGGCCCCTTCGGCATCGGCAAGAAGTTCGCCGCAAACCAGGAAGACGGCACCTACGTGCTCGCTATCCGCCCCAACTACAACGGCGGCTCCGTAGCGCAGATCCTCTGCTTCGAACCCAAGCAGACCAGCCCGCGCGTACTGCACACCATGAAGCTGCGCCAGAAGGTCACCACCGGCCAGGCACTGAACTGCAAGATCGTGGTGAACAAGAACAGCTTCTACTACACGGTCAACGGTCAGTACTCCAGCCCCATCAACCACAGCGCCTACCGCGGCCCGTACGTACACTTCGGCCGTTTCCACGGCACCAACGATGGCGGTCCTCTGGAGCTGACTCGAATCGAGGCACGCCAGTCCTGGATTTGAGAGAATCGGTGGGCCTAGTCCACCTGGGTGCCCGCCTCACCGCCCGCTAAGCGGTGAAGGCGCGGGTACCGGGCAGAGCGGATGCAACACCGAGCATCCCTTCCGGGCAATGCCTTCCATAATCCTCAGCTAGGACTCTCGCGCGCTGAGCGAGAATCCACCCGAAGGGGGTCGTATCCAACGCGGATGCGGCCCCCTTCGGCGTGCCTGCGGTCTTTCCAAGGCAGGGAGAGAGCGAGCGAGGACGTGTAGGCGTGCGGGGCAGGGGAGAGGACGGGGACTAGAATTAAAAGCGTCAGAGTCGACCGCACCGGCCGCCCCAACCCGAAAGGCACGCCATGACCACCTCACCCGAAAGCTCCGCCGCAAACACGGCACCAGAGAGCGCTACTTCCGAAAAGTCCGCTGCGAAGTCCGCCCAGCTGCGCGGCCGCACCGAACCGCACATGCAAAGCATCAACATGCCGCAACGCGAACCCATCGACCCCTACGAGCGGCCCTCCTACCCCTTCTTTTACGTGCCCACCGACCTGCTCATCGGCGGCAGCTGGGTCACCGGCGACAACGGCTCCTTCCCCGTGCACAACCCCTCCTGCGGCCAAATCCTCGCGCACGTCGCCGACGCCAGCGTCGAACAGGGCATCGAAGCACTCGACGCCGCCTGCGACGCCCGCACCTCATGGGCGGCAACCAGCGCCCGCGAACGCGCCGACATCCTCAACCGCGCCTACACGCTCATGACGCAGCGCACCGAAGTCATCGCCCGGCTCATGACCCTCGAAATGGGCAAGCCCCTCGACCAGTCCCGCGGCGAAGTCGCCTACGCGGCAAACTACCTGCGCTGGTACGCCGAAGAAGTTGCCCGCAACTTCGGCCGCACCGGCCTCGCCCCCGAATCCGGCCTGCAGATCACCACCGTACGCCGCCCCGTGGGCCCCTGCCTGCTGATTACCCCCTGGAACTTCCCGCTCGCCATGGCGGCACGCAAGGTCGCCCCGGCGCTCGCGGCGGGCTGCACCGCAGTGCTCAAGCCCGCCTCTCTGACTCCGCTCAGCTCCCTGTACTTCGCGTCCCTGATGCGTGAGGCGGGCCTGCCGGACGGCGTGCTGAACGTGGTGACCACCTCCCGCACCAGCGAGGTTGTCTCGGCGCTGATGGCTGATGAGCGCCTACGGAAGGTCTCGTTCACCGGCTCCACCGCCGTGGGCCGCACCCTGCTCGCGCAGGCCTCGCAGAACGTTCTGCGCACCTCCATGGAGCTGGGCGGTAACGCCCCGTTCATTGTCTTTGAGGATGCGGACATCCCCGCCGCCGTGGAGGGCGCCTACGCGGCGAAGATGAGGAACATGGGCGAGGCGTGCACCGCCGCCAACCGATTCATCGTGCACGAGGACATTGCTGAAGAGTTCACCCGCGCCTTCGTGGAGCGTATGGAGGCGACCGTCGTGGGTGACGGAACCGTCGACGGAACCGACTGCGGACCGCTAATTCAACCTTCAGCGGTTGAATCTATGCTTTTTATGGTCGAAGACGCCCTGGGTAAGGGCGCGCTCCTCGCCTGCGGCGGGTACATTCCCGAGCTTGCAGAAAACGTTCCGAGCGATACCGGCGGCATGCCCAAGAACCTGAACAAGGGCAACTTCATTCGCCCCACCGTGGTGACCGGCGTGACCGATTCGATGCGCGTGTGGCGTGAGGAAATCTTCGGCCCCGTCGCCCCGATTGCCACGTTCAGCGGCTACGGCGAGGAGGGCGAACGCACCGCCCTGAAGCTCGCCAACGACACCGAGTACGGCCTGGCGGCGTATGTGTACACGAACAACCACCCGCGCTTTACGCGCATGGCTGCTGGGCTGGAATTCGGCCTGATCGGTTACAACTCCGGCGTGATCTCGAACGCGGCGGCACCCTTCGGTGGCGTGAAGCAGTCCGGCATGGGCCGCGAGGGCGGCCCCGAGGGACTGGAGGAGTACACCGAGCTGCAGTACATCGGGGCGCCGAACCCGTTCGCCGGATAGGCCTGAATACAGCGAAGCCCCGGAGGGTACCCGAGAAGGTGCCCGCCGGGGCTTTACGCTGTCTACATCATGCGCGGGTGCTAGAGCTGGCGCAGGGGGTTAGAGCTGGTGCAGCGCGAGCAGCTCGCGGCTGAAAGCATCTGCGGGACCCTTGCCGCACGAGTTGGGGCGCGGCTCAAGGGCGACCCGCTCGAAGAAGGTGACCCAGGTGCGTCCGTCGGTGTGGGAGGTGAGTGCCGCCTCCATGGTGGGGTGCTCGGAGAAATCTTTAGGCGAGAACGCCGCAAAAAATTCAGGGGAGAACTCAGTGCTTGTCTCAACGTTCACATCGATGCCCGCCTCGCGGAGCGCAATGAATGCCTCCCGCCCCGATGTTTCACGTGAAACCAAACCTCCAGAGGTTACTTCTTCGCCCTTTTTCTCCAGCTCGAGGCGTACGGCAACCTCCGCCGCCTGCTCCACTGGAGTATCCGTGCTGCGGCCTCGCAGGCCGTGCAGCGACGGAATGGAGCGACCCGCCAGTGACAGGTACGCCGCCAGTGCCGAAGGCTCCGAGAGGCGACCGTAGGTGTAGCCGGTGGGCAGCATAATACCGACCGGGGCAAAGCGGTGACCGCCCGTATGCGAGCACTCCCAGACCGCGTTTGCCGGCAGGATATCCGCCAGGTGCGCCGCAATGGGGCGACCGCGCAGGGCACAGCAGCGGTCACGCTTGGAGTGGGTGCACACGAGAATAGCGGGGGAGTCCATGAGCTCCGCGCTGGTCGCCTGAATCAACGCCTCCGGGTTGTCCAGGGGCAGGTCGAGCAGCTGCTCGGGGGTGCTCACGCTGAACGAGTAGAGCTTCTCCTCGCCCGGGGTGCAGAGCGCGTAGAGTACCCGGTGGGTCGGGTTGCCGGATGCATCCAGCGCGCCGTGCAGTACACGCCCCGCCCTGCCCGCCTGGCGGATCAGCAGGAACTTCAAACCCGCCTGTGAGACTGCCTCGCCCAACGCCTCCGAAAGCTCCTCGCCGAGGGCGGAGCCGTCCAGCACGTCGCGGCCCCACTGGCCCACGTGTTCGAGTGCCAGCCAGGCGGTGGCGCGTCCGGCGGTGCCGCCGAGAGCCTCGTCGTCGTAGAGGGAGCAGGAGTCCGCCGGGATGCTCGTGGCGCGGGTGCGTGAGGATAGCTCATCGGCGTGTGCGGCACGCAGGTTGTTCAGCTCGGCGGGGTTGGTGGCGCGCGGCTCGGGGGTTGCGGGGGTGCAGGATTCAGTCATGGTTCCTTGATTCTACGCCTGCAGGATGTGAATGACCTATGTTGCCCCTGTATGGTCTAAATGCTGAAAAACAACCGCTCAAGGGTGATTTTTGGGGACTATCGGGCGGTCAACTACTCAGGAAGAAGTGCTGAGGCGACGCGGTAGAGGCGGTCCTTTTCCTTGGGGGTGCCGAAGAAGGAGCGGAGCATGTACCCCTGGAAGACCATCATGAAGGCGTCTGCAGTGTCGCGGGCGTAGTCGGCGATGAGCGCCTCCTGTTCGGGGGTGCGCTGCGCTGAATTGGGGTTGATTTCGTGTAGAACGCTGAGCTGTTCGGCTGCCCAGGGGGTGAGGGTCTTTACGATGATGCCCTGCAATAGAGGCATGGTGTCTGCGGTTGCCCTGGCGATTTCGGGTGCGTGGAGCGATCCGGCGCGGATGCGCAGCATGGCGGAGAAATTGTCGTTTACCAGCTGGTTCGTGTGGATGGTTTCGAGAATATCCTGGGGGCCTGCGCCTTCGGGGAGTGTTTCGTAGAGCTCCTTGACGTTGTTGAGGCGCTCGTTGATGGCGGTGATGAGGATGTCTTCTTTGCCGGAGAAGTGCGAGTAGATGGACCCGGAGGACAGTCCGGAGGCTTTGATGATGTCGCTCATGGAGGTGTTGGTGTAGCCCTTTTCGAGGAAGCAGCTAATGGCGGCTTCGATGATTTGGGCTCGGCGTGCGGCTTTGGTGGCGTCTGTTAGTCGGGGCATGGTTCCAGTCTAGGGGGTTTGGGTCTCGGAAGGCATAAACGCAATGCTAATTCTTTTTGTGACATTACAAACAAAATAGCTATTTTGTTTGCGCGCGAGCAAAACCAGGAGTAGAGTTCTAAACCGTAAACGAAATAAGCATTTTGTTTGGAGATTATCGTGAACAACGAAACCACCACCGCACGCACCGAGCGCTCCTCCTGGATCAAGGTCATCAGCACCTCCCTGCTGGCATCCCTACTTGTCGCGGTCGTTATCCTCGCCTTCACCTGGCCCACCAAGACTATGGAAGCCAAGAACCTGCCCGTCTCCATCGCGGGCCCCGAGGTAACCGTCAGCCAGTTCGAACAGTCCCTCAAAGACAAGGGCATCGAGACCTTCGAACTGAAGCAGGCATCATCCCGCGAAGAGGCCGAGCAGCAGATCAAGCAGCGCGAAACCTACGGCGCAATCGTTTTCACCGAAGGTGCCGCACCCGAGGTGCTGACCGCCCCCGCCGCGAACGCCGCAGCAACCCAGATGCTCAACGGCGTTGCTACCCAGCTGAACGCGCAGATTCAGCAGAAGGTACTCGCCGCCAAGACCGAGGCACTCACCCAGGCGGTGCAGGCCGGCGGTGAGCAGGGTGCGCAAGCCGCCGCCCAGCTGGAGCAGATGAAGGCGCAGGCCGAGCAGGCATCCGCCATGGCTGTGAAGACCACCGCCGTGGTGCCCCTGAGCGAGGGTGACTCCTCCGGTTCCGGTATCGCTATCTCCGCGTTCCCGCTGGTCATTGGCGGTATTTTGGGCGGTTCGTTCTCAGCCCTGCGCGTGAACGGCACCTGGCGCCGCTTCGCCACCGCAACCCTGTACGCCGTCATCGCCGGTGCGCTGACCGCCCTGATTCTGAGCACCTGGTTCGGTTTCATCCCCGGTGACTTCGCAACCCTGTGGGCCGCATTCGGCGCAACCTACCTGGCTACCGCATCCTTCATGATCGGTATGGGTGCCCTGCTGGTTCCCGCCGCTGGCCTGGGTCTGGGCGCCGTGGTGACCATGTTCATCGGTAACCCCATTTCGGGTGCGTCCATGCCGAGCGCGTTCCTGCCCGGTGCGTGGGGTCAGATTGGCCAGATGATGGTTCCGGGTGCCTCCTCGACGCTGCTGCGTTCGATTGCGTACTTCCCGGAGGCCGCAACGAGTGGCCAGTGGCTGGTGCTCGGTTCCTGGATTGCGTTCGGTCTGCTGACCGGCGTGATTGGCTGGGCCGTCAAGGAGCGCCGCACCGCAAAGGTGGAGGCATAAGCGCCGCGGGTTAGACCGCCGGTACAACGTGGCCGACGCAATGTAGTCGGCAAAACTTAAGAAGGGTGTGTGCCGTGTTCACTGAACACGGCACACACCCTTTTCTGCCGGCCAACCGACTGTTATTCGCTGTTATTGGTTGTCGAGGACGTACTGCTTAAACTGCTCGTCCCGGCGCTTGAATTCTTTGAGCTCATTCTCCAGGGCAGCCTGGTTCTTAGCGACGAGCGGCTTCTGGTACTGCGCCTCCAGGTCGTAGAGCTTCTGCGAACGGCCTACATCCTGATTGCACTGCGCCTGAATGACGGCGATTCGAATTTCCTCTTCGGAGGGGGTGGTGCTCTGAGGAATGTTCTTTTCTTCCTTGACGGTCATCTCACTATCGGGGGTGAGGCCCTTGTCCTTGACGCATCGCTTCCACTCGTCGTCGAGAGATTTTTTGAGCTGTCGATCGCCTGCGGCGTTTCGGGCATCGGTCTCCAAACGCCTATACGTGGCGGAGCCGAATGGTATCTCTCCAATTTGCTTCATCTCATCGCTGGCGCGCTGATAGCATTCGGTGCTGACATCCTTCCCAGGGTCGGATGAGGGCGCAGGGGAGGACAGATCCAGCGTATTCGAGTCGTCGCTCTTGTGGAGGCCGTACTTTTGGGCGTACTCAACGTTCCAGATTCCGTAGGTCCTGCCGAAGTTCCTGCCGGATCCCTCGGTGCGGACAAACATCTCGTAGTGCTGCCCGTGTTCGGCAAAACACTTTTTGCGTGCCAGCTCAAGGGCTTTGGTAAAGTATTCGTCCTTACCGGTGGTGTCGTATGCATCCAGGGGTAGGATCACCTGGTCATTTTCTACGTCGAAAATCGCGCGGGCACTTTCGTCCTTCTCCAACGTGGGACCGAAAGAGCAAGAAGACAGCACAGTGCTGATGAGGGCAGCCGCCAGGAGCTTTTTCAAAGCTGACATGGTGTATATCCAATCTGTTACGGAGAGTCCGTGGCGTCGCGGCCACAACCCCCTGTAGACCACGCGAACTAGGTGGCCTTGAGAACACTTCTTGAGAAGGTGACTTAACAATACCCCTAGTGGATGCGGGTTTGCGCACAATAGGCTGGTGCGTGCAATAGAAAATTTTCCGCCGCATGGCGGGTTTGGCGCCGGTTGCGGATTTGCCCGGTGAGATTACGGTGAGATTGCGCAGGATAGGCGGGCGCACCTGATTTGGTGCCCCGCCCGCCTCGCGCCACAATGAACACATGACCGCAGAAGACACCACCACACTAACCAGCGCCAGGCTCGACCTCTGGCTCTGGTCAGTGCGCATCTTTAAAACCCGCTCCCTCGCCGCCGACGAATGCAAAGGCGGCCATGTGCGCGTCAACGACGCCCCCGCCAAACCCTCCCAAAAACTCAAAAAAGGCGACATCGTCAAGGTCCGCTACCCCGGCTGGGAACGCGTCTTCAAAGTTGAAAAACTCCTCGTCAAACGCGTAGGCGCACCCATCGCCGTCACCTGCTACGAAGACCTCTCCGGCCCGCGCCCCGCCTACCTCTCCATGCCGCCGGTCGCCAAACGCGAACGAGGCAGCGGCCGCCCCACCAAGAAGGAACGCCGCGCCCTCGACGAACTGCGCGGCCGAGGCGCCTAAAGCGCATCTCGCACGCCCATCTCGTAGAGTGCACCCCGCCCCGCGCGCAGGCACCCGCCGCGGCGGCGGGGAGTAGCCTAGAAGGATGAGCACACAGAAGCACCTTATGGCTGAATCCAGTAGTACCGAACCCGGCGGCACCGAACCCGGTAGCACTGCGCCCGGCGCGCCCGTGAAGAATACTGCCGAGCCTTCGCTGAACCGACGCATCCTCGCACTCGCCGTACCCGCCTTCGGTGCGCTCATCGCCGAACCCATCTTCGTGCTCACCGACTCCGCCCTCATCGGCCAACTCGGCAAAGCAGAACTCGCGGGCATGAGCATCGCCGCCACGCTCGTCACCACGGTCGTGGGCCTCATGAACTTCCTCGCCTACTCCGTCACGCCTGCCGTGGCGCGCGCCTTCGGCGAGAAGAACCTGCGCCGCGCCTGGCAGATCGGCGTGGACGGCGTGTGGGTCGCCTTCGGCCTCGGCATGCTCCTCATGATCGCCGGATACGCCTTCGCAGACCCGCTGCTGCGCGGCCTCGGCGCGACCGACGAAACCATGAGCTACGCCCTCGACTACCTGCACCACTCGCTCTGGGGCATCCCGCCGATGATGATTATCCTCGCGCAGGTCGGCACGCTCCGCGGGCTGCAAGACACCGTCACCCCGCTCAAAGTCGCCACGGTCGGCACGCTCGTGAACATTGTGCTGAACTGGCTGCTCATCTACCCGGTCGGCTGGGGTGTCGCCGGTTCGGCGACCGGCACCTCCCTCACCCAGTGGGGCATGGCTGCCGCGCTCGGTGTGGTCATGATGCGCGGCACCCGCGAACACGCCGTCCGCTGGGCACCCGACGTCGCCGGCATGCGTTCGGTGCTCTCACTCGGCTCCTGGCTCATGCTGCGCACCCTGTCCATGCGCATTGCCTCCCTGCTGACCGTGTTCGTCGTGGCACGATTCGGCACCGAACACACCGCCGCATACCAGCTCGGCATGGGCGTATTTAACCTCTTCCTCTACGCCTTGGACTCCCTCGCCATCGCCGCGCAGGCGCTACTCGGCAAGGAGCTCGGCGAACGCGACCTGAACGTAGAATCCGAACGTGCGAAGGTGCGCCAGCTGAAAAACCGGCTGCTCCGCATGAGCCTCATCTACGGCGTCATCACCGGCCTGATCTGCCCGCTCATTGGCTTCTTTGGCTCCTGGATTTTCACGCAGGACGCGCAGGTGGCGTTCCTCTTCACCATCGCCACCGTCATCATTGCCCTCGGCCAGCCCATCGCCGCGTACGTGTTCACCCTGGACGGCATCCTCATGGGCGCGCAGGACGTGAAATACCTGGCAATCGGCTGCTTCATCATGCTCGTCATGTACGTGCCCGTCATGCTCGGCCTGCACTGGGCGGTCGGCAACGGCACCATGGACGCGCTCGCCGGGTATTGCGGCTTGTGGGCGGCGTATATTCTGTACTTCCAAGGAATCCGCGCGGTCATTTTCGGCCGCCGCGCCCGCTCGGATGTGTGGATGAAAGCCGGTGCCTAAACCCCTCCCTAAACCCCTCGAGCCTGATTGCTTCGCGCATACGTGCTCTGGGCGTAATGGCTCACAATTAGACCGCCCGCACCCTCCGCAGGTGTAGCATGACAGGATATTGAAACCCTCATGCAAAGGATGAAACCGTGACCGTAACCCGCGAAGAAGCCCTCGAAATTTTCGCCCGCCGCCGCGCAACCCGCGCCTACGACCCCGACCGCCGCGTCAGCGACGAAGACTTCGCCGCAATCCTCGAATTTGCGCGCCTGTCGCCCAGCTCCGTCGGCACCGAGCCGTGGAAGTTCCTGGTCATCCAGGACCCCGAACTGCGCGAAAAGCTCAAACCGATCGCCTGGGGCATGGCGGGCGCCCTCGACGACGCAAGCCACGTGGTCGTACTGCTGGCGAAGAAGGGCCTGCGCTACGACACCCCGTGGATGCGCCGCACCCTCGAAGGCCGCGACCTCACCGAGGAGCAGATGCAGGCTGCACTCGAACGCTACGGCAACTTCCAGAAGAACGACATGAAGATCCTGGAAAGCGACCGTGCGCTCTTCGACTGGGCGTCCAAGCAGACCTACATTGCCCTGGGCAACATGATGACCGGCGCCGCAATGCTCGGCATCGACTCCTGCCCCATCGAGGGTATGAACTACGAAGCAGTGAACGAGCTGCTCGCCTCCGCAGGCCTGTTCGACCCGGAAGAGTTCGGTGTGTCCGTGGCTGTGACCTTCGGTTACCGTGCCCACGAAATCGCACCGAAGAGCCGCCGCTCCATCGAGGACCTGGTCACCTGGGCCTAGGTTCTGCCGGGCTGTTAGCTCGGGCTATCGGGTGGGGCGTTTGCGCTAGATGTTTGTGCTGGATGCTCAAGCTAGGTGTTCAAGTTAGACGTTCAAGCCGCCGCCCGTGAAAACTAAATATAAAGAAATGCACCGCCTTTACACGGGCGGTGCATTTCTTTATATCTTTTACCGTGCAAAAAGCACGGTGAGATATGCTTTTGAAATTTTCGTTTGAAATCGCGCGCAGCGATTCATTCTGTATAACGGCAGAGCGCTACTTCCTAAACGCCGTCAGACGCATAGAATTCAGCACCACAAACACCGAACTAAACGCCATTGCCGCACCCGCAATCATCGGGTTCAGCAGGCCCGCCACGGCAACCGGAACAGCCACCGAATTGTAGGCGAACGCCCAGAACAGGTTCGACTTAATGGTGCGCAGCGTAGCGCGGGAGAGACGCAGTGCCGTCACCACCGAAGCAACATCCGAACGGGTCAGCACAATATCGGCGGCCTCCGCGGCAACGTCCGTGCCCGAACCCATCGCAATGCCCAGCTCAGCAAGAGCCAGCGCCGGGGCGTCATTCACGCCGTCGCCGACCATCGCCACGCGGTGACCGGCAGCCTGCAACTTCTCAATCACCTGCGACTTACCCTCCGGGGTCACGCCGGCGTACACGTTCTCAGCCGAAATACCGACCTGCGAGGCAACCGCCTGCGCAACCTGCGGGGCGTCACCGGTGAGCAGGATCGGCTCCAGGCCGAGCTCACGCAGCTGCGCCATGGTTTCTGCCGCCTCCGGCTTGGGGGTGTCGGCAACCGAAATCATGCCGACCGGCTGCAGAGCGGAGGTGCTGCTCGGGGCCTCATCAGGGGCCTCGCCGCGGGCAACCACCACGGTCGTTAGGCCCGCCCGGCGAGCCTGATCCAGCAGAGCCAACTGAGCCTCGCTCAGCTGCGCACCCGCCGCCTGCAGGTACTCGGGAGTACCCACAACAACCAGCTGGGAGGTACCATACTCGGCACCACTCTCAGCGCCTTCACCCGCGCCGCTCAGCACGCCGCGCACGCCTCCGGGAACACCCTCAAAGCCGCTCACGCTCGGCGCCGAAGCGCCCTCCGCCAGCATGCCCTGCTCACGGGCAAAACCGGCAATCGCGCGGGCAATCGGGTGCTCACTCAGCGCCTCCACGGCGGCAGCATCACGTAGAACAGATAGGGAACGTTCATTCTTGGAACCGGTGGATTCCGGCGAAATACCGGACAAGTCACCCGCCGACTCATAGTCACCAAACGTACCGTAGAACGCCACAGACATCTCACCAGTCGTCACCGTACCGGTCTTATCCAGTACCACGCGATCAACCGTGCTCGTCGCCTCCAACACCTGCGCATTACGAATCAAAATGCCCAGCTGCCAGCCGCGCCCCGTACCCGCCAGCAGTGCCGTCGGGGTCGCCAAACCCAGGGCGCACGGGCAGGCCACCACCAGCACCGACACCGCTGCGTTGAACGCCGCCGCACCGTCACCGGAAATCAGCCACCAGCCGACCAGGGTCAGCGCCGAAATCGTCAAAATCACCGGCACGAACACGGCAGAAACACGGTCCGCCAGGCGAGCAATAGGAGCCTTCGTCTCCTGCGCGCTCGCCACCAGCTCACCCATCTTCGCCAGAGTCGTCTCAGTGCCCACGCGGGTCGCGCGCACCGTCAACGAACCCGAAGTGTTCACCGTGGCACCCGTAACCGTGTCGCCCGGATGCACCTCCACCGGCACAGACTCGCCAGTCAACAGGGACGCATCCACCGCCGACGACCCCTCAACCACTACACCATCCGTGGCAATCTTCTCGCCCGGGCGCACCAGGAACAGGTCGTCCGGCATGAGATCCTCCACCGGAACCTGCACCTGCTTGGTCACGCCCTGCTTGTCGGTGCGCAGCAGAGTCGCCTCCTTCGCGCCCATGCTCAGCAGGGTGCGCAGCGCCTCCGAGGAGCGGTGACGGGTGCGGTGCTCAATTGCGCGGCCAATCAGCAGGAACAGCGTCACCATGGACGCCGAATCGAAGTACAGCGGCGCGTGGTGGCCGGTAAACATCGACCAGAAACTGCCGCCCGCATGGTGCACGTGCGCCGTCAGTGCCGGGTTCATAAGCAGCTGCGCCAACGAGTAGAAGTACGCCACGACCACGCCGAGGGACACGAGCGTATCCATCGTGGACGAGCCATGACGCGCATTAATAAGCGCCGCCCGATGGAACGGCGCAGCACACCAAAACGCAACCGGCGCAGTCAGAACCGCCACAACCCAACCCCAATTCGGGAACTGGAACGACGGGAACATCGAAATCAAGAAAATTGGCACACCCAAAATCGCCGCATAAATAATGCGGTCAGTGAAGCCGCCATTCATGCTCGGGGTGCTGTGCTGGTTGCCGCCGCCGGAAGCGCTCGCGTCCGTTCCAGCGCCCGCGCGCGACCCGTTCTTGAGGTGCGCCGTGTAGCCGGCATTGTTGATGGTCTCAACAATCTGTTCGTCGCTCACACCCTCGGGCACGATGACGCGCGCCGACTCCAATGGCAGGTTCACCGCAGGATCAACACCGGGGATTTTGCGGAGCTTACGCTCCACGCGACCCACGCAGGATGCGCAGGTCATGCCCTGAATATCCATGTGGATGATTCGGGTGGACTCCGTTGATTTTACGGTCGTTCCAGCGGAATTAAAAAGAGAGCGCTCACTCTGTGATGAGGGCTCGCGGGTGGTTGGTGAAGGCTGTGTAGAAGACACAATACTTCCTCAAAACTCAAAAACGGGAGGGTAGAAAAAGGCACACACCAAGCCGGGGGAGGGGCTCCGAAGGACCCCGCCCCGGACGGTGTATGGTGCAGTGTTTAGGGTGCAGTACTGAGGGTGTCGCGCGAGGGCGAAAGCTGCGGGTAAAACCGCGAGGCTGTAAACACGGCGGCGGGAGTAAAGCTGCGGTGGCTCAGTGGTCGCCGGGCAGCCCATCCGGCCTGCTCGTATGCGGACGAATACCGGTCACCTTCGCGCCACGATCAGACACACCGTAGGCACGTTTCACGGCAGCCCGCGGGAACGGCGAAGCATTCGCCTTCTCACGCGCCTTCACGCCCTGCTCGTGCTCGGCGGAACGCTTATTCGCGCTCGTGCCGCTACGTCGCGCCGCACCGGGCGCATCCTCACGCACCGTATATTCTGGGCTCTGCTTCACCCACGAATCGACCAGCCCCGCATCCAGATTCATCTGCCTGGCAACGCGGGCAATCGCGTCGCGCAGGTGCATGTTTTCGGCGCCGACAAGGGTGCGGACCGCGCCAACAACCATCGCAATGTACTGCGGAGGGTAAGCCATGATGACTCCTAATCGAGCCGGCTGCCGCGCTAGACGGCGGGGGTGAAGCCAGCCTCCACGATAGCGTCTGCAACAGCCTGGGTGTTGAGGGTGCCCTCGTGCTCAATGGTCACGGTGGAGACGCCGTCCTTGACGACGTCCACGGTCACGCCGGTCACGCCGGGAACTTCGCTGACCTCTTCGCTGACGCTCATAGCGCAGTGGTTGCAGGTCAGGCCGGTTGCCTTAACGGTGGTGGTGCTCATGATGATTTCCTTTCGGTAATGGGTTGAAAACTTGGGTCCGCCCGGTATTTAGGGGCAGCGTGTTTAGCTGCGCATGAGGCGCGAGATCGCGGCGGTTGCCTCTTTGACCTTGGCCTCTGCGATGGTCGGGTCGCCGGTGCGTTCGGATTCGACGGCGGCGCCGGTCACGCAGTGGCCGATGTGCTCTTCGAGCAGGTTCAGGGAGACGGCGTGGAGCGCCTTGGAGACCGCAGCAACCTGGGTGAGGATGTCGATGCAGTATTTATCTTCGTCGACCATGCGGGCGATGCCGCGGACCTGCCCTTCGATGCGGCGCAGGCGCTTGAGGTGCGCCTCTTTGTTGGAGGCGTAACCGTGTTGGGTTTCGGGTGCCTCGCCGCTGCAGCATGCGCCGGTGTGTGCCTCGGTGGGCTCCTCAGTGGGGGCGCCGGATGCGGTGCTGACCTGGGTGGATGTGCTGTGGCAGCACTGGTTGCTAGTGGTTTCCATGACTCCAGTATATACCCTAGGGGGGTATACCGCAAGGGGGTGTTACGGGTTATTACGCGGTGAGGGTGTGGGCTGGTCGGGGAGGGGCTCGTCGATAGGGGGCGCCGATAGGTTACGGCCCTATCGATAGGTTAGTGTCTTCACTGCGGGTTAAAGACCCACGACGAAGACACTAACCTATCGAAAGTTCTCCCGACCCTCCCCTATGAACGGCGAAAAGCCATATGTGTTTCGAGAAGCCACCAAAGAAGTGGCTTTTCGAAACACATGTGGCTTCTCAGCGTAAGACCCACGGCGGGGGAACGACCTTACATGTCGGGCCAGTCGCGGTGCAGCGAATACTCCGTGTCCCCGTCGCCGTTATCATTGAGGTGCCAGCGCTGGCCGGTACGGATATCAGCCTTGCGTAGGCGCGGGTTCGGGTTATCCTTCTTACCCATCGTGGGGTCGTTCTTGCAGCCCCAACGAGTGTCGTCGTAGCTGCAGTCACCTGCTACGCGTCCCACATCAACCCACCACACACGCACCAGCAACGGATCACTGGTCGCCTGCGGGGTCACCATCATCATCTGCCAGGGGCCGCCGTCCACGCGGAAACGAGCCGTGTAGTGCACGGTCGCATACGCATGGAAGTTACCCGAACGCTGGTAGGCGTAGCTGGTATCCGTCTGCCTCGGACGCTCACGAGGGTAGGTGGTAACCGGTTTGCCCGCCGTGTAGTTGGTATCTGTGTCGCCGTTGCCGTACTCGATGACATAGGAGGAGGGCATGAGCTCAATTTCGACGTGTCCGGCGAGCATATCTGCTTCGAGGCGGTAGGGGCCTCCATCATCGACGTAGAAGTTGACCTGGTCGCCCTTGTAGATGTTCGGGTCGCCTTCTGCTCGGCCAGTGCCTGCGGGGTTGTTGTAGGACTGGTGCAGGGTCGGCTTGCCCGGCTCTAGGGACTCTGCAGCGTGGCGGATTTCCTCCATGACTTCTTCGTAGGTCGGGCCTGCGGGGCCGGGGCTGTCGGCGCTGGTGAGGGTGCGGGTATCGTTGGGAATGCAACCAGCAGAAGAAGGACTATGTCTGCCTCCACCGTGGTCGACAGGAATTCCGTTTTCGTCTACGGTCATGTTTGTATATCCGACATGTCCTACTCGTCCGTCTAGTGTGGTGCAGTAGAAGTTGTTAGGATTGTCTTTATTGTAGGTAACATAAAATCCCTCACGCCGTTTTGACGTATGCGTTTCGGGGGCAGTAGAAGAATTCTGAGCTTCATGGTTATTGCTAATAGGTCCATGATCTTCTTTGCCTACATTCTCAGACCTATCTTTAGGTTTTGAGGTCCTCTTAGTTTGGCATACTTTAGCTACTCCACCTGAAGAGCAATCATTTGTATCCGTCGCAAATGATACGGTGGGTAGGGATATTAATTGTAGAGTGATTAATGAAGAGAAGATAGTTTTGTATATATTTTTCATAATTAGTCTTCTACATTTTCGTAGTTCATAATTTCCCACTTAACACCATTATGTTTGAGTGCGAACTTAAATGTGTCATTGGTTTTATCCTCATTCACCCAGCTACGCGAACTACCGTCAGATTCAACATAAATCTCACGATCCCAGTGACGATACGCCTTCCAAAAATACGTCTCCCCATCCTCAGACCACGGCGCACCATCAGCCTCAAAATAGTCAACTCCACCAATAATCCAACCGCCGCTAGCGTAAAGATCCTCAACATCGGCATATGCCTGCAACTCATCTTTAAACTCCGACGACACAAACTGACGAGCCACGGAATAATCACCAGTCTCGGTGCCATAGTTAGCCCATTCAACCCACGCTTTAAGGGTCTTACGCATTCCTTCAACAGACTTCTCACGGTACCCATCTTCTGGCTTAGCAGGCTTGGGTACATTCTGTGCAATGCCGTACTTATCAGCAGGGCGGTACTCCCCGTCAGGCGCCTTCGAACCACCCGAATAGCCTCGGACAGTAGACGGGGTTGCGCTTGCCGAAGGAGACTCCGAAGCCGCCGCAGACGCCGAAGCGGTCTCACTCGGCGCGGCGGATGCGGTGGCTGCCGCCTCGTTATTTGCCTGCTGGCCACACGCCGCAAGCAGGGCACCCAGGCCCACAAGTGCGCCACTGCCCAGCAGGGTACGGCGGTTGAAGATGGTCGAATCCATAGAAGATGCGCTCCTATCGTCGGTGATGGTGTGTTGTTTAGTTACTGGTCGGGCCGTTTTTCACAGGCCAAACTGACTGCCGGAAGGAAAACAGCCCCGTAGTACGCCCAATAAGCGCATCAATGCGCTGTGGAGTACCACAGTTACCACCCTACCGCATGTTTGCCGTCGTTTGCATTCTTTTGAGGGTGGTGGCGGTGGTTGATCATTATTCGGGCTTCTCAATGCTTTATGTATCAAATATCTTTGCGCCCGCGGAGGTATCGTCTCTGCAGAATTTGTGCCATGGTTTAGCGTCTTCGACCATGGCTTTTAACTACAACCAAAGACACTAACCTATGGCACAAATCTGGAACCCATGACCGAATCTCTGGCTGCGTCAGGTAGGTGGGAGCCGGTTATGGGTTATGCCTTGCCTTTTCGTCGATAGGTTAGTGTCTTCACTGCGGGTTAAAGACCCGCGGTGAAGGCACTAACCTATCGAAAACCTCTGTCTAAAAAGCAGGCGGCCCCGAATACTTCCGTATCCGGGGCCGCCTGCTGCGGTTATTTACATTCGGTTATTAGTCCCATTCGCCGCGCAAAATCTGCTGAACGAATTTCTTGGGCAGCCAGAAGGAGTGCTTCGTGATGCGGCTACCGTCGGGTAACTCGTCGGTGTCCTTGAGTTTACCTTTTCCGACATACTCGCCAGGTTTAACTTCGTAGTAGGTCTGGGAGGCGTGAACCTTCGTAAAGAGGTATTTGTTCACCTTGCTCTGCGGGAAGTTAGTGGAAACCTTAAAGCCATCCTCACCATTCGGCTTGACCGTCAGTTCAACACCTCGATTAATGATTTCCTTCGTCTCTTGCCATACCCTCATCAGCTCAGGCTCGAGTGAATCGGGGAAACCCCAGAACTTGATCTGATCCAGGCAGAAATCACCGGATTCATTCTCACGGAAAACAACGAACATGAATTTCCTTGAGAAAATCTCGGTGTAAATATGGGACTCTTCCCACTCTTTTTCATTCGCTAGTTCAATAAAACGGTAGTTCTTAAAGGGAGAATCCTCTTTAGGGAGCCCGTTTTTATCAACACGAATAGCGCGAATATTCATGTTTGCCTTTTTAAATTCGGCAGTACTGTCAATATCCGAGGAAAGGCCTAGAATTTTCCTCACAAGAGTGCTGTTGCGGCCCTTGGCGTTAAAGTTAACGTCAAACTTCTTACAGAGTTCTTTCTCGCTCTGGCCCCGGTACTGCAGAAGCTTTTCTTCAATAATCTGGGTAAAAGGCTTAGAAGTGTCTTGTGCTGCGCGAGCGATACTCTCCTGTTCCTCCTGGCTGAAAACCTTGGTGCGGAGGAGGGTTGTCATGTAGCTACTCTTTAGCGACCAGGCGCGCCTATTGGCCAGCTCGGGGCCATAGGGCTGAGTAGTGCGATCCTTGTCTTTACCGGCACCCTTGCGGCAGGTCGAAAGATACATGCCGTCAGATTCGGAAAGCTCGTGTGCACGTCCTTCCAGAACTTTCTGGGTAATGCGTTTATAGTCCTCGAGAATGGTCGGCATATCCTCTTCGGGCCAGTCAAAAAGGAAAAATTTATCGGTGATATTATTCAAAATATCGCGAGTCTTTTGATATTTATAAAATAGAAGCAAAATATTTTGGCACTTATGCCAAAGGTGCGTCTGATAAAAATCGTCTAGGTTTTCCTCATGAAAATTAAACATGCTGAGGACTAGACGTTCTTTGGCAGAAATAGTGCCGTTCGCGTTCACTCGGTAAGGGGTCGTTTTGATTTCGACCCTTGCCGCGGGAATATCGGGGTCCGGGGAATTATTGGGGTTAATCCCATAGAGCAGCTCTTCAACGAGGTTACCGTAGATTCCCTTGGAGAGCTTGCTAATTTCCTTGCGAGTAATCGTTGAGGGAGTGCCCTTTTTCTTATCCTCATAGGTCTTGTACTCGGAGTTCTGGTACTCCTCCAAGAGGTCATAGAGTGAGCGACCAACGAGATTCTCCGCTGTGTATTTGAGGATGCTATCAATGCTCGAATTGTCGTAGTCGAAAAGGCCCATGGTCGGTGTTCCTTCCGGAAGTAGAGGGGTGGCGCGGTGCTGTTTCTTGCTCTCATGCTACGTCAGATAGCGCAGCTGCGCTCTTTGGCGCGTCACTGGCTTTTCCCGAACCCACTTGATCTGAATAGCTGTTCTATGTTATAGTATTAGTATTCGAACATATTTACAGAGGACTATAAGGACTACTGACTCATGGATCAGAAAACCACCAGCAGTAGCCAGCCTATCCGAGTTATCGAGCTTTTCGCCGGTGTAGGTGGCTTCCGCTTAGGATTTGAAGGCTATAACGCCAACGGCATGACCCTGCCCTCCGCGGGTCCCTTCACGACTGTTTGGGCGAACCAGTGGGAGCCCCCGGGAACGGTTGGCCGCCAGTTCGCGGCACGTTGCTACCAGGAACGTTTCGGCGAAGAAGCAAACCTTGAAAACCGCGACATCCACGCCGTACTTGATGATGTGGAGGCGGGTCTCTACGAAATTCCCGACGCTGACCTGCTCTGCGGCGGTTTCCCCTGCCAAGATTACTCGGTTACCAAGCCCCTCTCGCAGTCGCACGGCATTGAAGGTAAGAAGGGCGTGCTCTGGTGGGATATTCACCGCGCACTCGAACTTAAGACCCCCAAATATGTTGTTCTGGAGAACGTTGACCGCCTGCTAAAGTCGCCCGCTAAGCAGCGAGGCCGCGACTTCGCCATTATGCTCTCCTGCTTCTACGTGCTCGGTTACAGCGTCGAATGGCGTGTTATCAACGCGGCAGAGTACGGCCACCCGCAGAAGCGTAAGCGCGTCTACATTTACGCCGAACACAACGCCCCCGAATGGGATTTGTCGCGCCGCATCACCCACACCGGTGTTTTGGCAGAAGCGTTCCCGGTCAAAACTGCAGAATCTGAGGGTCTTCTCTCCGTCTTCGAAGAGCTCAATGAGGCCGATGAGTTCACCATCTCCGATGACCCCTACTACGAGACGGAACACTTTGGAATTGGCGCTAAGACCTCACCCTTCCAGATTGCCGGTGTCATGCAGAACGGCACCGTGCTCACCAGCAAGGTAGAGCCCGATTACCGCGGCGAATTTAAGACGCTCGGTGACGTAGTTCTTCCTGACTCTGAGGTGCCGGAACAGTTCTTTATCGCCCCTGACAAGGTGCCTTCTTGGGAATACCTCAAGGGCGCAAAGAAGGAAAAGCGCATCAATAAGGCGAGCGGCTTTGAATACTTCTACACCGAAGGCTCAATGTCTTTCCCTGACCCGCTCGACCGTCCGGCGCGTACCATCCTGACCGGCGAAGGAGGCTCAGGAGCCTCCCGCTTCAAGCATGTTGTGATTGGTGATTCCGGTGCGTACCGCCGCCTCGTTCCCGATGAACTGGATCAGCTGCAGGGCTTCCCCCGCGGCTGGACTGACACCGGCATGAGTGACGGTAACCGTGCCTTCTGCATGGGTAACGCTCTCGTGGTGGGTATCCCGCACGAAATTGGTAAGGCTATCGCCCGCCGACACAACCAGTAAGACACAACCAGTAAACGCACAGGAGGTGCAGTAGCCCGAAAGCTACCGCACCTCCTTTTGCGCGCCCGGTGGCCTAAACCAGAGCAGGCCTAGACCAGTGCATCTTCAAGCCATTTCAGGCCCGCACGGTGCTTATCCAGCAGTTCCAGAGCGCGGTTCGGCAACTCAACCTTCAAGCGAGCACCCGCCA
>ERZ1699231.5-NODE-5-length-198933-cov-10.512238_pt1 | contig 198933 bp, 154 predicted proteins | sample MGYA00581551_ERZ1699231 | MGnify/ENA primary metagenome ERZ1699231 (study PRJEB42319, sample SAMD00040326) | human oral metagenome | material: saliva | host: Homo sapiens | study: EMG produced TPA metagenomics assembly of PRJDB4115 data set (Metgenomic analysis of... | reverse complement strand
GGATGTTGATGACTAAGCATGTCCTCTAAAGAAGAGAACATAGAGAGCTGTTTGGATGTACGTTTAAGCATAAATATCTGCAAGATTTATAATGTAAAGGTACAAAAACTTGCAGATATAAGCAAATAATTTGCAGTATAATATACTGTGAATCAGAGGAATATTAGGCTTTTAAGGGTGGACTATGTAGTAATGTCTGTATTTGTGCTATTTTGTGTGGGTGTAGATTTGGGATGGGTAGGTAAAAGGTAAAAGAAAAGCTCTCAGACCAGTGAGGGGTATGGTCTGAGAGCTATGGTTTGAAAGTAACCCCCTATTGATTTACTTTCCGAGTGTACTTTATAGAAGGGGGATGATAAATATATGTAATGATATAAAATACTTTTTTACCACACGAACTTGTATTGATGGCTACCGCTTGTCATTGATGTTGGGAAGCCATTACTATTGAAAGTCCATGTAAAGTTGGTTTTGTTGCCGCTCTTATCAATAAGCTGTACAGGCAAGTTCTTAGTTGCTTTTCCAAGCAATCCTGCATAGTAGGCGTATTTCATTGCGCCAATGTCAATACCAAACGTTGTATTGAAGAGCATAATGTTACCCTTGTTCACTATAGGGGCTGGGGTTGTATCTGAGGTATAAGCAACTTTACAAGTATCTTTCTTTCTTGTTGTTGTTTGTGAAACGATAGTTTTTGTCTCTATTTCAGAGATGTTGCTATCTTTATAAGTCAAAGTAAGTTCTTTGTAGTTATCTGCTGAATGGATTATATTAATTAGTTGCTCATTATCGTTATAAGTGAAGCTCCATATATCTTCCTTTGTATTTTCCTTTTGCTCTATCACGCATCTTCTAACAAAACCGTTGTTGTTCAGATACATTTTATAGAGTGTTGCTTTCCCATTACGTTCTACTTTCATGAAGACATTTGGGACTACAATAGCACGTGTTTTTGTATTATTGTATTTAAAAGATACCATTTCATCCTTAGTCTCAATACTTGTAACTAATCCTTTTTCATTTGTTTGGATAGTCATACTGTCCACCTCTTTAGGCATGCCATTAGTGAATACCTTTGAAAGGTCAATTGTTACAGGATCTGGCAAGCCGTCAATAATCCAGTCATCATCGTTTTTGTTACTGCATGATGATAAAACAAATGTTGCACCTATTACTGCTGCAGTAAGAAGTGCGATTGTAATAGTCTTTTTCATTGTCCTTTTTTGTGTTATAATTAGTAATTGGCACATTCTTGTCAACTCATTGGCTTGTGCTTTTGTTCTCTGTTGCAAATATATAAAAAACTTTCTTCAATGCCCCGTTTCTATACTATGATTTTATTAGTTTAGGGTGAAAAAGCCAGCAATTAGCTTTATATTATAATATTGCTGTCTGGTAAAAATAAACTGAAATCTCTGTATCTTTTTATCCATCGGTGTTGCAGCCGTTTTACTTATCCATGGGCTTGGTTTTCAGTTTTAAACTGTAAGCATTATAAAATGTGCTTATATTGACAAGGAAAGCGCTATAATAACCAAATAAATTAATGAAATCATAAGTTTAAGTCTATTTTATCTAACACAGATAACTCTAAAAAAGTTTTATCGGACACCAATAATCTTTTAACTGAAGATATTACTCCATATCGTGTTTTAATTTTACAAGCCTTTTTTCACGAACTGCATATTCACTTTTGCGAGAATGTCCTAAACTTGAACGTTCGTTTAACCATTCTTCATACTCGAATAATATTACTATTTTCTTCAGTTTAGGAGTCCTTCCAATCACATGGTTATATAGATGCAATGCTATGGTATCTTCTGTTTTACTTGGTAAAGAATAGAAAGTTACAGAATCCTCTATTTCTACACAAAGCATATAGGCATAATTTTTATTCAAATTAACCAAACGTTGATGTAATGACTCACCGCTTTTGTCTATATTGTATACGTTCCTACGCACGTACTCCCATCCCTCTTTTCCTTCCATTTTATTGAAGTACTCTTTCTCCTTGACAGATAGCTCCGGCTGATTCCCTGGTACGGGTCGGAATAGTGCAGCCCATGAAAAATAGCATACACAAATAACCACAAATGAAAGAATCAATATCCATATTGCAAATCGTAAAATATTCTTTGCCTTTATACTTCTTTTCTTTTCCATACTTAATATATATCTATGTTCTTATTAACTACAAATGTGTTGTCAATCTTATGCCATATAAAACGAGTTTTTCAGCATGGAACTTTTGGAATATGTATATGTTTCTTTGTTAGCTGATGATTTCACTCCATATCGTGTTTTAATTTTACAAGCCTTTTTCCACGAACTGCATATTCACTTTTGCGAGAATGTCCTATGCTTGCCCGTTCATCTAAATCTTCTTCATAATTGAATATTATTTTTATTTTCTTCAGTTCTGGTGTTCTTTCAACCACATGATTATATAAATATAAGGCTATAGTGTCTTCTGTGTTTGCTGGTAATGAAAAAAAAGTTGTAGAATCCTCAATATCAACACCAAATGAATATGCGTAGTTCTTGTTAAAAAAAACAGAATCATTGGGCAAGGGTTCTCCTTTTTCATTTATATTATAGATGTATCTATCTGTATTCTTCCAATTATTCCTTTTCTCCAACTCCTTGAAATAAGATTCTTCTTTTGATGAATACTTTGGCTGGTTGTCAGGTTTAGCTCTATGCAATGAAACCCATATAATATAACGTGTACAAGTACCCACAGAGAAGAGAATACAAGTCCACATTACTATTTGAAGGATAATTCTCTTCCTTGTTCTTCTTTTCATTTTCATTTTTCATATATTTCTAATTGTCTCTCAGTAGTGGGAGTGCCTTCTGTCTTCATCATCAATTCCAAGATGAAATTGTCAGTAGGCGTATTCATCAATATAAATAATTGTGCATAAGTAGGCAAGGTATGTCTGTGGTGACCATTCTAATCTGTGGACTGGTAGAACTTTGATTGATCAGTTCAACGTCATAATAATGATCGTTAAGTATTAATTGTGCTGTTACAAACATAGGTTGTTATTTTTTATGTTTCTACAAAGATAATATTTTCTTCTGACAGATAATGTATTCAAAAGATATTTTACACATTATAGGTTACTTTATACGGGGCGATAGGGGTCGCTTGTATGTAGTTTTTCGTCCTATGTCTTTCTATAGATTTTGCGGTAACGTGAGCCAATGTTGATGATTTTCTTTTCACGTTCTAATTGTGCTATAAGTTGATAGGCGTAGGTTGTAGAAAGGTTCAGACGGCGACGGAGGTCGTTAACGGTGATAATCGGACTCTCTTCAAACAACTCTTTTAGTGCAGCGTTAACGTCTGATTTTATAGGAAGTGTGGATGTACCGTCTTTGTAGGTTTTGTTTTCAAAAATCATCTTTCCTAACGCTTCGTGAAAATCCTTATCGGGGCGGAATCTAATTTTGCGCACAGCAACATTACGGAGATGGTGACGATGCGTCTTAGGGTCTTCGTACATGTCCCCTTTAAGGGCAAGCGAGAAGAATCCAATGCCCGGTAGATGGACTGTATTCCCACTTTTTAGCTCCTCTGCTAATTCTGTTTTTAATGCCGAAATAGTCCCAAGAATGTCGGCTGTTGTAAGCGTTGTTGCTTGTTGGATATGCTGACAGATTCTCTCTATTCCCGTGACATCTTTCTTGATAGGTACGATTCTTAGTGCTTTACGTTGTGCGAGTTTACCGCTTGTTCTTAATAGTTTGTAATTTACAGTCATAGCTTTACGTTTGTAATAAGGGTTAATAATCATCTTTTCCGTGAGCCGTTAGTGTGTGAAACGAGTCTCTATAATCACATACTTTTAGCTTAGACAGAATTCTTTTCACGAAAGAAAGAAATTATTTACGTGAAAATAAATATTTCTTTTCATGAAGGAAAATATTTCTTTTCATGAAAATAATTCGTGATTCATGCTGCAAAGATACTGTTTCAATGGTTGCTTGGCAAGTATAAGCTATGTAGTAATCTTTGTATTTGTGCTTTTTTGCGTGGGTTTAGATTTTGGATGGGTGGATAAAAGGGTAAAAGAAAAGCTCTCAGACCAGTGAGGGGTGAGAGCCGTATATGCTTATTCACTTATCTTAGATGATATTCTATGGTAGTTATAAGTCTTCCCCATGGGAAGCATTGCTGTCGTTTTCGTAGTATATAGCTATATAATATTCACCATAATCTTTGACTATTTTAAACCACACCATTCTATTCTGTGCTCCTTCGTATGGTAGCTGATAAAAAACAGCAGCATATTGTTTTTTGTTCACAGAAATCTCATATGATATGTCTTCGCTGTCAGATAATTTGTGGGATGTTTTAGAGATTGTGTATTTTGAATTGTCTTTGAATTGTTGGAAAAGCTCATTATACCTTATTTTAATTTGTCCTTCATCTCGCCTTGTTTTATCGAATACAATAATTCTCCATACTTTGTTTTTGTTAGTTTGTATAAGAATATACACTTTCTCACCATTAAATTCACCTTCAAGACGATCAGTTATTGTATTATATGTGAACCCTTTTGCCCTGAGTTCTTGAATCATAGCAGCTTTGGATCCATCAACAGGAATGCCTAAGAACTTAGTAACATTTTGTTGTGCATATATTGATATAGACAACAAGAGTAACATTAATACTGATAAAATCTTTTTCATACGTTATTATGTTTTGGTTTATAATTATACTTTCGGGGTAAGTAGATATTCTTTATACAATAATCTTTGTTCTTTATATTTACAACAAAGTTAATAATTATTTTTTGATATAATCTTATCTATTTGCTAAAAGTTTGAAATGTTATTTTAGGAAATGGGTTAATTGGCTTGGTTGATAAGGTTCACCACTACCTTTACCATTATATCCTTTTCCTCTGTTTTGCTCTCAGCAATCATTAGGGTGAGGGCAACAAGTGTGTTGTCAGCAATTCGTTTGGTGCCATCGGGACGATAGAGAATAGCGTTGTTGTTCATAAACCATAGGAATAGCGTTGCTGCAATGCGCTTGTTTCCATCACTGAACGAGTGATTCTTAGTGACAAGATAGAGAAGCATAGCTGCTTTCTCCTCCACACTCGGATAAAGTTCCGTGCCATCAAAGGTCTGATAGATTTGTCCGATAGAACTTTTGAAGGACTCGTCCTTCTCATTACCAAAGAGTACAGAACCACCAAACTTCTGTCGAAGCATATCTATCTCGTGCATAGCATTCTCATATGTGGCATGGAAAGGTTCTTCTTTGGTAGTCTTGGCGATATGTAATCGTTGGTAATCATAGTTGTCGAGTGTGTCGAGTGCGTAGGTATAGTCTACTACAACATCAAAGAGTGCATTGCTTTCGTCCGTCGTCTTTGCAGGTTGTTGCTGGATGGCTCTGCCTAATACTTGTATGAGTTGGCGCAGTTCCGCAATCTGATGTTTGCGAATGTTCTCATTGATAGCATAGCCTTTGACAAGATATTGCTTAAGAACAGAGTTTGCCCATTGGCGGAAACGGATACCACGTTTTGTATTTACACGATATCCCACGGATATTATCATATCAAGATTGTAATAAGCAACTATACGAGAAACTTGCCGTTTGCCTTCTTGTTGAACTGTTCGGAATTTCCGAACAGTTGAGTTCGCATCGAGTTCATCATCTTCTATGATGTGCTTAATATGTTCGCTTATTGTAGCTTTGCTGGATTGAAATAGTTCTACCATCTGAGCCTGCGTAAGCCATACCGTTTCTCCTTCCAACTTCACATCAAGTTGGGTCTTACCATCTTCACTTTGATAGATGATAATTTTGTCGTTTAGGTTTTCAGTCATATTGTTTAGGTTTATAGTTGTTAGTCGATAGGCGAGGGATAGCTTAATCCCTCGTCAGTTTACGACTCATATAACGTACAGGATACCACACAGAAAGCCAGCCAACAAGGATAACTGTGAGGAAGATTGTGATGATATCTTCTGGATGAACGCTAATAGGATAGGCATTGACAACAAAGTTTCCAGCCTGATCACCGAGCTGTACAAGACCGTATGTCTGCTGTAACCAGCAAAGTAATAAGCCGAGTGCAATACCGATAACAGCACCAGCAGCGGAAATCATTCTACCTTCAAAGAGGAAGATACGACGTATCTGACTATCTGTTGCACCGAGGTTACGCAGGGTGATGACGTCATTCTTCTTGTCGATGATGAGCATAGAGAGTGAACCAATGATGTTAAAGCATGCCACCATAAGGATAAACGTGAGGAAGATATAGGCAAAGAGCTTCTCTATGCGCATGATGTTAAACGTGTCAGCTTGCTGCTCGTAGCGATCTAATACCTTATATTTATCACCGAGAAGGGTTTGTATTTTGTCCTTTGCCTTGTCAATGTCGACACCTGGTTTCATGCGTAACTCAAGAGAAGTCATTTCTCCCTGTCGGTTGAAGATACGACGTGCGAACTCAAGGGAGGTGATAATATATCCCTTGTCATACTTCATCTGCTTTACTTGGAAGAGTACTCCCGGAGATATCAATGAGTCTTTTACAAAGGCATTTGTTGGATCAGAAGCATCATACTGTCCTTCACGCTGAGGCGCATAGATGTGTAAGTAGTCTGGCCATGCAACTCCAGTACCGAGGTCTTGTGCCAATCTAATACCGAGAATCCCATATTGCAGATTGGCTGTATGAAGTCTAAAGTCACCCTCTCCGTAGAGGATATTACTGATATGTGTCAGCGAATCGAAGTTATCCTCCACACCCTTCACATTGACCATAGCTTGTTTGTCGTGATAGATAGCTAATGCTTGGTCCTCTACACATTCTGTAGCCACCTCTACTGAAGGTAGTTTTTTAACCTTTAAAAGTAAAGGGTCGTTAGCCGACATAGCCTTACCCTTTGCTGCTTCAATCTTAATTTGTGGGTCGAAGTTGGTGAAGAAGGATGCTACAAGGTCTGAAAAACCATTAAATCCGCTCAATACAACGACCAATGCCATTGTTGCCACAGATACTCCGAGTACGGAGATGAGGCTGATAACGTTAATAGCATGTGTACTCTTCTTTGAGAAGAGGTAACGGCGGGCAATGTAAAAAGGGAAGTTCATGATGGGTGTTGGGTGTTGGGTGTTGGGGAGAAAGGGTGTTGGGTGTTGAGTGATGGGTGTTGACGGATAGGGTGTTGGGTGTTGAATGATGGGTGTTGACGGGTAGAGTGTTAGGTGTTGAATGTTAGGTGTTGATGTTTGGTGGAGTATTAATACACTTTGTAGTAATCATTAACACCCAATATTCATCACCCAACACCCATCATTCAACACCCATCACCCACCTCCTACTTCTTTAGTAACTCATCAATGCGCTCCAAGTAGTCGAGGGAGTCGTCAATGAAGAAGCGAAGCTCAGGGATGATACGCAGCTGATTATGCACACGCTGACCTAAGTCATAGCGGATAGTCTTCTCATTAGCATTGATGTTTTTCAGTATTTCGTCTCCCTTTTCAGAAGGGAAAATACTGAGGTAGGCGGTACAGATACTGAGGTCTGGACTCACCTTTACACGTGTTACACTAACCAAAACACCATGCATCATACGTGTCTGTGTCTGGAAAATACTTGCTAACTCCTTTTGAAGGAGACGTGATATGCGGTTTTGTCTTGTCTCTTGCATTGTCTTATCTATTTATTGTTTTATCCTGCAAAGGTACTGAAAGTTTGAAAAACCCACAAACTTTTATGCTGGGTGTTGGATAATGGGTGATAGTTGTTGGGTGTTGGTTGGTGATGAAATGTTATGGTGGGTGATAGTTGTTGGGTGTTAGGTGGTGATGAAATGTTATGGTGGGTGATAGTTGTTGGATGTTGGTTGGTGATGAAATGTTATGGTGGGTGATAGTTGTTGGGTGTTGAGTGGTGATGAAATGTTATGCTGGGTGATAGTTGTTGGGTGTTGGTTGGTGATGAAATGTTATGGTGGGTGATAGTTGTTGGATGTTGGTTGGTGATGAAATGCAGATGTTTCGGGGATGGAATTTGGCTTTTTGTGTTTGGTGTTGAGGGTCCGCACATGTTGTGCGAACGCCCCGCACGTGTGGTGCGGATGGTACGCACCAGTGGTGTTGAGGGCCAAATGCTTTGCTATATGTTATGAGAGTGAAAGCAACTAATGGATTATAAAATCGTTATAGTTATCCCTTTGCGGTAATTACTCCCCTCCCTATGGGGGAGGGGCAGGGGGGAGGGGCCAGCTATGTGTAGCTTTTATTTCTTTCTAATCAGCGTTAACCCATCGCGTAGTGGGAGAATAACCTTTTCGATTCGGTCGTCTTTAGCAATAAAGTCATTGAAACGGCGGATGCCAATCGTTTGTTGGTCGTGGTCATAGGCAGGGTCAATGACGTGCCAGTCCCACAGTGTGTTGTCAGCGAGGATATAGCCACCAGGCCGGATGATGGGCAACAACTTCTCATATACTTCTGTATAATTGCGCTTGTCACCATCGACGAAAGCCATATCAAATAGAATCCCCAACTTTGGAGCCTCTTCTGCAGCGTCACCGATACGGAAGTCAATCTTGTCGGCAACAGGCGATCCTTCAATCCAAGGACGTGTGAAATCCTCCATCTCGTCATTGATTTCAAAGGTATAGAGCTTGCTCCCTTCCTCTAATCCTTCAGCCATACAGATAGCCGAATAACCACTGAAAGTACCCACCTCGAGGATATTCTTAGGACGTATCATCTGTACAAGCATCTTTAGGAGACGCCCCTGCAGATGACCACTTGCCATACGTCCGTGAATTGTATGGATATTTGTGGCACGATAAAGACGGTAAAGATAATCGCCTTCTGGGTCGATATGCGAGGCAAGATAGGCATCGCAGCCCGCCTCATCAGTGAGAGAAGTATAGGTGTTGGTTGTTGGCATGGGTGATGATAGTGATGATGAGTGTTGAAAGGTTATAGAAGTGACAACGCTTCTATAGCCAATCGGTAACTGTTAAGACCAAAGCCTTGGATCGTACCTTTGCAGGCAGGGGCAATCATTGAGTGTCGACGGAAGTCCTCACGGTCGTTAACATTACTGATATGCACCTCAATCACTGGCGTTTGTAGAGAGCGGATGCAATCTAAAAGCGCAATACTTGTATGTGTATAAGCCCCAGCATTGAGGATAATGCCATCATACGAGAAGCCAGTCTCCTGTAGCTTGTTGATGAGTTCGCCCTCAACATTACTTTGGTAATAGTCAATGGTACAGTTAGGATAGCTTTCACGCAGTTGTGAAAGGAAGGTATCCATAGACATACTACCGTATATTTCAGGTTCACGCATCCCTAACAGGTTCAAGTTGGGACCATTAATAATGATTACTTTCATATCTCTTTCTTCTCAAATATCGTTTTTTGATGTATCTTTGCATATAAATTGCAGTATGCAAAAATAAGAAATTAAATGGAAACAGACAAGAATTCAAAGGATATTGTCAGCCGTTACCGTCGTTATCTGAAATTAGAGAAAGGCTACTCGGTGAATACGTTGGATGCTTATATGCGTGATGTAGATAAGCTCTTTCGCTATCTTGCTGTGGAACAGGTTGATGTGTTGGATGTGAAGTTAGAAGATTTAGAACACTTTGCAGCCTTTATCTCCGACCTTGGCATTGGTCCTCGCTCGTTGGCACGCATTCTCAGTGGGGTGCGCCAGTTCTATCGTTTCCTTGTTATTGATGGTTATTTGGAAGTAGACCCGACTGAGTTGTTAGAGTCGCCAAAGCAACCTGACCACTTACCAGAGGTTCTTTCCACGGCAGAAGTAGACCTCTTAGAGCAGGCTATAGACCTTTCAAAGTGGGAAGGACACCGCAACCGTGCTATTATTGAGGTCTTGTTTTCTTGTGGACTGCGTGTATCAGAGCTCACCAACCTAAAACTTTCCAACCTATATATTGAAGAACAGTATATCCGAGTGATGGGTAAAGGCTCGAAGGAACGCTTGGTTCCAATCTCACCACGTGCCTTAGACGAGCTAAACTATTGGTTTGCTGACCGTAATGTGATGAAAATCAAACCCGGAGAGGAGGATTATGTTTTTCTTAATCGTCGTGGACAGCACCTTACGCGTACGATGATTCTTATCATGATTAAGCGATATGCGGTTGAAGCAGGTATTAAGAAAACAATATCCCCACACACCCTTCGTCACTCCTTTGCCACCTCCTTGCTCGAAGGCGGTGCCGACTTGCGTGCTATTCAGGCAATGTTAGGACATGAAAGTATTGGTACAACAGAGATTTATACCCATATTGATACCTCCACACTACGACAGGAAATACTTGAACATCACCCTCGTAATATCCAGTATAACGAGCGTCAGCAGATGGACTTATTGCAAGAATAATCTTTATTGATACTTTGTTAAGATATAAAAAATAAAAAAATCGGATTGCGTAACGGATTTTTATGTATCTTTGCGCCATAAAACTAATATTAAAATTACAAACAACGTTTAAGATGAAAATCAAACATTTATTCTTAATCGTCTTACTTTTTGTCACTGGTATGGTCTCTGCACAGCAGATGGGACCTATCCCTGTGAATAAGAATGTAAGACAAGGTAAGCTCAGCAATGGCTTAACTTACTACATCCTTCACAATGAATGGCCAGAGCATGTAGCCAATTTTTACATTGCACAGCGTGTTGGTTCTATTCAAGAGAACGACAACCAGCGTGGTTTGGCTCACTTCCTTGAGCACATGGCATTCAATGGTTCAGAGCATTTTCCTGATTCTACGCTCCTCGAATTCACCCGTTCACTTGGTGTTGAGTTCGGTAGTAACTTGAATGCTTACACCAGTATCGACCAGACTGTCTATCGTATCTGCGACGTGCCAACAACTCGTCAGACAGCACTCGACTCTTGTCTGTTGATTCTTAAAGACTGGTCAAACGGCTTGACACTTGCTGACAAGGAGATTGATAAGGAGCGTGGCGTTATTCATCAGGAGTGGCAGTTACGCCGTACACCAGTGATGCGAATCTATGATGACGTGTTGCCAAAGTTCTATCCTAACTCAAAGTATGGTCATCGCATGCCAATCGGTTTGATGAGCATTGTTGATAAGTTCCCTTATCAGGACCTCCGCGATTATTATAAGAAGTGGTATCGTCCAGATAATCAGTGTATCATCGTTGTTGGTGATGTCGATGTAGACCACATGGAGAATGAGATTAAGAAGCTTTGGGCTAACGCTACTGTTCCTGCCAATGCAGCACAGGTTGTAGAAGAGGCTGTGCCAGACACCAAGGACGCTATCTACGTGTTTGGTAAGGATAAGGAGATGCCTTACAGCCAGGTTGGTTTCAGTATGAAGCATGACGCCTTCCCTGACGCACAGAAGGGCGATATGTACTACTATGTAGACTCTTACGCAAAGAATATCATCACCATGATGCTCAATCAGCGACTCGCTGAATTAGCACAGAAAGCCGACTGTCCTTTCACAGGTGCTTATTCAGAGGATGGCGATTACATGCTTTCAAAACCAAAGGCTGCCTTTAGTATGGCTGCAGATGCTAAGGAAGGTAAGGACCTTCAAGCACTTGCTGCTATCTATCGTGAGGCACAGCGCGTTCGTCTTTATGGCTTTACAGCAGGCGAATACGACCGTATGAAAGCTGAATACCTCTCTCAGTTGGAGTCTGCTTACGTTAATCGTAACAAGGTGAAGAACGCTCAGTATGGCGATGAACTTCGTGATCACTATCTTGCTAACGAGCCAATCCCAAGCAAGGAGGATGATTATCAGATTATGAAGCAGTTGGTTGAGATGCCTGCATTGAACGTTGACGTTATCAATAAGTATGCACAGGAACTCATCACGGATAAGGATAGTAACTTCGTAGCTTATATCTTTGCACAGGAGAAGGCTGGTGCTACTTACCCAACAGAGGCTCAGATGGCACAGACAATCAATTCTGTACGTGCTGAGAAGATTGAACCATATGTTGACAACGTAAAGCAGGAGCCTCTACTCGATGAGAAGAAACTCCCTAAGGCTGGTAAGATTGTCAGCGAGAAGGAGAATAAAGTACTTGGTTATAAGGAGTTGACACTGAGCAATGGCGCACGTGTTATCCTGAAGAAGACCGACTTCAAGGACAATGAAATTCAGTTCCAAGCTTCTGCGAAGGGCGGTAAGGGACTCTATGGTAAGGCTGACTTCAGCAACTTACAGCTCTTTGATGCAGTCCTCGGTTACAGCGGTTTGGGTAATTTCTCACGTCAGGAATTACAGAAGGCACTCTCTGGTAAGCAGGCTTCTGTGGGCTGCAGCATGTCAAGCTACTATCAGTCATTAGCTGGTTCATGTGTTCCAAAGGACATCGAGACTATGATGCAGTTGCTTTACCTCAACTTTACCAATATTGCAAAGGATGAGGCTTCATACAAAGCAATGATGGCACAAATGGAGTTAGCGCTCAAGAACAAGGATCTCTCACCTGAGAGTGTCTTTGGTGATTCGCTCAGCAACACTATCTACGGTCATGAAGCACGTTTCGCTCCAATGACATTGAATACATTGAAGAATGTAAGTTACGATCGTATCTTGCAGATTTGGAAGGAGCGTTTTGCTAATCCTGGTCAGTTTGTTTACTACTTCGTAGGTAACTTTGATGAGGCTACACTCCGCCCATTGATTGAAAAGTACATTGCATGTCTTCCTAAGGGCAAGGCTGAGAATTGGAAGGAAGTTCCAAGTTATGTAGCAGGTCAGGCGGTAAATAAGTTCACTCGTAAGTCTGAGACACCAAAGGCGATTGCCTTTGAGTTCTGGCATGCGCCAATGGCTTATACCCTTGAGAATGATATTCTTACCAGTGCAGCGGGTCAGGTGCTCTCTATGGTTTACTTGAAGAGTATTCGTGAGGATGCGAGTGCAGCTTACTCTGTAAGCGCAGGTGGTAAGTTACGCCGTCTTGGCAACAAGCCAGTAGCACTTATTCAGGCTTATTGTCCAATGGACCCAGCGAAGTCTGATGTTGCATTGAAGCTTCTTGCTGAGGGTATGAAGGAAAATACAATGAAGATGGATGCCGATAAGGTGCAGAAGGTGAAGGACTTCATGCTTAAGGATGCAGAACTTTCTGCTAAGACTAACGGCTATTGGATGGGTATTCTCGACGACTATATTTGGTCAGGTGTAGACTTCCATACCAACTATAAGAAGACTGTTGAGGCAATCACTCCAGCTAAGCTTGCTGCTCACTTGAAGCAGATCTTGGCAGCAGGTAACCATGCAGAGGTGGTAATGACACCAGCAAAATAATACGTATTCTATGTTTGAAAAAGGACTCTCATGGGTCCTTTTTCATTTAACAAACTACCAACAGCGAATTATTTTCATGAAAATAAATATTTATTGTCGTGAAAATAAATCTTTCTCTTCATGTAATTAAATATTTTTCTTCATGAAAAGAATTTGTAGGAGATAGCTTTTTATCATTTAAAAGAAAGAGAGTCCATTTGTCATTTCTGGCAAATGGGCTCTCTTTCTTTGGTCGATAAAATGCTTGTAGAACCTGTCGATTTTACGATGTCTACTTTTTATGCACACGGAACTATCATATTCCTTTGTATTCATATACTTCATTAGCATAGATAGAGAGTCATCACTCTTTATTGTCGGCAACCATATACGAACAGTATTTATTGAGTAAATCATTCAATAACAAATCACCTTTCTGATAACGGTCAGCGTCAAGCTTTGTAACTCTTTCGCGTATAGGCTTCTTAGTCTTAAATAAAGCATGAAGATATGGTACGCCATTTTCCTCTGTTATGTTCACGTCCGTGAAGAATTGAGTTAAATCTTCTTTGTCATAAACGATGGAATAGCTTGGTCGTTTTGCGCCAGGTATACTTTCTACAAGGATATTCTTGTCAACCAGATCTTGGATGTCACGAATGGCAGTGTCCTTCGAACATTTTGCTAACGTTGCCCATGTCTTTGATGTTATCTTTGCCTCATAGCCGTCAAGAAATAGATTGAGCATTTGTGTTTGTCGTTCTGTCATAGGCACAACCGATGCTTTCTGCCAGAAGAAGCTCTTGTTTAAGATTGTTGTGACGGTGGCACCAGCTTCGTCAAGTGCATCCACCAATTTCTGCATATACCACACTAACCACTCCGTAACGTCGCCATCTCCACGCTGCATACGTTCGAGAATGTCATAGTAGTGCTTCTTATCCTTGTTTATCTGTGATGAAATATTATAGAAACGGAACCTACTTTTCTCGCCACGTGCCAAGAGCATATCTGAAAGAATACGTGCTAATCGTCCGTTTCCATCCTCAAATGGATGAACGCTTACAAACCAGAAATGAGCAATGGCGGAACGTATGACACTACTTACAGGTTCTTCTTTATTAAACCATTTGAGGAACTTTTGCATTTCTTCTTCAATACGGTCTGGAGAAGGAGCAATATAGTGAATTTTCTCGCGTCCAAACATTCCACTTACTATATGCTCCTCGTTTGTTCGGTACTGTCCAATCTCTATCTGGCTACCTTCACTGTAGCCAGAAGGGAAGAATGCAGTTTGCCAAGCATGTAATCTTTCTTTTGTGAGAATCATATCATAATGCTGTACAGCTTCGAGCATTACGTTGACAACAGAGTCAACATAGTGAGATGGTGCAGTATGTTTTACGTTCTCAATCCCAAGTTTTCTTGCTATGGAAGAACGGACTTGATCCACGTTGAGGCGGATGCCTTCAACTTCTGAAGAATACACTATATCATAAGTAAGGTTCTCTGCCATAGCATGTATCTTGCTGTCAAAGCCCAGTGAAGCCAATCTCCCGTAAAGCAAACCCTGTTTACGGAATACCTCTTCTTGGAGTAGTTCCAGCTTTGAAGTGTCCCAACGGAAGTCAGTCCAATTGTCTCTTTCGTGTATATACATCATCCTTATTATATTATTTATGCGGCAATTTGTGTCTCATATCGTCGCAAATTATGCGACAAAAATACTTAAATAATGCCGAAACTCCAAATAAATTCTCAAATAACGCATATTTTGCGACGTTCTTGGAGAGTAAATGTAGGATAGCTATATCGTCATCCTCCATCATTTAATACCTAATATCTGCTGTTCATTACCACCCAATATTTGGCTCTTCCGTTAAATGTATAGATTGTTAATAGAATGAGATTAATCCACATACATGGTATGCTTACCTCCAATAAGATAGTTTTATAAGGGGGGGTAAACTACATGATAAATGTAATTAGGTGCGATGTCTATCTGTCTTCTACAAACAGCTTATCCCCTTATTATTTGATATTTGTAAATTATTTTCAAGCACTTTAAAGTCAATACATGCTCTTTTAGCTTCTAAAAGACGCCCTTTTGGCTTGCAAAAGGTGCCCTTTAAGACCCTTACTAACGCCCTTTTGAAGTCCAATTAAGCACCTTTTATTTTATTACTTGGTAACTGATTGATAATCTGTTGATTGCGAACCTGCTTCTTATACGTGTTTTTGCCGTTAATTATAGATGTGTTATTTGAAATTGTGTAATGATTTTTCAAGCCATTGTCTGCATGTTTTCGAAGTCTAAAAAGAAATGATTTTCAATGTCAGAGGATGATAAAAGGATAGAAATTTGGCTGTCGTAGCATGTTTTTCTTTAGTGAGTAACTTTGGTTCTTACGTTAAAGCACTACGTAAAGCGTCCATACATTTAACAGAAGGACCATTTTTTGCGACGATTTATGGATTATATCGTCGCAAAATATGCGACAATAATACTAAAATAGCTCCGATGTAATTATTGACTTCTCAAATAAAGTAGATTTTGAAAGGGTAATCTTTGATTGTATTTTCTTCATCATTCATCTTTTAACACCGAATACTACTAATCATCATCACCCAACATTCACCACCCACCACCCAATATTCACCACCCATCACTCACTATTTACTAATCATCATCACCCAACATTCAACACCCACCACCTAATATTCACCACCCATCACCCACTATCTATCACCCAATAATGTATAAATCTTACTTATTTATTTTGTTATCCCGCTAAGTTGCAGTAACTTTGCATTCTTAAACAGAGAGTTAGTAATAAATACAAACATAAAAAGTAGATAAATATATGGCATATTTGTTTTCATCGGAATCAGTATCTGAGGGACACCCAGATAAGGTTGCCGATCAGATAAGCGACGCATTGCTCGACCAGTTCTTGGCATATGATGAGGATGCACGTTGCGCTATAGAAACCTTTAATACTACGGGACAGGTAGTGATTATGGGTGAAGTGAAGTCTAAGGAATACGTTGACCTTCAGACAATTGCTCGTAAGACCATTAACAAAATCGGTTATACAAAGGCTGAGTATCAGTTTGATGGTAATAGCTGCGGTGTTCTTTCTGCTATTCATGAGCAGAGTGATGATATCAACCGTGGTGTTGACAATGGTGATGCTGAGAATCAGGGAGCTGGTGATCAGGGTATGATGTTTGGTTATGCATGTAACGAGACAGACAACTATATGCCTGTGACACTCGACTTGGCACACCTCCTTATGACCACATTGGCTGACATCCGCAAGGAAGGTAAGCAGATGACTTATCTTCGTCCAGACTCAAAGAGTCAGGTGACAGTGGAGTATAGCGATGACAATATCCCACAGCGAATTGACACTATCGTTGTTTCAACACAGCACGACGACTTTATCAAGCCTGCTGACGACTCACGTGAGGCACAGCTGAAGGCTGATAAAGAGATGGTAGAGCAGATTCATAAGGATGTACTTGAAATCCTTATGCCACGTGTAAAGGCACAGATAACATCGGAGAAAGTACTTGCCTTGTTCAACGACAATATCAAGTATCTTGTCAATCCAACGGGTAAGTTTGTGATTGGTGGTCCTCATGGTGATACTGGTTTGACTGGTCGTAAGATTATTGTTGATACTTACGGTGGTAAAGGCGGTCATGGTGGTGGTGCCTTCTCTGGTAAGGACTCAAGTAAGGTAGACCGTTCTGCAGCCTATGCAGCACGTTATATTGCAAAGAACATGGTGGCAGCTGGTGTGAGCGATGAGATTCTCGTACAGTTGGCTTATGCCATTGGTGTTGCTGAGCCTGTTAGTGTTTATGTGAATACCTACGGTCGTTCACATGTGAAGGCTACTGATGGTGAGATAGCTGAGGTGGTGAAGAAACTGTTTGATCTTCGTCCAAAGGCTATTGAGAAGACACTGAAACTTCGTCAGCCAATGTATTTAGAGACAGCTGCTTATGGTCATATGGGACGTCAGAATGAGGTTGTTAAGAAGACCTTTGAAAGCCGTTATCATGAGAAAAAGACAGTTGATGTTGAACTCTTCACTTGGGAAAAGCTCGATCGAGTAGAGGATATTAAAAAGACATTCGGACTCTAATAGATAATGCCGACAACTGATTCCATTGTTCGCCCTTCTCTATTGCTAAAGTCAACATTGGCAGCGGGGAAGAAGGCGAATGTCGATTCTGAGGGTAAGGCGAGTCAGAAAACTGACTCGTCTATCTTGTTGCGCCCTAAAAAACAGAAGAAGTTTCAGCTGACGGACTTCAAATTTGCAGAAGAAGGCTACTTTAAAGGGAATAAGTTTTTCAAGTTAGAACGAGGAAACAATCATGCTGATGGAGTTTCGGGCGTTCTTGCTCCTTATGCTGTAAGCAATGATAATGTTATTGCAGCAATGCTCTTAGGTTGTTTTGTGATGGCGATGGTGGCGTTTTCTCTATCGAGAAATTTCATAGAACGACAGATAAAGAGTTTCTTTCGTGTTAGTCGTAGTAAGGAGTCGGCTATTGAAACAAATGAAGAGATGCGCTTTCAGACTATCTTGATAGCACAAACCTCTTTGTTAGGAAGTATTCTCTATTATCTATTTGCGCGAGATTTAGGGGGCGGTAGGCTTTCGAATGATACACAACTTGGAGCGATAGGATGCTTTTTTGGTGTGTTTGTCGCTTATTTCCTATTCAAGTATCTGGTCTATGGATTCGTAAACTGGGTGTTCTTTGATAGGAAAAATAATGGACAATGGAGGCGAACACAGGTGTTCCTTTCCTCCTTGGAAGGAGTCTTGTTGTTCCCGATAGTACTCTTGCTGGTTTACTTCTCTTTGTCACTCCATGCAGCATTGATTTATACACTAATTGTTATGTTATGTGTCAAAATGCTTGCTTTTTATAAGAGTTATAGTATCTTTTTTAAGAGAATGGGTGCCAGTCTGCAAATAATTTTGTACTTTTGTGCGCTCGAATTGATGCCGTTGATGGTATTGTGGGGCGTTTTGTTCATTACAGATAACTATTTGATAATAAACTTTTAGGACACGATGATAAAAAAGATCTTGGTTTCACAGCCAAAGCCGTCAAGCGAAAAGTCGCCATATTACGACATAGCGGAAGACTTGGGAGTGGAACTGGTTTTCAGACCATTTTTTAAAGTGGAAGGACTCTCAGCGAAAGAGTTCCGTCAGCAGAAGATAAACCTGTTGGATTATACCGCTGTGGTATTTACTTCTCGTCATGCTGTAGACAATTATTTTAAGCTCGCTAAGGAAATGCGTGTCACTATCCCAGAGGATATGAAGTATTTCTGTGTGATTGAAACGATTGCTCTTTATATCCAGAAGTATGTTCAGTACCGCAAACGTAAGGTGTTCTTTGGTAATACTGGAAAGATAGATAGTCTTATCCCTACAATGACTAAGCATAAGACTGAGAAGTACCTTGTTCCGCAGAGTTCTGTACATACGGAGGCTCTGAGCGAGTTGTTGGATTCAAATAAGCTCAAGCACAAGGAATGTGTGATGTATCGTACGGTGAGCAATGGCTTAACTGAGGAAGAAGTAAAGAACTTTGATTATGATATGCTTGTCTTCTTCAGCCCAACAGGAGTAAAGGCTCTGAAAGAGAATATCCCTAACTTCGAGCAGGGAGACATCAAGATAGCTGCCTTTGGTCCTGCTACAGCGAAGGAAGTAGAGGCACAGGGTCTGAGACTTGACCTTCAGGCACCTTCTAAGGAGTATCCTTCTATGACTGGTGCGTTGCGTGCTTTCTTGGAGAAAGAGAAGAAGAATAAATAATATAACGGCTTCTGCCTCATCTGAAAGGATGGGGAAGGAGCCGACATCAGTACCGGACATACGGTAAATAAAGGCTGATAAGGAATGGAAAAGCATGAAGAAAGACTAAGAAAAGGAGAACGTCTATGTAGCAAGAAGCTCATAGATACGCTCTTTGGAACTGGTGGAAGTCATGCGATGACAGCATTCCCTTTGAAGGCTGTTTACAGACTAATTGACTGTAAGTCGGAGACTTCTGTATCGAAAGAAGCGATTGTGGAGTCGAATGTACAGGTGTTGGTCAGTGTTCCGAAGAAGCATTTCAAACGTGCCGTAAAGCGCAATAGAGTTAAACGGCAGGTGCGTGAGGCTTATCGTAAGCACAAGAGTTTTGTCACGCTCCGTGTGAACGAACAAACAGATAAGCAGTTGTTGATAGCTTTTATATGGCTTTCAAATGAATTGATGGATTCTGTTACAATTGAACAGCGGGTCTGTAACCTGCTTCAAAGAATAGGAGAACGGATATGATGGATGAGAAGGAGAGAAGCGAGAGTACGCCACGTGAGCAGCAATCTCATAATGTTTTTGCTAAGCTATGGCGTCTTTTTACACGTGTTTTATCATGGCTGTTGCTACTTCCGATACTCTTTTATCGCCAGTTCATATCTCCTTTTACGCCACCTTCTTGTCGCTTCACTCCTACTTGTTCGGAGTATGGTAGACAAGCTATCCTAAAGCATGGGCCTTTTAAGGGTTTGGCACTTACAATTTGGCGTATATTAAGATGCAATCCGTGGGGCGGTAGTGGTTATGACCCAGTGCCCTAACGATGCTCACAATAGAATATTAATACAGAGTTGAGGCTTGTGAAGATAGGGCAGAACGCTTTTAAAGTCTTCTATCCCTTGACTCCTTAAAGTATAAAGATATAGATGAAGAACTTTGTAGAAGAACTCCGTTGGCGTGGTATGCTGGCTCAAATGATGCCAGGTACTGAGGAAATGCTTCAGAAAGAGATGGTTTCAGCTTACTTGGGTACTGACCCAACAGCTGACTCATTGCACATCGGTCACCTTTGTGGTATCATGATGTTGCGTCATTTGCAGCGTTGTGGACACAAGCCTTACCTCCTCGTTGGTGGTGCTACAGGTATGATTGGCGACCCTTCTGGTAAGAGTCAGGAGCGCAACCTCCTTGATACAGAAACACTTTACCATAACCAAGAGGCTATCAAGAAGCAGGTAAGTAAGTTCCTTGACTTCGATGGTAACGAGCCAAACAAGGCTGAGATGGTTAATAACTATGACTGGATGAAGGACTTCACCTTCCTTGACTTCGCTCGATTGGTTGGTAAGCACATCACTGTCAACTACATGATGGCTAAGGATAGTGTGAAGAAGCGCTTGAGTGGCGAGAGTCGCGATGGACTTAGCTTTACTGAGTTCACCTATCAGCTTCTGCAGGGTTACGATTTCCTCTATCTTTTTGAGAAGTTTGGTGTTAAGTTGCAGTTGGGTGGTAATGACCAGTGGGGTAATATGACTACTGGTACAGAGCTTATCCGTCGTACTTTAGGTAACGAGACTGAGACATATTGCCTTACTTGTCCACTGATAACAAAGGCGGATGGTAAGAAGTTTGGTAAGACTGAAAGCGGTAATATCTGGCTCGATCGCAACCGTACAACACCATATGCCTTCTATCAGTTCTGGTTGAATGTTAGTGATGATGATGCCGAGAAGTATATCAAGATCTTCACTTCTTTGGAGAAGGATGTTATCGATAATCTTATTGAAGAGCATCGTCAAGACCCTGGTCGTCGTACACTTCAGTACCGTCTTGCAGAGGAAGTTACCCGTATGGTTCACTCTCAGGAAGACCTCGATATGGCGATAGCTGCCTCTAACATTCTCTTTGGTAAGAGTACAAAGGAGAACTTGTTGCAGTTAGACGAGCAGACCTTTACTGATGTTTTCAAGGATGTTCCACATTACGAGGTATCAAAGGACGTACTTGGTCAGCCTGCTGTTGATGTCTTCAATCAGGAAGGTATGCAGATTTTCCCAAGTAAGAGTGAGATGCGTAAGCTCGTTAAGGGTGGTGGCGTTGCGCTCAACAAGGAAAAACTCGCAGCTTTTGACCAGCCAGTAACAGCCGAGGACCTCATCGATGGTAAGTATCTCCTCGTACAGAAGGGTAAGAAAAACTACTCTTTGATTATTGTAAAGTAAGTATCTACGAACTATAATACATAACTATGAAAAGCCTTACTACGCTCATTGTGGCGTTGCAAGGCTTTTTAATTAACCACTCCCATAGCTCCTTTTAGGATATTCATGGGCCTAAAAAGATTAATTATGAAGAAACTCTTCTTTCTCTTACAACTGGTAATGCTTGTTGTCTTTGCCTCTTGTAGTAGTGAAGACCCAGACCCAATACCTCAACCAGGTGCCGAGGTAGAGAATACTATCTTTGTTTATATGCCATGGTCGGGTGTTAGTGATACCGATTCTGGGCTTTATAGCTACTTCCTCACCAATATACAAGACATTAAGAGTGCAATTGTTAACCAAGGTGGACTTGGCAACAAGAGACTTATGATATTTATCTCTACGAAGGTGAATAAGGGTGCTTTGATTAATGTTCAGTATAAGAATGGAAGCTGTGTAGATGATACAGTTGCTATCTACAACAATAAATTAGCAGGCTTAAAGCTGAATTCTGCAGAGTGGATAACAACCCTGTTGAAGCGAGTTAAGCAAGAAGCACCAGCTAAGCATTACTCAATGATAGTCGGTTGTCATGGTATGGGATGGATACCTGCCAAGCCAAGTACACGCATTAATCGTTCTGTAGCCTCACCTTTCGGACTTAATAAAAATGCTGGTAAGGTGGGACCTCCAACGCGTTGGTTGGGTGGTGATGCTTATCAGACGAATATTTCAGCCTTTGACAAAGGTATAGAAGACTCTGGTATAGGTAAGTTCCAGTACATCCTCTTTGACGATTGTAATATGACAGGTATCGAAGTTGCCTACGAACTCCGTAATGCAACGCACCATATCATTGGTAGTCCAACGGAGATTATGGCTTATGGTATGCCTTATAAACTGCTGTGGAATGAACTCTCAAAGGTGAATCCAGATTATCACAGTATCTGTACTAACTTCATCAACTTCTATAGTAACTACAAGTATGGGAATACTCCTTATCCTTATGGAACGATTAGTGTAATCGACTGTTCGCAGGTTGAGGGCATGGTCAACATCATGAAGGAGATAAACGCATCAAGTTCTCTCTCAACAGTTGTGGAGAGTGACATTCAGAGTATGGATGGTTACGTCCCTTCAATATTCTATGATATGGGTGATTACGTGCGTAAACTTGCACAGAACGAGCCACTGTTATTGGCAAAATTCAACCGTCAACTCGATCGACTTGTACCAGAAAAAGGACATACAGATGACTATTATACATCAATTCGGACTGATGGTATCAATGTAATACCTATCCAGACTTATTCTGGTATAACAATTTCTGACCCATCAACCAACTCGAAAGTGACAAGTTCTCTTAGTAGTAACCGGTTCTATCAAGCTACACATTAAGATTAAAATAGCATCTATAGGAATAGTAAGCAGTTCCTATAGATGCTATTTTCTTAGATATAAAGTACAGACGCATCGAATGAACGAATGTCTTTCACGCAGGTGTACATCATCAGTTCTGAAAGTTGTTCGTTCATTTTTTGTACCTTCTCCTCAACTCCTTCTGCTCCTTGTTGCAGCAATGGCTTGAGGATTCCTCTGCCCACAGCTACCGCATCAGCACCTAATGCAAGTGCTTTGTAAGCATCGTAGCCTGTATCAATACCACAGTCAACGAAGATTGCGATGCCACTTCCCTCCAATGCTGCCTTAATCTTAGGCAGAACCATCACGGGAGCAACACCGAAAGGAATACGTCCGTGGTGATGAGAGACTAAAATAGCAGCACAGCCTGCCTCCTTACACTTCAAAGCATCCTGCACAGAGAGTACGCCCTTAGCAACGAATGGTACGTTACCAGCAGCCTTCACGTATTCTTTGAGGTCGGAAAGCGTGACAGGACCGAGAGGAATACCGTCTACAACATCATATTTTCCGTCTGTTCCTGGGACGTGATCAATGTCTACGCCGACAGCTATCGCACCGTGTTTGATAGCAAACTGAATCTCATCTAAAATAATATTATGGTCAGCGAACGGCTTAATGATTCTCACCGTTCTTGCTCCTTCAGCTGCGATTTCAGCATATTCCTCGTTAGGCTCCATACCCACCCAGTTCACTGTATTCAACTTTTTGGCAGCACGTGCATACTCTAACATTGGTTTCTTGCCGTCTTTCAGTACCTTATTTAGATGCGAAAAGGCAGGCATCATAATTGGTGAATCGAACTCTTCACCGAAGATAACCGTCTTCAATGTTGGTTCAACGGCATCAATAACACGCATCTCCACATGGATAGAATCCAAGTAGTTGCGGTTAAATACATTTGCATCATCTGCTTTGCCACTTGTTACGGGTATCATTCCCGCTGGTCCTGGCCACGGACTCTTTACGTTATCGTTCATGTTTTCTTAACTCCCTTCTTTTATATCAATAATAAGGTAATCAACGTATATACAATCATCGCCACAACAATGAAGATGGAGATGAAAGCTGACATAAAGCTTTCGTCGTCCTCATCTTTGCAAAGACTTTCTATCTGTAGCGGTACGGGAAAACCTGTTGGACAAGCAAAGTAAAGTAGTACGCCAACGAGGAAAATCTTCACTGCCATCAATTCAGGGAACAAGAGGAAGAAGACTCCTACGATTGCTCCACATAATAGAAGGCGCACCACTGTCAATGCCAAAAGTGGCTTGAGCTGTGCTGCCCGTAGGTGGAAACCATAGCCGAGGGTGAAGAGGATAATGCTCGCAATAGGTGTCATTGCCATATTCATCGTACCGTCATAGATTGTGTGAAATTCATGTTCCATCAGCCATTGGTACAAACCCGACATATTAACGAGGATACCCACGATAACGGCTATGATGAATGGTGCTGTAATAATTCGTTTCGCCATAGGTAGGAAAGCCACATCCTTTGATGTCTGTCGCGTGACGAGTGCTGGCACAAGTCCAAAGTTGATGAGGATACCAGCAACGTCAAAGGTGATGATGTTTACAGCGTGTTCTGCTCCTACCAATGCGATATAAAGGGGTAGGGCAACGCTGCCTCCCTCACATGTCATCAGTAGGAAGGGTGCCAATCGGGCATAACGACCACTGATGGGCTTTGCTATGCTCTTACCTATCAGGTAGACAAGAATCCAAGCGGCATCCAAAAAGAGAATCTCATAAATGAAATTCGTCGATAACTCTGCTTTTACAAGTACGTGAAAGACGAGCAGTGGGAAAAGAATATTAAATACCAATGACTTTGCTCCTTCGTTCTGTTCCGCTGTTACCCAACCTCTTCTGTGGCTTAACCAACCGAGGAACATCATAAAGAAGACAGGAAAAAGAATCTCTATAGCTTTCATTTATTTGCTGAATTTATCTAATTTGTATTTGTTACAATGTACAAATATAGACAAAAAGCATGATATTAGCAAATGGATAGGGGAATTTAAATAAGGAAGCCTCACCCCCGACCCCTACCAAACGAAAGGGAAGCCTCACCCCCGACCCCTCTCCGAAAGGAGAGGGGAGTGATTACCGAAAAGGGTAATCGTAATTCGATTTAGACGTTAGTTAGTTCTATACTAACAATATATGGTAGGGTATTTTGTTCTCCGCACTATTGGTGTTTGCCGTTCGCACCATTGGTGCTTAGCATCCGCACCATAGGTGCGGACCAACAGCACGATGTGGAATAATAGCTTAGAATGATAATAAAAGGATGTTATTGGAATACAAAACGGGCACAGCAGGAAGATGCTGTGCCAGTGGTTGAGGATAAAAAGATGTTATTTTTTTATTCTTCTCTTTATAAAATAATATGCTGTTTAACGTGTTGTAACCGTAAAGACCTTTGTTTCATGAGGTTGTAAGGTGGCTTGCCACGCCTTACGTTGGCGGCTTGTCTTATGCTCCCATACGTCTCTGAAATTATATTCCTTCGCATTGCCGAGGATAGAAAGTGGCAACTGAACACGCTGAGGAGTGTCAGAAGGATTCATGATGGCAATAGCTTGACGATTTCCACTTAGGTTTCTGAGGTAGACACGACAAGAACCGCGGAAGTCAACTCTATGGGCTGCCTCGCCAAGGGCGTCTTGATTGATAGCAATAATCTCTTTATTGAGGAGGATGCGACGTGTTTCAGCGTTCTCGTTTAAGATGTCGTGGCTTACTGCCAATGGCGAAGCGAACATGCACCACATAGACATCTGTGTCTGATACTCAGTATAAGTACAGCCTACACCACCTAAATCGCTCGATGGTCCACCCTTTCCGTCAAGTCCAACGACGAGCATATCCATGTCGAGCCAGTGACCTGGTCCTGCGTATTTATAAAGTGGTTCGGTAATGTTAATGATATCAATGATACCCATACCTCCCTGCTTCACGATGTCTTTCCACATGTCACGTACGTCAAAGCTCACACGCCAGAGCGAACCACCTGCCTGACGAGCCCACATCTCAGGGTTCAGCTGTCCCCATTCGCAGACACCCAAGGCAATCTTACGACCTGAATTCTGTAGTGCATCAGCCATCTTCTTATAGCGTTTATGGGCAACAGCACTGTCAGAAGGTGCATGGCAGTAGTCGTATTTCAGATAGTCAATTCCCCATTCAGCAAAGGTCTTGGCATCTTGTTCCTCAAAATCGTAACTGGCTGTGTAACCCGCACAAGTGAGTTGGGCAGCATCAGAGTAGATACCGAGTAGCAAACCCTTTGAGTGAACATAGTCTGCGAGTGCCTTCATTCCGCTTGGGAACTTCTTAGGGTCAGGTATGATATTATTGCGTTTGTCGCGTCCTCCCTGCCATGCGTCATCGATGAAGATGTATTTATATCCAGCTTCAGCATAGCCATCAGCTGCCATCTTATCAGCAATTTGTCGGATAAGCTGTTCGTTGATGTCCTCCTTATATTTGTTCCAGGTCATAAAACCCATTGGAGGTGTCAGTGCAAAAGAGTCACGATTAGTAGCAGTCGTCTGCAATGCTGTCAGCAGAAAGGCTGCAATAATCAAAAGTGATTTACGAAGTTTAGATAGTTGCTCAATCATTATAGTTATAATTTAGGAATTAGCTGATACTAAAAAATCCGCAGAATCATAAAGAATCCGCGGATTTTCTGTGTTGTCCCAGGCGGATTCGAACCACCACTGACAGAACCAAAAACTGTAGTGCTACCATTACACCATAGGACAATTGCGGATGCAAAGATAGTGTTTTTTAGTCTAATGCACAAATTTTGCTGTATAATTTTGCGCATCTATAGGTCTTGTGCAGTAAATATTTGCTGATTATACCTGTTTTACTGTATATTTCTTGCACTCGGTTTGGTGTTGATAAGATAAAATATTATCTTTGCAACATACAATAACTCGAAACATTCTATCACTTTTTATGATACAAGCCTATGAAACCTATATCGTCAGTTATCATATTTTTGTTACTCGTTTGCTCGGCAGTATGGGCTGGCTTTGATAGTTATCACTGTGCTGAAACAGCTATTGTACAGGATATGAATCAGGCTTTGTCGAAGACACTCGCTGGGAAACGTGAGGCGTGGATTACGCCCGATACCATACAAAGTTATCGGCAATATTTACAGATAGCCGACCTTAGACGTCGTTCGTTTGTGTCATATGCGTTGGGTGAAGATAGTCATTCGTTGCGCAGTAGACAGATGAGGTGGCAGTCAGGTGGTCATTCGCTTTTATTCCAAAGTTATGCTGATTGTTCCTTCGCTACGGTATGGGGCTTGTCAGATCAGCGTTTACCCTTTGCTTTTCTATTGTTAGCCTTGTTTTGGATGACTGCATCTATCGTGTATTTTCGTCGTCATCGTGAGGGTCGTTTCGTTTTAGGTAGAATGGTATATGCCGCTTCTGACCATAGTTTTCGTGACTGGCATGGGGAGAAAATAGCCTTTACACCGATGCAACAGCAACTGATGGAGCTGTTTATCAATGCAACTGATAGAAAGTTGTCGAAGGCAGTTATCTGTGAAACGCTTTGGCCTAAGAAACCCGATGCAAGCGAAACTCTCTACACACTTATCCGTCGTTTAAAGCCTATTGTCAGTGAGCGTTGCGGATTAAAGATTGTGGTTGACAGGGGTGATGGTTACCGATTGGCTTCTGATTCATCTTCAAAGAAAATGTCGGATAGTCTTTCTTAATGGAATAGGTGTCATCTTTTAAATATATATCTTAGGCATTCTTTATTGGAAGATTATGCCTAATAGGGGGCTATTGAGTAGTTTTTGTTGTGCTTTTTCTTGTTTACCAGACCTCAATTAGCTATTGTCAGGTAATTGTCAGTGATTATTTTTGCCCTAATAGTAGGTGGATTCTATCTTTGTAGCAAAAAACAAAGACTATGGAAAAAGGTTTATGGATGCTGTTGTTTTGCTTTCTTGCACTTCCAGTTGGTGCCCAGAATGAGAAAGAAAGCGACAAGACGGCAAAGAGTGTAGAGATGAAAGAGGTGACAGTTGAGGCTGCACGAGTGACGAAAAAGCTTGATGGCCTGCTGATTATACCGTCTGATGCACAGCGAGAAGCTGCAACGGACGGTTATAGTCTGCTTGGAAAGCTGTCTCTTCCACGTATCAGAGTAGACGAGGTGATGCGTACCATTGTGCCTTTGACGAATAATGGAAGTGTCCAACTTAGGCTGAATGGAACTTTGGCAAGTAAAGAAGACCTGCTTTCACTGGACCCAAAACTTGTGAAAAACATTGATTTCATCGATAATCCGGGAGTTAGATATGGCGACGGAATAGGCTATGTCATTGATATTCGGACAAAGCGTAACACCACTGGTTACGTACTCGGAGCAGATTTATCAAACTCTGTTACGACTGTGAATGGCGGTAATACGCTCTATGCAAAGTATAATCATAAGAATTCAGAACTGGCTTTAACCTTTACTTCCCTTTATAAAGACCAGCGTGGTTTTCGGTCTTCAGAAACGGCTGATTATACTTTGAACAATGGAAGTCATTATCTGGTTTCACGCAATCAGACCGATGGCAGAAGTCGTCGTTTTGGTAATCAGTTTGAGATAAAGTATAGTCTTGCCGACTCGGCTACGTACATTTTTCAAACAAATCTGTCAGTGGGAGGAAACAATACGCCCGGTAATTATGCTGATTTTGTGTATCGGGACGGAACGATAGAAAAGTCTTTTCGGACGATTGATGTGTCAAGTGATTTCTCTCCAACGCTTGATCTTTACTTCTTTCATCAGCTTGGTAAACATCAGAGTATTACAGCTAATGTCGTTGGCTCAAGTATTTATACGGACAAGCGAGGATGTAATGGAGAAGAAGGAGATTATGCCTATGAGGTAAATGGGCGTACTTGGTCGCTGGAGAGTGAAGCTATTTATGAGAATAAACTCAAGCCTTTCACCCTTTCTGCAGGTTTGGAACACTCGGTGTCGTTTACGAATAATGAATATACTGGCGATGTCTCTGCTCTTAACAAGATGCGGAGAGGAGAACTTTATCTATTCTCTGAGGTGAAAGGACGGTGGAAACGAATAGGCTATTCGGCAGGTATTGGGGTTGCTAATAAGACCTATTCGCAGGAAAACTATAGCTTTGACTACTGGACTTTCCGTCCAAAACTCACGTTGAATTACGAGATTTTGACAGGATTAAGTGCACGTTATACCTTTGAAACCTATCGTCGTGTGTCTTCATACGCTATGGTGAGCGATGCAAGAATCAGAGATAATAGCCGTGAATGGAAGGTTGGAAATCCTAATCTACAACCTTCTCGGGTCATTAAGAACATTATTGATGTAAGTTATAATGGTAGGCGTGTGAGCTGTGGGATGAATATGGAGTACCGACGTGACCTTGGGAGCAATATGAGTGTGTATGAACGTACGGCAACAGATGAGTTTCTTTATTCACAACAGAACATTGGTAATATCATGATGTTTGTTGTACAGAACTATCTTAAGTATGATGTTGTACCAGAGCGTTTGTCTGTAACACTTTTCGGAGGTATCAATCGTTTCTTTAATATCAGTAGTCTGTATCGTCATCATCTTACAAGTTACAACTATGGTGGTAATATTCAGGCTTATCTTGGACGCTGGACACTCACGGGATATGCCGATAATGGTTGGAAATTTGTTGAAGGAGAGCATGAGGGAAGGAATGGTCCAGCGGTCTATTTAGGCGTTAGTTACAGGTGGAAAACGTGTAATGTGTCACTCTTTTTACAGCATCCTTTCCAGCAACATCCCGCTATACAGCGTGGTAAAGTACTGAATGAAAACCTCCATAAAGAGTATATTTATCGCAGCAGAGACTTGGGAAATATGATAACTCTTAGGTTAAGTTGGAAGTTGTCAAAGGGTAAAAGCTATAAAGAAATAGACAAGAAAGTACAGCATGAGGGGAATAAACAGACGAGTATTTTATAGTGGATAGCTGCAGGGGTGCACCCTTAAGTTATTGAAAATACAATCTAACTCGTTATTGGAAAAGGTCTTTCTATTCAATTATCATGTTTCTGACATGGAGGACCTTTTTCCTTTTTAACTCTTCAAAGAGGTAGATAAGGCTTTGAAAAATCGTTACATAATTTCGTGTAAAGCATCTATAAATAAGGATAAAAACATGTGTAAAAAGCAGGTTTGTAACCATCAGGAAATCAGTTGGTTATAAAATGGTCTGAGAAAAGGTGCTTAATTGGACTTCAAAAGGGCGTTAGTAAGGGTCTTAAAGGGCGTCTTTTGCAAGTCAATTAGGCGTCTTTTAGAAGCCAAAAGAGCATGTGTTGGTTTTGAGTTGAGTGAAAATAATTTACAAAATTCAAAGGTATAGGGATGGGATGTTTATGGAAGACGAATAGACATCGTACCAATTTGTATTTTATCCTATAGTTTATGCCCGCTTGTAAGGCTATCTAAATCGGGATAATTATACCATACGAGTAGATAAGTCTTTATCTATTTCCAATCTATGCTATTAACGGAAGGACTTTTTAAGCCTATGGTAAGATGCTCTTTAGACTTTCATAAAACAAGGAGGCAAGTCTATGAAACAAAGAATGTAAGCTAATAAAACAAAAAAGGCAAGCCTGTGGCTTGCCTTAATATATTATGTAATATCTTTACATATTATTTGTTTACTGCGTCTGCCAACTCAGCACCAGCCTTGAACTTAGCAACCTTCTTAGCAGCAATCTTAATCTTCTTCTTTGTTCTTGGGTTAATACCCTCGTGAGCAGGACGCTCAGTTGTAGAGAAAGTACCAAAGCCAACGAGCTGTACCTTATCACCAGCAGCAAGTGCTTCCTTAATAGCCTCTGTAGTAGCATCCAAAGCTTTCTTAGCAGCAGCCTTACTTACCTCAGCGTTAGCTGCAATCTTCTCGATCAATTCTGTTTTGTTCATAATTTTGATTTATTTATTGATTAATTTTATGAGTGATATACAAGATTATGTTGCAAATATAGCTGTTTCCTTTTATAAAACAAATAAAATCATGGGAAAAGTGTAGAATTTTATAAAAAAAAGTCGTTATCTTGCTTATTTTCTGCTTAATACCGAGAGTTTTTCGTAATTTTGCATTGTTTAAATGATATATTGTAAAGAATAAGACATTACGTAAAATGCGAAATATACCTATTGTAACAAAGAATCTTCTTATTATCAATATTCTGGTTTTTATAGCCACATACGTTTTAAGAGGATTGAATATTGATTTGAATGATATTCTTGGCTTACATTTCTTTTTAGCCTCTGACTTCCGTATCTGGCAGTTCTTCACTTATATGTTCATGCATGGTGGGTTCACACATATCCTAATGAACATGTTTATGCTGTGGATGTTTGGTATGGTTGTTGAGAATGTATGGGGTCCAAAGAAGTTCCTTTTTTATTACATTGTGTGTGGTGTTGGTGCTGGACTTTGTCAAGAGTTGGCACAATATGGTACGTATCTCGTAGAGGGATTGGCTCATTTTGATTCCGTGAGAATCGGTACTACAGTTCTTCCTATGAATGTTTATCTGAATATGATGAACACTGTTGGTGCCTCTGGAGCAATCTATGGCGTGCTACTTGCTTTCGGAATGCTCTTCCCAGAAGAGCGTATGTTTATCATTCCTATCCCTATTCCTATTAAGGCTAAGTGGATTGTTATGGGTTCAATCGTTGTAGAATTGTTCTCTGCGATAGGCACAAGCAATGATGGAGTAGCACATTTGGCACACTTAGGTGGTATGCTTTTTGGTTTTATTCTTATCCGTTATTGGAAGAAGCATCCGTATTCTGGCTATGGAGACTTCGGTATGAATCGGGGACATCAGTTCTTTGATCGTATGAAGAATACGTGGGAACAACGTGGAGGGCATGATACTCGTAATGCAACGAATGGCAACAGTGAGTCTTGGTCGAACACTTCTCAGAGCAATAATGCTAATAATAGAAGTGATTGGGATTATAATGCCCAGAAGAAGCAACAGCAAGAAGAAGTTGACCGCATCCTTGATAAGATTCGTAAGAGTGGTTACGATAGTCTGACAAAAGACGAGAAACAAAAGCTCTTTGATAGTAGTAAAAGTTAAGTCGCTGGTCGATTGACAAAGAAATGAGTTGTTGGTTATAACAAAAATGTTCTTAATCAGCAACTTGTTAAAATATGAGTGGATAGGAACTTGTTAAAACTTTAAGTCTATCTGCTTGTTATACAACCACTTGGTAACTATTTATTTTATTCGTAAAGCTTAAAAAATACAGGGGTAGGGACCGCCTGAATGTTTTGAATTAAGATGTTTAGCAAATTTAAGAAGCTTACATATAGAATGTTGTTGGCAGGCAATATCATAGTGATTCTGTTGATGTTGTTTGTCGGAAATATAGGTAGGTTTAATCCTGTTGATTATCCCTTGTTGGCTAATTTAGGACTGGGCTTTCCGATACTCCTTGTGTTTAATTTTGTATTCCTTGTTGTCTGGTGTTTTCTTCGATTACGTACTATTTGGTTGCCATTGTTAGGTTTCCTACTTTGTTATGGTCCTATCCGTACGTATTCACCATTCAATATTCCTGAAGATAAGCCACATGGCGCTATAAAAGTACTGTCGTATAACGTCTTTATGTTCTCTTCATGGAGCGAGCCAGATGCTAAGAAGAATCCGATTGTTGATTATATCGTTAAGAGTAAGGCTGATATTGTCTGTTTGCAAGAGGCACAAGCGACATTAGATGACAAAGATCATATCTACTCAACACTGAAGAAACACTACCCATATTTCAAGTTGATGATTAAAAAAGCACCTGGTGCTGATTACATGGTATTGCTGAGTAAGTATCCAGTCCTTTGGCAAGATAGTATCCCATATGGCTCAAGTAGTAATCAGAGTGTGGCTTATATGCTTGATATTAAAGGGACTAATACACTCGTTGTGAATAATCATTTCGAGAGTAATGGACTGAGTTCTGGCGACAAAGAAGGGTTTAAAACACTCGTTAAAGGTGAACTGAAGACGGGTGAAGCGAAAAGACAATCAGTCCATTTAATCACTAAGTTAGGCAACGTTTCGACACGTAGAGCACCGCAAGCGGAGACTGTTGCACGTTATGTTAAGAAATATCTTGATAAGAAAGTGCCTGTTATTCTCTGTGGAGACTTCAATGATAGTCCGTTAAGTTACACACATCGAACCATCGCAAAAGAACTGAATGACTGCTTTATTGAGAGTGGAAACGGACCCGGAATAAGCTATCATAAAAGTGGGATGTACTTCCGTATTGACCATATCTTTTGTTCCGACGATTTTGACTCGTATGGGGCAAAGGTCGACAATAGTGTGACTACTTCCGACCATTATCCTATCTATTGTTGGCTTAAATACCGCCCAAAACCTTAAAAAACACACATTTATAAGGTATAAATTTCCCAAAGTGTGAAAATTTGCTTATCTTTGCACGTCTATCAAGTGTAGCGAAACAATAATTAAAAACAATCAAATAAAATGCAAAACAAAGGATTAGTAATTTGCGTAGCCATTCTCTTGACGCTCGCAAGTATCTTCTACCTGTCATTTTCAGTAGCGACAAGCTACTATGATGGTCAGGCAGCAAAGATTAAGGACCCTATTGCGCAACAGGATTATAAGGATTCTGTAAAGTATTTGGGGCTCTACTCTTACCAGAAATGCCTTGAAACACAGATCGGTCTTGGTCTTGACTTGAAGGGCGGTATGAACGTTGTACTCGAGATTTCGGTACCTGATGTTGTTGATTTCTTGGCAGATCACAAGCAGGATGCTGCTTATCAGAAGGCTTTGGAAACAGCAAAGCAGGAAGAGATGCACAGTCCAAAGGACTTTATCTCTCTCTTTGTAGATGCTTTCCACAAGGATGCTCCGGGTCATAAGCTTGCTGAGATCTTCGCTACACAGCAGCTCAAAGGCAAGGTTAGCACACAGAGTACTGACGAAGAGGTTGAGAAAGCACTCCGTGAAGAGGTTGCTTCAGCCATCGATAACTCATACAATGTCGTGACAAACCGTATCGACCAGTATGGTGTTGTACAGCCAAATATCCAGAAGTTGGAAGGTCAGGAAGGTCGACTCATGGTTGAAATGCCTGGTATTCGTGAGCCAGAGCGTATGCGTAAGCTCCTCCAGGGTTCTGCTAACCTTGAGTTCTGGGAGACTTATAACAACCAAGAAATAACTCCTTATCTCACTCAGCTCGACCAGCGTTTGGCTAATGGTGAGACAAAGGTTGACACTGCTGCTACTGATTCTACTAAGAAAGTACAGGCAAAGGCTGCTGCAACTCCAAAGTTTGCACTCAACAAGAACAATGCTGCTAAGGGCGAAGATGCTCAGATGGCAGCATTGAAGAAGATGCACCCATTGCTCTCTATGTTGCAGACTATCCCTGGTGACGCTCTTAGTCTCGTAGGCTATGCAAGCGTTCGTGATACAGCTGCTATCAATAAGATGATTTATGGTTCACTTGCTAAGCAGATTTTGCCAAGCGACTTGAAGCTTCTTTGGAGCGCTAAGCCAGAAGACGGACTCAATAAGAAGAACGTATATGGTCTTTATGCTTTGAAGATTACTACTTCAGACGGTCGTGCTCCATTGGAGGGTGACGTTGTTACAGATGCTAAAGACGATTTTGATCAGCACGGTCGTCCTCAGGTTAGCATGACAATGAACTCTGAAGGTGCTCGTGAGTGGGCTGCTTTGACAAAGGCAAATGTAGGTAAGGCAATCGCAATCGTACTTGATGGCGTTGTTTACTCTGCTCCACGTGTTGACCGTGAGATTTCTGGTGGCCAGTCAGTTATCTCTGGTAACTTCACAATTGAGGATACTAAGGACTTGGCTAACACCTTGAAGTCAGGTCGTATGCCTGCTCCTGCAAAGATTGTACAGGAGGAAGTCGTAGGTCCTACACTTGGTGCACAGTCTATTGAGCAGGGTCTTATCTCTTTTGCTATTGCTTTCGTCCTCTTGATGCTTTACATGATTGTCATGTACAACTTCATTCCTGGTATGATGGCTAACCTTGCTTTGATAGCCAACCTCTTCTTCACGTTGGGTGTCTTAGCGTCCTTCCAGTCGGCATTGACTATGCCAGGTATTGCCGGTATCGTGTTGACCTTGGGTACAGCTGTGGATGCTAACGTGCTTATCTACGAGCGTATTAAGGAGGAGTTGAAACTTGGTAAGGGTATGAAGCAGGCTTTGAATGAGGGTTATGGAAATGCTTTCTCAGCTATCTTCGACTCTAACTTGACATCACTCATTACTGGTGTTATCCTTCTTGTGACTGGTACTGGTCCTATCCGTGGTTTCGCTACAACTTGGATCATTGGTATCGTTATCTCATTCTTCACTGCAGTATTCCTCACACGTCTTGTATTTGAGAACCGTGTAAGCAAGGATAAGTGGTTGAATCAGACTTTCACAACAGGCTTCTCTAAGAACTTCATGCAGGGTAAGAACTATCACTTCCTTAGCATGTATAAGACAACCTTCACTGTTTGGGGTGTTGCTGTCTTGGTATGTATCGTCAGCTTTGCTGTTCGTGGCTTGAGTCGCAGTATTGACTTCACTGGTGGTCGCAACTATGTTGTCACATTGAACAAGCCTACCCATGTAGAGGACGTTCGTAAGGTGATGCAAGGTGCCTTCGTAAATACTGTTGGTGAGAATGCAGGTAAGCCTGCTACAACAACTGTTATTGCGTTGGGTACAGATGGTAAGACTGTTCGTGTATCAACCAACTACAATATCGATTCTAACAATCCTGCTGAGGATGACAAGGCTGAGACAATCCTTTACAACGCATTGAAGAAGGGTGGCTTTGTTAGTCAGGCAAGTGTACAGAACTTCAAGAACCCAGATATCCGTGAGGGTGGCTCTATTATTCAGAGTGCAAAGGTTGGTCCTTCAATCGCTAAGAGCATTACTTATAATGCTATCATGAGCGTATTGTTGGCTATCTTCTTCATCTTCTTGTATATCCTCTTGCGTTTCCGCAACATTGGTTTCTCTGTTGGTTCAATCGTTGGTTTGGTTCTCGATACCACAATCGTTATCGGTTGCTTCTCGTTGTGCTATGGATGGATTGGTTTCTCACTTGAGATTGACCAGACCTTCATCGGTGCAATCTTGACTGTAATCGGTTATGATATCAACGATACCGTGGTTGTTTACGACCGTATCCGTGAGAACTTGGGTAAGCACAAGCATAATCTTGCAAAGGCTGATATCCAGAAGATCTTTAATGATTCTATCAACCAGACCCTCTCACGTACTATCAATACATCTGTATCAACATTGATCGTGCTCGTGTCTATCTTCATCCTCGGTGGTGAGAGTATCCGTAGCTTCTCATTTGCAATGATTATCGGTATTATTATCGGTACTTTGAGTTCAATCTTCATCGCATCTCCTGTTGCTTATCTCGTATTGGGTAAGAAGATTGAGAAGCGTTCACACGAACTTGCAGAGGCACCTGTTGAGGCTTAATCAATAGATAGTCAGAACTAAGGTTTTACACCTTATTATATATAACAGCCCGTTATCAGCAATGGTAGCGGGCTGTTTTCGTATACCTTAAAGGAATGAATTGTGACTCTGTTGCGCATAAATGATAGCTGATATAACCCTCCTTCTCATTGCTGTTAACGCTCCGCACAGTGCGTGTTAAGCCTCCGCACGATGTGTGCGGGGCGTCCGCACCACATGTGCGCAGCATCAACACCATGCCAGAAAAGGGAAAGCAAGACTTATTATGCTGATTTATTGGTTTTTATTTTGCCGTTCATGTGGTTTGCACTACCTTTGTAGTCCAATTAAGAAAGATATAATGAGTAAGAAACATATACTCCTCGTTAATGACATAGCAGGATACGGAAAGGTTGCAACGGCAGCCATGCTTCCTATATTATCCTACTTGGGACATCCTGTTTATAACCTCCCTACAGCGTTGGTATCCAATACGCTCGACTATGGTAAGTTCAATATCCTTGAGACAACCGACTATATCAAAGGCGTATTCCCAGTATGGAAGGAACTTGGCTTTAGCTTTGATGCGATTGCGACGGGCTTTATCGCTTCAGAGCGACAGGCAAAACTGGTAGCAGACTATTGTCGTGAGCAGGCTGAACGTGGTACGACTATCTTTGTAGACCCGATTATGGGTGATGAAGGAAAGCTCTATAATGGAGTGACAGCTGCAACAATCAACTCTATGCGAGAGATGATTAGCGTAGCCGACCTTACTTTCCCTAATTACACAGAAGCGTGTTATCTTACATCAAGTAAGTATGATGAGAAGGGAGTTAGTTTCGAAGAAGCTAAACGATTGTTAGATGGTTTGCGACTGATAGGTACAAAGTCGGTAATGATTACTTCTATTCTCGTTGATGGTACACCGTCTGTTGTAGGTTATAACCATGCAACAGATAAGTATTTTACACTACCTTATACCGAGATACCAGTACATTTCCCAGGTACGGGTGATATCTTCTCGGCAATCCTCATTGGTCATCTGTTAGATGGTGAAGAGTTGATTCCAAGTACACAGAAGGCTATTGATGGCGTTTATAAACTGATAGATCTCAATAAAGACAACAAAGACAAAAACAGGGGAATCCCTTTGGAGAAGTATCTTGGTGTCTTGTAACAATAAATTATGGACTGGATTAACGGACTATTTGCCATTCCTTCTGCCCTACAGGCAGTCGTGGTCCTCTCGCTGGTTTGTACAGTAGGCTTGGGCTTAGGTAAGATTAGAGTAGCAGGCATATCACTTGGTATTGCCTTTGTATTCTTTTTTGGTATCGCTGCGGGTAGTTTTGGCTTGCAGGTAGATGAGCAGATGCTTAACTACTGTGAGACTTTCGGATTGGTTATCTTCGTCTATACACTCGGACTGAGTGTAGGACCAACCTTCTTTGGCTCCTTCCGACATGAAGGAACCTTGTTTAATCTGTGGAGTTTAGGCGTTATCTTCTTGGGAACCATTATGTCTGTCGTGCTCTCATACGCAATGAATGTACCGATGTCAAGCATGGTTGGTATCCTTTGTGGTGCTACAACGAATACGCCAGCACTTGGTGCTGCACAGCAAGCATTGCAACATGCGGGGCATAGTGGTGGTCCGGCAGCATTGGCAACAGCCGTTACTTATCCATTAGGTGTTGTTGGTGTTATCTTTGCCATGATATTTCTTCGTAAGTTCTTTGTGAAGCCTTCCGACTTAGTAGTACATTCGGGAGCAGAAGACGACCATACTTATATCGGACAGTTTGTTGTTCTTAATCCAGCCGTTAATGGTAAAACAATCGCTGAGATAGCACAAGGAACGCATCGAAAGTTTATTATCTCACGTATTTGGCGTGGTGATGAAGTCATCGTTCCGATGAGTACAACGGTCCTACAAGCTAATGATAATCTGCTTGTAGCATCAAAACGCGAAGAAGTTCCAGCCATGGAGATACTCTTCGGAAAGCAGGTTAATCGCGACTTGAATAAAGAACAGGTGGATTGGAACCATCTTGACACAAAGGTGGAGAGCCGTGTTATCATCTTGTCAAACGGTGTGTTAAATGGTAAAAAGCTTGGTCAACTTCATTTGCGAGATGCTTATAATGTCAATGTGAGCCGTGTTATCCGTGCTGATATCAAGCTATTGGCAACGCAAGACCTTGTCCTTCGTTATGGCGACCGCCTTACCTTGGTGGGTCAACCAGAGGCTATTGATCATGCAGAGACCTTCTTGGGCAACTCTGTTAAGACGCTTAACGAACCTAATCTTGCTGTCATCTTCCTCGGAATGCTTCTTGGTTTGGCTTTAGGAACAATCCCTCTCGACATCCCTGGTATGGAGTCTCCAATCCGATTGGGTATTGCTGGTGGTCCAATCATCATGGGTATATTGGCTGGAGCCTTTGGTCCTCGTTTGCATTTCATAGCTTATACGACGCGTAGTGCCTCACTCATGCTTCGTAAGTTGGGCTTATCACTCTATCTGGCGTGCTTAGGCTTGGATGCTGGTAAAGACTTCCTTGACACCGTTGTGCGCCCAGAAGGTTTGCTATGGATAGGTTTAGGCTTTGCACTTACCGTTGTTCCTGTTATCATTGTTGGGTTAATAGCCCTGCGATTGAAGAAGTTTGACTTCGGAACTATCTGTGGTATCCTTTGCGGTTCGATGGCTAATCCAATGGCATTGGGCTACGCCAACGATACTGTTAAGGGTGAAACGAGCAACATTAGTTATGCTTCGGTTTATCCTTTGGGCATGTTTGCCAGGGTTATCATAGCACAGATATTAGTCATGTTCTTCGTCTGATAGGTCCTTTGTGTCGCAATGATTATCAGCTTATCTCAGTTATCAGTAGGCTATACGCTGTCCCATCCTGTTATCTCTGACATCAACTTAGAGTTACGGAGTGGGCAGTTAGCATGCTTGATAGGAGAGAATGGAATTGGTAAATCAACCCTTTTAAAGACCCTCACAGGCTTTCTTCCGAAGTTGAAAGGTAGCCTTTTGTTGGATAATCGTGATATCGAGTCTTTCTCTCAGCGAGAACTTGCACGGCAGGTGAGCATTGTTTTGACACAAAAACCAGATGTGCAGAACCTCACGATAGAGGAGATAATAGGCTTGGGAAGGTCGCCTTATACTGGTTTCTTTGGTCGATTGCGTGCAGAAGACCGTAAGGTTGTCGATGACGCAATCGCTACGATGGGGATTGAAAAGCTCAGAGGGAGAATGATTCAGACTCTTTCTGATGGCGAAAGGCAGAAGGTGATGATTGCGAAAGCACTGGCTCAAGAGACCTCTATCATCTTACTTGATGAGCCAACGGCCTTCCTCGACTTCCCTTCTAAGGCTGAAACCTTTCAGTCTTTACAGCGAATGGCACATGAAAGGGATAAACTTATCCTCTTATCAACGCATGACTTAGAACTTGCAGTGCGCTTTGCTGATAGCTTGTTGGAAGTAAAAAGGGGTCGCTTACAAGCAGTGTCTGCAACGGAAGTGAAGGCTTCTATCCGTGCAATCATTGATAGATAGCCTTTGTTTTAGTCAATTTTTTAATAGCGCTTGCAACCCAATACGTAATAAATAAAATATTAAAATAAAAAGAAAGAACTTATGAAAAAGAATGTATGGATAGCTCCTATCGTCCTTGTACTTGCTTTGATCTTGAATAGTTGTGGTGCACAACAGAAGGCAACAGCACCAGTAACGACACCTGTTGCTCAAGAACCTGTTGTCGCAGTTGAGCCTTTGAAGGAGGTTATCAGTATTGCAGACGCTTTGGATATGTATCAGAATCCAGACAAGGTTGATGCTATTACGAAGAAGTATGGTTATAAATTGAAGACTAATTATGAGGTTTATCGACTCGATAAGTTCTCTAAGATGTACTATAAGAATTGTGCGCTTGCAAAGCTTCTTACCGCTGATAAGTTTGAGGATTATCCAAAGCCAATGCGCAAAGGTGTGTCAAGTTACGTAGCATTTAAGGACGGAGCAATCATCATTGCAGTGTTCAATCAGCCTGCATATGACAACCTTGTGGCGCAGGTAAAGGCTGCTGGTTTCACCTTGGATATGCCAGGTAGTGAGGATATTTATACTAACGGCAGCCGCACTATCGCTTGTTATAAGGATGGAAAGAGTGTGAGAATCCAGTAAAACAGCCGTTGCTTTTATTGCTCTTTGCGCTTATTAGCATAATTCATAACCCTCTCATCGCTTCTCTTTTACCATAAATCGTGGTCTAAGAGAAGGATGAGAGGGCTTTTCTTTGCTTCTTCCGTTAAATATGTAGACGCTTTTCCGTATTGCTTTAACCCAAAGTCTGATATTGAAAAACATTTATTTTGAGTCTTCGAAAACCTGCTGATAAGGATTTGAAAAATCATTACATATTTTCAAATAAAACATCTATAAATAAGGATAAAAACACAGATAAAAGGTATGTTTGCAATTAGCAGTAAATCAATTAGTTATAAAGTAGTAAAGTAAAAGGTGCTTAATTGGACTTCAAAAGGGCGTTAGTAAGGGTCTTAAAGGGCACCTTTTGCAAGCCAATTGGGCGTCTTTAAGAAGCTAAAAGAGCATGTATTCAAAATTATGATGTGAAAAATTATGACAGAATAAGAAGTTATTAGCCTAATTAGCCCAATTAGTCCAAATAGCCTAATTAGGCTAATAGGAATAAGTTGTTTGTAGAAGGCAGGTAGAGATCACATCTAATTACATTTATCATGTAGTTTTTCCCCTATTCTAAAACCATCTTATTGGGAGCAACCATACCATGTATGTGGATGAATCTCATTCTATTAACAAGCTGCGTATTTAACGGAAGACCTTTTCTTTATACTTTTCTCGTCATTTTGTTTGCTTTTCTCAGTAACAAAGACTATATTTGTTGTCTTAATACTTTGAAAGTCTAACTAAATGAGAAATCTACTATTGACCTGCCTTTTAGGGCTTTTTAGCCTCACTTCTACAGCACAACAGACCTATGATTGGGAAGAATTGTTTGAAGAACTCTATGCAAGTAACGAAGAAAACGTGGATGCAAAGGAGGAAACCTTTGAACTTTTAGCCGACCTTTCAGAGCATCCACTCAACCTCAATACGGCAAGTAGGGACGAACTTGCACGTATCCCGTTTCTTACAGCAGAACAAATAGAGGACATACAAGCCTATGTTTATCAATATCATGGTATGCAGTCATTGGGCGAGTTGGCAATGATTGAATCCTTAGATGCCCTTCGTCGCCAGCTTCTTCCTTATTTTGTCTATGTCTCTCCAGTAGAAGAACAACACCAGTTTCCCACTCTTAAATCAATTATAAAAGGTGGAAAGCATACCATCTTATTGACCGGTCATATCCCTTTTTATCAGCGTGAAGGCGACCAGAAAGGCTATCTTGGCTATCCTTATGCCCATTCTTTCCGTTATTCCTTCCGTTATGGCGATTATGTTCAGGCAGGATTGGTTGGCGCACAAGATGCTGGTGAACCCTTCTTTGCGTATGGTAATCGTCTTGGTTATGACCATTATAGTTTTTACTTGCTGTTAAGAAAGATGGGTCGGTTGAAGACTTTGGCTGTAGGACGGTATAGAGTGAACTTCGGACAAGGACTCATTATCAACAATTCTTTTGGCTTTGGGAAACTTGCCATGCTCTCAACGTTAGGCAGACAAGCAACAGGTATTCACGCACATTCCTCTCGTTCGACTGCTAACTACCTGCAGGGAGCGGCTGCAACGGTAGAAATAGTAAAGCATCTTGAGCTAACTACTTTTCTTTCTTACCGCAGTATAGATGCTACACTTACGGATAGTGGAACCATTAAGACTATACTCAAGACTGGTTATCACCGTACTGTGCGTGAGATAAACAGTAAAGATGCTGCCACACAGTTTACTGCAGGAACCCACTTAGCTTGGTCATCGGGTGCTTTTCGTGTGGGACTGTCGGGCGTTTATTCTTGTTTCAACAAGGAGTTAACGCCCAATACGTCCTTATATTACCGTCATTATGCTCCCTCAGGGACTAACTTTTGGAACGTAGGTGCAGACTATAGCTATCAGCATCCACGTTGGTCGTTGGCAGGTGAGACGGCAATGGATAGCAAAGGAAGCATTGCAATGGTGAATAACCTTTCCTATCAGCCTACCTCTAAGCTCTCCTTACTTGCCGTTCAGCGTTATTATGGCTACCAATACACAGCCCTCTTCGCACGTAGTTTTGGTGATAATGGGACGGTTCAGAATGAAAGTGGATTACTCATTGGTGCGAATTGGAATGTAAAACGGGGTTTGTCGCTCATGGCTTATAGTGATTTCGCTTATTTCTCACATCCTCGTTTTGGCGCACATACAGTTAGTAAGGCATGGGATAACCTACTGATGCTCACCTATAGCCGTCAATGTTGGTCGCTCTTGGCTCGCTATCGCTTTAGAATACGTGAGAAAGATAATCGAGATAAGACGACTCTTGTCAACGAAGTAACGCAACGTGGTCGCCTTTCTTTGGCTTATTCGGTAGAATCTTGGAGCTGTAAAAGCCAGTTGGATGTCGCTGCAAGCAATTATCTCAAGCGTAGTTTCGGTTATATGGTGAGTGAGTCAGGGGCTTGGAAGCCGCTTTCGTGGCTCACGCTGAATGGTATGATTGGTTATTTTCAAACGACAGATTTCGCTTCACGTATCTATGTTTACGAACGTGGTCCACTCTATTCTTTTAGTTTTCCTGCCTTCTTTGGTAAGGGTATGCATTATAGTCTGTTTGCTCGGGCAGACCTATCGAGCCGTCTTATGATTATTCTTCGTAGTTCAACTACGCATTATTTCGACCGTGATCACATATCTTCTGGACTTCAACAAGTCAACTCCTCAACGCTAAGTGGACTCGATATTCAGTTGCGTTGGCGGTTTTAGGTGTTGATACTTGCTGTGGTTACGATTTATGGGGACGATAGTGTAGGGCGTTATTCACCAAAGGCTTCATAGTTTCCCATCCGTACGAGCATTGGGAAATGGCGTCGGTAACGATAAAGAGAGAAGTCACCTTCGTCGTCAAACGGCGTAAAATCGAATTGATGTGTGGCTTGATACTTTGCAGTAGAATTGTATTCGTCAACGTAGATGTTCGTCAAACAGGGTTGTCCATCAGACATATTGATAAGGATTTGATAGTCATATTTGTATCCTTGTCCACCCACATAACTCAGTTCTATACCCACTTTTCCTGTCCTAATCTCCTCAAAACTTAGCATTGTATCCGCCTCCGTGTTACGGATAACATTGCTATAAACCCATCGTCTTCCCTTGTATTCAATGGCAAGAAGACGGTCGGTAAAAACCGAATCTGTGATGCTGTCTATGCTTGCCGTCATCGTTATTGGAGACAAAATAGCGGCATTCATCCCCCTGAAAGATGCTTCACTCGTCTTCACATAGAAGTTAGATATCTTAAACCCTTTCCATGTATAAAAGCCCTTCCAGCGGTTTGGTGTAGGACAACTAAGTGTTATGGTGTTATTCGCAAAGCTTGTCAGGTGCTGAATAGGCTTCCCATAATATTCCATAACCGTATCAGCATCGAGATCATATCCGTCCTCTATCAGTGGATTATCTGCCTTTTTACTTGTCTTTGTGGTATCGGCAGAAAGGTTGAAAGCCATGCAATTAACAGCAAACAGCGTAAATAATAAAAAGTAGAAAACCTTTCTTCTCATATTCCTAACCCTCTTTTGTTTTATAATTAACTATCGATTCTATCATTTCCTATGCCTGCAAAAGTAATTAAAAGTACCGATATAAACAAGTAAGAACTATGCTTGCCGAATTATTTACATGAAAATAAATATTTTTTGTCGTGAAAATAAATATTTATCTTCATGAAAATAAATTCTTCTTGTCATGAAAATAATTCGTAGGAGAAGCTTGTTGCGCTATTGCGCTACCCTCTTTTTGATTAGTAAACACATAAAGTTTGGTGATAATAAAAGCTGTTTTCTGTCACTTGTTATCCTTTTTTTTATTTATATTTGCAGAAGAAAGCAATACAATATACGACATGAAACAAGTCAGTAAGATAATTCTTTGTTTGCTCTGTGTGGCAATGGCGTTGACAGGTTGCCGTGATAAGGTGCGGTCAAAAGCCGATGCAGCCGACCCTCAAGCCGCAGTAAGGCAGTCAATGAAGCGTATATCAAAGGTGGAAAAACAAGGAGATATGCGTCAGTATGATGTTGCTGATCGGCAGCGAATAACTGATTTTATTCCCAAAGGTTATAAACTATTTGAAAAGATATCGGGTGATTTAAACAAAGATGGGCTTGACGACTGTGTGTTAATCATCAAGGCAACACGCAAGGATGGTTTTGAAAGAGATTATGAAGGTAAATTGATAGACCGAAATCGTAGGGGTATTATTGTGCTGTTCTCTGAAGAGAAAGGCTATAAAGTTGCTGTAAAGAATTACAACTGCTTCTCGTCAGAGAATGAGGATGGTGGAGTTTATTTTGCTCCTTACCTGAGTATAGATATTAGGAATAGTAAGCTTTTTGTACATTATGCCCATGGTCGGTATGGCTATTGGGAGTATTGCTTCCGTTATCAAGACTCTGACTTTATGTTGATAGGTTATGAATCATTTGGTAGTCAGGGTCCAACAGCGCTTGGAAAAGTGAGTATTAACTTCCTTACAGGGGTTAGGTATGATGATGATAATGTCAATAAGTATGATGATGATGCGGAAGAAAAGTTTGTACGGAAAGTTATAAAGCTGAAGAAAGAACCATTAAAGAAACTCTCGGAGATAGATGATTTTGATGAACTTGAAATAGAGAGACTGAATACAGATGATTAATAGATAAGATATAAGCTTTAAAACAAATGAACAAGACGACTGTAGTAGGGCTGTTATTAGCATTCTTTATGTTAGTTGGCTGTTGCGATAAGACATGGTGTATAGGTTTTGCGGCTGACTTTTTAGTAGTGACTCCACAACCTATGAAGAAGAATTCAGGCTCCATGATAATAGATAAAGGAAGTCACATATCTGTTACTGGTCAGCAACAGATAATGGGTTTTATCCCTAAGGGTTATAAGCTATTTGACAAGGTTTATGGTGACTTGAATAAAGATGGGCTTAGGGATTGCGTGTTAATCATCAAGGCTACACGCAAGGATAGCTTTGTGAACGATCGTGATGGTCATAAGGTTGATCGTAATAGGCGTGGGATTATAATATTGTTTACGCATGGTAATGGTTATAAGTTAGCTTTGAAAAATGAAAGTTGTTTCTCTTCAGAGAATGAGGATGGAGGATGTTACGATCCTCCTGAGTTGAACGTTAGCATAAAAGACAGCAAACTTTATCTACACTATAATTATGGTAGATATGGTTTTTGGGAGTATTGCTTTCGCTATCATTCATCTGACTTTATGCTGATAGGTTATGAAAAGTCACGTAATTATGGTGCAAAGGTCTTTGCGCGATTAAGCATCAACTTTCTGACAGGCATTAAATTTGTGGATAAGAACATCCATGGAGATGACTATGAAAAGGAAACTGAACTTAAACGCGCCATCTATAAACTGCCGAGAAAGCCGCTGATGAGACTTTCAAAGATACGTGATTTGGATGAAGTTAGATTTGCTGAATAGTTTAATCTGCAATAAAATAAAGGCAATTAGAAGGTCTGATAAACCTTATAATTGCCTTTATAGTTGTTATGTCGTGATAAACTTGGTAGTCTGATAACTCACTACGCCTATCATATTCTATCTCTTTTAGTCAGAGTTAGAGGTGGATATTATCCCACTTGACTACCTGGTTTCACCTCACCCATGGTTGTTGTTACGGTGAGGGAACCATCGAAGTTAACGGCAGAGAGAATCATTCCTTGGCTTTCGATGCCCATCATCTTGCGAGGAGCAAAGTTAGCAACGAAAAGAACGTCCTTACCAGTGAGCTGCTCTGGCTCATAGTAGGCAGCAATACCACTAAGGATAGTGCGCTCAACACCCGAACCATCGTCGATAGTGAACTGCAAGAGTTTCTTACTCTTCTTCACCTTCTCACACTTGATGATATGTCCAACACGAATATCAAGCTTCTCGAAGTCTTCGAAAGGAATGTCCTTCTTGATTGGTTCAGCCTTGTAAGAAGCGGCTTCGTTAGCCTTCTTAGTCTCTTCCAACTTACGCAACTGAGCCTCGATAGCCTCATCCTCAATCTTCTCGAAGAGCAACTCAGGCTCTGCCAACTGCTTACCAGCTGGGAGAAGGTCGGTAGAACCAAGTTCACTCCAGTCATACTCCGTCATGTTAATCATCTCACGAAGTTTCTTACTGCTGAACGGCAAGAATGGTTCGAAGGCAATACTGAGGTTGGCAACGAGCTGAAGCGAGATATAGAGAATGGTCTCTACACGCTTAGGGTCGGTCTTCCAAAGCTTCCAAGGCTCTGTCTCTGCGATGTATTTATTACCGATGCGGGCGAGATTCATAGCCTCTTTCTGTGCCTCACGGAACTTAAAGATTTCAAGATAAGCCTCAACCTTTGCCTTAACATCCTTGAACTCTTGGATAGTTTGGCGGTCAATCTCTTCCAATTCACCACAAGCGGGAACCACACCATTCCAATACTTCTTGGTCAATTGCAGTGCACGGTTAACGAAGTTACCATATACAGCAACGAGTTCAGAGTTGTTACGCTCTTGAAAGTCTTTCCAAGTGAAGTTGTTATCTTTGGTTTCTGGTGCATTAGCTGTCAGCACATAGCGTAGTACATCCTGCTTTCCTTCAAAGTCGCGGAGGTACTCGTGGAGCCATACCGCCCAGTTCTTACTTGTAGAAATCTTATCGTCTTCAAGGTTAAGGAACTCGTTTGATGGTACGTTATCAGGCAAAATATAGTCGCCATGCGCCTTCAACATAGTTGGGAAGATAAGACAGTGGAACACGATATTGTCCTTTCCAATGAAGTGAACAATACGTGTCTCTGGGTCTTGCCACCATTTCTGCCAGTTGCCGAAGTGCTCTGGATCCTTTTCGCAAAGCTCCTTAGTGTTTGAGATATAGCCGATAGGCGCATCAAACCATACGTAGAGAACCTTGCCCTCGGCTCCCTCTACTGGTACAGGAATACCCCAATCAAGGTCGCGGGTCATAGCACGTGGCTGGAGATCCATGTCTAACCAGCTCTTACACTGACCATAAACGTTTGGTCGCCACTCCTTATGATCCTCCAAAATCCACTGCTTCAGCCACTCTTGATAGTCATTCAAAGGTAGGTACCAGTTCTTAGTACGCTTGATGACAGGCTGTGAACCAGAGATGGTTGAGTGAGGATTCTTCAGCTCCATAGGGCTAAGGTCACTACCACACTTCTCACATTGGTCGCCATAAGCATTTGGATTGCCACAGTGAGGACACTCACCCATGATATAACGGTCGGCAAGGAACTGGTGAGCTTCTTCATCATAGTACTGCTCACTCTCCTTCTCGACGAGCTTACCATCATCATATAGCTTACGGAAGAAGTCTGAAGCAAACTTGTGGTGAGTCTCACTTGTTGTGCGACTATAGATGTCGAAGGAGATACCAAACTCTTCAAAAGAGTCCTTTATCAACTTATGATAACGGTCACATACGTCCTGTGGGGTGATACCTTCCTTCTTAGCACGGATGGTGATAGGCACACCATGCTCGTCACTACCACCAATGAAAGCAACTTCACGCTTCTTCAATCGGAGATAACGAACGTAGATATCGGCAGGAACATATACACCGGCAAGGTGTCCTATATGTACACCTCCATTCGCATAAGGCAATGCTGCGGTAACAGTGGTGCGCTTAAATTTCTTTTCTTCCATATCTGTTTGATTATTTATTATCTACTGCAAAGTTACAGTAAATAAGAGAAACGACAAAAGAAATATAGATAAAAGCCTTAAGAGGGTTATGCAGTTATCATGATTTTGTTTACCTTTGCATCCGTTTTAAGATATAATAAGAATGACACGGGATAACAATTGTAGTATTTCTGCACGCCATAAACTAAGTTTAATGGGCGTTATTGTAACCTTAGGTATTGTTTTCGGAGATATAGGTACATCTCCTTTGTATGTGATGAAGGCTATTGTTAGGGCTGGAAACCCTGTTAATGCTGAATATATCATCGGTGCAGTGTCGTGTATTATATGGACATTAACCCTTCAAACGACTGTTAAATATGTCTTAATAGCCCTCCGTGCGGATAATAAAGGAGAGGGTGGAATACTCGCTTTGTATGCTTTAATACGTCGACATAGTCGTAAATGGTTTTATTTCTTAGCGATTATTGGTGCCAGTACGCTGATAGCTGATGGTGTAATAACACCTTCTATTACGGTTCTCTCTGCTATAGAGGGATTGAAGGTCTATGAACCAGAGACCCCAGTTGTACCTATTGCCCTTTGTATTGTTACTGTTTTGTTCTTCATTCAGCAATTCGGAACGAATATGATTGGCAAGTTGTTTGGTCCTTTAATGCTCTTATGGTTTTCAATGTTGGGTGTGTTAGGAACTATGCATATCGGTGATTATATTCCTATTCTGCAAGCTTTCAATCCCTTACATGCCATCCGCTTGCTGACGAGTAACCCAGAGTGGTTCTTAATCTTGGGTGCAGTGTTCCTCTGTACGACAGGTGCTGAGGCCTTATATTCCGACTTAGGACATTGTGGAATTAATAACATCCGCACGAGTTGGGCATTTGTTAAGGTCATGTTAATCCTCAATTATCTTGGTCAAGGGGCTTGGATAATTGCACATGGTGATAATCTTACCTCTGGGTTGAACCCTTTTTATGCCATTATGCCCCACGGTATGCTCTTTTTCGGTATCGTTATGGCAACGATAGCAGCCATCATTGCGAGTCAAGCATTGATTAGTGGGTCGTTTACTATCTTCAGTGAAGCAATGAACTTGAAGTTTTGGCCACGTCAGAAGATTAAGTATCCGACCGATGTTAAGGGACAGCTTTACATCCCATTTGTCAATATGTCGCTCTTCATTTTATGTGTGATTGTGATACTTTTCTTCAAGAGTTCGGAACGAATGGAGGCTGCTTACGGCTTGTCAATCACGATAACCATGCTCATGACTACCTTCCTCTTGAGTGCTTATCTTACTATTCGTCGAGTAAATCGTTGGCTAACACTTCTGTTCCTTATCGTCTTTGTCGGTTTGGAGAGTATCTTCTTCGTCGCAAACATGGCAAAGTTTATGAATGGAGGTTGGGTAACCATGCTTCTTGCCAGTGTGATGATAGCTATCATGTACGTGTGGTATAATGCCACAACCATTCGTAATTCGCAGATACAGATACGTGATGTTCGTGAATCATTCAGTATTATTTCCGATATTAAGAACGATGAGTCAATCCCTAAGTATGCGACAAATATTGTCTATCTCACAAAACTTGGGGGTAAATACGACATCGAACAGAAGATTCTCTATTCAATCATTAACAAGCATCCAATGCGTGCTGACCATTATTTCTTGCTGCATATAGACTATCAAGACAGTCCTTCAACGCTGGAATATGACGTTACCACGCTTGTTCCCGATACTCTTTATCGTATCAATCTACGGTTAGGATTCCGCATCCACCCACTTGTCAATCGTTATTTTAGGCAGATAATCGAGGATATGGTGGCTAAGAATGAGTTCTCTCTTGCGTCATCTTATCCTTCATTAGCTAAGCATAATGTGATGGGAAACTTCGTATTTGTGCTTATTAATAGGATTTATTCAACCTTCGCTTCTTTCTCTTTTAAGGAGCGACTTATCATGGATGCCTATGAATGGATTGACCATTTGAAATTGAGTATGACACGTTCTTTAGGTCTGAATACGAGTAATGTCTTGATAGAGAACGTACCACTCACATTAAAGTCACATGCTAAAAAAGTAGGAAATAGTATTCCAAGGGTTGAAAGAATAGAAGAAGAGGAAGAGTAGATAGCTTCGATACCTATAAAGGAGTATCAAAACTCATCCGCTCTTGGGTTATGGGATGGGTGAACTCAAGGTGCTCTGCGTGTAACCAAAGGCGTTCAGCTCGTTGTCCGTAGAGGTTATCACCAATGATAGGAGTACCCAATCCGTCTGGATGAGCACAATGAACGCGCAGCTGGTGGGTACGACCTGTTAGCGGATAGAGTTCAATCTTCACTGCTTTCAATGTTTCTTTTCCGTATGTTGTCTTACCGATAAGGCGATACTCGGTGATAGCTGGCTTCCCATTAGTTCTATCAACACGCTGTCGAGGACGGTCGTCTGGGTCGGGAGAGAGTGGAAGTTCTATTCGTCCCTCTGCTGGTAACTGCTTTTCGAGGATAGAGAGAGGAAGCAGAGCAACATACTTCTTCTTTACTGTTCGCCTAATAAACTGTGCTTGCAAAGCCTTATGGACCTCAGAAGTACGCGCAACTACGAGTAAACCACTTGTTGCCATGTCTAATCGATGTACCATGAACGCATCGCTCTTACCCTTCCATCGCTCGCAAAGAATACTATAAATGGATGCTTGATAGCCTTTTCCAGGAACAGAAAGTAAGCCCGACGGTTTGACAACTACTGTAAGATAATCGTCTTCATAGAGTATTTTTAGCTCTTCAGAAGGCACAGTTTCTGTTTCATTATTTGTCCTATCCCACTCCTTATCGTCAACGTCTATCCCTTCCAACATCCACTCCAAGATAGGTTTACACTTTCCATTGCAAGCAGGATAGTAGTTTCCATGCTGTCTTATCTCGGTCTTTGGCGATGGTCCCCACCAAAACATAGCCATGCTAATAGGCTTATAACCATGAAGAAAGGCATATTGTAAGAGCTTTGGTTCACAGCATTCACCTGCACCAGAAGGCGGAAGTAGTGAAGCTGCGAGACTCTCCTTGGCAGCACGTTCAGCAGTATTTACACTTGTTATATGGGCAGCCTTCGTACGTGCAGGACTGTTCTGCAGATAGTAATCGCGGAAGATATCGAGTAAGTTCTTACGTTCTTCGCATGCATTGAGTAGTGAGAACTGAGAGAAAAGCCAGCGTTGAAGACGATCAGACTTTATTTTCCGCTCTCGTTTCCAAGCTGTTATCTGTTCTTGATATCTGTTCATAACTGTCTGTGCAGCGGTAATCTGTTCAGCATAAGCCTTTTTCTTACGTTGCAATTCGGCTTTAAGAAACTGGCTCTGACGTGTCATCTCATTGCGTTCTACCTCTGAAATAAAAGCCTCCTTACGGCGTTTGTCACGTAAGAACTTAGCACCTTGCATCACTCTCCGTGCTTCTTCGATAGCCTTTTCTGCCTCTTGCTGAATCGATTTTAGGTTTTCCTGTGCCTGTCGATAGGCTGTTGAGGCTTTTAGTTGGGCTATCTTTTGATTCAATTGGGTAATCTCAGCCTCATGAATCTTGAAGTAACCATCTGGCTGGAGATAGTCGAAAACAGCTGGAACAAAGTCTTCTCCCTCATCAGCTATCTGTCCTGAGTAGGCTTGCAGATAACCAATCTCTCCGTTTCGCTCAACAATCAGAACGCCATACATCTTCCCTTCGATTGGTTCAATAGGGAGATCTGCCTGCAACTGCTTGACTGCTGCACGGCAAAGAGCGTCCGGTTCGTAATCGAAAGGATTATTAAACCGAGCGGGTAGGGGCTGTTCTGATAGGATAGGATGGAACTTCATGGTGCAAAGGTAAGGAATAGTTGACAAGTAGACAAGTTTCTGGAGTTGACAAGTAGACAAGTTAACGAGTGAACAAGTTGTTTGCTTTTGAGGAAATATGAAGATTGTTGGAGAAATGAAAAGCAACAATAAAAGGAAAAAGCACGCTTTTCTCTTAGAAAAACATTACTTTTGTCGCTATGAAAAAATACTTACTTGTATTTCTGATGCTGATATGCTGTGGTTTATCTGTGAAGGCACAGCAACAGAACGAAGGTGGGAAGACCCGCCCAAAGGTGGGACTTGTACTTGGTGGCGGTGGTGCGAAAGGTGCTGCAGCCATAGGAATACTAAAAGAGTTGGAGCGAGAAAAGATTCCTGTTGACTATATTGCTGGAACAAGTATAGGAGCGATTATTGGCGGATTATACGCACAGGGCTATCGTGCAGATGACCTCGAAAAACTCTTCCGCTCGCAGAATTGGCTGGCACTTTTGGCAGATAGAGACACAACATTGGTTGGAAAGGTCTATAAAGAAGAAGATGGTGTAATCTATGTCTTCGGCTTTCCTGTGCGTAGAAAGGCTGATGCTGATAAAAATACAGGGTTCTGGATGTTGCATGGTGACCATGTCTATAATTTCCTTGACTCACTCATCAGTCATTCTCCCGTACAACGTGGTACCGTTGAGAAGGCTATTCCCTTCTCATGTGTAGCCTTTGACATCCGTCGTCAACAAGAAATAGTCCTTGATACTGGTTCCATGGCGCGTAATATGCGTGCCAGTATGGCTATTCCCGGTGCGTTCAAACCTGTGCAGATAGACACGCTGATGCTGGTGGATGGTGGTATGTGCAATAATCTTCCAGTGGATGTTGTACGAAAGATGGGGGCAGATATCGTTATTGCCGTCGACCTTCAACAGCGCAAACATGATGACTATCGTTCGCCCTTCGGCTTTCTGAAAGGACTGGGAGGTATCTTAGATTGGTTGGCAGAACGTCCTGATATAAAGAAATATAATGTCAATCGCACGAAAGCCGACCTCTATATTAATCCTGATTTAGGTTCTTATGGTGTCACCGACTTCAATGCAAAGGCGATAAAAGCTATCCTTAAAATAGGCGACGATACTGGTATTCTGTATCGAAAGCAGTTAGGGACGTTCATGAAAGACCATCAACGCTGAATTACTTTCATGAGAATAAATATTTTTCTTCATGAAAGTAAATATTTCTTTTCACGTAAATAAATCTTTTTGTTCATGAAAATAACTTGCAACAATGCTGTTTTAAGGTCTTCAAAACAGCATTGTTAGATTTGATAAAGCATAATTCTAAAAGGCTTAAAGCTATCCTTTTTTAGTCCCACAGCTATTTTGTATACGTTCATAAAACTGTTCGAGAATAATGAGCATGTCATCTGGCAAGTAGCTGATAGCCTTTTCTATCATCCATTCAGGCACAGGATAATAGGCTTCGGCAACCGAACCAGCGATGCACGCCTTCGTGTCGGTATCACCATCACATAGTACAGCGAGGCGGATAGTCTCCTCAAAGCTATTAGCATCCATGAAACAACGCAGTGCCATCGGTACGGTTTCCTGACAGGTTCCATCAAAGTGTCCTTCAGAACCAATCTTCTTAATGTCCCGCATAGGTGGTAACTCGTAGCCAAAGAACTTCTCAACTTTGCGCTCGACATCCGACTTAGAAAAGCGCATCAAGCGTAGCCAACAAATCGCTTCAGCAATACATTGTGCACCCTTAATGCCTTCGGGGTGGTTATGACTTACGATAGCACTCTTCTTAGCTTCCTCAATTACATCTTCCCACTCGTCGAATAGCCACCCAATAGGGCTGACACGCATCGCAGAACCATTGCCAAATGAATCCGTAGGCTGTGGATTGTCAGCGTTAATCCATTGGTAGAATCGTCTACCATATCCGCCCATCGGGTCTGGATAACGCCGACACCAATCGAGCAGACTCTCCTGATAGTCACGTTCATTCAGCACCGCATCGGCAATAGCGATGGTGCAAATCGTATCATCTGTGTAAGAACAATCGGGTGTAAAAAGCTCAAACCCTTGCTGTGGAGCTGCTCCGAATTCGAAGCGTGAGCCTACAATATCTCCTATAATGGCACCAATCATAAAGTTTCTTCTTTAGTCTCTCTGTTGCTTGAGAGCGTATTGAAAAATACTATGGGGGTATATGTTTCCTTTAGGTTGTTAGTAGTAAATCTATATAAAAATGATAATCAGACTCTTCTCTCTTACAAGGGAGAGGATAAGAAGTGATATTTAGTACTCCGACCGGGAATCGAACCCGGATCAAAGGTTTAGGAAACCTACGTTCTATCCATTGAACTATCAGAGCGAGTTTTTCAAGCTTTACTTTGCTACCGTAGGATAGCTGTGCAATAGCTCTTGTTTGCAAAGATAGGAAAAAAAAGTTATATATATTGTGAAACAATTGATTTTTTACCTTTCCCTTATCGTTCTTGCTGGTGTTTTTACCTAAATAAGGCTGTATCAAGAGGCATTGTGTGCTACTTGATACAGCCAGTCTTATTGTTATAAAAGTAGGATTCTCCTTGCTTTTATGCTCCGTGGAAGAGATACTCCTGCTGAATGTCTTGTGTCATCAGTGTAAAGAGTTTCTCTTGTAGACGATCGGCAAGGTCGAGTGCACTGTTAAGAATCTTATCAGAGAACGCCTGTAACAGGTCTTGTGCATGGAGAGGTTGCGTCTTGTAGATGCGTAGATATTCTTCTTCCATCTCACGTTGACGCTGATCGGTCTCAGCTTCAAAGTTTGCGTAAGCCTCCTTGATGATAGGAGCATACTTGTTATAGTTGGTCATACCCAATACCATTATCTTGCGGAACTTCCAATAAGCTGAGTCATCACTTGACTCGCCATTACCCTTTGTGTAAGCCTCTGGATAAGAAGTGATACCCTGATAGAGTGGGAGGAACACACCGAGGTCTGCCATTCCCATAGCAACATAATTCACACAACCGATAGCCTGTGGCAGTTCTGGGCGTACCTGCAAGAGATGGGTCTGTGTGGTACGGAAGATAGAAACAGGGCGATAAGGCTCCTTAGGATTGCTATTGAGATATGGGTCGTGCTCCGTATTGTCGTAGTGGAAACGGAATGCCGTGCGAAGTTCGGTCAGTGTGACCTTATGAGCAGCTTTTGCAAAGACAGGGAAGGTGTTCTTTGTTACGTCATTCTTAATCTCTGGAGAGAAGAACTGCTGCAAACCCCATACACGTGGGTAGTTATAGGTGGTGTCGAGTTTGATATCACGTGCGTAAGCCTCATGGAAATCAAAGGCACCCTGTGCTGGATTGTAAAGTCCATGCTTCTCAGCAAACTCAATCAAGTCGGCTGATGCGAGGTAATTTTCCTTATCATTAGGGTCGTATGTACGGAAACGACTCTGGTTACCAGTTACGAAATACTGATCTTTTGGCATACGGCAAGCCAACCAACGATGGCCGCAAGCTGTCTCCAAGTACCATATCTCCTTGCTATCTACAAAGCCAATGCCGAAGCCTTCAGCAATACCATACTTCTCGATGAGCATACCCAATCGCTCAACACCTTCGCGGGCGGTACGGACGTAAGGTAGGGTAATGTTGAAGACAGAGTTCTCTGCCACACCATTCTCTACCAATGGGTCGTGTTTCAATATCTCGTCACTACTGAAGATACTCTCCGTAGCGCTCATTCCCACACCTGCTGTGTTGAAACCAGCACTGCCCCAATGACCGTGAAGATTATACGGAGAAAGGGCAGAATAGCCCAAAGCCTTCTCTGGGAGTTCGCAACGGAAAGGACTATCCTTTGCAACGAACTCGCGTGGACCATTGTCTGTACCCTCAAATATCTCGTAGTTCTTAGCTTCCATAGCGTCCCAGTCTTCTGAACGCGCTACTATCATAGAACCATCAACAGTTTGTTCTTGACCAATGATGATGGTTGTACACTCTGAAGGAAGTTTGTGCTCAATTTGCACTTTGTTTGTTTTCATAAGCTTAAAAGTCTTAGTTCTTATTGTTAATTACTGATGACAAAAATAGTAAATATTCGTGGAAGTGATGTAAGAAGTTAGGATAAAAAAGGTAAATAAGTGGGGTTATGGTGCAAAATACCCATATATAGTTAATACTATTGTGTCTTTTATAGCGTTCGAGGTTGGAATATAGAGGGAAAAGTGTTATTTTTGCAGAGTGTGATATATGATAATAATGTTTGCTGAAATGTGTTAAACATGTGATTATGAAGAAAGTTAAGTCTCTTTTCTTTTTGTTGAGTCTTTGTATGATACTTCTTTCTTGTACCGATAAGAAGCCCGTTAGTCAGGCAAAGGAGCTGTCGGTGCAGCAGGAAGATAGTGTGTCTGTAAAGAAGGTTGATAATGTTAAGGTTGCAAAGAAGCAGCCACTAACGTATAAGATTCTTGTTCCTTTTAATTATCGTTTGTGTAATCCAGATACGATAATCAACCGAAATTGGGTTGAACTCTATAAAGATGGGAAGGATTATTATGTTGGTAAAGCTCGGTATGGTATTGAGATGAGAGAGGATGCGTGCTCAAGTACTATTCCAACATATTTGGCAGAAAAGCGAAACACGATATTGTTTGTCAATCAGTTGCCAATAAAGAAGGGCAAAGTTAAGATTGCTGATATTGCATTTTCAGATAGTACCTACTTGGAACCAGGCTCTGTAAGGATTTTTACTTTTGCTGGAAAGCATTACAAGTTAGAGGCAAAGGCGCAGGGAGAAAGCCAATTAAAGAACTATACATTATTGCTGAATGGGGAACGAATAGTTAGGGAGGCAAGGGTCGATGCAGCAAGTTTTGCACTTCTGTTTGCAGGTGACTTAGATGGAGATGGGAAGTTAGACCTTGTTCTTTCCTTACCTACAGATTATGAGGAACTCCGTGTTGCTTTGTTCTTATCATCTTGTGCGCCCCCAGGTTTACAAATAGGAAAAGCTACTGAGATTGTTGATGACTTCAGTTGTTAAGCCCTTCCTGTTTTTTATTCGTTGTAGAATGGATATTAGATAAAAAGTATTATATTTGTAAAGTGTTTGAAACAGAGATAAAGCGATATGATGAATTGGTAGCAGAGTATCACGAAAAGATAGTGCTGCCAATGGGAAAGAAGGCGTTTAGAGAGTATTCTGAAATCCTTTTTTCCTGCCATAGCTGTGGTATAGAAGGGTCTTCTTTCTCAGTGGATGATACACGTTGTCTGTTTGAAGAGCAGTTAGGCTATCATCCAGTTGGTAAGTCTTTGCTGGAGTGTCAGGAGATGGCAGACCACTTTGCAGCATATGAATGGATGCATAATCATTTAGATCACCCTTTTGATGTCGAACTATTGAAGACCATCAATAGGTTGGTAACACTTCGTACGCTCACTTATAAGCAGACAGACGCCGTACCAGGGGAGTTTACAATGGTAGATATGGCTGCTGGTGATACGGTTTTTGGCGAACATGAGGGATTGGTGGCACAGGTACCACGACTGATGTCTTCAACAGCTGAGATAATGAAGCGTGGAGAACTTCACCCTATGATTCTTTCTGCTCGGTTCCATGGTTTCTTTGAATACCTACATCCTTTCCGTGATGGGAATGGGAGAACAGGCAGGTTGTTATCCAACTTCATCTTGCTACGTCATGATTATCCTGAATTGATTATACAGAAAGAAGATCGTCAGGAGTATATCGCTGCTTTGCGAACCATACGAACGGAAGGGACGGATGAACACCTAATTGCGTTCTTCTTTAAGGCAGCTACAAAGCAAATGGAAAATGCTTTGGCACAGAAGAAGCAGAATAGTCGTACAATGTTCTTCTTTTAGTGGTCTACTTTCTTTTATACTTAATGTGCAAAGTGTGCTTTTATTTATATATAATATCGTTTTAATTATTTACAAGCAACTTGTTTACTCGTCTACTCGTTAACTTGTCAACTACAAAAAGATATGCTTCAGGAAAGTCCAATACAACTCTTACAACGTCAGCGTTTACTGCTCCAAATGGAGTATTATGCCGAGAAAGAAGCCTTTAGAAAGCAGACTGAGGCTGCAGGTATGCAGCGGAAAGTGAAGCGAGGTGACGCTTGGTTCCCATTAAGAGTGGGAAAACGGTTTTATAATGGACTCAACCAACTGTGCATTGAGGTATTTCGTACACAGGATGGGGATATCGAACATAACTTTGAATGTGGTAGACCACTCCTTTTCTTTAAGTTTATTGAGAAAGGGGAGGGGACTCCTAATAAGGCTGTTCAACTGAAATACTATGGTTTTACAGGTACGGTATCTTATGTAGAAGGCGACAGAATGGTTGTTGCTATCCCTGATTCTGCACCTTTATTAGACCTCCAATCAGCTTCAGAACAGGTTGGTTGCCAGTTAGGTTTTGATGAAACGAGCTATCAAATGATGTTCGATGCGTTAGACCGTACCATGAAATCAAAGGGAAATAGACTTGCCTATCTCCGCGACTTGTTCTATTCACGACAAAAGGTTGAGAAGTTCTCCTTTGCTCCTATTCGATTACCTTGGCTGAATCCGACACAAGAAAAGGCTGTCAACGAGGTGTTATGGGCAAAGGATGTGGCGGTAGTTCATGGTCCACCGGGAACAGGTAAGACAACAACATTGGTCGAGGCAATCAACGAAACACTGATGCGTGAGAGCCAAGTGATGGTTTGTGCGCAGAGTAATATGGCTGTTGACTGGATTTGTGAGAAGCTTGTCGACCGTGGTATCAATGTCCTTCGCATTGGTAATCCTACTCGTGTGAACGATAAGATGTTAGGTTTTACATACGAAAGGAAGTTTGAAGCACATCCAGACTACCCACAGTTGTGGTCGATTCGGAAGGCTATTCGTGAACTGAGGAACAACAGAAAGAAAGGTTCTGAAAGCTATCATCAGAAGATGGATAGGCTGAAGAGTCGTGCAACAGAGCTTGAGATACGCATCAATGCCGAGCTGTTTGGAGAGGCACGTGTCGTTGCTTCCACCCTCGTTGGTGCTAACAGTAGGATAATGGAAGGTCAGAAGTTCACCACTTTGTTCATCGATGAGGCTGCACAAGCCCTTGAAGCAGCCTGCTGGATAGCCATTCGTAGAGCGTCAAGAGTCATCTTTGCAGGTGATCATTGTCAACTTCCACCGACTGTGAAAAGCATTGCTGCCCTGCGTGGAGGCTTAGGAAAGACCCTGATGGAACGTATCGTAGAGAATAAACCAGAGGTTGTAACGCTGTTGAAGGTGCAGTATCGAATGAACGAAGAGATTATGCGCTTCTCATCCGATTGGTTCTATGGTGGACAGGTGGAGACCGCTCCGCAGATTAAATATCGTGGCATCCTCGATTATGACAACCCAATGGTATGGATTGATACGTCCGATGAAGCGGTCGTGTCATCGTATGATTTGACGGAAAGTAACGCTAATTCTGTTCCTTCTCAGTCAGATAACGAAAAGGAAAATGCCTTTCATGAGCAGTTTGTAGGTTCTTCTTTTGGACGTATAAATAAAGGAGAAGCAGAGCTAACACTCAAGACTTTAGTCGATTACTTTACTAAGATAGGGAAGCAGCGTGTGTTAGATGAGCGGATAGATGTGGGCGTTATTTCTCCTTATCGTGCTCAAGTGCAGTATCTTCGCAGCTTGATTAAGAAGCGAGCGTTCTTCAAACCCTATCGAAGTCTTATCAGCGTGAACACCGTTGACGGCTTCCAAGGACAAGAACGTGAGGTGATACTCATTTCTCTTGTGCGTTCCAATGATGATGGTCAGATAGGTTTCTTGCGTGATTTACGCCGTATGAACGTGGCCATAACACGTGCCAGGATGAAGTTGATAATCCTTGGTAACGTCCAAACAATGACCAAACACGAATTTTATAAGAAGCTGTGGGAGAGTCTTCCACAGTCCTGAAAGTGTCTGTTCTATTAGCCTAATTGGCCTTATTAGGCTAATTAGGCTAATTCTTTATAAGCTCAATTCTAAAATATTTTTTGTTTAATTACACACTGAAAAGTGGATTTATATCAATTTTTTATTTACTTTTGTGTCATAAAAGGAAATCTACTATGTTACAACGAGATTATTTTATTCGCTTGATAGAGGAATTCAATGCTGCAATTTCGCGCTTTCTAACAAAAAAAGATGATGAGTTGAAGCGAGATAAGGACTTGAAAGACCTTTACAGACAGTATGTTGGAGAGTATGATGATTTACGTAATCTCTCTGTTGACGAGCTGTTGACATATGCCAAGGAGCAGTGGAAAGAGGAAGAACGGATAGACAAAATCAATATGGTTGCAGAGTTACTTTATGCCGAAGGAAGCTACAAAGGGCAACCTTTGCGTCAGATGCTGATGGAGAAATCATATAGGTTATTCGACTATGTTGAGGCGAATGGCTCTACATTCTCTATCGACCGACGTCAAAAGATGGAGGCTATGCGACAAGAGTTAGACAATAAGCTCTCTCAAATAGATTGATGTTTGGGCGGGTAGATACGAAGGAGAATTATTTAATATCATAATAATATCAAGCTAAACCTAAATCACATCATTATGCTTGAGAAGAACATTAGAGAACAGATTATCGAGTTGATACACCAGCAGGTAGTTCCTGCTGTTGGTTGTACAGAGCCAATGGCTGTGGCATTGTGTACTGCACGTGCTACAGAGTTGTTAGGTCAGAGACCAGAACATATTAGCGTGTTGCTCTCTGCTAATATTCTGAAGAATGCGATGGGAGTCGGTATTCCTGGAACGGGAATGATCGGTCTGCCTATTGCCATTGCCCTCGGTGCTTTGGTGGGTAAGTCAGAATATCAGTTGGAGGTTATCAAGGACCTCACACCTGTTACTTTGGAGGCTGGCAAGACGTTTATCAGTGAGAATCGAATTGATGTCAAACTGAAGGACGGTATCACCGAGAAACTATACATAGAAATTACTTGTGAGGCAGAGGGACATCGTGCGACAGCCATTATCATGGGTACTCATACGAATATTGTCTTTGAAGAGAAGGACGGTACTGTTCTGCTCGATAAGATGCAACCCAGCACAGCTGCTGTCGAAAAAACACCCCTTTGTCTGAACCTCAATACGGTATGGGAATTTGCTACAACTACTCCTGTCGATGAGATTGAGTTTATCCTTGAGGCAAAACGTTATAATCTTCGTGCTGCAGCTGAGGCTTTAAAAGGAAACTACGGACATTGTTTGGGTAAGATAATGGACCGTCCTTTGAGTCGCGGAATCTTTGGAAATAGCATCTTCTCACACGTTATTGCGAAGACCGCTTCAGCCTGCGATGCCCGTATGGGTGGTGCTTTGATACCAGTGATGAGTAATAGTGGTTCTGGAAATCAGGGTATCTGTGCAACCAATCCTGTTGCAGTCTTTGCGAAGGAGAATGAGAATACACGTGAGGAACTTATCCGAGCACTCACCTTGAGTCATCTCACAGCCATCTATATCAAGCAGAGTCTTGGTGCACTCTCTGCCCTTTGTGGTTGTGTCGTAGCAAGTATTGGTTCCAGTTGTGGTATTACTTATCTGATGGGAGGCAATTATATCAATGTTTGTCATTCAGTAAAGAACATGATAGCCAACCTTACGGGTATGATTTGTGATGGTGCGAAGCCAAGTTGTTCACTGAAGATTTCATCGGGAGTGTCAACAGCTATCCTTTCTGCAACGCTTTCCATGGAGGGCAAACACGTAACGTCTGCAGAGGGAATCATTGATGAAGATGTTGATAAATCTATCCGTAACCTCACAAGTATAGGTAAGGAAGCGATGTGTATTACCGATGATATGGTATTAAATATTATGACACATAAGTGCAATTAAAAAGACTATTGCACCCCAACTCAGTCTTATTGTCGAATTATTTTCATGAAAAGAAATATTTTTTGTCGTGAAAATAAATATTTATCTTCATGAAAAGAATTTCTTTTTTTCATGAAGATAAATTGTTTTTAGCCGTTTTGTTGTATCGAATGGATGTAATTTCATCCTACGCTCGCTCGTAGGTTACAATCGTGTTAACATACTTCTCTACCTTTATAACACGTATGTTATCTGGAAGTTTTGGCGCTTCGATACCTTCGTTAACCGTGAAAGGAGCCGATTCTATGCGTATCTCGTCCCATAGTCCTGCATCCAAAAAACTCTGTAAAGTCTTTGCACCACCTTCCACGATGAGACTTTGCTTCTTTTCAGCATAGAGATGCGACAGCACTTCAGCCGGTGTTGCGTATTCTCCAGCTTTTGTCGGTTGACTTGTCAGCACCAATTTCTCTGGACTTGGACCGCTCCATTCCCTCACCATCAGCTGTGGTTGTTCTAATTCTTCCGTTGTTTTCCCAACGAGAATCGCATCATTCTCCGCCCTCATCTTATGTACTAACATCTTTGTAAAGGGAGTAGAGATAATCAATGGCTGATAATCTTTACCCGGCAAGTTGCCAATGTAAGGCACAGAAGTTGTTTTAGTACAAGTGGTTACACCATCTTTATTGTCATTTATAATACTTGCTTCATTAGAGGTAGCTCGGTGATTACTCCCCTCCCTATGGGGGAGGGGTAAGGGGGAGGGGCCAGTTGTTGTGTTGAATGGTGTGTCAGTTGTTGTGTTGAATGGCGTGTTGGTTAGTCTACTTTCTGTTTCTGCCCACTTCAATATCACATAAGGTCGTTTATGTGTATTATAAGTAATAAACCGTTTATTCAGTTCTAAACACTCTTTCTCCAATACACCCACGGTCACTTCTATCCCTGCTTCGCGAATCTTCTTTACTCCACGTCCTTGCACTTCGGCAAAAGGATCGATGCAACCACATACGACACGGCGCACACCCTTACTGATAATCAAGTCGGCACAAGGAGGTGTTTTTCCATAATGAGAGCAAGGCTCAAGACTGACATACACCGTTGCTTCACGTAGCAAAGCCTCGTCCTCTTTCCTTACAGATGCAAAGGCGTTCACTTCGGCATGTCCTTTGCCACAGCGTACGTGGTAACCCTCACCGATAATCCTGCCCTCCTTGCTCACAATAACCGCACCAACCATTGGGTTAGGCTTGGCAAGCTGTTGTCCATTACGAGCTAATTGCAGGCAACGACGCATGTATTTTTTGTCAGTTTCTTCTTGTTTCATTTCATTAAAATTCCTATCTTTGCAGCTATGACATACCAAGATTTATGGCACAGACTCACTCCTTTATATGATGAAGGTGAGGCACAAGCTATCGTTCGGCTTGTGTTAGAGGTGCAGTTTGGCATTACGCTGCCCGATATATATACGGGCAAAGTTAATGAATTATCCCGAGAAGCGGAGGAGGAATTAGAGAAAATCATCCTTCGTTTGGAACGTTCGGAGCCTGTACAATATGTTTTAGGACGTGAAACCTTTTGTGGGCGCACTTTCCATGTGGCTCCAGGCGTATTGATTCCGCGCCCAGAGACTGAGGTGCTGTGCCGTTGGATAGAGGAGGATAACAACCAATGTTATTGTGCTTTGCAGCCTCCTGCGCCCCTGCAGGTGTTGGATGTAGGGACAGGCAGTGGTTGTATTGCTGTTACATTGGCTGCCGACCTACGCAACTCGGCGGTTACAGCGTGGGATATATCGGGTGATGCACTACTTATTGCACGTGAGAATGTACATCAATATCAGGTACGTGTGGAGCTAAAAATGGAGGATGCGCTTCATCCTTCAGCAGCAGCTATGCAGCAGCAATTTGATATTATTGTGAGTAATCCACCTTACATCTGCGACAAAGAACGGACAGGGATGGCGAAGAACGTACTTGCGTATGAACCTGAAACAGCTCTCTTCGTTCCAGATGATGACCCACTGCGCTTCTATCGGGCAATCGCTGAATATAGCGTGCAAGCTTTGTCAGCTGATGGTGCACTTTATTTCGAGACCAACCCATTATATATTGATAATGTAAAGCAGATGTTAAGCGAATTGGGTTATAAGCAGATAGAAGAGCGAAAAGACCAGTTTGGTAAGCTTCGCTTCATTAAAGCCATCCGACCATGATACAGAAACGGCCGATATTAGAGCCGCAAGCGTTAAAGAAACTTGCCGATTTATGTGCGAAAGGCGAACATTGCTCTGGCGAGATGTTAGAGAAGATGCGCAAATGGGGACTATCAGAAGATGCGCAAGCACGTGTTATGGAGAAGTTAATAACGCTGCATTACGTTGATGATAGCCGTTATACGGAGTCTTTTGTGCATGATAAAATCCGCTATAACAAATGGGGACGACGGAAGATTGAACAGGCTCTGTGGATGAAAAAGGTCGATAATGCCGTCTCATCGCCCATCCTCGATGCTGTGGAAGACGAAGAATATCTTGAGGTCTTGCGCCCATTGTTAGCGAGTAAGTATCGCACAATTAAGGCAGAGAACGATTACGAGCGTTCAATGAAACTGATAAAGTTTGCCATGGGACGTGGTTTTACGATGGATTTAATCCGCAGGTGTATAGATGAAGGAGTCGTTGCTGCGGATGATGATGTTGACTTCGTAGACGATGACACAGACGATTAGTTTATTGGCTCGCCTGATAGACACCCTTGCTCCTCGTTCATGTACGATTTGTGGTAGGCGTCTGACCGTTACGGAGGAGGTGATGTGTGCTTGTTGTAATCATTGTCTCCCTCGTACGGGCTATTCTAAGTCGAGTTATGATAATAAACTTGTGCGTCTCTTTTGGGGTAGGATTCCCATAGAAAAGGGTACAGCCTTTTTCTTTTATAAAGCCCATTCTGACACCAGTCGTTTGCTTTATCAATTGAAGTATGGCGGTCATCCTGAGATAGGCGAGTGTCTTGGACGTATTGTGGCAGCAGAGTTTGCACAAGATGGTTTCTTTGATGGAATCACAGCTGTGGTTCCTGTACCGCTTGCCCGCCAGCGTGAGCGAGAAAGAGGGTATAATCAAAGTGTGGAGATAGCGCGTGGTATCAGTGCAGAAACTGGTTTGCCTGTCTTAGATAAGGTCTTAGAACGTATCAGTTTTCATGGCAGTCAGACGCAGAAAGGGCGTTGGGAACGAAATGAAAACGTAGAGAAAGCCTTCCACCTCCTCGATGCTTCCCCCTTAAACAATCAACATATCTTACTTGTTGATGATGTAATCACTTCAGGTGCCACCCTCGTTGCAGCTGCCAAAGAACTCCTTAAAGGGACAAATGTCAAGATTAGTGTCCTCTCACTTGGCTTTGCGAATAATGATTAAGCTGTCTCATTATTCCTTGTTTTATTATTGTTAGTCTATAAGTAGTACTCATCTTCGCAAGTAATTAGTAGTTAACAGTATCAGTTTTGGTGGCAGATGCGGATTATTTTCTCCCTCTTCTATTGTTGTGTTGATGGTCCGCACGTGATGTGTTGATGGTCCGCACCATTGGTGCGGAGGCTTAACACCAATGCAATTTGTCGTCGGAAAATTTGCGTTAGATGATTGTTTGGAAGGGTTATACAACTCAAAGCAAATAGAATCACTCTTGTATTTGATAGGAGTAACATCTGTTCTTGTTATCTTCTTTTATAGTCTTTTTATCCTTTAATCTCAGAAAAAATGTGTAAGTTTGCAGTTAGTATATAACCATAAACTATCAAGATGGAAGATTTAAAGAAAGTCTTTGCAGGCAAACTGCTCGGAATTAAAGCTATTAAGTTGCAACCTAATGACCCATTTACATGGGCAAGTGGTTGGAAGTCACCATTCTATTGTGATAATCGCAAGACGTTATCGTTTCACGATGTACGTTCGTTTGTGAAGCTCGAGTTGGTTCATGCTATCCTTGAGAACTTCCCTGAGGCTACGGCTGTGGCTGGTGTTGCTACGGGTGCTATTGCACAGGGTATGCTCGTTGCTGATGAGTTGGCATTGCCATACGCATACGTTCGTCCGAAACCAAAGGACCATGGTATGAAAAATCAGATTGAAGGCGAACTCCCTGTAGGTTCTAAGGTTGTCGTTGTAGAAGACCTTATCTCAACTGGTGGCTCTTCTTTGAAAGCTGTTGCTGCACTTCGTGAGGCTGGTTTTGAAGTTGTGGGTATGGTTGCATCTTATACCTATGGTTTCCCAGTTGCTGAGGAGGCATTCCGTGAGGCTAATGTAAAGCTTGTTACTCTCACCGATTATGAGCATGTTGTAGAGAAAGCACTTGAGACTGGTTATATCAAGGAGTCTGAGGTTTCTATGTTGCATGATTGGCGTAAGGACCCAGCAAACTGGAAAAAGTAATCTCTAAGTATTCCGCTGGAAGTAAAGACCTTTATTTCTTAGGGATTGATTGGATATAATTTTATGTAGAGGACGCATTCTTCGTGCGTCCCTACATATAGTTATAGAGTTCTATTACAATCAGTTCTGCTTTCTTCCAGTTCTTCTCTCTTAAACTCCCCAATAAAGATTATCAATGACAAAATTTGAAAGTAGCGTAAAGCAGATTCCCCATTCTCAGCAGTGTGTATACAACACGCTGAGCGACTTGAATAATGTACAGCGTCTGAAGGAACGTCTCCCAGAAGGTTCTACGGGTAATGATGAGATGGATAAGGTGAAAGAAAGATTGCAGAATCTCACCTTTGATCAGGACTCCTTGTCTGTGAATGTTGACCCTGTTGGTCAGATTTCTATGCGTATTATTGAGCGTGAAGAGCCTAAGACGATTAAGTTTGAAAGTGCTAATTCGCCATTATCCTTTAATTTCTGGATTCAGATACTGCCTGTTACAGAGTCTTCTTCAAAGATGAAACTCACGATAGATGCCGATATTCCTTTCTTTGCAAAGGGTATGGTATCAAAGCCATTACAAGAGGGTATTGAGAAAATAGCCGATGCCTTGGCAATGATTCCGTTCGAATAAGACGTTTACCTCCTTCCTAAGGAGGAGGACTTGATGGTTTTTGTATAGATAAAGGAGTAAGGTATGAAGAAGGTTGTTCAGTCTGTTTTGTTAATGCTTGTAGTGCTATTGTCATCTTGTGGTGATGTAGTTGACTATGAGTATAGTAGTCATCGTAACTTTTTTACCTTTCACAACGAGACACATCAAGACCCCATCCTTGCCTCAGCGATGAATCCTTTATCGCCGGGTGTGTATTGTACGATAAGAACTAACGTTGTCAGTGGTCGTTATTGTTTCTTCTTTGAGAACAATCAAGGACTGAAATCAAGTGCACCTGTGTGGTTTGATGGGATTGATCTTAGGTTGGAGAGTTGGAAACATGTGGGCTTGAACAATGGACTTATTGTTGGTTATGGCAACTTGGACAACCCTTCTCCTTTCTATGCTTACGACTTGCAATGTCCTAATTGCTTCAATACGAATACGCTTCCACTGCGTTCTTATGAGTTGAAGATAAGTAGTGATGGCTTTGGTACTTGTAATAACTGTCATCGTAAGTATAACCTTAACACTGGCGGAAATATTGTTTCGGGTGATAGTGGCAAGAAACTGATACGCTATCGTGCAAGAAGTACGGAACCATATGGTGTTTTGGGGGTAAATTAAGATAATTAGCCTGATTGGATTAATAGGTTCAATAGGCGTAATAAGGCTAATAAATAAAAAAACTTGCAAAACCTTTGCCAGTTCGAAGATTTAGCCTTATCTTTGCAAACGGTTTGCCGCAATGGTGGAATTGGTAGACACGAGGGACTTAAAATCCCTTGGCCAGTAATGGCTGTGCGGGTTCGAGTCCCGCTCGCGGCACTTCTTCTTAAATCCTATGCGCATGAAGCGAATAGCATACATTCTTTTGTTCTCCCTGCTGTTAATTTCTTGTGGTACTCGTAGCGGTTACTTCAAGATGGAAGGACGCTTCTTGCATATGAATCAAGGTGAGCTTTATGTGTATAGTCCCGATGGTGGTATTGCGGGTTTGGATACCATCAAGATTGAGGCGGGTCGTTTCTCTTATGAGAAGCCTTGTAGCAAACCTTCTACGTTAATTATCATCTTCCCTAATTATTCTACACAACCAATATTTGCCGAATCGGGCGAAGCGGTTGAGGTAAAAGCGGATGCTTCCCACTTGAAAGAGATGGAAGTAGAGGGCACGGAGGATAATGAACTCATGACTAAGTTCCGTAAACAGATAGCAAGTGTCTCTCCTCCAGAGGAGTTGAAGTATGCAATCGCATTTATCAAGGACCATCCAGAGTCTGCTGTGAGTGCGTATCTACTCAATCGTTATCTTGTTCAAACAGAATCTCCTGACTATAAGCAGGCTGCAAAGCTTTTACCTTTATTGATAAAAGAACAGCCCGATAATGCCACTTTAGGTCGTCTTCAACGACATCTATCTGAGTTGGGCTCGCTGCCAATCGGTAGTAAGTTGCCTAAGTTCTCAGCTAAAGATGTCAATGGAAAGACGGTTAATAACACGACTTTTCAAGGAAAAGACGTCGTTATTATCAGCACATGGGCAGCATGGAGTTACGAGAGTCTTGATGTCCAACGTGCGCTGAGTGATGCTGTGAAAGCAGGAAAGATAGCTGCTTTGGGCATTTGTGTAGATGCCAATCCTAAGGAGGTAAAGCAGACTTTAGAGCGCGATGGGATTGAGTTTTCCAATGTTTGTGATGGAAAACTACTGAATACACCACTACTCAAAACCTTTGGTCTTAATACTATACCAGATAATATCGTCATTCGCAATGGGAAAGTTGTCGAAAGAAACATCACTGTTAACACCATCCGTCAGCGTTATGGCGCCGAATAAAAACTAATATTGTGCTTGTAAAAACATTCTGTGCAGCTGTTAACGGAATGGAAGTTACCACCGTGACAGTCGAAGTTAGTATCACACGGGGCGTGTTGTTCCATCTTACCGGTCTTGCAGACGGAGCGGTAAAGGAAAGCCATGACCGTATAGCTGCAGCACTTCTTAATACTGGTTATAAGTTTCCTGTAGCCGATATCACCGCCAATCTTGCTCCAGCCGACCTCAAGAAGGAAGGCTCCAGTTTTGATCTCCCATTGGCAATAGCCATCTTGGCTGCCAATGAGAAGATGAGTTGTGACCGTTTGCGAGAGTTTATGCTTGTGGGAGAGTTGAGCCTTGACGGTACTTTACAGCCTGTTAAAGGCATACTACCCATAGCTATCAAGGCACGTGCCGAGAAGTTTAAAGGTATCATTGTGCCGAAAGCTAATGAGCACGAAGCGGCTGTGGTAGACACGTTAGAGGTCTATGGAATGGATAATATCTTGCAAGTAATTGACTTTCTCAATGGTACATCGAATCCAGAACCTTGTTTTGTAGATACACGGAAAGAGTTTTACGAGCATCAATATGCTTTCGACCTCGACTTTGCTGATGTCCGTGGACAAGAGAATGTGAAGCGAGCATTAGAGGTTGCAGCGGCTGGTGGGCATAATCTTATCATGGTTGGACCACCCGGAAGTGGAAAGAGTATGATGGCAAAGCGCCTTCCTTCTATCCTCCCTCCTTTGTCTCTTTCAGAGAGTTTAGAAACAACTCAGATTCACTCGATAGCTGGTAAGTTACGTCGTGATACAGGACTGATTACGCAACGTCCTTTCCGTAGCCCTCACCATACTATCTCTGAGGTTGCACTCGTGGGTGGTGGAGCCAATCCAATGCCGGGTGAAATAACCCTTGCACATAATGGAGTGTTATTCTGTGATGAGTTACCTGAGTTTAATAAACACACTTTAGAGGTGCTTCGACAGCCTTTAGAGGATCGTCATATAACGATTTCGCGTGCCAAATATACGGTTACTTATCCTTGTAGTTTCATGTTTGTAGCAAGTATGAATCCCTGTCCGTGTGGCTATTTTGCTGACCCTACGCATCATTGTGTTTGTACTCCAGGGCAGATTCAGAAGTATCTTGCTAAGATTTCAGGTCCATTAATGGACAGAATCGACATTCAGTGTGAGATTGCACCTCTCCCCTTCAAAGATATATCACAAGCAACACCCGGCGAACCAAGTGCTGCTATTCGTGAACGTGTTATCCGTGCGCGTGCTATTCAGACCGATCGCTTTAGCAGTTATCGTAATATTCATTGTAATGCGCAGATGTCTGAGCGTATGATTCATGAGTTTGCCGAGCCCGATGAAGCCTCTATTAAGTTACTCCGTGATGCTATGGAGCGTTTGAAACTATCTGCTCGCGCCTATAACAGGATCCTAAAAGTAGCGCGTTCGATAGCCGACTTGGAAGAGTCTGAGGCTGTACAAGTACAGCATATCGCTGAGGCAATAGGGTATAGAAACTTGGATAGGAGCGACTGGGCTGAGAGATGAGATCGCTCTCAACCCTATAAAGATTAGGAAAACTAAGAAAACTATGACCCCTAAGATTACTCGGAATCCTAAGACACTATATGAAATAGAAATACAATAACACCCAAAGACTTAACAAATATAAAAAAATAAATTCAAAAAGACTATGAGAAAGTTGTTTGCTTTCATGTTGTTACTGCTACCGTTAGTAGTATCAGCACAGACGGATAAGACATTTATGTCTGTCAATTGGGATAAGATAAAGGCAGAAGTGAATGCTAATCCACAGCATGTTCAGCAGTTAGTTGATATTCTTATCAATGTAGATGCTGATACCACATTGACTGCTGAGGACAAAATCTTGGCTGTTTATGGACGAACTTACCTTAATAATGGTAGGGATATGTTCATGGAACTTGATATGTCGAAGGCAAGGAACGAAGGTAAGTTTGATGTTGCTGCTACGCTTGCAGATAAGGTTCTTGCCAGTAATCCGCTTAATACCAATGCTATTGTGTCTAAGATTTATCATTTCAGAAAACTTTCAACCACCGAACCTGATAAATCATGGATGTTGAGCGATAGCCTTAAGGTCTATTCTGTTCGTTTATCACGCATTCTCGATACAATCTTCATGACTGGTGATGGTAGTAAGGAACATCCTTTCTCCGTGACATCAGTGGGGGATGAATATAATCTTGTTTACTTCTTCTTTGGTATTCCTAAGGTGAATAGTCAGATGGTAGTCGGTAGTTGTGACCGTCTTGTTTTGGGCGAAACGAATGAGAATTACACTTCTTCTGATATTTACTTTGATGTAAAACGAGTCTTTGAAATCGAGAGGTCTATGTTTGAACAGCAAGGAGGAAAGGGGAAGTAAGTTGGTTTAACCCAAATCGGTCATCAGACCACAATATATATCGTTCTTCTTACTGTGGTATTGTTTCCTAACATCTTTTATTTTCTTATCGGCATTTTGTCTGTCTTTGTAGCTTGACGTAGCCCGCTACGCCTGCGTTCCAAAGACAGACAATCTGCTCGATAATAAAACAAAATATGTTTAGGCTCTAATGACCGATTTGGGGTAAAAGGCACTTTCACGCTTTCGTATTTTCTTTATTGAGATATCACAATAGTCATACCCCTTCCCATTTGGGAAGGGGCTTTTTGTTGTTTTAGTTTTGCTTTTGTAATTATTTTTCACACCTTCGATTTTAAAAGATGCTCTTTTGGCTTCGAAAAGACGCCCAATTGACTTGCAAAAGATGCCCTTTTGAGGTCCAACTAACGCCCTTTTGAAGCCTTATTAAGCACCTTTTGAATTGTGGTTTTGTAAGTCTTTGATTCCTTGTTAGTTACATCGGGTTTCTTGTTAGTCCTTATAATGCCCTTTTAGGGTGAATTTCTCGCGCTGTTTTGTCAATATATTTCAATGTTCTTAGATGATTTTCTCGTACGTTTTAATACATATGATTTACAGAAAAAACAAAGGGTCTTCAGAATTTTGGAGTGATCATAATGCATCTTAGCTTAGGTCTCTGACGAAATGTCACACAGAGGGACGGAGAGTACGGAGGGATATCAAAGCAAGCACTGGTAGTCACGGAGGTACCGTCGGTACGTGGAGCGACGGAGATAGTTTGCTAATTCTGTTAGCAATTTATATACAAAGCGTTCATACCAAAAGATTTATCAGAAATCTGTACGCTACACCTCCGTCACTCTTTGTGCCATCGGCACCTCCGTGATATTGCCTTTATCTTCGTCCTCTCCGTAGCTCTGTGTGCCTTATTTATATAAGCGTTTTAGTTTATCACTCCATATTTCGGATGAGTCAGAAAAATCTTTAAGATAGCACAGATAAGTCTTTTTGAGTATATTCTTCGATTTAAAATGATTTAAACCAATCTTTGTTTTAATTTTCTCTGCCATGAAAAGTATCTATAGATAGTATGGATTAAAGTAGTTTAAACTTCAATTTTTGCCCATTTCATCGATAGTTTCGGTGCTTAAAGAAGGATAACAGTAATACGTAAAATCGGTCTTTTAGTTTATTACTCAAGTCGTTTAAAGCTTGTTGTAAACTGATGTTAATATAGCGAGGTATGAGGTTTTCTATAGAGATTAAAGTTTTGTCAGATGTTAATACTTGTTGTCAAAGCTTATATTTGTTATTATATTTATTTGTATATTATATATCGTAAGTTGTTGATAATCAGTGAAGAGTATTTATAAATTCGTAACACATCTTGTTATTATCTATTATAAAGCCCTAATTTCGTGTATCTTTGCATACACCTTTTTTAAAAGGGTTCCCGTTTACAAAGACAGGAAATAATTTTAAAAACATAAATCAAATTAACAATCATGAAACCATTGCAAACTGAGAGCAGTTCATGGCATAAGATTCTTGCCGTATTGGTGGGACTCATCTGCACCTTGAACGTAGCAGCTCAACAAATCAATGTAAAAGGTTCGGTAACTGACCAGCATGGTGACCCCGTCATCGGCGCAACCATTATGGAGCAGGGAACCAAGAATGGTGTGGTGACAGATATCGATGGAAACTTCGCACTGTCTGTTGCAAGTCCTAAATCGCGACTCCGTGTGACTTATATCGGTTATAAGACTCAGGAGTTACCTGTGAACAATCAGACCGATTTCAAAATCAAGTTGCAGGAAGATGCTGCTAACCTTGATGAGGTCGTTGTTGTTGGTTACGGTACGATGGATAAGAAGGAGTTGACCTCAGCTGTCTCTCACGTATCTTCTAAGAACTTCACACAGGTAGCAAGTGTAGACCCATCTATGATGATTCAAGGTAAGGTGGCTGGTGTTAGTATTACCAATACTGGTGCTGGTGACCCTAACAATCAGGCAAGTATCCAGGTGCGTGGTGTCTCATCTCGTGCTGCAGGACTTGGTCCATTGATTGTCATCGATGGTGTTCCAGGTGGTAACCTTACTAATATTAACCCAAATGATATCGAGAGCTACGACGTCCTCAAGGATGGTGCAGCTTCTGCTATCTATGGTACACGTGGTTCTAATGGTGTCATCCTCGTGACAACTAAGAAGGGTGCACGCGACGGAAACCTCCACACCTCTTATAATGGATCTATCGCTTTAGATGTCATTAAGAAGGATCTTGATATGCTCTCACCTGATGAGTATCGTGCCAACCGATTGGCTTCTGGTACTGGTTATGACCTTGGAGGTTCAACAGACTGGATGAAGGAAGTGAGCCGTGTTGGTGTTCGCACTGTTCATACATTGACACTTAGTGGTGGTAATATCAAGTCTAATTACCGTGCATCGGTAGACTATCGTGATGCAAAGGGTATTGATAAGTACTCTGGTCGTCAGGAGTATGGTGCTCGTATCAGCTTGAACCATACAACCAACAGCGGCCTGATAACCTTCGGTTTGAATATTGCTCCACGTGTTGCCTATCGCAAGAACGCAACTTGGGATGTGTTCCGTAATGCCTTAGAGGCTAACCCAACTACTCCTATCTGGGATCCACAGAACCCTGCGCTGTACTATAACTTTAAGGGACAGCCTGCTGAGTGGAACCCTATTGAGCAGGAGAAGAGACGTAAAGATACTGGTACAACAAAGTTGATTGACTGGGATGGTACCGTTAAGTTGAATCTCTTCCCATTGTTATTGACCAATCCTGGAAAGCAGGTGTTGACAACACAGTTGACATTCGCTGATCATCAGTATGATAACTATAACCAGTGGTTTAGCCCATCAACCAACACCCGTACGATTAATGCAGGTCGTGATGGTGAAGCTTCACAGAGTTATGGCAAGGAGTCTCTCCATAGTTTGGAGTGGATTAACAACTATAGCAACTCTTTTGGTAATCACAACTTAAAGGCTATGTTTGGTTACTCTTATCAAGAGGCTCTCTACTCAGGTTTTAATGCAGAGAACAAGGACTTCCCTAACGATGCTCTTGAGGACAACAACTTAGGAACAGGTAAGTTCATGAAGAAGAAGGACGAGCTTGGTATGGGTTCTTATAAGAATGGTTACAAGCTGATTGCATTCTTCGGACGTGTAAGCTATGACTGGAAGGGACGCTATATGTTGACAGCTTCTTTGCGTCATGAAGGTTCAACAAAGTTCGGTGAGCATTACAAGTGGGGTAACTTCCCAGCTGTGTCTGCAGGTTGGCGTATCTCTGATGAGGCGTTTATGGCAGGAACAAAGAGTTGGTTGACCGACTTGAAGCTCCGTGCTGACTTCGGTGTGACAGGTAATCAGGACTTCGGTTCATACAAGTCACTTGACACAATGACGGGCTTTGGTTATTATATGTATAATGGCAAGTCTTATCAAGTATGGGGTCCTGGTAAGAATCCAAACCCTGACTTGCACTGGGAGAAGGGTAAGAACTGGAACGTCGGACTTGATTGGGCGTTGTTCAATGGTAACCTCTTCGGTTCTTTCAACTACTTCAATCGTACACAGCAAGACCTCTTGGGTGATTATAACGTGACTGTTCCACCATATTTGTTTACGACAACTTTCGTGAACGTAGGTACTATGCGTAATAGTGGTTTCGAGTTTGATGTAACTTGGAATGCTATTAAGAAGAAGGACTTCACCTATACTCTCAATGTTGTAGGAGCAACAATGGGTAATGAGTTCGTAAAGTTCAGCAACAGTAAGTTTGTTGGTCAGGACTTCTATTACATGGTTGATACACAGGATCCATACCCATTCCATACATTGCAACGTATCGAGAAGGGACGCCGTATCGGTAGCTTCTATATGTGGAAGTATGCTGGTATCACTTCTGATGGTAAGTGGATTGTATATGACAAGGATGGTGATAAGATCTTAGCAGACAATGCTACAGATAATGATCGTCAGTTTGTTGGCAATGGTCTTCCAAAGTTCACGGGTTCTATGACACATAGTTTCCGTTATAAGAACTTAGATGCTTCATTGTTCTTCCAGACAGCTTTGGGTTTTGATATCTTCAATATCCATGACTTCTATTATGGTATTAAGAACTTCCAAGGTAATGTAATGGATAAAGCATACAGTAAGAACCTTGCAGTATCACAGAACCCTATCGTATCAGACTACTTCCTTGAGCCTGGTGACTACTTGAAGCTCTCTTCTGTAAGTCTTGGTTATACCTTAGATATGAAGAAGAAGTATCTTAGCTCTGTTCGTATCTATGCAACTGCAACCAACCTCTTTACGATTACGAAGTTCTCTGGTGTAGACCCTTCTACCTATCAGATGAATGGCTTGACACCAGGTGCTACGGGTTCACGTACATACTATCCATCAACACGCCAGTTCATGTTAGGATTGCAAGTTGACTTCTAAAACAATCGTTCAATCATTTAGATAATGAAAAGCAATGAATAAGTTATATAAATACGCAGCATTGTTAGCAGTGCCTGCGGCTCTTATGACAGCCTCAAGTTGTACTGATCTTAGTGAGACACTGTACGACCAAGTGGCATCAAGCAACTATTATAATACGAAGGATGACGTTATCCGCGCAGTACTTCGTCCATTCGAACATGGCTTCTGGAGTATCCAGAGTCGCCATGTATTGAATGAAGAAACAGCCGACCAGTTGATTACTCCTACACGTGAAGACTGGTGGGATGATGGTGGTCGTTGGGCTCGTATGCACCGCCATAAGTGGATTAACACGAATGGTGAGGCTCAGTCTGAGTTTAATGGTTGCTATCAAGGTATCGGACAGGCTAATAAGGTAATCGAAGACCTTAATACACTTTCTGCGTCAAAGTTTGGTTTTTCAGAAGCAGAGTTCGCTAACCTTCGCGCACAGAACCACGTTCTCCGTGCATGGTATTATCTTCGTCTGTTAGATGCGTTCCGTAATGTCTACTACTCTGTTGGCTTCAAAGACCTATCACAGAACTCTAAAGGCCAGGTTCCACCACGTCAGATCTTCGACTTTATAGAGAAAGAATTGAAGGATGCTTTACCTGATTTGGTTAAGAAGGCTTCCCTCGGTGGTAATGGCAACATTGAAGGTCAGTGGACACAAGCTGGTGCTGCTGCATTGTTGGTTCGCTTGTATATGAATGCACAGGTTTATGTTGGTGAAGACCGCTATGCTGATGCAGAGAAGTATGCACAGGACATTCTTGATGGTAAGTATGGTACATACGCTGTAGCTGATCGTTGGGACGCTGCTTTCGATTGGGATAATGACAAGTGTGATGAGGTTATCTTCGCATTCCCAAGCTCTCAGGGCGAGACACACTGGCACTACAAGGGTGATGTGTATTGGTGGACTACTCCATCTAAGGCTAATGACTGGTTGAAGGATAAGAAGTGCAAGGAGGGTTCACACAACCTCAAGTACTCTGCTTCACCATCTTATAACCCTAAGGGAGAGAAGTATAACTTCGAGTTAGGTATGCCTATCGCTCAATTCAAGAAGTATCCATCAGACGTTCGACTAAAGATGTACAAGAACTTAAACAATGGTCGACGTGAGGGTATGTTCATCTTCGGTAAGATTCAATATATTGATGATGACGGACATCCACAGTATTTGAAGGATCACAACGGTAGATATGTTCTTGACATACGTGATGCTGTTGGTAAGTTCGGTGCTACTGATGGTAGCAAGTGGCTCAATAAGACTGAAAGTAGACTTGAGGATGGTGACGACAACTCTGGTTGGATGTTCGCTAAGTATCCTCTCTATCCAGATACTGAAGAGGACCTTCAGCTTGAAGCAGACTACTGTGAGATACGTCTCCCAGAGATTATCTATAGCCTTGCAGAGTGTAAGCTGCGCAAGGGAGATGCTACTACAGCAGGTAAACTCTTGAACATGGTACGCAAGCGTAACTATCCTTCTTCTGATTGGAGCACTGTTCTCTATGCCCCAGAAGGTACAGCAACCCTCGATATGAAGGAGATGTTGGCAGAGTGGGGACGTGAGTTCTTCGCAGAGGGACGTCGCCGTATCGACTTGATTCGCTTTGGTAAGTTCGAAGATGCATGGTGGGATAAGGAGGCAGATGCCGATAAGCACATCGAAATCTTCCCATTCCACCCAGACATCATGGGTGCTCATAAGGACATGAAGCAGAACCCTGGTTATGATGGCAACTAATTTATTAAATGATTAAAACCTATTCGTAAGATGAAATCAATAGTTAAATATGGTATGGCGCTATTGGCTCTTTTAGCGCCAATAACCTTCCAATCATGTCATGATGATAAGGATATCGTGGTCATCACAGAAGAGCTTCCATTGAAGGTCGACCATCTCTATATGGTGGGCGATGCTACCCCTGCTGGGTGGAGTATTGACAATCCATTTGAGATGACACGTGATACAGAGAATAAATATCTCTTTACTTATCATGGTAAACTAAAGACTGGCGAGATTAAGTTGCCACTCTCAAAGGGTGATTGGGGTGCTACATTCGTTTACGCACCTGCTGCTAATACTGAGATCAATGATAAGGGTGTTGCCAGCGATGCGATTGATATTCGCAAAGGTGGTGCTGATAATAAGTGGAAGGTTACAAAGACTGGTATCTATACCTTCGCTGTCGACCTCCGCACACGTAAGCTTACAGTTACTTATGAGGGTGAAGAACCAGCAGGTCCAATTCTTCCTATCGAGTCTGAATGGTTGTCATTTATCGGTAATGCAACGCCATACGGTTGGGACATCGATGGCTTGAAAGCAAAGGTACAGGACGGTAGTGCAAAGTTTGCTAAGACCTCTTCTAACCCGTTACAGTTTACTTATGAGGGTCATTTAAACTTAGGTGAATTCAAGTTGTCATTTGATAAATCAGATGGATGGAACAACTTGATTCAGGCACCTATAGCTGATTGTGAGTTCAACCATGATGGTCCTGCAAAGCAGGGAATGGTTGTTGGTGGCGATGACAATAAGTGGAAGGTAACAGAAGCTGGTACTTATACTATTGTATTCGACCTCACAAAGCATGAAATCAAGGTGACGAAGTTTGTCGCTGATGCACCTGCTCCAGCTGCACCATCACCTTGGGATACTGAGAATGTATATATGATTGGTAGCGCAACTCCTGCTGGTTGGGTAACTGATAATGGTGTTGCTTTCACTAAGTCAGGCGATCATATCTTCTCTATTGAAGTTCAGTTGGCTGAGGGTGAAATGAAGTTTATGCTCGATAAGTCTGGTTTCTCAGCTGATAAGCCTTATTTCTTTGCTCCAGAAGAGAACACAGTCATCAATGAAACAGGTGTAGCCAAGGATGCACTTGCCTATGGTACTGAAAGTTCTTATGGTGACAAGAAGTGGAAGGTTACTAAGGCTGGAAAGTATAAGCTGACACTTGACTTGAAGAACAAGAAGTTCAAGGCAGAATACATAAGCGCATAACAGAGTTTAAAAACATAAATAACCGGTTAGCTGGTGCTCCAATGCATGGGTTTTGTAAGTATAATGCATGGATTTTATTAGGCTAAAGGCACACAGCTACCGGTTAAAACTACTTATGATAGAATAAAACAATGAAGAAATATTTTTTAGCAAGCTTGGCTTTCGCTGCTCTTCTAACAAGTTGTAACAGCAATGAATGGGACGTAACCAGCGATCTGAGCGTTGATAAGACTGACCCAACAGTAGGTCTTACACCTGTTGCAGAGGCTGAAGGTATGGACTATGCGCCACTTTATTGGAGTGTATATGGTCATCTTCGTGCACAAGAGAAGGCTGGCTCATTCCCAAATATCTTCACAGAGCAAGACTGGGATGAGGCTATTGACTATGTAGCAACCAATCTTAAGTCACATGGCTATGATATGCTTGTTACCGATGGTTTCGCTTCAATGAGTGGTGACGATGGCTACATGACACGTTATAGCCGCACAGCAAAAGATGAGAGCTCTCCAGAAGTTCCTTTGACAACTATTGTTGCTAAGTTGAAGGCGAAGGGCTTGAAACTTGGTGTTTACGATAGTCCATTCTGGTATCATTATACCAATCCTAATGCTGTTATACCAGGAACTGATGGTATTAAGGTGAGCAGTCTGGCTTACGATCCAGCAAAAGATAAAGACATTAAGCATCCTGGTTCAAAGGATCAATTTGGTTGGGTAGTAACAGATCACCCTGGTGCAGAGCAGTATTTTGAAGGATTCTTCAAACACTATTCTGATTTAGGCGTGAAGTTCGTACGTATGGACTTCCTCTCTTGGTATGAAGATGGTATGAACTATACTGATGTTATCGATAAGGGTTATGGCCGTGAGCGTTATGTAAAGGGTATGCAGTGGATTAACAAGTATGCACAGAAGTATGGCGTATATGTTTCACTTGTAATGCCTCACTTGCGTAACAATGCTCTCATCGAGAGATATGCGGGTAATATGGTACGTATTGATGCCGATGCTCTTGAGGGTTCTTGGTATCGTTTCTCTGATAACAACCGTGGTAGCCTTCGTGGTGGATGGCCAAACTCTGAGAATGCCTTTGATGGTTTCATCAATTGGTCAAAGATTTCTGGTCGTAAGAAGATTCGTCTTGATGGCGACTTCATTCGTATCGGAAGCTATGCTGACGATAATGAGAAGATGTCTGTTATCTCTCTTCCTTTGATGGCAGGTGGACCTATCTCTATCACAGATATGCCAACTGGCGACGACTTGAAGTTCTTCCAGAACGACGAGATGCTTGCTTTGCAGAAGGATGGTTTCGTTGGTCAGCCATTGGAGCGTAACCTTTGGAACACTGATGGTGAGGTATGGTACGGTCAGATGAAGGATGGCTCTTGGGTTATCGGTCTCTTCAATCGTGATCAGGCATCTGCAACTCGTTCTATTGACTTGACAAAGGTTGGTATTACTGGTACTTGGTCTGCACGTGATCTTTGGAAGCATGCTGATGAGGGTACTGTAAGCGATAAAATTGAGGCAGTCATCCCTGCACATGGCTGTAAGATAATCAAGCTGACAAAATAAAAACCTTACCTGCTGATTACTTAAATCAGTAGAAGATTATAAACAATCGGGCCAAACGGAAGAAAACGTTTGGCCCGATTTTGTTATTGGGGCTTATTGGGCTTATTTGGCTAATAAGGGCAATTAGCCTAATAATTTTTATAAGCCTTATTAGCCCTATTAGGCTAATAAGTCCAATAAGCCCAATAGGACTAATAGCTTATTACTTTGTTATAATTTTTCACATCCTGATTTTTAATAGATGCTCTTTTAGCATCGAAAAGACGCCCAATTGGCTTGCAAAAGATGCCCTTTAAGGCTCTTACTAACGCCCTTTTGAAGTCCAATTAAGCACCTTTTATTTTACGTCTTGTAAGTGCCTGAATTCATGTTAGTTACAAATGTGACTCTAATAGCCCTTTTTCGCCTTATTCTTCATGAAAAACACGCTTCCTTTGTAAATAGATTTCAAACAGGTTCTTCGTTGTATTCAAGTTGTTTAAGTTTGCTGTTATTTACAATAATAGTCTTTTACAGACCATTTGGTAGCCATTAGTTCAGCAGAAATAATAAGATGGAGACTTACTCAATTTCTATCGCTCCATCCTTATTTAGTTTCAGATGAGGTTTCTTCTCGGGTATAGTCGCTTGTATTTCTGTTGGTTTGGCAGGGGTTGTTTTGCGACTTACACTTGTCTTGTTGTTTGTAGAGGAAGAGTGATTAGAACGTGCAATTGCTGTTTTCTTCTGTGACTTAGCCATAGATTTATTTGCTGTCGCTGATTTACTCTTAAATGGAACAAAGCGGGTAGTCATTGGTTCTAACTCATCATCGTACTCACTCTCGTATTCTCTATATTTATAGGTAATACCTTTGTCTGAAATAATGGTGTCAGCCATGCATATCCCATTACGATACCTCGCACGTCGTATAATATTCTTTCCTTTCTTATCATATTCGTATGTCATTCCATTTAATTTACCGTTATGATACATTTGTGTAAAGTAAATGGCGGGCGTTTCATCTGCACTTTGTATAGGGTGGTACATTGTTGATTTACCTTCAAATATACCATGGTCATAGTTAATGATAGCCTCTATCTTTCCAAATTCATTGTAATACTTAATTGTCCCATGTAGCTTTCCTTCTTGATAGTTAAGCTCTGAATAAAGTGTTCCGTCTATTGTGTAATTAATGCAAGAGCCTTCTTTAAATCCCCATACCTTATTTATGTGATAGATGCTTTTAATTTGTCCATTGTCATAGGTTTCTACTATCTTCTCCTGTGCGTTACACGCTAAAGGTAGTGCGATTAGAGAGAGTAGAAGTAATTTTATCTTTATCATATTATATTCGTGTTTAATACTTATTACTTTGGAACCTTGTGTTTAGTAGTAAACTTATATTCGTATTTCAGATAACCTTCCTTTAAAGTAAGGCTCGCTATATAGTCTTCGTCTTCAGTATTATCGTTATCCTTGGTCGCTCTAAACCATATCTTTTGATTATCTCGTATAATGCCCTGAATCTTCAGTGGAAGCTCAAAGGCGTGTGTCCAAAGTATAACGCCATTAGTGTTTCTCAGCTGAAGAATCGTTGGTGCATCTTCCGAGATACTAGCATTATACTCTATAAGGATATACTTCGAGTCTTGGTAGTCAATCTTTGAGTTGAAGCCAGTAAACCAATCTGTTATTGCGTTGTGACTAATCATTCGCTTGTCACCACGCGGAGAATCAGTCACACCATACAGGAAGTAACCAGCGTCTTGAGGGTCTCCTAAGTGATACATGAAGCGTATTCTCCATAAGCGGTTGAGGCTCTTTTGGCTAGAGGATTCGCTCGCTTCCTTACGATCTAATATATAAAATACACTATCCTTAACCTCACCATTAAGCTCAGAAGTGGGTAGTTGCTGGGCGTATTCATAGGCGTCCTTCGTATAAAGACGGTCTGTAGCTGGGAAATAATAATAGGTTTCTGCCAAATTGTTGGTGACCTTGAACCCTTCACCTACGCCCGCCGTACTTGCGTGGTCTTCGTAGGTATCAGAGATAAATTCTACTGATGAGATACCACTTGACATTGCTTTCTTCTTGGCGAAGATAGTCTTTGAGACATCCTTTAGCGTGAGTGTCTGTGGGTCTATCTCAAGTATAAACTGGCTAGGAATCGTGATATACCACTTCTTGGCTTGGTTCAGATGTTGTATCTGAAGCATGTGGAAAGCTGTCATACCAACCTTCCTTGCATCGTCATCACTGATGAAAAGTTTGTCAGCAAACACCTTCCCACTATCTGGATCGACGAATCCATAATAGTAACCTGATGGTGGTGTCTCGTCGTCAGAATACCAGTTACTGAAACTACGGTCGGTTAAATAGAAGAAACAAACACGTCCGTTATACTTTACTGGGACAATGGCTTTATATGAATCATCTACGCTGATAGAGTCTTTATAACTAGCGCTTGGCTTGGAAGAGTCTATGCTGAAGAACAATAACATGAATAGAAAGAATAACGAACCACCGATGATAGCGAATACTTTTATAACATTAATAGTGGAGATGTTTGCGTCTCCTTTGGTGCGTGTGTAGCCTCCATAATCAAATTGATGCTTGACATTAATGTTTATGTCGTCATCATCTAGGAAGTATTCTGTACCGCAGTTTTTACAGCGATAACGCTTTTCATCCAACTGAAGATGCTTCTCACTGCCACAATTCGGGCACTTTATGGGTCTTATCTTTGTTGACATTGTATTGCTTTTTCTGTATTTGTTTTATCTACTTATTGCTTCCTTACGTTGTGACTAGTTGCAAACTTATATTCGTATTTTATGTTACCTCCTTTTAACGTAAGACTCATGATATATTCATCATCATAACGATCGGTGTTCTCTCTTGTTGCTCTGAACCATATCTTCTGATTGTCTCGTAGAATACCACCAATCTTTATTGGACAATCAAGAGAGCGTGTCCAAAGAATCTTTCCATTAGTATTTCTTAGCTGAAGAACAGCTGGTGCGTTCTCCGAGATATTGCTTTTATACCAAATAAGTATGTACGTTGAATCTTGTAAAATAATGTTTGCATCGAATCCTGTGAACCAATCTGATATTTGCTGACTACTAACCACTTGTATGTCTTTAGCCACAAAATCGTATTTCTTGTTTGAGGGATTGCTAAGGTATTTAGGATTCCCAAGGTGATACGTGAATTGTATTCTTGTTAGTCTGTTTTGACTTTCTTTGCTTGAAGAGGCATTAGACTTCTTGCTTTCTAATATGTATAATACGCTATCACGCATCTCTCCTTTTAATTCAGATGATGGTAGTTCCTTTGCGTAATTATAGGCTTCTTCTGTATATAGATGGTCTGTGGCAGGGAAGTAATAGTAAACTTCTGCCAAGTTATTAGATATTTCTAAGCCCTCATCTCCCTCTAATGAAAAATCAAAGAAATTGCTTGTTCGAGAGATAAAATCCACAGATGAGATCCCACTTGACATTGCTTCCTTATTAGCAAATATAGTCTTAGAGATATTGTTCATCGTGAGTGTTTGCGGATTAATCTCATAGATAAACTGCTTCGGAATGAGGCATAACCACTTATCTGCTTGGTAAAGATGCCATATCTTAAGTTCATTAATCGATGTCATATCAACTCTTTTGCTCTCATCGTCACTGATGAGGAGCTTATCAGCTAACACTTTCCCAGTTTGTGCATCGACAAATCCATAATAGTAACCATCGGCTAAGGTCTTATCATCATCAATCTTATAATCAATGTTACGTTCCGTTATATAAAAGAAACAAACTCGTCCTTTATGCATCATTGGGATGATGATATTATATTGATCTACTACACTAATGGAGTCATTTGAGAATAAGTCACTTGAGAAAAGACGATTTTTCCCTTTGTTATTTCCATCCCACAAAAACATAGCACCATACAAAAACAAAAAGACGATACCAATTACTACGAAATTCCTCTTCGTATTACTAAAAGAGTTTTTAGGCTCTCTTTTAGGTTGCGTAAAGCCATCGTAGTTAAAATCATGCTTGACATGAACTGTTATGTCATCATCATCTAAAAAGTATTCTGTCCCACAGTTTTTGCAGCGATAGAGTTTTTCATTCAATTGATCATGCTTCTCGCTACCACAGTTGGGGCACTTTATTGGTCTTATCTTTATTGACATCGAATTACGTACCTGTATGTTTATCGTTTTTTATAGTGTATGGTTAGATAACTTAAAATAACTTCTACAGCTGTAAAGATGGCAAAGAGAATTATCCACCAGTTATCTTTTACACTACTTGGTGCCATTAATCCACTGACAAACTCTATGATTCCTGCTAAGAGGAAGAGCATACCAAGACTCAAACGATGCGAACGCTCTGCACCAAGGGCAAATAACATCACAACCAATAGAGTGTTGACTATAATGGCAACACTTGTGTAGAGCATGTTTACCAATGGATAGATTGATAGAACCAGACCTGCAATGATATTGACAAAGAGGACTGCTATGGCGGGGATTAAGACTTTATTCATAATTTAGAAAGTATTTCGTTCTTCTTTTGTTCGTATTCTTCAGCAGTGATGAGTTGTTCCTCTAAGAGCTTCTTGAGCTTTCGTAGGCGTAGAGTAGGGTCACTACTAACATCGCTCGACTTGAATATGTCTTGTGCTAACTGTAGTCCTGCTCCCATTTGCAAGCCTGCTCCTGCCAGTCCACCTTCGTTCTTTGCAGCATCACGTAAGGCTCCTAACTTCTGCAATCCAGTGTAATCAAGGTCTACCTCGGCTGCTGCATACTTCTCAGTAGTCATGTTTGCAATCCTACCAATGCGTTCCATCGTTTCGTCATCGAATGTAACAGAAGTGATACGGAAGTCGGTTAGCTCCAAACCTAAGCGTGATAACTCCTCTGAAGTCTTCTCTTGTAACTCCTTAGAAAGCTCACCTATGTGGCTATCCACTTCTCGGTAAGGGTAGGCTTTGACTGCAAGAAAGGCTGTGAGTGGCGTCACAATACGTGAAGATACGAGTTCTTGCACATCCTCTGCATAATAGTCTGCGACCGTTCCAAGCAGTGTGACAAACATTTGAGATGCATCTTGTATCTTTACAGAGAAGTTTCCACAAACTCCGAGAGCCACTGGTAATTGATAATCAGGCTCTATGTATTTCACTGGCGAAGCAGTTCCCCAAAGGATGTTCACCATCTCCGCTGTACGGAAGAAGTAGAACCTCATCTTATGGTCGCTCTCTGCTTGCTGAGAGATGTTAAGCAATGTGGTGATAAAAGGATGGTTGTCAGACTCCATCTCATACACTCCTGGTTCTGTAAGTGTGGCTCTCACCTGTCCATCATAGACGATAATACAACCCTGACCAGGTGCAATAATAAGTTTACTAGCGTCCTTTATTTCATCTGTTGTGGTTTCCAGTTGATGAAATAATAGGTTAGTTTTCTGCTCTTTCCATTCTATGACGGTTCTCAGTTGGCGTTTGAAAATATCTTTTAATCCCATAGCTTTATTGTTTCTTTTTCAAATTCGTTTAATAATTGCTGAACAATTAGTTGTGGTGTCTACCTTTATTTTAATATGCAAATGTACTGATTTGTATTGGAAAGAGCAAAAAATAGTAGAAAAAGATGAGTCTAATTCTATCTCAAAAAGTTCAGCAAGTTCTTGTTTTTTGTTTGAAAGCAAGATTTATCGCGTGGCGGTTTGCTTGTTTTCATTTTGTACTTAGTTGTATAAAACAAAGCAGCCGCATTACCAGTGGGGCAATGCGGCTGCGACCTAAGTTTCAATAAAATAATTCAGAGAGTATCTTATAGTTTGACGCTGAGACCGACATACCATGTTGCGCCGTATACTGGAGCATACATGAAGGCTGCGTCGTCTGTGTGTTTCTCGTCCTGAATGTAGCTGAAGATGTTCTTAGCACCTGCATAAACAGTACATGTACCGAAACGCTTTGCAGCACGGCAGTTGAAAATCATGAAGGTGTTTGTCTTCTTAATCTTTGATGTTGCACCATCGTCTTCAGAGTTGTAGTCGATGAACATTCTTCCCTGCAATGAGCTTGTGAGAGAGAAAGTCCAAGTGCCAGGGGTATAATCGAGGTCGATATCGCCAGTCATTGCTGGGAAACGAGAGATATTACGACTGTCTTTAGCATACTGCAGACGCTGTGGGAACTCTTTTACAGTCTCATCGTTAGGGTCTGACCAGTCTGCACGCTCGTGCTTAAACTTACCTTGATTGAAGGTCCAGTTAATACCAGCATTGAAGTTGCGGAAGAGGTTTGCCTTTGCACCTAATTCTACACCCTGTACGTAGGCATCGTCAACATTCTCCCACTGGTAAGAGTAACCGAACTTCTTAACCTCATCGTCTGCAGGAGAGAACTGAATCTTATCCTTCAAGTTGGTGCGGAAGATGTTGATGCTGAACTGATACTTCTTAGCATAATAGTCTGCTGAGAGGTTGTAGCTAATAGCACGCTCACCCTTGAGGTTAGATGATTTCCATACACGTGGCGAACCACTACAGAGGTGGAGGTCCTCAGAGAATCCGTAAGGAGCGCGGAAACCTGTACCTACATTAGCACGAAGAACGAGTGAAGGAGTCAGTTCGTATTTGATAGCAATACGAGGATTGACAGTTGTCTTGCTAAACTTTGTTGTTGGGAAAGCACTGTCTGAAACCTTTACGCTGGTAGCATACTCCTCACCAGAGCTATGAGAGTCGACGCGGATACCTGGTACAACGGTCAACTTTGGTGTCACGTTCCACTCGTCCTGTACGAAGAAGCCAACCTCGTTAGCATGCTTCTTACCAATAGAAGTGTATGGAACGCCATAGTAAGGACTTGTCTTCTCGTCCTCAGCAGAGATGACATAGAGTCCAGTCTCACGCAAACGAGTGAAATAACCCTGTACACCACCAAGCAATGTATGGTTGCCAAGGATAGAAGTGAAGGTGAGCGATGGTGTCACCGTATTCTCCTTAGCAATGTATGGACGCATCATAGAAACGTCAGGTTCCGCACCATCCTCGTCAGGATGTGCTGGATCCTTGTGAGAATCCATGTAGTCATGAAGGAAGGTATCGTTTGTTGCTTGACGCTTATGATATACATACGCTGTCGTGAGGTTCAGTTCAGAGTGCTTACCGATAGGCAAGGTGTAAGCAAGGTCAGCTGAAAGACGGTTGGTACGGATGTCTTCTGTACCGTCAGTGTATGGGTTCATATATTGATCATTCGTCATGACACCACCGAAACGGTGCTCATCAATCGCCTTACCACGCAGTACGAGCTTATCGTTCTTAGCAAATGGCTGATAGAAGTAAAGGCTGAAACCAAGGTTATTCATCGTCTCATCTACGCGATCAGAGATACCATCCTTGTTCTTTACTTCCTTACGTGTAAGACCATTCTGTGTGCGGTCGATAGCATCCATCTGTGTACGCTGTGCGAATACACTCAGACCGATGTTGTTATAACGCATAGATCCAGAACCCTTATAGCTCTTGAAGCCAAAGTTTCCGAACTGAATATCACCATTAACAGATGGCTCAAAGGTTGGTTCCTTTGAGATAATGTTGATAGCACCAGCAACGGCACTACTTCCATAGAGGGCTGAACCGGCACCCTTAACTACCTCAAGACGGTCGATGTCATTGGTTCCAATCTGCTGTAAGCCGTAAACACCGGCAAGACCAGAGTAGATTGGCTCACCATCAATGAGTACCTGTGTGTGCTCAGCACCCAATCCTTGCATACGAACCTCAGAGAAATTACAGAACTGGCACTGCTGTTCTACGCGGATGCCTGGTACACCTTCAAGTGCTTCGTATAAGTTCTGGGCATTCTTCTTGGTGATAGCCTGTGATGTCAGAACCTCTGTACGGATAGGAACATCCTTTACAAAGTGGCTGGTACGAGTACCAGTTACAACGACCTGGCTTAACTCTAATGGGTCTTTTTCCAGTTCAAAGTAGACTTCAGAACCTTTATTATTAACCATGTCTACCTCTTTTTCCTGCTGCTGATAACCAGCGAGTGTAGCTATGATAACTTGCCTTCCTACAGGAAGATTACTTAATTTAAAGTGACCCGAAGCATCGCATTGAGTTTTAAGGTTCGTACCTTTTACTTGGATTACGGCATGAGAAAGGTGCTTTCCACCTTCTTTTGCCTTCACATCACCGAAGAGCATTGCGTCGGTGTTTTGTGCCATGGATACAAGAGAGCATAACATGGCGGTCAAGATTAGTAAATATTTCTTCATTATGTTATTATATGGTTTGTAAATAACTTTGCAAAGTTATGTTTTTTTTATAAACGTGTCAATACCTAATAGTTGGTATTATGAAGGTTCTTTCGTTAAATACATAGGTTGTTAATAGAATGAGATTCATCCACATACATGGTATGATTTCCTCCAATAAGATTGTTTTATAAAGGCTCAACACCCAATAACCATCACCCAACACCGGTATAATTAGCTCCAATAAGATGCTTTTATAAAGGGGGAGTAAACTACATGATAAATGTCATTAGGTACGAAGTCTATCTGTCTTCACAAACAACTTATTCCCTTATTACTTGAGGTTTGTAAACTATTTTCATTCAGTTCAAAACCAATACATGCTCTTTGGGCTTCTAAAAGACGCCCTTTTAGCTTGCAAAAGGTGCCCTTTAAGACCCTTATTAACGCCCTTTTGAAGTCCAATTAAGCACATTTTCTTATACCGTTTTATAACTAATTGATTTACTGTTGGTTGCAAACCTGCTTCTTATATGTGTTTTTGCCATTATTTACAGATGTTTTAATTGAAATTATGTAATGATTTTTCAAGCCCTTATCTACATGTTTTCGAAGTCTTAAAATGAAAAGGGTTTCAATGAAATTGGATGATAATAAGGTGGATAGATTTCTTTGATGTAGGTGAGTCTATAAGTTTTTTGATTGCTGTAAGACTAATAAGGTTAATCAGACTGATAAGCCTAATAAAAGTCAGAAATGTAGTTTTTCTTGTCAATTTAGGAATAACTCTTGCAGGTTTCAATATTTTCAATTTACTTTGTATGCAAAACAATAAACCTAAACTGTTGAAGACAATTCTCACAATAACAGGTTCAGATAGCACTGGTGGCTCTGGTGTGCAGGCTGATATCAGAACGATAGCAACCTTAGGAGGCTATGCTGTGTCGGCTGTAACGTCTGTCACGGTGCAGAATACCTTGGGTATTCAGGCTTTCTATGACCTTCCTGCGGAGATTGTTAGAGGACAGATTGAGGCGATTATCAATGATATGCAGCCTGACACGGTAAAGGTGGGAATGATTAGAACCATAGAGACCTTGGGTGTCGTGGTGGATGCACTGTTGAAGTATCGTCCTCACCATATTATATATGACCCAATTGTGACGGCAAGTAATGGTGACAGATTGATGACAGATGACGTGATAACACAGATACGTTGTCGTTTGCTGCCACTTTGTTCGCTTGTTATTCTGCGTGAAGGAGAGGCTGAAAGAATCTTTGATTGTTCTTCGTTGAAAGGAGAAGGACGTCGAACTGTACGCTCATTTGTGTTGGACGACCCTTTACAGCATGGTCTTGCCAATAGCTTTTCATCAGCACTTGCAGTCTATCTTAGCCAAGACGAGCCGATGGATGAAGCGTTACAACATGCTCGGGAGTATGTCAGAACGCTTGTAGCAAGGAAGAGTGATATCAGTGGACGGAGTAGTCAGCTGTATAATGAATTCTTAGAAGCTGTTCAGTTGCATTATCATACGAATCGTGATGTTGCCTTTTATGCTGACTGTCTGAATGTTTCTCCACGTTATCTGTCGCAGGTGGCGCATAGAATATCTGGTAAATCTCCCAAATGTATCATTGATCATACACTGGCAGAGGCACTTGCCTGTCAGCTTCGAACGACACAGAAGACCATTCAAGAGATTGCATATGAGCATGGTTTTGCCTCACAAGCTCAGTTCTCTAAGTTCTTTAAGAAGCAGATGGGACAAACTCCGAGTGAGTGGCGAAGGTCGTAGGGGGACCTCCCCCAGCCCCTCCAAAGGAGGGGAGAGCCTAACGGGATAAAGTAGGGGGCAACTCTATAAGTCCCCAAGGTTGTAACATCAGGTAGGGGAGAGCCTAATGGGATAAAGTAGGGGACAACATATAGGCTTTTAAAGCTCATAAATCCGTGTGTTGTTCTTACGCTTTTCTCATCGTTTTAAAAGGAATTTCTAATATTAACTAACACATATAACATCTTCATGCACACTCATTCGTGAGTGAAACATGGTAGAAATCTAAAAAAATAAAGTAATATGGCAAATAGACAAGAACTAAACCGCAACCTCGCTCAGATGTTAAAGGGCGGTGTAATCATGGACGTAACAACACCAGAGCAGGCGCGTATCGCTGAGGCTGCAGGTGCTTGTGCTGTAATGGCATTGGAACGTATCCCAGCTGATATTCGTGCTGCTGGTGGCGTTTCGCGCATGAGTGACCCAAAGATGATTAAAGGCATTCAGGAGGCTGTGTCGATTCCTGTAATGGCAAAGTGCCGTATTGGTCATATCGCTGAGGCTCAGATTTTGCAGGCGATTGAGATTGATTACATTGATGAAAGTGAAGTTCTATCTCCTGCTGATAATATCTATCATATTGACAAGACACAGTTTGAGGTGCCATTCGTATGTGGTGCACGTAATTTGAGTGAAGCATTGCGCCGTATTGCAGAGGGTGCAACGATGATTCGTACAAAGGGTGAGCCTGGTACAGGTGATGTTGTACAGGCTGTTAGCCATATGCGTTTGATGCAGAGTCAGATTCGTGAACTTGTTAGTAAGCGTGAGGACGAACTCTTTGAGGCTGCTAAGCAGTTGCAGGCTCCGTACGACCTCGTGAAGTATGTACATGAGAATGGTAAGCTTCCTGTAGTGAATTTCGCTGCTGGTGGTGTGGCAACTCCTGCTGATGCTGCATTGATGATGCAGTTAGGTGCTGAGGGTGTGTTTGTTGGTTCTGGTATCTTCAAGAGTGGTGACCCAGCTAAGCGTGCTGCAGCTATCGTTAAGGCAGTTACAAACTATAATAACCCTAAGGAGTTGGCAGTATTGTCAGAAGACTTGGGTGAGGCTATGGTTGGTATCAACGAGCATGAGATTGAAGTGCTCATGGCTGAGCGTGGACAATGAGAATTGCCGTTCTTGCCCTGCAGGGAGCATTCTTAGAGCATGAAATGATGCTCCGTAAACTGGGGGTTGATTGCTTTGAGGTGCGCCGATTGGAGGATTGGCAACAGGAGAAAGATGGATTGATAATCCCAGGTGGTGAGAGTACCACGCAAGGAAAGCTCCTTCGTGACCTCAGTTTGCTTGATCCTATCCGTGAAGCTATCGAAGCAGGATTGCCGGTCTTTGGTACTTGTGCGGGTTTAATACTCCTTGCTCGTGAGGTAGAGGGGAATAGTCCGTCTGCTCCAGTTCCTCCTCGATTGGGCACAATGCGTATGACTGCTGCTCGTAACGCCTACGGTCGTCAGTTGGGTAGTTTCCATACGGAGGCTCCTTTTAAGGGGATTGATGGCGATATCCCAATGACTTTCATCCGTGCACCTTATATAAAGGAGTCTGCTGATGAGGTAGAAACCCTTTCAGAGGTTGATGGTCATATCGTAGCTGCTCGCCAAGGAAACCAACTTGTTACTGCTTTTCATCCAGAATTGGATAGTGATATGCGTGTGCATGAATACTTCTTGGAAATGGTGAAGGGTAGATGATACCTTAAAGGAAAGTACAACTAAATAATGAATATAGGCTGTTACAGATGCTCATTGGCGTCTGTAGCAGCCTATTATATGTTTTTATTATCTTCTAAAGAGTTAAGTTCTGTAAGCCAGTATTTACTGATAAAATGTTTGTGATACCAGACTTAAAGACATAAAAAAAGGACTACCGCTGTAGTCCAACCTTTGTTAACCTTAAATCTAATACTATGAAAAACACGTTGCAAAGATAAAGAGTATTTTTTATATTTGCAACTTTTCCAATGTCTTTTTTTAGCATATGATGTATTATTGATTTATATCAAGTAGTTTATATGACAAAATGATAGTTTAAACTCTAATGACCGATTTTGGTTAATGGTTTCGCCAGAGCCGAGATAGTTGACATTACCGGTTCATTACTTGTTTGGCAACAGCGGATGTAATGTAAAGAGGATTTATATAAAGAAAGTTGAATATAACCTGAAAGAAAGACTAAAGTCTGAAAGAAAAGTTGAAATATAGCTTATAAAAAAGCATTTTTATCCGTTAAAACTTTGTTATGTCATTTTTTAAGCCTATCTTTGCAAAAAATAAAAGGATTAAGACGTTTAAGGATATGGGATTCCGACATTCAGTGAGATTGATGTTGGAATTCTATCTTTTTTATGTCTATTGAAAAACGATTAATTTTTAAAACAAGATATTATGGCTTATATGTCACAGGAAGGTTACGACAAACTCGTAGCCGATTTGCAGTATTTAGAATCTGTTGAACGTCCCAAGGCATCTGCTGCTATTGCCGAAGCTGCCGATAAGGGTGACTTGAGTGAGAATTCTGAGTATGATGCTGCTAAGGAGGCACAGCGTCATCTGGAAGCACGTATTGCTGAATTGAAGATGACCGTGGCACAAGCAAAGATTGTTGATGTGTCACGTTTGAGCACTGATGCTGTACAGATTATGTCTACTGTTGAGATGACAAACGTAAAGACAAATGCTAAGATGAAGTATACGATTGTTAGTGAGACAGAGGCTAACCTAAAGCAGAATAAGATTTCAATCAAGACTCCTATTGCACAGGGCTTGTTGAATAAGAAGGTGGGCGATGAGGTTGAAATCACTATCCCTCGTGGTACTATCACTCTGCGCATTGATAAGATCTCAATTGATGCATAACATTAAAACAAGGAGGTTTGTATGACAATATTCAGTAAGATTGCAGCGGGTGAGATTCCAAGCTACAAGTGTGCAGAGAACGAACAGTTCTATGCTTTTCTCGACATTGATCCTGTAACAAAGGGACACACACTTGTTATTCCTCGTAAGGAGGTTGACTACATCTTTGATATGGAAGATGAGGAACTTGCAGCCTTTGAGGTTTTTGCAAAGAAGGTTGCACGTGCTATAAAGACAGTCTTCCCATGTAAGAAGGTAGCACAGGTCGTCTTGGGATTAGAGGTTAACCATGCACATATCCACCTCTTGCCAATGAACAGTGAGGCTGATGTTGATTTCAAGCATCACGTACAGGTTGATGCTGAGGAGCAGAAGGAGATTGCTGCAAAGATTTTCAAGGCTTTCCATGAATTGGATTAGCAATTGGCTTTTCTGGAATAAGATATTATCAAGACGGGGATATACAGTCATTGCATATCCCCGTTTATCATTTTCCTTAATATAAGGAAGAGACGTTTAACAAAGTAATCTCACCTTTACGCAAACTTGCTGCTCCCCTCCTTTGGAGGGGTTGGGGGAGGTTTTCTTTATACAAACTCTTCTCCCTTCTTTATCTGTACTTCATTCACATATTTCCTTACCAATGCAGAAGAATCTTCTTTCTTACAGATAAGTAATACATTGTCCTTTTCTGCAATGATATAGCCATCAAGTCCGTTGATAACACCTAATTTGCCTTTGGAGAGCTTTATAATATTATTAGTAGCATCTTCAAGGATAACATCCGAGTCTATGACAACATTATCGCCATCCCGCTTGCTTAGTGACTCATAAACACCATGCCACGTTCCAAGGTCTGCCCAACCAAAGTCGCACCTCATCACATAAACATTCTCCGACTTCTCTAAGATACCATAATCTAATGAAATGTTAGGATAGCGTGGGAAATTATCATGTATGAAAGCCTCTTCATCCTCTATCGTTGTTATCTTACTGCTCATTTCACCTTCACGTAAAACAGAAGGGAGGAAGCCATAGAGACATTGACGAAGGTAGTTTGTGTTAGAGAGGAAGAGACCTGTATTCCAACACCACTCCTTACTATCCATGAACATTTGAGCAAATTCTCGATCTGGCTTTTCAGTAAAGGCTTGCACCTTATATATATCGCCATTACCAGTGTAGACGCCCTTCTGAATATATCCGTATCCAGGTTCTGGGCGGGTAGGGCTAACCCCCATCGTCAGTATAGCATCATTCTTCTCAACGAACGATAATCCTTCTTTGATATTACGGAAGAAGGCCTCATCATTAACAATGTTATGATCAGAAGGTGATATAATGATGTTCGCTTTGGGATCGAACATCATAATACGATGCACTGCCCATGCAACACTCGGCGCAGTGTTTCTGTGGATTGGTTCAGCCATGATATGGTCGGCTGCCACTTCAGGCAACTGCTCTCTGACAAGGTCAAGATAATCACAGCTGGTATTAATATAAATGTTCTCTTTTGGAAGAATATTTGCAAAGCGGTCAAATGTTTGTTGGAGCTGAGTACGACCCACACCAAAGAAGTCTATAAATTGCTTTGGATGCTTATCTCTACTGCAAGGCCATAGTCTTCGTCCCTTGCCACCAGCAAGAATTACGCAATAGTTGTTCTGTTTCGTAGTCATTATCTATTTAAGCTAACCGATTTTGTTTCTCCAAAGATACCTTTTATAACTCATACCTCCAAATCTTTTATTGTAAAATACTACAAATATGCATTATTCAAAGTATTGTCATTAAATAATTCCTCAAAAATTTGCCAAATCCAGATTTTCTCTCTACCTTTGCACCCGTTGTTCAAACAACAGCCATGCCCAGATGGCGGAATAGGTAGACGCGCTGGTCTCAAACACCAGTGGGGCAACCCATCCCGGTTCGAGCCCGGGTCTGGGTACAACAAATCCCTTGTGAATCGATGATTTGCAAGGGATTTTTCTTTGTAGGGTACTTAAAGCGTACTTTGTTATTAATGGATAAAATCAGAACTCACTTTCATCTTAAATCATACTATTAATTTTAAAATTTATTTCCTGTCACTTTTAACATTGTTTGTAAAGGCTTTGAAAAAGAATAACTTGTGTCCTTTTTGGTGGTGACAGTAGTGATAGGAAATTAAATTTTGTCTATACAAAGTGATAAGTTGCTGTTAATAGAAACAGAAGGATTACAGAAATCTAAAGGAACACGCAGCAGCTCATTCAGCTTCTCCGTATATTGATCCACGCCCTCTATCTTCCTCGTCTTATCAGATACACCAATAGCAATTGTCCCACCATCCGCATTAGCAAATGCAACAATGGTAATAGCCAATGCCTTTGGATCTATTTGAATACTTTTGCAATCAAAAGTCTGTTCTTCTTTGCGAGTTGTTATTTCTTGTATTGTCATTTCTAATACTTTACATTTGTTAGTATAACGGCTATTTTTGTCTTATATATATGCATCATTGCCATATAGTATATGGCTAATATTCATTTACTGCGTTTTGCTTGGTTTCTTTTGCATTATATCAACTATCTTTTCTATTTTCTTAGGGTATAAGTCCTTATCTATCTCATTTTCAAAAAGACAGAAAATAGTGTTATTAAACAACTCTACATAAAATAGTAATATTGCTGGGAGATATGCGTAATAATGTCGCCATAAGTGTTCAATATCAACATGAGTTGCAAACATAAAATTAAAATTCATTTCTCCAGTTTTATTCCATGGTCTTGTTGTAACAGGATGAATTGCTCTATTGGATAAATTCAGAATAGACCCCATATTTTCTTTTTTATAAATACATTCATATATGAATGATCCTTTAATACTATTTGCCATCCTTATAGAGTCCGTTTTATCCAAGTATTCCCTAAGTGTATCATCGTTAAGATGGGCAGGATCGTAATCATTGCGCTTGATAAAATCATCATAAAAATTATCATCATATACAAAACGCAATAATATTTTGAGGTTATCCACGAGCGGTCTTCTTAATAACGCATATGCTACAACTAATCGCATCTTGTTCGAACAGTCTAAAGACTCTTGCATAAAATAGCAGAAATCCTTTAATAGTCCCAAGATAATACTTTTATTTAGCTGCAATCTAAAACCGGCCTGATTATGTTCTCTTAAATAATCCCAAACATCAAAATCTTCTTTTTGGATGTTTGGTATCTCTACTTCATCTATAGGATAAGTAGTTACCTGTAAGAACTTATATTCATCTCTGACCAAGAACTCTTCTATTTGTCCTATGAGTTCAAAACACATTTTGTGTGTTTGCTGATATTCTTTGGGTAAATAATAGAAATCCATACTCATTTATTTTTTCGGAACAATGTCTTGCCATCGTTTACAGTTCATTCAGATACTGCAACAACTGCTTGACAGTAATTGCACCTTCTATCTCTTTTGTCTGGAATACCATAAAATATTTATAGGCGCTTCCAGCAAGGTCGGCCCATTTATTGCCAAGCCAAATCTTGTTTCTCGAATCATCATTGACTAAATGATCGCCTTTTGTCTCTACAAGAATAGTGTTTCCAGACTTCATTCGAACGATAAAGTCAGGGTAATGATTGATATACCCATTAATGCAGAAATCCTTCTTTTCTCGATTACGATGCCAGAACAATACATTGGGATTATCAGCTATGGCAGAAATGACATCGTATTCAAAGTCATTGACCGTTTCTTCGGCAACATACAACCCTTTATCGATGCCGACCATTTCTTCTTTTGGCATTGCAATAGCATCAATAAAGGTATAATGCCCTTTAAGTTGAATCTTTCCCACATTTAACCATTGCTGGAAAACCTGTTTCTGGTAATCCTTTAAGAGAATCTCTATTTTCTCTTTGATGGTATCTCGTGTCAAGTAGAGGTTGTCCACCAAACTAGCAATAGCATCGGCATCGAGCCCGGAAATCACCCTATCTATGTATTTCTTAATATCTGGCTCCACAACATTGTCAAACTTAATCATACTTGCAATTTGCTTGCTTAGCATATCTTTCTGAGTGTTCGCGGACTTATCCATATATTGCTGTCGGATAAAGTCTATGGCTTGCTGATTGTTGCGACGCACTGGCACATAATCATCGCCTGATTCCGCAACATCGATAGTAACACCCTGTGGACGGACAATGGTGAAATCTACAGTAGCATCCTTTGATGGCAAATCAAAACCTTTCGATAACATCGATTTTTCCAAAGGAATCCATTCCTCATCGGAGAATATTGATGCAACAGTCTTTGTGTAGAAGACAGGGAGGTTTATTTCTGCTACTACCTCTTTATAACTTTCATTGATAGGATAATACATTTCTGTTGGTATAATAGCCGCAAGTGGATCGATGTTTCCGCTTTGTGACTGTTCATTTATTTTCCGATTATACTCATTGCCCATCTGCTCCGCCTGCTTTTGTAAGTCTTGGATATATTTACTTGGAGCATCGTTCTGTATCGTTTCTTTGATTGTAGTTACCTCTTCTATTGATAATTCGATAGCATCCTCTGCCTCATTCTCTTTCTCCTGATTTTGTGGTTTATCAAACAAATTGGGAATACTTTTCTTTTCTTCAGCAACACTATCCATATTTACTTCACGGAAGTCTTTTTTACTGAATCCCGCCTTTTGTAACGAAAGAATGATTCTCTCAACTGTATCACGGAAGTCATTACTACTTGTGAAAACATAGGAAAGATTGAGCAAAGGATTCTGATGCTGGGTGGTATATGGCTGACGGAGTATGCGCCCCAAAATTTGTTCTACATCTACACGACTTATTTTGTTCGCCAATGTTGCCAAAATGTAGGCAAAGGGACAATCCCAACCTTCTTTCAGCGCATTTACGGTTATAATGTATCTTACTTCACAAGCACGACTCATCAAGTCAATGCCCTTTAATTCGTCTTTATTAGCCGTCTTGATTTTGATTTGCTCCTCAGGAATACCAAAGCCAATAAGGTTATTTTTTATCTTATCAAAAGTAATGTTGTCGTTATCAATCTTTGGTTGAGCTTGAAATAATACAATTGGACGGATGTATCTACCACCATGCTTTTCCATCTCAACGGCATGTTGTTCCAGACTATTACGCATTCGGATGGCACAAACAAGCACATCTTTAGGCGAGTTGCGATTTTCCACGATAACGGGAAGTTTCACCATGTTTTCACGCTTCAGTTGCATGGCATCTACAAAACTGATGATATTGCTATTGTCGCGTGGAGTTGCTGTCAATTCCAATATGAATCGGGGAGATAGATTGTTGAGCAGTTCTACTCTTAGATCGGCCTTGAAGTTATGACTTTCATCTACTATCACCAACGGGTTCTGCTGGGCTATCACCTGTATGAGTGCCGTTGGGTCTGCATTGTCAATCAACTGGTCTGGGTGAACATAATATTGCGTATGTTCAAGGAAGTTTCCATTCTCTCGAAAAGCACGAGGCTTCAATTGCTCTACACTTTTATCTTTCTTCACACGGATGGTCTCCACAAACGACTGAGCACTTAACACGAAGATGGTCAGATTATCGTGCATCTGCACAGGATTAATGCCTTGCCCCATCAGCGCAGCCTCCTTGTCCACTACTGTCACGCGGTGGGAAAAAAGCGTATCTATTGTTTGACGATATGGATGAGTGGCATCCTGTAATTTCTCCAAAGTTTGCTTGAGAATGGTATCGCTGGGAACAAACCATGCCACAACCCGATTAGGAGCACCTGTTTGCAGGTTATCCATAATCCTCTTAATAGCATTGCAGGCAATGAATGTCTTACCGCCTGCCGTGGGAACTTTCAGCGTTACACGCGGCGCACCGTTCACGGTATTGACATAGGGATGCAGATAGCTGTTACTGAATCCATTCACCGAAACCCCTCTGTTTCCCCAATATCGGGAATAGGCAACAGAGAGACTTTTGCTACCATTCAAAGCCTCAATATATTGCTCCAGATCTCGGAGCACTTGATGTTGATATTCTTTCAGTTGCATACTTTAAAATCTATTGATGTCGCGAGGAATCTTCTTGAATGTAATATTCAATTGCGCCAGCTGCTCTTTACTAATCGTGCAGATATCAGCATAAATCACATAATGGTCTGCAGTCTTGGGTACTATGTTTAATGTGTCATACGACAAAGTTGTGATCTCATTGGGCTCGTAATAAAAAAAATAGCCCGTATCATCCTTGTAGTCTAACAGATAGGGATAATCCACTGTTTGCTGATTTGTCAGGTAATCGTGGGTCTCTGTATAATAAATGTATTCACGCATTTTTCCTATACCGACCTGCTCGTTTAGGTTACCATCTTCATTGAACAGAGGAGAACCTAATTCGTAGTAATCGAAAGAGCCCCCCAAGCCTTCAACAGCTTTCTTCCCTTCTCCGTAGCCTTTGATTACCCGGCGTATTCGTTCCGCAGTAATACTTTCTGCATAAGCTTCCATTTCTATTAAGATAAACTTTCTGTTGCCCTTCGTATTAAAATTAACATCTAACACAGAATGAGCTGTCGTTCCTGAGCCTGCAAAAGAATCGAGGATAATACTATCATCATCAGTTGCAATTTGAATCAGGTGTTCTATCAATTGGAATGGTTTAGGTGTCGTAAAAGGAATTTGTTCAGAGAAGATATTTTTTAAATTGTTCTTGGCGATTTCATTTGTAGCCACATCAGCAGCAAAGAGAATGGTTTCAGGGGTTAATCCTCTATCTTTATCATTTAGATATGTTTTCTTTCGCGGAACATTATTACCACTTTCTCCAAACCAAATTCGTCTATCGGCAATAGCTTGCCGCATTACCTCTTCTGTATATAACCAACAGCGTCCATTTGGTAAAGTATGTTTTTTTCCGTTTGGAGCTATCAATGTGTAAAATTGGCTTTCAGTGGCATGTCCTGCTTGTGCTGTTGCTGGGTCAGACTTCCATAAGCCACGTGGGTCATTATCAGGGTTTTGATATCTACTCAATGCTTCTTTCGACATGGGTAAGAGATGCAGGCATCTATCTGTCTTCATTATATCTTTACAATAGCAAAGGATATAATCGTGACGACATGAAACAACCTTTCTATTCTCTCTATTTTTTCTTTTTTCCCAAATAAAAGTGGCTACAAAATTTGTGCTGCCGAAAATTTCATCACAAATACACTTTAGATTCGCATATTCATTATCATCAATACTTATAAAAATAATTCCTGTACTGGATAATAGCAACTGGAGTAGCCTTAGCCTTGGATACATCATGCAAAGCCATTTATCATGCCTGCTAAGATCTTCGCCCTCGACACCTACCACTTCTCCGAGCCATTTGCGTATGTGTGGGTCATTCACATTATCGTTATACACCCAGCCCTCTTCGCCTGTATTATAGGGAGGATCTATATAGACGCAATCTACTCGTCCCTCATATTCTGGTAATAATGCCTTTAACGCTTCGAGATTATCTCCATGAATAATCTTATTTCCACTATGAGTTTCAGAGGTATCAGAAGGGTTATCCCCCCGATATCCATATTTATGTTCCAACACACGGAACGGTACTTCCGCATGATGGTTAACGACCTTGTCTTTTCCCAACCAATGTAATGTAGGCATATCTGTTATGTTACTTTATCAATTGTTGTTTCCAATGATTATAGTATTCTTTCAAATATGTTTTTTGTCCCCCTCGAAAAGTCCTACCATCCTTCAGGCGTTGTAATAACTTTCCCACTTCTGAGGATTCCCGATTATTCCATCCAAGTTCTGTCACTAAATAATTTTCTATATCAGAAGGTGTTACTCCTTGAAGATATTTATGAATAGTACGAATATAAGTCTTACACGATTCTTCATCATCTGGATGTGCCAAGCTCTTTGAATTGAACATACGATTATCCATCTCACGAAGGGCAATCGGTAAGATCGGATCTATTTCATGTTTTGACTCATTATCAGTAAACGAGCCTGATACGTTCTGTGCATGCCATCTCATTTTCCATTCATTAAGTCCTTCCATGTTCCATGAAAGTGCAATGATATATTTGGCTGTCATATAGTCATCTACTTTAAAGACAGCCTCAGAATCCATGTGACAGCATACTACAACATCTTTAGGCATGTTTTTATACTGACATTCCCTTTTATATGTGATTTCTGTGGCACATTTTATAGGCTTAGTGCACTCCTTAAACTTCATAGGCCGAGAAAACATTTGGTTTACATTATCTTCACCAAATATTTTACCTACTTGCATAAAGTTATTTTTAGTATAACTATAGAAGACGACACATTCTACTTTGTCATCAGAATCAGCAAGTTCAAATGCTTTGCGGACACATGCAACCAAAGCCTTTATATCAGGTCCATATGCATCAGCATAATATTTTGTTATTGTATTCATGTTATTTCAAAAATTAAGCAATATTTTACGTGGTTTTATTGATACAGATTTGTTTTCGCTAAACAGTTCTGAATTAATCTCATCTGGCATTAACCCAACTATGTCTGATAATTCTTCCATTGAGTAATTGAGCTCTGAAATGTGTAAATCAAACATTCTGTTTACAATTTTAGGGTTATCTATTGGAACTTGAACAGACTCATTTTTTCTTTCTCCATGTCGACCAAGAGTTACATATAAGTATCTTGATGTTTGCTCTGAAATGCATTTCAACTCCTTAGCTCTATAAATAATAGCAGCCTTAGAAACCTTCCAGTAATATTTCTTCATCCCTAAATCTTTATATTTAAGATTATAGAGATCTTCTTTGCATTGACTCTCTGGCATTAAAAACTCTCCTGCAAATTCATTAGCTTCTTTTTCTTTGTGATCTTCAGGCTTCTCTAAATTCTCTGAACGTAAATGCATTACAAGATGACCTAATTCGTGGGCAAGGCTAAATCGTTTTCTATCATTAGGAATGTTACGATTTATCCAAATTACTGGAGCTTGATTTGTTGTGAACATTGTTAGACCATCAAATTTATCCATATCATCAACATCCAAGAACATTACAATAACGCCATTTTTTTCGAGCAATGAAACGATATTATCTATTGGGCCTGCAGAGATACCTAAATAATTCCTAATCTTATAAGCTATTTCTTGTGGACTATTATCTGCAGTAGGCTCAATAGAGGGAATTCTCAATTCGGGAATATTTATTGACTCCAGCATCTCATCTATACTTTTGCTCAAAATACTGATTTTGCTTTCAAGAATAGAGAGCTCCCTTACCGTCATTGAAGATCTTTTCCTATAAAAGAGACTTGTTTCGCCTGCGATACGGATATCTTTTTCAAAAAAAGATGCAGGATAGTTAAGTGTTTTAGCTATTTTAGAGACAAATTCAGGGGTAACTGTTAACACACCCTTTTCAAATCTCGAAAGGGTAGCTTGAGCAATGCCCAACAATTCGGATAACTTACTTTGAGAAAGCCCTCGACTCTCCCTTGCAAGTTTTATGCATTTCCCGTTAATCATATTATACGGCCTCCTTGCCTCTTTGTTTTTCTGGTTTCACTGTTACCATTGGCTCATCACTAGAAGGATTTTTTGTCATTAAGATTTGGTTCGATGCAGCAATATCACCAATATCTATAGGTGCCCAAAGATGTTGATCTCCTTCCAAATATAATATATAAATATGTGAAACTCTTTCGATTTCATCCAACTGATAGCCAAGAATTAGCATAGGCAAAGTGTCATCACCTTCTGCTTTTTGGTATATTCTCTTGGTGGAAGACTTCGTAATATTTACCCATGGCATTCCATTATCATCAAGTTTTTTTATCCAGACTTTATAACTCCCTATCTCTAAAATAGAATTTCTTTTGCTGATTTGAGCTATTCGGACACCTTCTAATTGGGAAAGATGTTCAATTATCAATCCATGCATATTACTTGTACAGAAGGTATTTTCACGGCGGGCGATTGCATGCCCTTCTGCATATTGCAAATAGCAGTCTCCCGCTTCAAGGATTTTAGCAACAATATTATTGGCTAAAGGGGTGAAAAATTTCAAAACGTCGTCCCGACTAGCATCTTGACGGGGATTCATTTCTTCGTCTGTAAAGAGAAATAACGAATGATTTCTCAAAAATGAAATATTATTTCTAATCATAATAAAAATTTTTGGTGCAAAGATAAACAAAAATTTTAACATACGCATAATATTTAAAATAAAATGCGCATAATTTTATAAAAAAATTGTGTACTTTGGATTGAAAAATATTTCGTCTATTAGAATAATAGTATGCACTCCTTGCTATATATGCGCAACATGGACTAAATTTCTTCTTTCGTTAGAACAATGATTGCTTATTGGCGAAAGAAAAAGATATTATCTCTTCGCCAATAAATGGATCAACACTATAGGTTGAGTGCTGGCAGGCTATTGATGGCGTCCTCCTTCAATTTATCCACTGCACGAGTATATTTTTCGGTGTGTTTCAACCCACTATGCCCCAATAGACTGGCTACAGTCTTGATATTGGCACCATTATTCAAGATGTTCACAGCAAAACTATGGCGGGCGCAATGCCAGCTGATGTGTTTATTGATACCCGCACGTTTTACCCACCGTTTTACGGATTTGCAACAACTCTCGTATGTGGGTAAGTTGAAAATGGAGGAGTCTAAGTCTTCGGGAGCTTCTCCTATCAATGAAAGCAAACCATCATTCAAAGGGATAACCACACCACTATTGGCAGAATGTCCTTTAGTCTTATTCTGCTCAAACTTCAACAAGTGGTTGGTGTAGTCGATATTCTTATAGGTCAGGTCTTTCACATCGCAGAAACGTAAACCGCAATATAGGCAAAGAATAAAGGCTCGTCTAACATTTGGGTTCTCGTTGTCGTAATGGCATTGGATTAAAGATTGGATTTCGTCCATAGACAATACATCCTTACGCAAGATCTGCTCGTCAACCTTGCACACAACACCCTTACATGGATCTTTCAACATCACTTCATGGTCAATAGCATAGCGCACCACTTTCTTAAAACGCTGGTAGATGCTCTTTGCACCTTCGCCAACACTTCGTGATTGCAGATACTCCACAAATCGTTCCATCATTTCCTTAGTTATCAAATCTGGCTTGATACTATACTCATAGAGAGGATAATGCTCTTTCAGAAAGTCCTTAAAACGATTCAAGGCAATCTTAATCATTCGCAGGTCTTTCTTCGTGTAGCTATCTATGTAAGCCTGATAGTAGTCTAAGAAGTTGATACTTCTATCTTTTTTCAAACGATAGCCAAGCATACTTTCCTTAAACTGTTGTTCACGCTCGGCACGAATTTTAGCAGCCAATTCAAGTGTTTCTTTATTTTGCTGTCGCTCGGCAGGAGTGCGTGGCTTAGCGATTAAATACAACTGCAGGTTTTCTTTTCGCCTGTTGTGCTTGATGTGAACTTTGGGCTTGCCCATCATCTTACCTGTTTCATACAAAACAGGATTACCATTATCGTCTAAAACAGGCGTTTCTTCTCTACCGAGATAATACTCCAAATAGAGACTAATCCGACCATCAACAAGCACATTTTGCTCCAATTTCGGGTTTTCCTTTGCTTTATTCTCTAACTTTGCCATAATTGATAGTTATGTACCTAAATGCGTATCAAACCGAGTAAAATCATTAACTCGTTTATTTTCAGATGTTTTCTTATTTTGCAAAGATACTAAAAAGTTTCGAATATCAAAGTGTACTAAAAGTGTACTATTCAACCAAAAACAGGCAAAAATAGGCTAATTTAGTAAAAATTAGAAAAACACAAATCACTGATTATCAGCATTATATATTCTTTTTGTTTCTCTTGTTTTCACCACCTTGTACCGGGTCTGGGTACTATAAATCCCTTGTGAATCGATGATTTGCAAGGGATTTTTCTTTGTAGGGTACTTAAAGTGTACTTTGCTTTTAATGGATAAAAATCAGAACTCACTCAAACCTTTATTCAGAACTCACTTTCATCTTTAATCATACTATTAAGTTTAAAATTCATTTCCTGTCATTTTAACATTGTTTGTAAAGGCTTTGATAATGAATAACTTGTGGCTCTTTAGGTAGTGACAGGAAATTAAATTATTGTCTACACAAAGTGATAAGTTGCTGTTAATAGGAATATAAAAGTTGCAGAAATTTAAAAGAATACCAAGAACTTGTCTTTTTTCTCCGCAGCTGCTGAATCCTTTAATGCGAATATAAAACTACTTAAAGATAACTTAAGGGGCGTTGTTTTTTGCTTGAAAATAATTCGAGATAAGAGAAAGGGGATGATAGAAAGGCGAAAGTGTCTGATGATAGGTTGAAGGGGAGATGACTTAAAGGGAGGTGTTTTCTATTAAAGATTGAGTCAAGGCTCATTAGATGAATTTATTTTTTGATTTGTAAATGTGCTGAAGATAACTTGGTAGATTGTGTAACGCATTTATTTTCAGATAATTAGTTTTAGATATAAAACTTTATTCTTTGTTGCTAATTGACTTTTCGTCTACGATATAATTAAAAAAATAAGATGAAATGTGATAGATTGTAAAAGAATATGTATATATTTGCATCGCTAAGCAATATTAAGTACTAATCAACCTATCTCCAAAAATAGTAATTTAAATGGCTAATTAGTATGAGTGAGAAGTGTTGGAATAGTGCGAAGACAAATAAGTTCTATTGCAATGGAAGACATTTATGATAAGTGGGTAATGCAGTTGAGAGAAGGTTCTTACGAGGCTTTCTCAGAATTGTATATGTATTACTCGAACAAGTTATATAGCTTCATATTGGCGCAGACAAAGAATGTTTCACTTTCAGAAGATATCGTTCAAGAAACTTTTATGAAATTGTGGAATATGCGTGAACAATTAGATTGCTATGGTAATGTAAATGCCTTGATATTTACCATTGCTCGTAATTTAATTATTGATAGTTTTAGGAAGCAGGTGGCACAGCTTGATTTTGAGGACTATCGTCAAGCATGTGATAAAGTATCTTCATTTGCAACACCAGAAGAACAGCTTGATTACCATGAGTCGGTTGATCGAATTCGGCAGGTAAAGAAACTGTTATCAAAGCGTGCTTGTCAGATTTACGAGATGAGTCGTGAAAAGAATATGCCCATTCAAGAGATTGCAGAGTCCCTGAACTTATCTTCACAGACTGTAAAAAACTATCTTACATCTACTTTAAAAATATTTAGAAGAGAGTTGTCAAGATAGCATTCTAAACTACAAGATAAGATGCAGAAAATGAAAATATATACTATCTCTATCTGGCTTCACCAAACGGCATATTCTCTTATTAATCGATATATGTAAAATATTTTCGTCTGATTCGTAGCCTATATATGCTCTTTTGGTTTCTAAAAAACGCCCAATTGAGTTGCAATAGGTGCCCTTTTGAGGTCTTACTAACGCCCTTTTGAAGTCCAATTAAGCACCTTTTATTTTACTACTCTGTAACTAATTGATTCTCTGTTGATTGCAAACTTGCTTTTTATATGTGTTTTTGCCGTCCTTTATAGATGTTTTACCCGAAATTATGTAATGATTTTTCAAGTACTTATATGTCGATTTTCGAGGTTTTAAAATGAAATGGTTTTCAATGTTAGAGGATGATAATAGGAAAGATAGATGACTGTTTTAGCAATGTTTTTTAAAAGAGTAACTTCGGTTCTTCCATTAAATTAATACGAAACGCGTCCATACATTTAACGGAAGAACCTTTTTTGTTTTTTCATAATTTGTTAATAAAAGTTATTTTCAGGTATTATCTTCATATCTATACGTATACATCTTATAAGCTAAAAACGTATGGAAAAGAAATTCGAAGAATTATATAAGCAATATTTATCGGGACAAATATCTCAAATGGATTTTGAGCTATTGAAAAATAAGGTTCCGCTCACATCAGATGAGGAGTTGTGGGATTTAATGTGTGATGATTTATCTACATCGTCAGAGTCTGTAAAGATGAGTAGTGAATCACAGCAAAGAATCTTGCAAAATATCTATGCTAATGTGAAAGAAGAGAAACGTCAGACACGTGTTCGCAGATTCTTGCGCTATGCAGTGATGTTCGTTTTGATGTTGTCATTGGTAGGTGGCAGTTATTGGTGGATAAACTCATTGGCTCCTTCGGCTCCGGTTTATACTTATGTAAGTGTTAAGGCGGGTAGTAAGCGTACGATAACCTTGCCTGATGGTACGCGAGTAACCCTCAACGGAAATAGCCAATTATGTTATAATGTAGTACCTCAAAAACATCGTGAAGTGGTGTTGACAAAAGGTGAAGCTTTTTTTGATGTAACGAAAGATGCCTCTTGCCCATTTCGTGTAAAGGTAAACGATATGCAAATTGAAGTCTTGGGTACCGAGTTCAATGTACGCTATCATGAAGATGCCATTGAGACAGCCTTGTTCTCTGGTGCCGTTCGACTTACATCAGAGGCGCTGAAAGAAGATTATCGTCTTTATCCAGGAAAGAAATCAATCTATAAGCTTGCTTCGCATCAGTTTAAAATCTGTGACAATGATGCGACAACTGATGCACGTTGGAAAGAAGGCTATCTGGCATTTAATAGTAAGCCGTTGGCTGAGGTGTTACATGAAATTGAGGATTGGTATGGCGTACGCATTCAGCTTCGTAATAAGAAGTTAGCTAACGACCTCCTCACGGGTACCTTCTATAATGAATCATTGGAAAGTGTACTTAGTTCGTTGAAGATGCAGTATAAATTTAATTATCATACAGATAATGGAACAATAATCATAGAATAAATCTTTATATCTAAACCCTTATAACTAAAAACATAGTATATGGCAAACAATCTAAAAACAAGAAGGAGATTCCTTCTGCGTTGCTTGTTGGTTATGGTTTTATCACTTATACCGACAATGTTGTTGGCGCAGCGTGGTAATGTGAGCCTAAATCTCCAAAACGAAGAAATCAGTCGGTTTATTCGGCAAGTTGAACAACAAACGAATTACACATTTGTGTATCGTAACAATGTACTTAACTCTAAGACGAAAGTAACATTGGTATGTAAGAACTGGCCTTTAGAGAAAGCCCTTACACATGTGTTTTCTCCTCATGGAATTCAATATTCTTTCAACAATAATACTATTGTATTAAGCCTTGCCCCTGTGGCAAAGGAAAGAGTTGAGAGTTCTGAACAAAAAAAGGCAGTAGCTATTAATGAGAGGGAACAATATACACCAGAGAAGCATAAAATCTCGGGTGTTGTTCTTGAGGCCAATGGTGATCCAATCATCGGTGCGAGTGTCTTTGTAAAAGGAACAACGATAGGAACAGCTACGAATACCGATGGAGAGTTTACGATAGAAGCTCCAGCAAATAGCGTACTTTCTATTTCATACATTGGTTTTGCTACTCGTGAGGTAGCTGCGAAGAGTGGTGCCAATCTGAAGATTACCTTAAAGGAAGATGAAGCACAAGCCCTTAATGAAGTTGTTGTCGTAGGTTATGGTACACAGAAGAAGGCAACCGTAACAGGTGCTATTGCATCAGTGTCAACAAAAGACTTGGTACAAACCCCACAGGCAAATATTAGTAATATGTTGGTCGGTAAGATGCCAGGACTTATTGCTATGCAGAGAAGTGGTGCGCCGGGTGAAGACAACTCAACCCTTTTGATTCGTGGTGTGAGTACGTTCTCAGACAACACAGCCCCTTTAGTAATGATTGATGGTGTAGAGCGTCCAAATTACAATGGACTCGACCCTAATGAAATTGAGTCGGTAAGTATTCTTAAGGATGCTTCTGCTACTGCTATCTATGGTGTACGTGGTGCGAATGGTGTTATCTTAATAACAACTCGAAAAGGTCAGAAAGGTAAGCCACACTTGAGTTATTCTGGTAATTTCGCAGTTCAATCACCTACAGCTTTACCACATTATTTAAATAGTGCAGAGTATTGTGAGATGTATAACGAAGCTTTGAAAAATGATGCTTACACAAAGGGTACATCTTATGTTCCACGCTTTACTGAAGCAGATATTCAGCTCTATCGTGATGGAACAGACCCTATTATGCATCCAAGTACTGACTGGGTGGGTAAGTTCTTGCGTAAGGCTTCTCTCCGTACACAGCACAACTTTAATATTTCAGGTGGTACAGATCGTATGAAGTACTTTATCTCTGCTGGTTTCTTCAATCAAGGAGGTATGTACAAATATACGAAGATAGATCGTAATCACGATGTGAATGCTTCTGACACACGTTATAACTTCCGTTCAAATCTCGATTTTAATATCACACAGGACTTTAAGGCAACTGTACAACTGTCAACACAAATCAATAATATCCGTACTCCAGGTATTGGTAATAGTGAACTTTGGAAAGAGATTTCTTGGGCAACACCATTGGGTACTCCAGGTATGGTAGATGGAAAGTTGGTACGTCTTGAGAATACTATTGATGATGAGAATCCATGGCAGGCATTGTTGAACAATGGTTATAACAATACCTATGCTAACACCATTAACTCAACTTTGCGTTTTGACTATGATTTGTCACGTTTATTGTTGAAAGGTCTTTCAGTTCATGCAAGTACTTCTTATGACAGCTATTACTACAGTAAACGTCTCTCGGTGAAAACCATGCAGACTTTCGTTCCTAAGGTAGACCCAAGTGATCCAACGAATATCATCCTTGTACCACAAAACGAAGAAAGCACTTGGGGTGGAGGATTCAATTACGGAAAGAACAGAAAGGTTTATTTCGAGGCTGGAATCCACTTTGATCGTACATTTGGAAAGCATCATGCCACTGCTCTCTTGCTCTATAATCAGAGTAAATATTACTCACCAAGCCTTGCCTATCATGTGCCTAATGCCTATCAAGGTATTGTAGGTCGTGTGACCTATGGTTATGCCAGTCGCTACTTGGCAGAGTTTAACATGGGTTATAATGGTACAGAGAACTTTGCTGCAGGTCGTCGATTTGGTTTCTTCCCTGCTGTATCTGCAGGTTGGGTAGTCAGTGAAGAACCTTTCTTCCCAAAGAATGATTGGCTTGTTTATATGAAATTGAGAGCAACCTATGGTGAAGTAGGTAATGATAAGATTGGTGGTGACCGCTTCTTATATCTGCCTTCTGTTTATGGCTCAACAAGTGGAAACCTTTCTGGTTATAACTTTGGTTCATCAGCTAACCCTGTTTATTCGCAGATGATAGAGGAAAAGCGTTTGGGTAACCCATTGTTGACATGGGAGAAAGCTCGTAAGTTGAATCTTGGTGTTGATATGAACTTCCTCAAGAATCATTTGACAGTTTCGTTTGATTACTTTAAGGAACGTCGTAATAACATCCTCTCAAATCGAAACAGTGCGCCAATGTTGATTGGTGCTTCTTTGCCAGCTTACAACATGGGTGAGATGGAGAACTCTGGTTTCGAATTTGATGTAAACTATCGTAATAAGATACGCGACTTCAACTACTGGGGACGTTTCAACTATTCTTTTGCGCGCAATAAGATTCTCTTCCAAGATGAAGTTCCTGAAAAGTATGCTTATCAGATGCGTACAGGTCGTCGTGTAGGTCAGTTCTTTGGTCTTCTCTCTAATGGCTTTTATAATTCTTGGGAAGAAATCAATGCGCTCGACCGCCCTGTAAGCAGTTGGAATGGTAATCGTTTGCAGCCTGGTGATATCCGCTATGTTGACGTAAATAAGGATGGAAAGATTGATATGTATGATATGGTGCCAATCGGTTATTCACCTACTCCAGAGATAATCTATGGATTCTCTGCTGGATTTAACTGGCGTGGCTTTGACTGTTCAGTACTCTTCCAAGGTGCCTCACACGTTTCTATTAAGTACTTTGGTCGTGCATTGTGGCCATTCATCAATGCCCATAATAGTGCTAAGACTTTGATTTTGGAACGTTGGACACAAGACCGTTATGACCGTGGTGAAAACATTAGTTTCCCTCGTTTGTCAATGAGTCCATCACGTGATACTGATAACAACTATCAGGATTCAGACTTCTGGATTCGCAATGCTAACTATTTGCGTCTGAAAAACTTAGAGTTAGGTTATACCTTTAATAAGAAGCAGCTCAAGGCATTGGGATTGGAAAGTTTGAGAGTGTTCATTAGTGGAACAAACTTGTTTACTTGGACAGATGTTATTGACTTGGACCCAGAGGCTCCATCAAGAGGAGGAGCAACTGAGATTAACACCTACCCATTGCAGAAAATCTATAACATGGGTATAAATATTCAATTCTAAAAACCTTTCGTATGAAGAAGAAATTTTTATATATAGCATGTAGTTGTGCTTCTATTTTGCTCGCATCCTGTTCTGACTACTTAGAGACTCCACCCTCTGTCGACTATGGAGAGAATGAAGTTTTCTCAACTCGAGCAGATGCAGAGAGTTTATTAACAACGCTCTATGCAGAAGGAATGCCCTATGGCTTTTGTATGAGTAGTTCTAATACAGATCGTCGTTTGTTGTCTTCTTCGACCTTAGCTTCAGCTTGCGATGAGGGAGAAGATGTTGCAACTTGGGCGATGGGCAATGCTGCATGGAATGCAGGCAACCATACAAATAGTAACTTTACATGGGATGAAGATTGTCGCTTTTATTTAAGAAACCATACAACACGTGTTGCAAATCTTATCTTAAAGCGTATTAATGAAGTGCCTTTTGATGAAGGTGACCCTGAATTTAATAAGCGTGCTACTGGCGAAGCTTATTTTATGAGAGCCATGCTGTTATGGGAAGGTGTCTATCGATATGGTGGTATGCCAATCGTAAGAGAGGTGATTGATCCAACAGACTTCTCAGAACGTCCTCGTAACTCGTTCTCTGATTGTGTTGATTCTATTCTTGTTGACTGTGATAGAGCAACACAATTTCTCCCTGATTACTATACTGATGAGTCAAAGTTAGGTCGTGCTACACGCATAGCAGCCTTAGCTTTGAAGGCAAGGGTTCTACTCTATGCAGCAAGTCCATTGTTCAATACGAACAGACCTTATATGGCATTCCCTGGTCACGAAGACCTCATTGGTTATGGAAACTATGATAGAGAGCGTTGGAAGAAGGCAGCTGATGCAGCTAAGGCAGCTATTGATGCTGCAGTTTCTTCAGGACATTATAAGATTCATAATACTGGTAACCCAGAGAAAGACTATGAAGATGTATGGACTATTCCTAATAATGAGGAAATCATTTTAGGTAATATGAAGTACAGAAACTTCAAGACAACAAATCGTCCTTTGGTTGCAAACTTGCCTACTTGGGCTATGAACAAGGCATGGGGAGATGCAGGTTTATATGTAACATTCAATTTTGTTCAGCGTTATGAGAAGCGCGCAGATGGTCAGCCTGCTGATTGGAATATGAATGGTGGTGATAACCTCATTGATATTTATAACAGTCTTGACCCACGTTTCAAGCAGACTATTGCTTATCATAGCAGTAGCTGGAATGATGAAATCCCATTTATCAACTTCCTCGACGGAGGTTCTGAGAAGTCTGCTATGGACCGTACTGCTCATTTGCTTCATAAGTGGGTTCCACGTAGTTTACATGTAAATGGCAGTAATTCTACCAATGTACAGTGGCCTGTTTTCCGTTTGGCAGAACTTTATTTGAATTATGCTGAGGCACTTAACGAATATGAAAGTACACCTTCACAAGCAGCTTACGATGCTGTTAACCTTGTTCGTGCACGTGCAGGTATGCCAGACTTCCCTGCAGGTATGTCGCAGGAGGCTTTCCGAACAAAGCTTCGTAATGAACGTGCTGTAGAGTTGGCATTTGAAGATCATCGTTTCTGGGATATCAGAAGATGGCTTATCGCTGGTGACGAAGGAGTGATGAAGGGTAAGTTCTATGGCTTGAAGATTAATTCAACAGACGGTAATAAGACACATATCCATTATCAACCATATGTGTTTGAACACCGTTTTTGGAATGATAACTGCTACTTGTATGCTATTGACCAGAAAGAAGTCAATAAGGGCTATCTCATTCAGAACCCTGGATGGTAATAACGTGTAAACCTTAATGTAAAATAATTGAACAATGAAATATAAGATTCATATCATAGGAGGTGCTCTTATACTATCCAGTCTTTCTGGATATGCACAAGAAAACACTGATACAACAGTCGTAAATGTAGCTTATGGTGTACAGTCTTCAAAAACACAGTCGGCTGCTATTTCTACCGTAAAGGGTGAGCGTCTCATGGAGATTACATCACCAACGGTGGGTAACTCGTTAAAGGGAATGCTTCCTGGACTATCGATTCTACAGAAATCGGGTGAGCCTGGTTACGACTTCTATATGGAGAATATGTTCACACGTGGTGTAAGTTCGTTCAACAGCAAGCAGCAGATGCTTGTCTTTGTTGATGGTTTTGAAGCTCCATTAGATAACATCTCTGCCGAAGAAATAGAGTCGGTATCTTTATTGAAAGATGCTGCAGCCTTGGCTATCTACGGTTCAAGAGGTGCAAATGGTGTTTTGTTGATTACTACAAAGAAGGGTTATCATTCTTCTCCTAAGATAGGTTTTCGTATGCAGACGGGTATCCAAATGCCAACAATCATGGATACACCGATGGATGCTTACAATTATGCACGCCTGTATAATCAAGCACTTGAGAATGATGGAAAAGCGGCTTTATATACGAATGAAGCACTTGCTGCTTATCAGTCAGGAAGTAATCAATACCTTTATCCAAATGTAAATTGGAAGAATCAGTTGTATAAGAATACCACACCACTGACGATGAGCGAATTGTCTTTCCGTGGTGGTGGCGGTGGTCTGAACTACTATGTAATGGCTGGATTAATGCATAATGATGGTATTTATCGTGGAACAGATTCAAAGCAACGAGAGAATGCCAATGTAAACTATGCACGTTATAACTTCAGAGCAAATTTAGATGTTGATATCACAAAGTATTTCCGCACGTTCCTTTATTCAGGTGTGAGCTTTGCAGAGAAGACAACACCGGGTGCTGGTGGTGCAGATGATTATTTGAAGTCTGTTTGGACGACTCCTCCTAATGCTTTCCCTGTTTACAATCCGAATGGAAGTTTTGGTGGAACATCATTGTATACCAATCCTGTTGCAAATCTTTTGAACAGAGGCTTGTATAAGGAGAACTCTCGTTCGTTGCAGGTTATCTTTGGTTTGCAGTATGACTTCAGTGCGCTCGTTCGCGGTTTGAGTGCCAAGGTAATGTTTGGTTATCACAACTTTATGGCTGAATCATCTCCAAAGACACGTGACTACGCACGTTATTCTCTGGCTCAAACAGGTGTTGATGCACAAAATAACCCTGTTTACAATTATACTCAGTATGGCTCAGATGCAGCTTTGACAGCTACAGAAGGCTTCAGAACCAGTCAGTCACGTATAGGTTTACAAGGTCAGATTGATTATCAGCGTCAGTTTGGAGATCATGGTATTCATGCTATGTTGTTGATGCACAATGACCGTTATCAGGTGTATGATGTACGTGATGACGAATGTTATGTGAACTTTGCAGGCCGTCTGTCCTATGATTATCAGAAACGTTATATTGCTGAAGTTGTAGCTTCTTATATGGGTACAGATAACTATGCACGTGGTCGTCGTTTTGGAGTATTCCCAGCAATGTCAGCAGCATGGGTCGTTAGTAGCGAATCGTTTATGAAGTCTTTGTCATGGGTTGATTTCTTGAAGTTGCGTACTTCTTATGGTCTTACTGGTAACAATCAGACTTCTGCTCGCTATATGTATGATGAGTCATACGGTGGTAGTGGTAGTTATCTGTTCGGCACAGGTAGCTCGCAGTCTTCTGGTTTCACAGAGAAGACTTTGGCAAACCCATTTGTAACATGGGAAAAGAAGCGTATGTTCAATGTTGGTATTGATGCTACACTTTGGAAAAATCTTTCTGTCAACTTTGATGTTTTCCATGAGGTGCAGTCTGATATACTTGCTTATCCTTATGCGCAGGTATTGGGTATTGTTGGAGCTTCTTATGGTGGTATACTACCTTTGATGAATGTGGGTAAAGTGACAAACCATGGTTTCGAACTCAAAGCACGTTATCAGGGTAAGGTTTGTGATAACTTTTCTTACTTTGCTGAGGCTGGAACATGGTATGCTATGAGTCGTGTTGATGAGCAGGGAGAAGATGTTAAGCCAGAAAGCTACCTTTATAAGAAGGGTAATTCTGTGTGGAAACCTATTGTTTTAGAGGCTGATGGCTACTATACAGCAAATGATTTCGATAGCAATGGAAAACTTAATGCTAATCTTCCGCAACCTCGTTTTGGACGTGTTGCACCTGGAGATATCAAGTATAAAGACTATAACAATGACCAGGTAGTTGATGAGAATGATGCTCATCCTATTGGTAATAGTACTGTCCCTGCATGGAATTACATGTTTAGTGGAGGCTTTAAGTACAAAGGTTTTGATTTCAGTGTAATGTTCCAAGGTGTTGCGCAGCGTGATATCTATCTCCGTGGAGCGAATATCTACTCTTTCCAAAACAACGGTACAGCATCTAATTTAGCACTTGATAGTTGGACTCCAACACATACAGATGCTTCCTACCCACGTTTGTCAACGATGAATTTCAGCAATAACTATCGCACTTCAACCTTCTGGCGTCGTAATGGAAGCTTCTTGCGTCTACGTAATGTTCAGGTAGGATATGAACTTGCAAATTCCGTTACACGTGCATTGCGATTAAGTAGTGTTTATTTCTACGTGAATGCTACCAACCTGTTCACACTGGATCATCTTGGAAAATTGGGTGATGCTGAGCAAGATAACCTCTTAAGTTATCCACTTATGCGTACTGTTAGTGTAGGTTTAAAGCTTGCATTCTAATTTATGTCTTATATTAGAAACTTTATTCTATGAAAACAAAGTTTTTTTCAAATATTATCATCCCAGTGTCTATCAGCACAGCACTGGTTCTAAGTTCATGTAATAGTCTTTTGGACCGTGAGGAAGATTCGTTTATAGATAAGACTGCAACGTTTGATTCTTACAATAGAACAAAGCAATATCTTACCTATGCTTACTCACTGCTTCCAGAGGGATTGAACCGTTTGTCAGATGGAGCTATGTTAGATGCTGCAACAGATGATGCCGAGTTTGCTATAGAAACAGCAAATGTTCAACAGTTTAATAATGGCTCTTGGAGTGCTTTGAGCAATCCTGATGACCATTGGAATCGTTACTATGCTGGAATCTCTAAGTGTTGTACTCTACTGGAAAACACCAATCATGTCAATCTTGATATTACACGATTGGACCCTAATAAGCAGGTTGAGTATGCTAATAACTTGAAGGATATCCGTATGTGGCGAGCAGAGGCTCGTTTCCTTCGTGCCTACTTCCAATTTGAATTGTTGAAGCGTTATGGTCCAACTCCAATTGTTACCTCTACGCTCAGTCTCAATGAGAATTATGAGAATACTCCACGTCCAAACATGAAGGAGGTTGTAGACTTCATCGTTAAAGAGTGCGACACGGCTGCAGACACACTTGAACTGACACCATGGCGTAATAATAATGATGCTTTTGGTCGTGCAACGAAGGGCGCAGCGTTGGCTTTGAAGAGTCGTGTGTTACTTTATGCTGCCAGTCCTCTTTACGTTAATTTTGGTGATTTAAACGAATCTAATAAGCCGTCTGATGCTTCTCTTTGGAAGGCTGCAGCTGATGCGGCTAAGGCTGTTATCGATCTCAATCAATATGAGTTGGCTACCTCTTATGGCGATTTGTTTAAGAATGACTTCCAAAATAAGGAATATATCTTCGTACGTAGATATGGTGCAAACTCAAGTTTTGAAAAGAGTAACTTCCCAATTAGCTTTGGTGGAAAGGGAGGAACTAATCCTTCACAAAACTTAGTTGATGAGTATGAGATGCTTGACGGAACAGCCTTTGATTGGAACGATCCTGCTAAAGCAGCACAGCCTTACATAAATAGGGACGCACGATTGGCTGCAACAATCTTGATGAATGTAGCTTCTTTCAAGGGAAAGAATGTAACTACTTTCCCTGGAGGTGCAGATGCAAGTCCTAATCCAAATGCAACCAAGACTGGATATTACTTGCGTAAGTACCTCAATGAGGATGTTAATATTCAGACTGGAGGAAGTAGCGGTGGCCATGTTGTCCCATTGTTCCGCTTGGCTGAAATCTATTTGAACTATGCTGAGGCACTCAATGAATATGACCCTTCTAATCCTAATATTGCTATTTATTTGAATAAGGTTCGTAATCGTGCTTCACTTCCAGATGTCGTAAGTGGACTTTCACAAGATGAGATGCGTAAGGTTATACAGCATGAGCGTCGTGTGGAGTTGGCTTTCGAGGAGCATCGTTCTTGGGATGTACGCCGTTGGAAAATTGCTTCTTCTACACTTGGTTCTCCACTTATGGGAGTACAGGTTGCCAAGAAGGCTACAGGTGGATTTACCTATGCACCTACAGAAGTAGAACAGAGAGTTTTCCAACCTAAAATGTATTGGTATCCAATTCCAGAGTCTGAGCTACTCAAGCTGAAGAAATGGAGTCAAAATAGAGATTGGTAATATAATTACTGCTGTCCGATAAAGCCTTAACACGATTGGTGTTGGGCATGAACACCACACGTGCTGAGCACCAGCTCCACGATATAAGATGGTAAGATAGGGTCATTACTTACATTAAAAATAGAGTAAGACACTAATAACTAACTTACAAGGACATGGTTTGTCGGACAGCACTATAACAAAATTAGAGCATCATGATAAAGTTAAAGAATATCTTTACTATGTTGTGCGTCTTAGGCGTTGCAGCTTGTACAGAAAATAATATAGCCTACGATGAGGTTGTGAATGTGCCAGAGGGAATCTATCTTTCAGGTTCTTCATCAGAGTTCTCTATCCCAATTGAGACAGGACGACTGATTGCTGGCTCTCATGCTAATATGTTAAGTCTTAAGGCTTGGTTGAAGAAAGATGGTCGCTTTCAGATTTCCTTTGTGGGTACTGATGGAAAACCTATTGCTTATGGAAAGGGAAGTGAGATTCAGCTTTCTAACGCTCAGGCGGCAGCTTATAGTTTGACAGAAGGTGGTGAAGGCTTCTCTGTTCCTTCAGAAGGACTGTATCAGATTGTTGTTAATCAGCAACGAAAGGAATTGACCATAATTCCTATTCAGTTTACAATGAAGGGTGATAATGCGCTTACAGCAGATGGAAGTACGGCTATTCCACTTAATAATGTTTCTTATGACAAGCTTACGCACGTTGTGACTTGGAGCAATGCTGATTCAACTCAGCAGCTCTTGCCAAGTAAGTATGTCTTCAATATGAATGATGGTACAACTTTGTATCTGCGTGATAGCGAAACGGAGGTTGATACTTTGTCAGCTGTTTTCACTGGTACTGCTTTGGCTGAACGTGCCAATCAGCTCAATGATAGTTATCAGCCATTGACAAATCAGTCAAATGTTAAGTTGAAATTCCCTTTGAAAGGGCAGTACAGTGTTCAGGTACAATATAGTGTTTTGACTGGTAAGTTTACTGCACGTATGGGTGGTAAGGGTGTTGAAGTTACTGGACTTTCCAACGAACTCTATATGGGTGGTTCTAACTTCGGTGCTTGGAACACGAATGGAGTTGTAAAGATGGCGCCTGTAGGTGCTGTTGGCAATGGTGAGTTCTGGCGTTTATGCTATCTGCAGGCAGGACAAACAGTAGAGTGGGCTATGTCAAAAGATGGTTCACAGGCTTTCTCTTCATTGGCAACAATGCAGGGAGTTACCGTGGATGGTAGTGGTAAGGCAACTGTAAATACCTCTGGACTTTATTTGGTTTATGTTAATTTAGACCGTAAGTTGATTTCTTTTGAAACACCGAAAGTGTATGCTTCGGGCACTGCATTAGGAGATAAGGAACAGGCTTTAGAACTCAATGGTAGCAACTTATCTGTTGAGACAACTGAGACAGGACAGCTTAACTTCTTTGCTAATTCTGAACAGAATGCACGTGATTGGTCAACTATGATGTTCACAATTCGTAATGGAAAGGTGGAATATCCAGGTGTAGCAACGAGTGAAGCAAGTGTATTGCCTGTAGCGAAGGGTACAAAGGTAAGCCTTGATATTGCTAATAATACAGCTGACTTTGGTGGTACAACTCCTGAGAATCTTATTCCAGAAGGTGTTAAACACCTCTATATGACTGGTGATGACTTTGGTAATTGGGATTGGAGTTCTCCAGAGGTAGCATCATTTGAGAATGGTTATGCGGGTGACTCTCGTTGGTTCTATATCACTTATCTTCGTGGAGGGACTGCACTTGAGTTCTCAACAGAAAAGGCATTCGGTAAAGGAAACTTTGCACAATTGAAGACACTGACAGACTATACTGTTGCTAACAATCGTGCAGTCGTTCCAAGTGATGGTATTTATATTGTCTTTGTAGCCTTGGATTCTCGTGATATCGCTATTCAGCCACTTAAGTTATCGGGCGATTGTGGCGGTGCTCCAGTAGAATTTGCAGCGAATGCTGATGGTAGAACTATGAGTGCAACGATTACGAATGGAGGTAGAATGCGTATTTATCCAGATATTCCTGCGTTCAAGAAGGCGAAGAAGTTTAGCTCATGGAAACGTGAGGTATATGTTAATCCAGAAACAAAGGATTTTCTCTATCGTAAGAATGGTGAGGGAGAACCTAATAAGGATTATGTTTGGAAAGCAGGAACAAAGGTTACTATTGACTTCGTAACAAAGAAAGCTACCATCGTAGAGCCTTAAGGTTCTTAATGTAACGAACTTATACTCTCTATCAAATGATTAAGCGAACTCTATCCTATAACATTAAATTCCCCCTGTTATTGGGATAGAGTCGCTTAAAATAAAAGTAAAAAGAAACTTTTCAAATAAAATAAAACAAGCTTATGAGGATTCTTATTTCAATGATTTGCGTCCTAAGTATGGGTGTAATCAACGTAAGAGCGCAGTCGGAAGTATCTGAGGTTCCTACTTTACCAGGGTGGAAGAATTTGCCTGGTGATGAGTTTAATGGAACTTCTGTAAACAAAAAGATATGGGGACTATATGGTGACCCTAAACGAAACTATGCCAATGATGCCTATGGTAATAACCCTGGACAGGGTATGGCACAGACTTATCGTGAGCAAATGGTTACGGTAAAGGATGGTATTCTAACTATTCGAGCTACACGTGACCCAATTAATACGGGAATCAGTAAACCAGAAGTTCCAGATCCTTATGTGGATTATGGAGTTATTCCTCGTTATCCACTAAAGCCTAATCACAATGGTACAAACTTAGGATGGTGGTCAGGCTTCTTGTCCAGTAGGGATGTTAAGCGGTATTACCCACTTTATTCTCGCATCGAAATAAAGGCAAAGGTACCTTATGAAATTGGAACTTGGATGGCATTATGGCTTCGTCATCGCTTAGGTGCAAGTACTTTTGAGGTAGACCTTTTAGAGTTCTTTGTGAATGATGACAATGCTGATAAATGGAATAATTGGGAACAGCATACTTATAAATTCAAGGGTAAGAGAACGCTTCATCAGTCTGTGCATGGATTGGGTTGGTTTCAAGACAAAGATAAAAAGCTCACGCTCACAAACAAATATAACTATAATCCTTTCTCTGAGCGTGTAAGAGAAATCTCTTTTGATCCTGCTGCTGATTTCCATGTGTACGGTGTACAAATGGACCCTGTACCGGGTGATTCGTCTAAACATATTGCTATAAGCTTCTTATTAGATGGAAGAGTACGGTCGGTATTCTCTACAAAAGATTATGTTATTGACGGAACTTCTATTTATAAATACAATGAATTTCTAAAGAAAAAATATACCGCAGACATTGATAGTGTTTGGGATGTAGCTATAAATGGTGGAATTGGTGGTACGCCTGATGAGGATGGTGGTGGTATTCTTTATCCACACATGGATCCTAAGTATGGTGGTGACCCTAATAAAGTTCCTCATAATTATGAGATGAATGTTGATTGGATGCGCATATATAAACGTGCTAATCAACCATTGTGGCTTGGCTCTAAACCCGTTAGTTGGGATTGGAAGACCAAAACGGTTGAGTTAGTAATTCCTGCAGAACGCTTTACTAATCTGAAAGTAGGCGACCAGCTGGTGATGGATATTGATACGCTGAGTGCATCAGAGCATCGTGAATCTGGTAAAATAAAGCTTGATATCTATGATAAAAAAGGTGAAAATATTATTGCAGTAAGACCTGAACTTGCTCAACTCGATGCACAGGTGACTTTTGTTGTCAATACAGAGGAACTTTGCAATAAGCTAAAAAGCGAGGGTTGTATGTTGAAGGGTGAGAATCTTCGACTATTCTCCGTTTGCCGTTCTTCTAAAGATATTGCAAAATGGCTTGGTTTTAAGCAAATTAGTTGGGGTGAAACACTCATCCCTAAAGAGCAATTTAAGGATGTAGAAGATAAGTACCAGTTAGAAGTCATTGTAAGAGATGTTAAGCCAGGTGCAAAAGTTTTCTTACGTCAAAACAAGAATCCAGAGGAGGGACAGCGTGACAGACCAGCTCTTTCATCTGATAAACCATACGGTAATATTATCAACCTGACAGAGGGTGCTGATGAGATGGCCTATGTGTTTACGATTAACGCTGCTGCTGCACAGGAACTGAAGAATAACGGTTTAGCTGTGACAGGTAATGGATATTACTTGCGTAGTGTTCGTCTGATTAATAATGCCAGTACGGCTGTGAACAATATAATAACCACAGCTCAGCATGATGGTGCTGTTTATACCCTTGATGGGATTAAGGTAGCCGATCGGTTGGGGGCAAAAACGCTTACACGTGGGGTCTATATTGTTGATGGACGTAAGGTAATCATTAAATAGCTTGTGAAAATAAACATTCTATAAATATAATTGCTATAAGTAAAGTGCTTTTTTCTTGGTGACAAATTGCAATGCGTGTAAGGCTCCGCACCATTGGTGCTGGGCGTCAACACCATTGGTGCTAAGCATCAATACATAGGTAGGAAATTGTATGAAAGGACCGTTAATGTCATTATGTACATAGTAAGATACTAATGTTTCCCTTTAAGAGAAGTTTTTACACAATAGCAGAATATAAAAAATGTACTTAATAAAATATGAGAAAATCCACCTTCTCTCTCGTGCGTCGTAGCAGTTTTGTTCTGCTATTACTACTGTGTTTATATCGTTTAGAAGGACATGCTTTTGAACGTAACTTATGGGATGATGGTTGGCGGTTTGCCATTTGTCAAGATGATAGTCCTCAGCAATCAGTATTCGATGATAGTGCTTGGCGGTTATTAGACCTCCCACATGATTGGGCTATAGAAGAAGACTTCCATGCTCTACACCCATCGGGGGCTAATGGAGGAGCCCTTCCTGGTGGTAAGGGATGGTATAGAAAACACTTAGTCTTACAAGATAAGGATGCAAGTTCACGTTATGCGCTTCATTTCGATGGTGCATATATGAACACTTCTGTTTATGTAAACAGTCAGCTTGTGGGTACTCGACCTTATGGATTTATTAGTTTTAGCTTTGACCTTACACCTTATCTTAATAAGCAGGGAGATAATGTTATTGCAGTGAAGGTTGATAACTCCCAGCAACCTAACAGTCGTTGGTATACGGGATGTGGTATTTATCGCCATGTCTATCTTATGAAATCAACGGATGTTCGCGTAGCCCAATGGGGTGTACAAGCTATCACAGAAGTGAAGAAAGGTGTTGGAAATGTAATGCTTAATACGCAGATAGAGAATCTTAGTGGTCGTAATCGTCGTTTGATAGTGCGTCAAAAGGTTTGGAATAAGAATCATGAAGTTGTTGCTCAAAGTTCCAAGGCTCTTAATGTTGTGGCTTCAGCTACAATGGTTAGTCAGCAAATGCGTGTGCAGAAACCTAAGTTGTGGTCGCTTTCTTCTCCTTATCTCTACACTGTTACAACAGAAGTTCTTGAGAATGACCGTGTCATCGATTGTGACACTTTCAATTTAGGTCTTCGTACTGTAAAGTTTGATGTTCAAAAGGGATTCTTCTTGAATGGTGAGAATATCAAGATTAATGGTGTTTGTCTGCATGGTGACTTAGGTTGTTTAGGTGCAGCGATTAACGAAGATGCTCTTCATCGTCAGGTTAAAATGATGATGGAGATGGGTGTTAATGCGATAAGATGCTCACACAATCCTCCAGCTCCAGAGTTACTGAATCTCTGTGATAGTTTGGGTGTGTTGGTTGTTGATGAGTCCTTTGATAGTTGGTTACAAGGAAAGACCCCTTATGACTATTCATTGTATTTCAAGTCATGGTTTGAGCGTGATCTGAGAGATATGGTGCTGCGTGATCGCAATCACCCTTCGATTATTCTTTGGAGTATTGGTAACGAGGTCTTGGAGCAATGGAATAAGGTAAATAACTCAGGAATGGCATTGGAGGACGTTAATATCCTATTGAATAATACAAGGGATAAGTCCGCTCTCTCACAGGGTGATACCCTCAATCTTAATTCAAAGCTTACTCAGGCTTTGGCTGCTATAGTTCGTCGTTATGACCCGACCCGAATGATTACAGCTGGATGTAATGAAGTATCGCCTAATAACAACTTATTTAAGAGCGGAGCCTTAGATGTGATAGGCTTTAACTATCATCAGAAAAAGGTGAAAGATGTACCACAGAATTTCCCTGGTAAGCCTTTCCTGATGACCGAAACGGTTTCTGCTTTGCAAACACGTGGCTATTATAAGATGCCAAGTGATTCTCTTTTCCGCATGCCGGGCAAGAAACGACCGTTCACAGATCCTACTTTCCTTTGTTCTTCTTATGACAATTCTTGCGCTTATTGGGGTTCTACACATGAGCAAACATGGGATGTTGTGAAGCATACTCCATATTGTGCAGGACAGTTTATATGGACAGGCTTTGATTATATCGGTGAACCTACGCCTTTCAATTTCCCTGCTCGTAGTAGCTATTTTGGAATAGTCGACTTAGCAGGTTTCCCTAAGGACTGCTACTATATGTATCAGAGTGAGTGGACCGACAAACCTGTTTTGCATCTTTTCCCACATTGGAATTGGATAGAAGGACAGACAATCGACCTTTGGTGTTATTATAATCAAGCTGATGAAGTTGAGTTATTCATCAATGGAAAGTCGCAGGGGGTACGCCAGAAGCGCAATGATCATGAATATCATGTGGCTTGGCGTGTAACCTTTGAACCTGGTGAAGCACGCGTTGTAGCAAGAAAGAATGGTAAGGTTGTTGGTGAACAGGCACGGAAGACAGCAGGTACTCCTCATCACATTCGTTTGACTCCAAATCGTCAGGTGCTAAAAGCGAATGGTAGAAGCTTATCGTTTGTATCGGTAGAGGTTGTTGATAAGGATGGTAACCTTTGTCCATGGGCAGAGAATAATATCCATTTTTCATTATCAGGAGATGCGAAGATAGCAGGTGTAGACAATGGAAGTCCGTTCTCATTAGAGCGTTTCCAAGCTAATGAACGTCGTGCTTTCTTTGGCAAGTGTTTGGTTGTGGTGCAGGCAGGAAAGAAGCCTTCTAATATTCAACTCACTGCTAAGGGAGTTGATTTAGCTCCACAAACAATAAATATTAAGTCTGAATAATATAACAACTGCAATTATATGAAACGAACTATCGTAGCTATTGCCTGTGCAATGGGCTGTTTCTGTGTAGGTAATGCACATAATGTAAATTATCAACTTCCTCAGAAACGAGAGAAAAAAGAAGTTAAGGTGGGAGATAATGAGACAAAGTTTGTGCATGAACTTATGCAGAAGATGACGCTTACAGAGAAGATAGGACAATTGTCTCAATATGTAGGAGGAACGCTTTTGACAGGTCCTCAGAGTGGAGCTCTTTCTGATTCGCTCTTTATCCGTGGCATGGTGGGGTCAATACTCAATGTCGGAGGGGTTGATAATCTGCGAAAGTTGCAGGAGAAGAATATGCAGTTATCACGTTTGAAGATACCTATTCTCTTTGCTTTCGATGTTATTCATGGTTATAAAACGATATTTCCAACGCCTTTGGCAGAATCATGTACATGGGATTTAGACCTTATGTACGAGACTTCCAAAGCTGCAGCTATAGAGGCTTCTGCATCAGGTATTCATTGGACATTTGCCCCAATGGTTGACATTGCACGTGACCCGCGATGGGGTAGAATCGTAGAAGGTGCTGGTGAAGATACCTATCTGGCTTGTAAGATAGCTGAAGCACGTGTGCGTGGTTTCCAATGGAATCTTGGTAAGCCTAACTCAGTTTATGCTTGTGCCAAGCATTTTGTAGCCTATGGTGCCCCACAAGCAGGACGTGATTATGCACCAGTAGATATTTCAATGTCTACTTTGGCTGAGGTTTACCTGCCTCCATTCAAGGCTTGTGTTGATGCAGGTGTGAAGACTTTTATGTCAGCTTTTAATAGTCTTAATGGTGTTCCTGCAACTGGTAATCGTTGGTTGATGACCGATTTACTGCGCAATCAATGGAAATTCCAAGGTTTTGTAGTAAGCGATTGGAATGCTGTGCAAGAGTTGAAAGACCATGGTGTAGCTGCAACGGACGAAGAAGCTTCCCTTTTGGCTTTTAATGCTGGTGTAGACATGAATATGACAGACGGTCTATATAACCGTTGCTTGGAAAATGCCTTACGTGAGGGTCGTGTCGATATAAAGGCTATTGATGCATCAGTTGAGCGTATTCTGCGTGCGAAATATGCCTTAGGCCTTTTTGAAGATCCCTATCGTTTCCTTGATTCTAAGCGTGAACGTACTGAAGTTCGTTCTAATAGTGCTATGACTTTGGCTCGAAAAGTTGCTGCATCGTCAATGGTTTTGTTGAAAAACAGTCAAAGTACACTTCCTCTTTCTAAGCATACAAACCGCATTGCTCTCATCGGGCCTTTGGTTAATAATCGTTCTGAGGTGATGGGATCGTGGAAGGCACGTGGTGAAGACAAAGATGTTGTGACAGTATTAGAGGGTATTAAGAATAAGTTGGGTAGTGGTGTAGCTATCAATTACGTACAAGGTTGCGACTTCTTAGACCCTTCAACGCAGGAGTTTTCAAAAGCCTTTGAAGCAGCAAAGCAAAGTGATGTCGTGATAGCTGTTGTTGGTGAAAAGGCTTTGATGAGTGGAGAATCACGCAGTAGAGCAGTCCTTCGCTTGCCAGGTCAGCAAGAAGCACTCCTTGACACACTACAAAAGGCTGGTAAGCCGCTTGTTGTTGTGTTGATGAATGGTCGTCCTCTCTGTTTGGAAAAGGTTGATAAGCAGGCAGATGCTTTGCTTGAGGCTTGGTTCCCTGGTACACAATGCGGTAATGCAGTAGCTGATATTCTCTTCGGTGATGCTGTTCCTGCAGGTAAGTTGACAACCTCTTTCCCTCTCTCTGAGGGACAGATTCCAAATTATTATAATTATAAGCGTTCAGGAAGACCGGGTGATATGCCTCATAGTTCAACGGTTCGTCATATTGATGTTCCTAACAGAAACCTCTATCCTTTCGGTTATGGCTTGAGTTATACGAAGTTCTCTTATGGTGAGATACAATGTGCAAACGAGTTTAATGTTGATGGTACACTACAGGTTTCGGTTGATGTTACCAACACTGGTGGTTATGATGGCGAGGAAATCGTACAACTTTATGTAGCAGATAAGCATGCTTCTATGGTTCGTCCAGTGAAGGAGTTGAAAGGCTTTAAAAAGGTTTTCATACCAAAGGGTGAGACTGTGCGCGTAGACTTCACTCTCAATGCTCGTGACTTAGGTTTCTGGAATAATGAGATGCAATATGTAGTTGAGCCAGGAATCTTTGAGATTATGGTGGGAAGTAGCAGTGAGGATTTGCAGAAGAAAGAAGCTATTTGGAAAGGAGATATGTAAATAAAAGGAGCGTAAAGGAATTGTTCGGTAAGGTTCTTATGTATAGGTTCATCTTTGGTGGCTTATAGTATGATGGGTTATAATGACATTCAAGATACTCACATATCATCTTCTATAGTTGTGTTGTTGCCCAGCACCATTGGTGTTTGTGGTTAACACCAATGGTGCGGAGGGTTAAGCATAATGCAGGATGTCTCCAAAGGAGATTAAACTTAACGTTAGGACGGACTTATATTGGACAGCTTTAATACGAAAAGATGGTATATAAAGTTCTATTTGTTTGTGAAGAAAAGCCAGTATAATAGTTGTGGCTGATTGTGCAGTGACCTTTTTATATCAAAAAAGTTGTATAAAACATAGTACTTTGTATGCTGTCTTGCGTATTATTTATAGATTCTTTTTTTAGGAAAAACGATTAATGATTTTAAGTAAAAGTAGATGAAACATGTATTGTTAGGTTTATTGTTGCTGCTTTCATTTAGTGCCAAGGGCATTGAGGTAACTCATGGCCCTTGGATTTGCGACATGGATAGTACAAGTGTTACAATTGTTTGGGTGACAGACAAGCCTGGAAAGTCGTGGGTTGAGATAGCACCAGATGGCCCTGACCATTTCTATGGTAAGGCTCGTCCTCGTTATTATGATATTCTTGAGGGGCGTAAGGTGCTCACCGATAGTGTTCACCGCGTTCATATTGAAGGTTTGAAGCCTAATACAAAATATCGTTACCGCATTTTCACACAGGAAGTTGCTGAGTGGCGTTATGATGATTGGGTGACATTTGGTAAGACAGCTTGTACTGATGTATGGCGTGGAAAACCTCATGAGTTTACAACCTTCCCTGCACAATCACGTGAAATAACATTCTTAGTACTAAATGATATTCATGAACGTGCCAAGTTTATGAAGGATTTATGTAAGAATATCGACTTCAAAAAACTTGATTTTGTGCTGCTTAATGGCGATATGTCAAATCGTTTGAGAAGTCAGCAACACATGATGGAGGCTTATTTGGATACTTGTGTGAGCATGTTTGCTACTCATACTCCTTTATTCTTCAATCGTGGAAATCATGAACTCCGTGGTCAGTTTGCTGATTATCTCTATCGTTATTTCCCGACTAATTCAGGTAAATACTATCGTCTACAACATGTAGCAGGTGTTGATTTCTTGTTCATAGACTCTGGAGAGGATAAGCCTGATGAGGATATAGAATATAGTGGCATTGTGGATTATGATCAATATCGTGTAGAGCAGGCTCGTTGGTTACGTCAACTTCGAGAGGAGAAGAAAGTGGGTAAATACCCATTGGTTGTGTTTTCGCACATGCCACCAACACTTGAGAACTGGCATGGTCCATATCACATGCAGGAAACATTGACACCAGAACTTAATAAGATGAATGTGTCTGTTATGCTTTCCGGTCATCTTCATGCCTTTGGCTATCAGAAACCAAATGAGATAATAAACTTCCCTAACTTGGCTAATAGTAATAACACCTATTTGTTATGTCGTATTGCAAACGGCAAGATGGAGGTGGATTATGTGGGACTTAATGGTAAGGATAAGAAGCATTTCACGTTCCTAATGAAATAAATTCTTCTTTTAGGTTAAATATAGGTTTTATGTGGATTACATATTTGATAATATTTTATTATCATTTTGTAATCCACTTTTTTATTCAGATATCAAAATCGAGTGTCGTCTTTTGGTAAATAATAATTGGATATTACCAAATCTATAAAAAAAAAGACTTATCTTTGTCCTTCAGATATTGTATAGAATAGAATTGTAAAATGATTGATAAAACGAAACTGATGCTTGTTCTGTTGGTAGTGATTGTGATGGTCATTACTTGTATTCACCCGATTTATCCGAATGAACAAACGCTGCAGCATATCGGTACTGTGCTGTTATTGATACCTCTGACGATGGATGTCTTTAGGAAACAACTCCCAATGTCGGCGTTTATAGGTATTGTTGGTTTTACGCTGCTTCATGTTATTGGAGCACGTTACATTTATTCTTACGTTCCTTATAAGGAGTGGGCAGTATCGTTAGGTTTGGTTGAAAAAGGTTTCTTTCATGACCCACGTAATCATTATGATCGGTTAGTACATTTTTTTTTTGGTGCGTTGATGTTCCCTTACTTCGTCTATCTTTGTCGGAAATGGGTAAAACAGCAATCGTTTGTAGCTGTTGTGATGGCATGGATGATGATTCAAACGGGTAGTTTAATTTACGAACTGTTTGAATGGTTACTGACGATAGTCATGACAGCAGAGGAAGCTGACTATTATAATGGTCAGCAAGGTGACATGTGGGATGCACAGAAGGATATGGCTTTGGCACTGGTTGGGTCTACTGGAATGTTCTTAGTATATGCGGTTCGTAGCCTTGTTAGAAGAGGTAAATAGGGCAAATAAAGATGTAAGGTTGCGTCGTTGCATAGGCTTGTGGGCATAAAATAAAATATATTTTACGCCTTGAATTAATTAGAAAGCATTGCAGTGCAACTACAGATAATTATCACTTCGGAATTATTTTCATGAAAAGAAGAATTTATTTTCATGAAAAGAAATATTTATGTTCATGAAGAAAAATAATTATTTTCATGAAAATAATTTGAGAAAGGATAATTCTGATGGTGAAAGAAGGCGGACAGTCTTTTGAATATTGATAGTTCCGAGAAGTTGAAAATAGGCTTAGGATTGTTTGAAAAGAGGGTGATGTGTTTTGCTTAGTTCGGCTTGTGAGGGAATGTGAAAAGGTGCAAATTGTCACTTGTGGATAGCATTTAGATGTAAATTATGTGTATTTTCTTGGCAAATCAACCTTTTTTGCTTACCTTTACACCAAATTTGAATAACGAACATTATGAGTTACAACTTATTAAAAGGTAAAAGAGGTGTTATTTTTGGAGCCCTCAACGAGATGTCAATCGCATGGAAAGTTGCTGAAAGAGCAGTTGAGGAAGGTGCAATGATCACTTTGTCAAATACTCCAATCGCAGTAAGAATGGGTACAGTAAACGCACTGTCAGAGAAGTTAAACTGCGAGGTTATTCCTGCTGACGCAACAAACGTTGAGGACTTGGAGAACGTATTCAAGCGCTCAATGGAGGTTTTGGGTGGTAAGATCGACTTCGTTCTGCACTCTATCGGTATGTCACCAAACGTGCGTAAGCACCGTACATACGATGACTTGGACTATAAGATGCTTGACACTACACTTGATATCTCAGCTGTTTCATTCCACAAGATGATTCAGAGTGCTAAGAAACTTGATGCTATCAACGACTATGGTTCAATCCTTGCACTCTCTTACGTAGCTGCTCAGCGTACCTTCTACGGTTACAATGATATGGCTGATGCTAAGGCATTGTTGGAGAGTATCGGTCGTAGCTTCGGTTATATTTATGGTCGTGAGAAGCACGTACGTATCAATACTATTTCTCAGTCGCCAACAATGACAACTGCTGGTTCAGGTGTAAAGGGTATGGATAAGCTCTTCGACTTCGCAGATCGTATGTCTCCATTGGGTAACGCAAGTGCTGCTGAGTGTGCTGACTATTGTATCGTAATGTTCTCTGACCTCACCCGTAAGGTGACAATGCAGAACCTCTACCACGATGGTGGTTTCTCAAATGTAGGTATGAGTCTTCGCGCTATGGCTACATATGAGAAGGGTCTCGATGAGTATAAGGACGAGAACGGTAACATTATCTACGGATAAAAAGCCTCCCCCAAAAGCCTCCCCCAACCCCTCCGAAAGGAGGGGAGTGCAAATAAAAGGTGGGTAGGATAAAGGGATTATCTTTATTATGATAGTTTTCCACTACTATTGAATATAAATCCTCTTTATGATTACGATGAGGAAGGTTTTAAGGCAAATAATAAAAAACTCCAGTAAGTGAAAACTTGCTGGAGCTTTTTTATTTTCTGTTGTTTTTTCAAATCATTTTTTCATACCAAGCCATAGGCAATTTTGTCTCCCTCCCCCTTCGGGGAGGGTCGGGGTGGGGCTTTATTTCCTTCCAAAGTCGGCAGGAATCTCACCCCACTGCTTTGTTTCCCACTTTATAATAGGTGTCGTTACCTTATGCGTTTGGAGCCAATGTTCTGCACGAGCGATGACTTGATGGAGTTGTTCAGTTTCTGCATTGCGGACAAAAGTAGTCTTACAACGCTTTTTATTCACCCATAAGATAGCATTGTAAGAGTCGCTATAGATAACCTTATCCTTGATACCTTGCTTCTCCATCAGTGCCAAAGCATGAACAATAGCGAGGAACTCACCAATGTTGTTCGTTCCCATAACTGGACCAAAATGGAAGACTCTCGCCCCTGTTTGTAGGTCAACACATTGATACTCCATAGGACCCGGATTGCCTGAACAAGCAGCGTCAACAGCCCAAGCACCAGCCCCCCTCAGTCCCCCCGAAAGGGGGGAAGCCCCAGTCTGCTGTGGTTGGATAGCTGACTGAGTGTTTGTTTGAGAATTCGTCTGTGTGTTTGGCTGAGCACCACCAGCTTGATTCGTGTTATGTGCGTCTATTGCCATTATGGTTTCTTTAATCTTCTTGATAACTTCTTCCCGATGGTTGAAGATTTCTTCATTAGTGAATCGGATGACAGAATAACCCCATTGCTCAAGGTCACGAGTCCGTTCCTCATCCTTTATAATCTGATCATCATTAAAATGATACTTACCATCAATTTCAACAATAAGTTTATACTTAAGGTTGATGAAGTCGGCAATGTATTGTTTGATGATATGTTGTCTACGAAACTTATATCCACTTTGTTTTCCTTTTAGGTATAACCAAAGTAGATTTTCTGCTTGTGTAGCGTACTGTCTGTTCTTGATAGCATTCGCTTTCAGCAGTTCATAATCTATCTCATCAGCCGTTTCGTAGATATACATAGTCTAATCAAGTCTTACTTTTATCCCCCTTGTCCAATTAGTTCCCCTCCCTTCTCTTCGAAAAGGGCTACTATGAACTATCTTATCCTATTTGCCTCCCTCCCCCTTCGGGGAGGGTCGGGGTGGGGCTTTACATCCTCTCTGGCACCTCAATACCGAGCAATGCCATACCATTCTTGATGACCTTAGCCACATTCTTGGCAATCATAAGGCGGGTAATCTTCTCTGCTTCCGTATCAGCGTTGAGGATGCTGTAATCATGATAGAACTGGTTGAACTCCTTAGTCAGCTCATAGCAGTAGTTTGCAATACCACTTGGACTATAGTCGATACCAGCCTGTGCAACTGCAGCACCGAAGTCATTGAGCTTCTGGATGAGTGCAATCTCCTTGTCATTGAGCGGAGCATCGTCGTTAAGTGATGCTGGCAAGGTGATGTTCTGTGCCTCAGCCTTACGAAGGATACTGCGGATACGTGCGTAAGTGTACTGGATGAATGGTCCTGTATTACCATTAAAGTCAATAGACTCCTCTGGGTTGAAGAGCATATTCTTGCGCGCATCAACTTTAAGGATGAAGTACTTCAGCGCACCCATACCCACGATACGTGCAATCTCGTTCTTCTCTTCCTCTGTGATACCTTCCAACTTGTTCACCTTATCCTCGCTAAGACTCTTTGCGTTCTCAATCATTGATGTAACAAGGTCGTCTGCATCGACAACTGTTCCCTCACGACTCTTCATCTTACCATTTGGCAATTCAACCATACCATATGAGAAGTGCACAAGGTCTTTACCCCACTTGAAGCCCAAGCGGTCCAAGAGGATAGAGAGAACCTGGAAGTGGTAGTTCTGCTCGTTACCAACGACATAAATCATCTTGTCGATAGGGAAGTCGTTGAAACGCATCTCTGCCGTACCAATATCCTGTGTCATATAAACCGATGTACCGTCCTTACGCAACAAGAGTTTCTGATCTAAGCCCTCGTCAGTGAGGTCAGCCCATACTGAGTTGTCTTCCTTGCGGATGAAGAGACCCTTTGCAAGACCTTCTTCCACCTTCTTCTTACCAACAAGATAAGTGTTTGATTCGTAGTAAATCTTATCGAATCCAACGCCCATAGCCTTGTAAGTCTCGTCGAAACCAGCGTATACCCAGTTGTTCATCTTCTCCCACAAAGCACGAATCTCTGGGTCATTAGCTTCCCACTTCACGAGCATGTCGTGTGCCTCCTTAATCAGTGGAGCCTCATGTTCAGCCTTTTCCTTTGCCTCATCGGCTGTCATACCCTCTTTCTCATACTGCTCCTGAAGTTGCTTGCACTCCTCTTTGTAGTGCTTGTCGAAGAGTACGTAGAAATCACCAATCAAGTGGTCGCCTTTCTTGCCTGCCTGCTCTGGTGTGATACCATTGCCCCACTTCAGCCAAGCTAACATAGACTTACAAATGTGGATGCCACGGTCATTAACGATATTTGTCTTAACCACCTTGTTACCGTTAGCCTCCATAATCTGTGCCAACGACCAACCGAGGAGGTTGTTACGTACGTGACCAAGGTGAAGTGGCTTATTTGTGTTAGGTGAAGAGTATTCAATCATCACCAATGGACTCTCGTCTGTCACACGCTTCTCACCAAACTTCTCGTCAGCGTTGATATCATTCAACAGACCTGTCCATGCTGCTTGCGCAATAACGAGGTTGAGGAAGCCCTTTACAACGTTGAAGTCGGCTACAGCCTTATAGTTCTTCTTCAGGTATTCACCTAAATCCTGTGCGGTATCTTCAGGCTTCTTATGTGAAGTCTTCAGCAGTGGGAAGGTGACGAGTGTGAGGTTACCCTCGAAGTCGCTGCGTGTCTTCTGCAGCTGAATCATCTTTTCTGGAACTTCTGTTCCATACAATTCCTTTACAGCTGCAAGTGCAGCAACGGTAATTTGCTCTTCTATCTTCATCTTTTGTTTCTTTTTATCTGTCTGCAAAGTTACGGAAAATCAGCCAAATAACGGCAGGAGGAGAGGGGTTAATTCATAATTATGATTGGTTTTAATTCAGAATTCAGAATTCAGAATTTATAATTATGATTAGTTTTAATTCATAATTCATAATTCAAAATTCATAATTATGACAAGTTTTGATTCAAAACTTATATCTCATACTTTATAATTTTATTGTTTGTTAATTGTAATTGTGATTGCCTTTTGTGCTGTCTGATAAACATTCTTGTGTAAGATTGTTAGTAGTGTTTTGTGGTGGTGTTGATGCTCAGCACGAGTGGTGTTGTTGGTAAGCACCAATGGTGTTGAGCGCTAATCGTCATGCAATATATGATGGGGGAGATATCAACTTGTTGTTAAAAAGAGTCATACTGTCAAAAAGTAATAAATGGTTATTCGATGTAGGCGCTTACTTTTTTAAGTTTAAAACGATGATAATAGAGGATATATGATTTAATTTTTATCGGCTACAATGCTCACTTTTAGTTGTAAAGTCTTGTATTTATGTGTGTTGAGTTCTGTTGAAAAGTAGTTTTATTTCTTGTTTATTTGCAATATTTACGCTATCTTTGCGATTAGATTAACTATAAAAGAAATAAATGATATGCGTAAAAGTATTCAGAAGTGGACTTATGTCCTTGTAACCAGTGTTTTTGCATTGGTAATGTGTTTTAGCCTTAGTGCTTGCGGTAGTGATGATGACAATGATGTAAACAATGGGATAAGTCCTGTTCTTTACAGTGATTTTGGAGGTAGAATCGGTGTTAACTATCCATTGGATATTTCGGGTAAAATGGTTTCTTTCTTTATTCCTAAGAGTCAGGCTGGACAGATTGTTGACTTAACAAAGGGCGGTGATTGGGTTGCTGGTGGTTCTGCAGTTGGTGGTCTATACAGCTATGATGATCATCTTTTCCAGAAAGGAAGTTATGTTTATCTTCTAAAGACGGGTGCAAATGAGATAGAACTCCGTTATAAATATATTTGGAAAGAAGGTACAGCAACTCGTACAATAGAGGGAAACTATAAGAACGTAAAGATGACAACGCATCAAGATGCGATTGATTGGGCACATAGGCAGGGCTTGTATTAAAGTCTAATTAGCTTTTTCAGAAGAAATCATAAAAGGAGATTGTACCAGAGTATCATGTTCTACCATTGATATTTCTGGCATAATCTCCTTTTATTTTTTGCTTTCTCTTACTGCGCATTAAGGAGGTGATAAGGGAGAAAAGATGAAAACGTGTGTCTTGTTTGTAAATCCCCTCTTGTTCAGACTATGCCTTTTCTGCATAATATCCACCCTTTTCTTTGATATAATCAATGAGTTCTGCAAAGATTTGGTTTTGTCTTAATGTCGGCTCATTACCTGTAAGAATCAGCTGTTTGCGGGCTCTTGTGATGGCAACATTCAGTTTACGGTCGATGGGTTGACCATCTTCGTAGAATGTGTTGGCGGTGAGGAAGTCGAGTTGATAGCGGCTTTGAATGGTGAAAGAATAAAGAATGATGTCACGTTGGCTACCTTGATAGCGTTCCACAGTATCAATACTGATTTCTTCCAATTCGGGAATACCGAGCTTCTCTATCTCCTTTCTGATCATTGCAATCTGATTGCGGTAAGGTACGATGACACCAACAGACTTCTGTGGGTCGAAGTTATTGCCGAGTTGTCGGTATAAACGTCTAAGTAGGTCGGTAATGATACGTGCCTCCTCCGTGTTTACCTTCTCTGAAATATTCAGTTGTCGACATGGCTTTGAAGGAATAAAAATCATGCGATGCGCCTTCAAAACATCATCGGTCTCGTCCTCACTCGCTTCGTTATAATTCAATGTCTGCTCTAATTGGTGCGCTAATGGTACACATTCAAGTTGTTCGCGTGCATAAAACTTACGATTAGCAAAGTCGGCAATATCCGGATGCATTCGTCCTTGTTTGTGCAGTGTACCAATAAAATCAGTTCTCCCTGCTGCCCGCTCTGTAAGAATAAGGCGTTCGAAGAGCGAGTTAGCGCAAGAGAATAAATTGATGCGAAGAAGCTCCCCGTCGTCGATTTCTGTTTCAGCATCACTTTGTTGCACCACAGCTGGCAATTGTTTATGGTCGCCTATTAATATAAACCGGTCTATCGCACGCCTTTCTGCATGTCGGACCGTAAGTAAACCAATAATATTTGGTTCTAATATTTGACTTGCTTCATCAATGATGGCAAGGTCGAAATGCTTGATATTAAAGAGCGCAGCATTGCTGTTCATTGTAGAGGTGGTAGCTACAACGATGCGCGCATCTGCTAAGGTAGACTTTATGCTGTTGAGGGTTGCGTTGTCATCTAACACTTCCTTCAACAGATGGTCACTATATTTCGGGTCGCAACTGAACTCATTACCAATGCGGATATAGTCAAGTTCGTTCTCTGTCAGCATATTACAAATCTCGTCAACAGCACGATTTGTATAGGCAAGGAGGAGGATTGCCGTCTGGGTGTTGGGTGTTGAGTGTTGGGTGTTGATGGTTTCTGAAGGTTTGTTGTGCTTAGAATCTTCTGCTGAATAGGCTGAAGATGGTTGTGAATAGATGTTCCCTGCCAACTGTTCACGCACAAGGAATTGCAGGGCCTGCGAGGTTTTGCCTGTGCCGGGAGGACCGATAAGAAGGAAATAATCCTGTGCCTGCTTTGCTTTCAAGATGATTTCGTCATAATCGGGATGGTAGCTGTGGGATAAGGTCAGCGACTTATCGACGCATGGCACACGCTGTCCCAAAAGTAGCTGACGGCGTTCTTCGTTTGAAGTGATGAAAGTGTAAAGACTTCTGATAGCCGATGTGCCACCGATGTCACTACCAGCATGCTCAATAGCGAAGTAATCTCCGCTGATAAGGTCAGGGTTTTGCTGTCCGTCATTGAGGTGTACAACAAGTCTGTCACCATGTATCTCCTGTAGTGAACCTTTGAAAAGAATACTCATTCTCACGTCAGGAGCCTCGTTCTTCTTGTACGCATAGAGGTAAATCATATCTCCTCGGCGAAAGTTAGGGAGGAAATCTTCGCCCTGTTGGGGTACAGCGAGTGTAATCGTATCATATCCGTTGAACGAACTGCTACGCTCTTTCTCGATGATAGTCAGTCCTGTATAGATGTTTCCTGTCTCTTTCTTCTCCGCAAGAGGCATGTTCCATAGGTCAGCATTACTGTTTCCTACACCTTCCTGTACACCCACTTTCGATACTAATTGTTCCTTGATAACAAAGGTCATCATACGTGTGAAATAAGCACGTTCGAGGTCGTTGAGTTGGTGAAGTGGTGCCAGTGTTTCAGTGAGTTGCGGTAAGAGGTATCTATTGTAGAAGTTATCGTTTTGTTTCTCAACGTTCAATGTCTGCGGTGTGAGCAATGGCAACATCCTATCAAAGCCATTTTCAGCCATCCAGAACTCTGTTGCCACGGCTTGATTACGGAAGCGGATAGCTTCACGAATCAGCTTTTGCAGTGGCTCCACTTCGAGCAGTCCGTCGGGTAGGGGATATTTTGAATACAAGAGTTGGATGTGTGCATTCTTCGGACTGAGTTGGAAGTTATATTGCAAGATACCGTAGTAGAGCAACACCTGCACGTAGTGTTTCTCAACATGGAGTGACCCATGTGGATTTTTATATTTGCGTTCAATAAAAGTATTCTTGCCCGACTTCTGCTCAACAAGTAGTTTTAAGTCGGTTGTCATCAAGTCAACACGACCCTGTATGCCCAATCGTTCGCATACAAAGGAAGGTTCAAGAATAGCTTTCTCACGGTCGAAAGTTTGGAAGATTTCGTCAACAATTTCCTTGATATTCTCCACCTGTCGTTCTGCATCTTGTTTGAAAGATGCTGCATCAAAGTCGGGACAGGTCGCATAGTCCAAAGCCTTCTCTCTGAAGTTAGAGCGGAAGGTTTCTTTAATGTCGTATTCTGCAGGATGATTGATGATATCATCGAGAGCAGAACCAGCGAAGTTACCTAATACAATGTGTTTATTGCTTAGGCGGGGAGTAAGTCTGTTGACAGTGAAAAGCAACGGATGGTGTCCGTATGTTTCAAAACAATTTGCTATGGTAGAGATATCTATCAGATAGTCTGGCTCAACGACGATAAGACGTGGTACAACCTTTTTTCGTGTAACAGTACAGTCAAGGAGGTTCAGCTGCATCCCTTCGCGTAACATCGGGTGTAAGTAGCTGAAATCAATGTAGTCTGGTGTGTTCATATAGTCCACCGTTAAGAGTTCTTCGCTACTGTCTTGATTGGTTACAGCCACCTGAATAGTACTCTCGTCCCACTCTCTTACGATACAACGAATGTAACGATAATTCGTAATCTGTATATTCTCCGTTGTGCGTCCACGTGCTGGAATCTTTCCAACAAGGAACGATGGGATAGCCTCCTGCACAACAGCAGACACGAAGATAGCCAAGGCACGGCAGTCGTAAGCCACATCTTCCGGGAGAATAGGGGCATTAGAGTTACTATGTCGGCGCATTTTCTGAATCGCCACAATATCCTGTGGGGCGATGTTATGCTGCCTACAGAGCGACTCTACCTGCGAAGAAAGGTTGCCGAAACCATGTCGGGTGTTTTTTAATCCTTCATGACAAGCAATGACGAGCGTCTCGTGCATGATGAGTGCCTGTGCTTCAGATGGTGCCGAAAGGATGTCAGCGATACGTGAGAAAAGTTCGTGTGCCATTATGATGATATTTCCCCAGTCCTCTTAATAAAGAGGAATTGTTTTTATACTATGCGTGGGGACTAATTCATTGGGTTATGTTTTGAGTGGGTGTTATTGCTTTGTTATCAGTTGGTTGTGAGCGTTCTTTATTGTAAAAAGCCTATTGTTGTGAATTATTTTCATGAAGAGAAGAATTTATTTACATGAAAATAAATATTTCTTTTCACGATGAAAAATATTTCTTTTCATGAAAATAATTCGCAGAAATGAGTCTTTTCGCCTGCTTACTGTCCTCCTAAGCGTTCAAAGAAAGTGATAATTTCCTCCCAAGTCTTGAACTCTTCGCTACCGAAAAGTAGGCTTGTGCCGAGGAAGTCATCGTGTTCAGTACTACTGATAAAGTAGTCGCCATAGAGAAGGTGAGGCTGGTTGGTGAAGATCGTATGGTTCCATGCTGGTGCACTGAAAGCATCTTCAATCCATGCCTGCTGTTCAGTGATGGCTGACGGATTGTTGGTTGGTGCAGGACACACGAAGAATACGTTATAGTTATCAAGTAAGAACTCGTAAGCTTTGTTCAAACTTGATTTCGGTTTGCCGTATCCATCAGCGAGGGTGTTCTGATCAATGAGTACCGTACGACGCTCGCGCCCTTCCTGTCGGTCGTCAATCCATCGGATAACAGGCATGAGGTAATGGAAAACAGCTTTCTCGATGAGTCGGTGTTCACCATGAAAACGGATCGCCTGAGGGTAATGTTCGTTGAAAAGGTCGAAGGTGTGGACAAATGGGTCTGCATCACCAAAGAGTCCGAAGACGCGTTGCTGCTCTTCCTCTGTCACTTGTGAGAAACACTTTTCAGTTATCTCTTTGTATTCCTTCACCAAAGCTTTGGTCACGATAACCTCCTGTATGCCATCTTGTCGTGGATTTTGGAACACCTGTTTACCCATCATATTCGTCTCGCTGATGGTTGTTCCCATTTGAAAAGCGGGATTCACGCAGATACGGTCGACACCATAAAGCATCTCAGTGTACATACCTCCCATTGAAGTACCAATAATAAGGTCGGGCTTTTCGGTATTAACGAGGTTGCGTAATAGTTCCATCGCCTCCTCAGGATGTATGGGGAGGTCGGGCGCAATGACAGTAGCTTCGGGCATATAGTCCCTCAGTATCTGTACCGTATGACTTGAACCGGCTGACATAAAGCCGTGAACGTAGATAATCTTCTTTCCTACCATGAGGTCGGGAAAGGTTTTTTTATATTGATTTTCCATTGTTTCTGTCTGGGAGTTAAAGGAGTTGAAGGAGTGAAATGGAGGGAGATGGATCTGGAGTTAAAGGAGTTAAAGGAGTGAAATGGAGTTAAGACAAATGTGTTGTGGGTGTCTTTATGTTGATTTTCCATTGTTCCTATTTGGGAGTTAAAGGAGTTGAAGGAGTGAAATGGAGTTAAGACAAATGCGTTGTGGGGTGTCTTTATATTGATTTTCCATATTAAAAACAACTTCAAATCTTGCCATTTGGAACTCTTTTTCAAGCCCTTTTAAATGATTATTTGTGAGATAATAGTGTGATAACTATACCCTCTCTTTTTCCTTTTTGCCTCCCCTCCCTTCGGAGGGGTCGGGGGAGGCTTTCCTATATCAGTGGCAAACTGATACCATTTATCTTCTGATAGATATCGAGGGCATAGATATCTGTCATTCCACTGATGAAGTCGAGGACTGCCATGATACGTGTTTCAAGGCAAGGACTTTGGATGTCATACTGGCTTGAGAAGCTTCGGATAAGCTGCTGACTGTGGAAGTGTTCAGGCTCAACGGCAGCACCAATGAGAGCTTTCATCAGTGTTTCCATAATCTTATAGCCTGATAACTCAACGTCGAGGACTGCTTTACTGCGGTAAATCCTATCCACTGAGACTTCTGTGCAGTGTTTGTAAGCCTGTCGGGGACGCTCAGAAATATGTTTGATGAGCGACCCTTCGAAGGTTCCATTGAGTATCTCCTCTTCGTGTTCTACAAAGACATTGACACATTCTGCCTCCAATAATCCTACGGCACAGGCACGGAAGTAAACAACTTGTTCGTTTTGGTCGGTCACACCCTCGTCTTCTATGCGCTTTCTAATGCTCTTTCTGGTTTCTTCATCGAAGAAGCCAAGGAGCAAATCAGCTGTCTCCTCAAATGAAAGAAGCTTGAGTTTATGAGAGTCTTCGATATCCATAATCTCGTAACAGATATCGTCTGCAGCCTCCATAAGATAGGTCAACGGATGACGAACATAACAGATACCAGCCTCAGAGCTATCCTTTTGAATGATACCTAATTCATCAGCAATCTTCTTATAGGTTTCTTCTTCCGTTGCAAAGAAACCGAACTTGCCGTGTTTGCTGGCATAAGTGGAACTGAAAGGATACTTTACGATACTCGCTAAAGTGCTATAAGTCATAACGAATCCACCTTCTCTTCGGCCTAAGAAACGATGGGTCAGTAAGCGGAAAGCATTGGCATTGCCCTCAAAATGAGTGATGTCTTCCCAGAAGTGTGGGCTAACTTTCTCTTTCAAGCTAATCCCTGGACCTTCAGTGAAGAATGCCTGCATAGCCTTTTCGCCACTATGCCCGAAGGGAGGATTACCCATGTCGTGTGCATAACAAGCTGTCTGTACGATGGTTCCAATCTCTTCAAAGAGTGTACCACGCAACTCTGGGTGTATTTCGATGAGTCTTCTTGCAACGTCATCACCTAAAGATTTACCCAAGGAAGCCACCTCTAAAGAATGAGTTAGGCGGTTGTGCACAAAGACACTACCCGGAAGAGGGAAGACTTGAGTTTTGTTCTGCAGTCGTCGGAACGGCGCAGAGTAAATCAATCGGTCGCTGTCACGCTTAAATTCAGAGCGATCATCGTGTCGAAGGGCGTGACGCTCTTCCTGTCCGAGACGCTTGTTGGATATGAGTTGTTGCCAGTTCATTGCGGGATTTTTGGGTGATGGGTGTTGAATATTGGGTGTTGGGTGTTGAATGTTGGGTGTTGATGATTTCTGTTTATTACTTGCTGGGTGCTGAATATTGGGTGATAGGTGTTGAATATTGGGTGTTGATGATTTCTGTTTATTACTTGTTGGGTGCTGAATATTGGGTGATGGGTGTTGAATGTTGGGTGTTGATGAATTCTGTTTATGATTTATTGGGGGCTTGAAAGTTACACACAAAAGTAATTAAAATTGGCTAAAAACAAGTTTTTTACTTCATAAAATGTATGAATGTGGCTTTAAATGCTTAATTTTGTACCTTATTATATGGCAATGATACAGATAAAAGTAATTAATAAAGGGCATCAGCAGCTTCCTGCTTATGCTACTTCACAGAGTGCGGGGATGGACCTCCGCGCTAATATCGATGCACCTATCGTACTGCAACCCATGGAGAGAAGACTTATTCCAACTGGTCTTCATATTGCACTTCCAGTGGGGTTTGAAGCACAGGTGCGCCCTCGTAGCGGTCTTGCTTTGAAGCATGGACTGACTGTTCTCAACTCTCCTGGTACGATTGATGCCGACTATCGTGGTGAAATCATGGTACTACTCATTAACTTCTCAGATGAACCTTTTACCATCAATGATGGTGAACGCATTGCGCAGATGGTCATTGCACGTCACGAACAAGCAGAGTTTGTTGAGGTAGAAGAACTCGATGAGACCGAACGTGGTGAAGGCGGATATGGCCATACGGGCGTGAAGTAAAGACAAAGAAAGAAACGATAAATGTTCAATAACGTTATATTGAAAGCCATAAAGATGCGTCGTACCCTCCTTGCTCTTGCTTTGTTGGGCGGCTCTTTGGCGATGCATGCTGATCGAGAGGATAGCCTTCAAAGTTATAACTACTTCTTCCTTGAGGCGATACGGCAGCAAGAAATGGGCAACCTTACGGCTGCTTTCGACCTTCTGTGCCATGCACGCGACCTCAATCCACAAGCTCCAGAGGTTTATTATCAGTTAGCTGCTTTTTATGTGGATATGAAGAAGGATGCGGTGGCACGTGAATACTTCGAGAAGGCAGCAAGTCTTGACCCCGAAAACTCGGCTTATCAGGAGAAATTAGGAAAGCTTTATGTGTCACAGAAAGACTATCCTAATGCAATAAAAGCCTTCGAACGCCTTTATGAATCCAATAAAACGCGTTCTGACATACTGCAAATTCTCTATCAACTCTACGGTTCCCAGAATGATTACAAGATGATGATCAAGTGCTTGGAACGTCTGGAAACACTGGAAGGAACCAACGAGCAGATTTCACTTAGTAAGATGCAACTCTACGAACAGATGGGGGAAAAGCGCAAAGAGTACGACGAGTTGAAGGCACTCGTTAATAGTCATCCGCTCGACCTCAACTATCGTGTGATGTTCGGAAACTGGCTTTTGCAGAATGGAAAGAAGAAGGAAGCACTTCAAAAGTATCGTGATGTACTGAAAGAAGACCCTGATAACTCGCTTGCCAAGCTTTCCATGATGGATTATTATAATAATATTGGAGACAAGGCAACCGTAAAAACAATCCTACAGGAACTCTTACAATCGCCAAAAACAGAAAAGGAAGCGAAGTTAGAGTTACTCCGTCAGGTCATTACAAGCAGTCAGAAAGATAATACTCCAGATAGTACTGAGGTGATGAGGCTCTTCTCTGTAGCCTTAGCTGTTCCTCAAGAAGATGCTGATATCTATATGCTTAAAGCCGCATATATGACACTTCGCAAGCAACCAAAGGCTGCTGTCAATCGCGTTTATGAGCAAGCTCTTGAGGTAGAACCCGATAATTCGCGTGCAAGAATAGCATTGATACAGAATATTTGGGACACACAAGACTACGATAAGGTCATCGCTATTTGCCGACCAGCCATAGAATACAACCCAGATGAGATGGCATTCTATTATTTCCAAGGTATGGCTCAGTTCCAAAAGCACGACGGTGACGCGGCACTGGAGACCTTCCGCAAGGGAGTTGGACAGATAAAGCCAGACAGTGATCCAAGTATTGTTTCAGACTTTTACGCTATCATGGGTGATATCCTGCATGAGAAGGGTAGGAATAAAGAGGCTTTTCAAGCCTATGACAGCTGTTTGCAGTGGAAAGCAGACAATGTGGCTGCGTTGAATAACTATGCCTATTACCTCAGTGAGGCGAATGAAAACCTCACAAAGGCAGAGCAGATGAGCTATAAGACTATTAAGGCTGAGCCAAATAATAGTACTTATCTTGACACCTACGCATGGATTCTTTTCCAGCAAAAGCGCTACGAAGAGGCAAAGATATATATCGAACAAGCGATTCGTAATGACTCTACACTGAGCAACGTAGTCAAGGAACACGCTGGTGATATCTATGCACAGACAGGCGATATAGAGAAAGCTCTTGAGTTCTGGAGGAAGGCTCTCGAAGGAAATAAGGAGAATGCGACACTGAGAAAGAAGATAGAACTAAAGAAATACATAGCAGAATGAAAAAAACTAAGATATTACTTGTAAGCATGACTGCCCTGCTGTTGGCATCATGTGGTACAAAGAAAGCTGTGATTCAACAGAAACCAGTGCAGGATAACAAGGTTGCACAGCAGACAGCACCTGCTACAAAGGATAGCAAGATGCAGAGTGTTGTTGTCATGCAGCGTGTTGCAGACAATGCACTTTACCAAAAGAACCTTGTTTCAAATCTTACTTTTACGCTCAACGATGGGCATAAAGATATTACCGTACCAGGTATTCTGCGTATGCGTAAAGATGAGGTTATCCGTCTACAGTTGCTGATTCCAATTCTTCGTAGTGAGGTGGGACGTATCGAGTTTGCAAAGGATTATGTCCTCTTCATCGATCGCATCCATAAGCAGTATGTAAAAGCAAGCTACGATGAGGTAGGATTCTTGCGTGATAATGGAATCAACTTCTATTCACTCCAGTCGCTTTTCTGGAATCAAGTGTTCATCCCTCGTCAACAAAAGGTGAGCGAAGCAGACCTCTCACAGTTTGCTGTTGATGAGAGTAAAGCACAAACAGAGGGCTCAACCCTGATAAGTCTTAAAGACGGAAAGATGGATTATAAGTGGGCAGTAAATCCTAAGAGCAATCAGATTGTCCTAACAACTGTTACTTATAATAGCAATACACATGGTGCTTCAAAGCTCTCATGGAGTTATGATGACTTTAAAGCGTTTGGCTCAAAGCTCTTCCCTGCAAGTCAGCTATTGACAATCAATACACCAAAGTTTGGACAGAAGCCAGCAAAGACACTTAAGGCAAGTTTCGATCTTGAGAGCTTCAGCGATGCCAGCGATTGGGAAGTTTTTACCACACCATCTGATAAGTATACAAAAGTAAGCGTAGAGGATATCCTCGGCAAACTAATGAACTTTTAAATGAAACGTCTTTCTTTATTATTCATATTGTCAATCATGTGTATGCTGAGTGTTTCTGCGCAGCATTCACGTAAGCATAGAAAACAGCAAAAAACAGCTGTGGCTCAATCCGTAGAACCCCAAACTACCGTAAAAGGTAAGGGTAAGAAAGCTGTAAATGCGATTAATGACAACCACGCTGTAGCACCTGCTACTCCTGTAAAAGGTCAGAAGCCAATAGTTGAGAAACTGCAAACGCAACCCCAACCGAAGGGCAAACAGCTGCAGGATAAGTTGCAACACCAGCAACAACTCAAGGGACAACAACCTCAACTCAAGGGTCAACCTGCTCAAGTGAAGGGTCAGCAAGTTGTCCGTGGTAAGGGTGCTGTACGCAACGCTCATGTTGGCAAGAAGGGTGCAAAGGGTCCTGCGTACGTGACGACAGAGGAAATCAAAGGCTTGCAACAGCAAAACTTGAAGTTGCAAAAAGAGATTTCAGAGCACGAAGAGGAAATGAAAGTAAAGCAGAAGGACGTTGACGACCGTCTGCAAAAGATTGTACGCCTTGATACTGAAATCGGTCAGCACCAAAGAACGATTGATACAATCGCCACAGATATCAAAGGATTGGATTCGAATATCGGTATTCTGAAAGGTCAGTTAGCTTCTCTTGAGTCACAGTTGGGTGAACGTCGTGCTCGTTTCATCCGTTCTATGCGTTACATGGCACGTCATCGTAGTATTCAAGACAAGTTGATGTTCGTCTTCTCCGCAAAGAACTTAACCCAGATGTATCGTCGTCTTCGTTTCGTACGTGAGTATGCAGCCTACCAGCGTGCGCAGGGTGAACAGCTCAAGGCAAAGCAGATGCAGGTAGATGAGAAGCATACACAGCTGAAACAGGTGCGTGTCAATAAGAGTAATCTTCTCTATAAAGACCGTCAGGTACATGCTCAGATGGAGCGTAAGCGTGTTGAACAGCAGACGGTTGTAAGTTCTTTGCAAAACGACCAAAAGGTGTTGCAGGGTGTTATCGCACAGCGTCGTCAACAGCAGCAGGCTCTGAATGCACAGATTGACCGACTTATTCAGATTGAAATACAGAAGGCACGTGAACGTGCTATTGCAGAAGCAAAGGCGCAGGCTGCCGCTCGTGCTGCTGCCGCTAAGAAGCGTGCAGAAGAATTGGCACGTAAGAAAGCCGCTGCAGAGGCTGCCGCTCGAGAGAATGCGCGCCGTATTGCAGAGGCGAAAGAGCGTGAAGCAAAGGCAAAGGCTGCCGCTCGTGCTGCTGCTGAGGCTGCCGAGAAGGCTCGTCAGGAAGCCGCTGCTCGTGCTGCTGCAGCCAGAGCTGCTGCAGAAAAGGCACGTCAAGAGGCTTTGCAGAAGGAGCGTGCTGCTGCTCGTGAGCGTGCTATTCGTAAGGCAGAAGAGCAGGAAGCTGCTGCTACGGCTGCACAAGAAAAGGCTGAGGCTCGTGCTGCTGCTGAGAAGGCTCGTGCCGACCAGATGGCGCGTGAGGCTGAAGCAAATCGTGTGGCTGCCGAACGCAAGGCTGATGCCGACCGTGAGCGTGCTGCTCGTGAGGCTGAAGCTGCAAGAGCATCTGCTGCTGAAAGCAATGATATGCTCAGTTCTGCCGATCGTGCGATAACAGGTAACTTTGCCAATAACCGTGGTAGATTGCCAATGCCATTGTCGGGTCAGATAGTTAGCCACTTTGGTCAGTACAATGTGGCTGGTATGTCAAATATTCGCTTGAACAATGATGGTATCAATATCAAGGGTGCTCCTGGCAGTGCTGTTCGTAGTGTCTTTATGGGCGAGGTGAGCGGTGTCTTCATGGCAGGCGGTATGAGTGTCGTGATGATTCGTCATGGTATTTATATCTCTGTTTATGCTAATTTGGGTTCTGTCGGTGTCAGCAAGGGACAGAAGGTTGGTACGGGACAGACCATCGGAACCGTTGGTAAGACGGGTATTCTTCAGTTCCAGTTGCGTAAGGAGACTGCTAAGTTGAATCCAGAGCAGTGGTTGCGTTAATAAGCATCCTATCTTTATATATTAATAATGTGGGCTTATTGAGTTGAAAGTGACGATAATTCGCTTCGTGTTTTAGCGTCTTTTCAAGTTTAATAAGTACGTTATAACTAAATTATCTTCATGAGAAGGAATATTTCTTTTCATGAAGATAATTCTTTTTTATCATGAAGAAGAATGTTTTTTATCATGAAGAAAAACCTTCTTCGGCAGCTGTCAGGTAAATCTTTTCCTCCTAATGGTTAGCTTTCAATATCTTACAGTCTTCTTTGTTATATCCACAATGCTCCTTTCTTCTCATCTTTAGCTGATGTGTTGATGCTTCGCACATATCGTGCTAAGGCTTCGCACATATTGTGCGAATGGTAAACACCAATGGTGCGGAGTGCTAAACACATTGAAATATGTTATGTAAATGGACTCAACTAATTGATGAAAATTGCATAGAAGATATTATTGTGGATTCTTATCGTAGACTTTTAGCTTTCTAATAGGTACTCATGTGGAATTCGTTTTGTTCTATAAAAGAAAATAATTGTCCTGTTCTTCTCTGTTTGGTAGATGAAAAGCAAAAGGGTAAAATTGCAATTTAATATCTAATTTATTTTTTGCTTTGCGGATAAATGTTTATATTTGCAGAAAATAAAGTACAATCAGCTATTTGAATAAAAGACTTTCAGGCTTTTTTATATGTGCTGATTGGTCGAAGATAAATTAGGAAACAATGCAGACAATCGGACATCTCTCTGTTCTTATTCACGAACAAGCAAAAAAATACGGAGCAAAACCAGCCATCACTTTCCGTAACTTTGGCAGTCTGGACTGGAAGACAGTGTCATGGAACCAGTTCTCAATGCGCGTAAAGGAAGTGTCAAATGCGCTCTTGAACCTCGGAATGAAGCCACAAGAGACTATTGCTGTGTTTTCACAAAACTGTATTCATCATCTCTATACAGATTATGGTGCATACGGAGTACGCGTGATTAGTATTCCGTTCTATGCAACAAGTTCCGAACAGCAGATACAGTATATGATTCAAGATGCCAATGTAAAGTTTCTTTTCGTTGGCGAACAGGAACAATATGACAAGGCGCGTCGTATTCAATCCCTTTGCCCTACATTGGAACGTATAATTGTCTTTGACTCAAGTGTACGCCTTAGTCAGCATGATCCAAACTCTATCTATTTCGCAGACTTCTTAAAGTTAGGTGAAGGTTTCCCACGTGAAGCAGAGGTAGAAGAGCGTTTGGCGCAGGCGAGCTATGATGATATTTGTAATATTCTTTACACAAGTGGTACTACAGGTGAGAGCAAGGGAGTTATCTTGACTTATAAGATGTATCAGGCTGCTATGGATGCCAATAGAAAGAGTGTGCCTGTAAATGAAAAAGACCGTGTTATCAACTTCCTGCCGTTCAGTCATGTATTCGAGCGTGGTTGGGCTTGTTTGTCTCTCGCTGCGGGTGCAGAATTGATTGTAAATACTTATCCAAAGGAGATTCAGCAGAGTATGCGTGAGACGCATCCAACAAGTATGGCTTCCGTACCTCGTTTCTGGGAGAAGGTTTATGTGGCTGTAAAGGAGCGTATGGATAAGTCAAGCATCGTTCAGCGTAAGCTTTTCTATCATGCTTTGAATGTTGGAAGAAAGCGTAATATACAGTATCTTGCACGTGGAAAGCGTGTTCCTTTGACGTTGGAGATGGAGTATAAGTTTGTTAATAAGACTGTTTTGAGTCTTGTTCGCAAACAGTTAGGCTTGGAAAATCCACATCTCTTCCCAACAGCTGGAGCCTATGTTTCTCCAGAGGTAGAGGAGTTTGTACATAGCATCGGTATTAACATGATTGTTGGTTATGGCTTGACTGAGAGCTTGGCAACCGTTACCTGTGACCATGTAGGACAGCCTTATACCGTTGGTTCTGTGGGTAGACCGCTTGAGGGTATTGATATAAAAATTAGCGATGAGGGTGAAGTAATGCTGAAAGGTCCAACGATTATGCCAGGTTACTTCCGTCGTGATACTACTAATGCAGAGGCATTTGATAAGGATGGTTACTTCCATACTGGTGATGCCGGTTATATGAAGGACGGTGAGTTATTCTTAAAAGAGCGTATCAAGGACCTCTTCAAGACTTCTAATGGTAAGTATATTGCACCACAGATGGTGGAGGCGATGCTGTTAGTAGATAAGTTTATTGAGCAGGTTTCAGTGATTGCTGACCAGCGTAAGTTTGTTTCTGCTCTGATTGTTCCAGAGTATTCTGTATTGGAAGAGTGGGCAAGAGAGAATCACATAGAGTTCAAAGATCGTGAGGAGTTATGCCAAGATAAGCGTGTAAACGAGATGATGCGTGAGCGTATCGAAACCTTACAGCAGCGTTTGGCATCATACGAGAAGATTAAACGCTTCACCCTTCTCGCTCACCATTTCTCAATGGAGAACGGAGAGCTAACGAATACGTTGAAGCTAAAGCGTTCGGTTGTAAACCGCCGCTATCATGATGTGATAGAAAAGATGTACGAGGAGTAGGGAAGTAAATGAGTTGATGGGTAGACGAGTAGACGAGTTGACAGGTTAGTTGTTAAGAAGAATTAGGCTGTGTTTTATCAGCTTTAATAGTTTCACTCGGCTTGCTATTTTTGATAGTCTTACTCGTTCTACCAGTTCTCCTAACCCCATTCCAACGATAAAAGAATAAAGATGATAACAGCAGATCAGCTAAAAGATATCCAAGAACGCACTGAAGCGTTGCACCGTTATCTTGATATTGACAAGAAACGAATAGAGTTTGAGGAGGAACAACTCCGTACACAAGCCCCAGATTTTTGGGATGACCCAGCTCGTGCACAGGAGCAGATGAAGAAAGTTAAGGATATCGAGAAATGGGTTAAAGACTATGATAAGGCACGTGCGTTGGCTGATGAAGTACAGTTGGCGTTCGATTTCTATAAAGATGAACTTGTCACTGAGGAGGAAGTTGATGCCGCATACGCTAAGGTTCTTAAGGTAATCGAAGGATTAGAGCTTAAGAATATGCTACGTCAGGAGGAAGATCCGATGGAGTGTGTGATGAAGATTAACTCTGGAGCGGGCGGTACTGAGAGTCAAGACTGGGCTTCTATGCTGATGCGTATGTATATGCGTTGGGGTGAAGCACAGGGATATAGAGTTACTATCTCTGATATACAGGAAGGCGATGAGGCTGGTATTAAGAGTGTGACAATGAAGTTTGAGGGTGGAGAATATGCTTATGGCTATTTGAAGAGTGAGAATGGAGTGCACCGTTTAGTACGTGTTAGTCCGTTCAATGCCCAAGGTAAGCGTATGACAAGCTTTGCCAGCGTCTTCGTTACGCCATTGGTTGATGATACGATAGAGGTCTATGTTGACCCTGCTCGCGTCAGTTGGGATACCTTCCGTTCGAGTGGTGCGGGTGGACAGAACGTCAACAAGGTGGAGTCAGGTGTACGTTTGCGCTATCAATATGAAGATCCTGACACTGGAGAACAGGAGGAAATCCTCATTGAAAATACGGAAACTCGCGACCAACCAAAGAACCGTACTAAGGCTATGCAGCTCTTGAAGTCACAGTTGTATGACCGTGCAATGAAGAAACGCATGGAAGAACAGGCTAAGATTGAGGCTGGTAAGAAGAAGATTGAGTGGGGAAGTCAGATTCGAAGTTATGTCTTTGATGACCGTCGTGTGAAGGATCACCGCACTAATTATCAGACTTCTGATGTGGACGGTGTGATGGATGGTAAGATTGATGACTTCATCAAAGCTTATCTGATGGAGTTTCCAACGGAGGAATAGAAGGTCCCTTCTATCCTCTCTGAGGGGAGGAAAGAGCCTAAGGAAAAGTGGATCGGGTAAAGGTTATCAAAGGAAACCCCTGCAATTATCCCACTGTAATCCAATACATCCGCTCCTTTTGAGGAACTTGGGGAGGTTTCTTCCCTTATTAATAATGATATACAACCTTTTAAAATGATATAACTATGAGTGAAAGAAGTAAAGTAAATCGCAAGGAAAGAGAACTTAAACAAGAAAAACAGGCTAATCGTGTCGTTGCTTGGTTGGCTGTGATTTTAGTCTCTTTGGGCGTTCTTACAATCATTATAGCATCAAATAGCTAATAGTAAACAGGACATAGATGATGCGCGACTGTTATCTCTTAGATCGTAACAGTCGCTTACTATATTAACAATAGGAGTCTCATGAGTGGATTAGAGATTGAAAGAAAGTTCTTAGTTCATAAGAATATGGACTGGAAAAAGCATGCAAGTAGTTGTAGTCACATACAACAAGGATATTTTGCAGCTGTCAATACCGTTCGTGTTCGTATCAGGGACGATAAGGGATATCTGACAATCAAAGGTCCATCACGTACAGGTGGGCTATCACGTTATGAGTTTGAGAAAGAAATCACACTGGAGGAAGCACAGCAATTAATGCTTTTATGCGAGCCAGGTGTGATTGATAAGCATCGCTATCTTGTCCCTTTTGGAGGTCATACCTTTGAGATAGATGAGTTTCATGGTGATAATGATGGACTCGTCTTGGCTGAGGTTGAGTTAGGAAGTGAGGATGAATCGTTTGATAAGCCAGACTTTATTGGCTTAGAAGTGACGGGTAATCGCCACTTCTATAATTCCCAGATGCGTCGCAATCCATTTAAGCTTTGGCGCGATATCGTACCAGAAGAATACCGATAAGCATGGCTATTGTTGAGCCAATAGCATCTGCGAAGAAGTCGAGCCATTCACCACTTCGATTCCCATTCGTACAGTAGGACTGAAGAATTTCAATGAGTCCTCCCATGATGATAGGTATCAACCAGACCCATACAACGATGAATTTGGGGCTGGCATGCTTTGTATTGCGTAAGTATTCGAGGCTTATACTTATGCCTAAAACTAAGTAAATAAGACTATGTGTCCACTTATCAATAAACCTAACAGAACTCAGTGGCGTTTCTGGAATAGTCATAAAACACAATATCCAAGTTCCAATTACAATAATACAACTAAATGGGTATTTAGTTAAGATGTGTTGTGTTATACTCATATTTTACTTCTAATTTGACACAAAAGTAGATATTTTTTCGTAAATTTGCGCATATATTCAAATCAAATTTATATGAGTGAACAAAAAAGGGCGAAGTTTGGAAGCAAGTTAGGTATGATTCTTGCCACTGCAGGCGGTGCTGTTGGGTTGGGTAATGTATGGCGTTTCCCTTATATGACAGGTCAGAATGGTGGTGCTGCTTTCATTCTTATTTATATTGGTTGCATCTTGTTATTGGGCTTGCCTTGTATGATTAGCGAGTTTATTATCGGTCGTCATGCAGCCTCAAATACGGCACGAGCCTATACAAAGTTGTCTAATGGGAGTGCTTGGAAGTGGGTTGGTTACTTAGGAGTGCTCACTGGTTTCCTCATTACGGGCTATTATGCTGTGGTTTCGGGCTGGTGTTTGCAATATGGTGCAGCCTCCGTACTGAATCATCTGCATGGTACACCAGATTATTTCAAGTCTTATTTTACAGACTTCTCTACCAATCCTTGGAAGCCTGTTTTATGGACCGTAGCTATTCTGTTTCTCACCCACTACATTATTATTCATGGCGTTAGGAATGGTATTGAGCGTGCATCAAAGATTATGATGCCAGCCCTTTTTGTGCTTTTGGTGGCTATTGTCGTTGCATCTTGCCTTCTTCCAGGTGCAAGTAAGGGTGTAGAATTCCTACTGAAGCCCGACTTCAGTAAGGTAACAGGCGATGTCTTCTTGGGTGCTTTAGGACAATCATTCTATTCGATGAGTATTGCGATGGGATGTATCTGTACATACGCCTCTTATTATAGTCGTCATACAAAGTTGTTGAACTCAGCAGTACAGATTGGTATCATTGACACCTGCGTTGCTATTCTTGCAGGTTTGATGATTTTCCCTGCAGCATTCTCAGTGGGCGTAAGTCCTGATAGCGGACCATCCCTTATCTTCATCACCCTTCCAAATGTCTTTGAGCAGGCCTTTGCGAGTATACCTATAGTTGGCTATATCATTTCAATGGCATTCTATCTGTTGCTTTCAATGGCAGCGTTGACTTCATTGATATCCCTACACGAAGTGAGTACAGCCTTCTTCCAAGAGGAGTTACACATCAGCCGTCCACGTGCTGCAATGATTGTTACGGCTGGATGTTCGCTTATTGGAGCAGTCTGTTCGCTGTCATTGGGCGAGTGGAGTTTCCTCAAGGTGGCAGGTGTCGACCTCTTCGATGTCTTCGACTTTGTGACAGGACAAATCTTCCTACCTATAGGAGGACTTCTCACCTGTCTGTTCATAGGCTGGTATGTACCAAAGAAACTGGTGAAGGACGAGTTTACTAACTGGGGAACCACACGTGGTATCTTCTTTGGTACCTATTACTTCCTCATCCGTTTTGTTTGTCCATTGGCTATTCTCGCAATCTTCCTACATCAGTTAGGCGTGTTCTAAGCCATTAGGTACGCAATTTTCCTCTATCTTCTCTACCTTTGAAAAGTATGAGATGAAATCCTATACCAACCCTTCTCCAATAGGAGAGGGGATGGGTAAGATAAAAAGGAGTATTAACTTCCAATATTAATTTACAACCTATTATCACCAACTAATACTTAATAATCCTCTAACCCTACCTTATATCTATAATGATTTCTTCTTTTGAAGGATTCATCAGAGTTTAAACACTGTATGCTATGAACCTAAAATCAATTTTCTATCTTCATCGTTCCGATCGAAAAGTGCTATTACTACTCTTGCTGTTTATCGTTGGTAGCATTGGTTTGATTATCTTTGTTGGCAATCAGACAACGGAAACTATAGCTGTGAAAAGCGATAGTATAAGTAAGAATAAACCCACTTCTTTCTACCATAAAGCGCAACTCCCAGAAGTTGAAACAGCAGAGGGTAAACACCTCTTTCCTTTCGATCCAAACACAGCTACAGCCGAAGAGTTGCAGCAGTTGGGCTTAGCTCCTTTCCAAGTGCGTAATATCATCAAGTATCGTTCTAAAGGAGGTGTCTATCGCTCACCGATGGACTTCGCCCGCCTTTATGGTCTTACGCGCAAACAGTATCGAGAATTAGAACCCTATATAACGATTGGCGATGATTACGAACCAGCCTCCACGCTCGCCTCTGTACAAGCTTATATTGCTCAAAAAGAAGCTGATAAGCAGGCTGCTCATGCAGCTTATGAGGCCTATAAGGCGCAAAACACGTATAAACCTAATAAGGGTAATGACCGTGACACCCTTCGCTACCCATTGAAACTGAAAGCAGGTGAACATATCAACCTCGTTACTGCTGACACAACCCAGCTAAAGAAGGTCCCTGGTATTGGCTCAGGGTGGGCGCGTGCCATTCTCAACTATGGTAAACGATTAGGTGGATATGTGGCTGTGGGACAGTTGCAAGAGATTGAAGGATTCCCAGAAGAAACCCTACCTTACTTCTCTATCGCCAACCCACAGACGGAGAAGATAAACCTAAATACCGCAACTCTCGCACAACTTCGTAAGCATCCTTATATGAATTTCTATCAAGCTAAGGCTATTTGTGACTATAGACGACTGAAAGGAAAACTAACCAATCTCTCACAACTCCACTTATTAAAAGACTTTACGCCCGAAGCAATCGAACGTTTGCGTCCGTATGTTGCGTTTTAGGTAGTCATGTATTATAAGTGATGATAGGGTTTTGATAGAAACTCTTTACCCTCTTTTTCCGTTGTGTTGATGCTCCGCACCAATGGTGCTCACCGTCCGCACCAATGGTGCGGGGCGTTAATTCCCTTGCTATCTCTTGTTGTGTGGAGTCTAATAGCAATCACTCCAACAGCTTGAAGATGATTTCTGATAATAAAAAAAGACATTCATTGCTTTGCATTGTCTTTCATTTAGCTTACCTTTGCACAAAGAATAAAGTAAACACAATGGATATACAGGAGATTTACAAGATTTACCAAGCGCACCCTATCGTGACTACAGACAGCCGTAACTGTCCTGAAGGAAGTATTTTCGTGGCATTGAAGGGAGCATCATTCGATGGTAATAAGTTTGCTGAAGTAGCCTTAGAAAAGGGCTGTAGCTATGCAATCATTGACGAAAAGGAATATGCAAAGGCTGGCGACGAGCGTTATATCCTTGTTGATGATGCCCTTGTAACTTATAAGGAGCTGGCACGTGAACATCGTCGTCAGTTCTCAATCCCTGTGATTGGTATCACAGGAACAAATGGAAAGACGACAAGCAAAGAACTTATCTCTGCCGTATTGGCTGAGAAGTTTAATGTACATCATACCGAGGCAAATTATAATAACGATGTTGGTGTGCCTCGTACGTTGTTGGGTATTCGTCCAGAACATGAGATTGCGGTTATCGAGATGGGTGCTTCTCACCCTGGTGACATTGAGAAATTGGTTACATACGTAGAGCCAACTTGCGGTTTGATTACTAATGTTGGTCGTGCACATCTTCAGGGTTTTGGTAGTTTTGAGGGTGTAAAGAAAACCAAGGGTGAGCTTTATGATTTCCTAAAAGCTCATGGTTGTTTACTGTTCCTCAACGAGAGCAATCCCGATTTGACGGAAATGGCAGAGCAGCGAGCGTTTGATCGTATCATAACTTACGGACAAGATGAGACTGCTGATGTGCAAGGTTATGTTGTTAGCTGTGCTCCGTGTTTGAAGTTTGAGTGGCAGTCATCAAGTCTTAACACCCACCAACCAGCACCTACTATCTACGAAGTACAAACCCATCTCATTGGCTCTTACAACTTAGATAATATGCTGGCAGCCATTGCTATTGGTCTTCACTTTGGTGTTACGCCACAGCAAATCAACTATGCTTTGGAGAATTATGTGCCTCATAACAATCGTTCTCAGCTGACCGAGACAGCACATAACAAACTTATTGTGGATGCTTACAACGCTAATCCATCCAGTATGGCTGCTGCGATAGAGAACTTCCAGCTGATGGAGGTAGAGAATAAGATGGCTATCCTCGGTGATATGCGTGAGCTTGGAGATGCGTCTGCAGAAGAACATCAGAAGGTTGTAGAGTTGCTTAAGGCTACGGACATTCGTAATGTGTGGCTTGTTGGAGAGGAGTTTGGAAAGACACAAACCGATTTCCGCAAGTTCCGCGACATTGATGAGGTGAAAAAGGAGATAGCTCTTCATCGTCCAGAGGATCATTATATCTTGATAAAAGGTAGTAATGGAATCAAGCTTTTTGAGCTTCCAGCCTTGCTATAACAAGAAAGAAAAACGGCGAGAAAGTTTGTGTTAGTTCCGAGAAAATAATTAACTTTGCACTTGCTTTTAAGCTATCGGGATGTAGCGCAGTTGGTAGCGCACTACGTTCGGGACGTAGGGGTCGCCAGTTCGACTCTGGTCATCCCGACAGAAAAAGGGAAGAAGCCGTTTGGTTTCTTCCCTTTTTGGTTTTATTAGGCTAATTAGCCTTATTAACCTAATTAGACCTATAAGCCTTATTAATTATCATTCCCTTAGTTTTTCTCTGCAATCTTCAAGGATAGCCATCAACTCATCCATCTTTGTTGTGCGCAACATAGCGATCCGTGTCTTCTTAAAATCAGGGATTCCTTTGAAGATTGGCGATGCTGCTAAGTGTCGGCGTGTGTGCAAGATACCACGATGTTCATCGATACGTTCCACATTAATGCGTAGCATTTCTTCAAGTATATCAATCTTGTGATCTATAGTCAACTGCTTCTCACCTTGATTAAAGAGCCACGGACAACCGAAGGTTGCACGACCAATCATCACCGCATCAACACCATAACGATTGAACTTCTCGTGCGCTTCTTCAATACTTGTCACGTCACCATTGCCAATGATGGGGATATGAATACGTGGATTGTTCTTCACCTCACCAATCAATGTCCAGTCTGCCTCGCCTGTATACATCTGTGCACGAGTGCGTCCATGAATGGTTAATGCCTGTATACCACAGTCTTGCAGCTGTTCTGCAAGGTCGGTAATAATCAAGTTGTCGTTATCCCAACCTAAACGAGTCTTCACAGTGACAGGTGTGTTGACAGCCTTTACGACCTCTCTTGTGATGTCAAGTAGCAGTGGGATGTTCTTCAACATACCAGAGCCAGCACCCTTGTTTGCCACCTTCTTCACTGGACAACCAAAGTTAATGTCAATCACATCGGGCTTTACCTGTTCTACAATCTTAGCTGCTTCAACCATTGAAGCTACATCCCTGCCATATATCTGTATTCCTACAGGACGCTCACTATCGTCAATGACTAATTTTGAAAGTGTCGACTTGATACTACGGATGACGGCATCAGCCGACACAAACTCCGTATATACCATGGCTGCACCGAAGCGTTTACACATCTTGCGGAAGCCAATATCCGTCACATCTTCCATTGGAGCCAAGAATAGTGGGCGTTCCCCCAAATCTATTGTTCCTATTTTCATAGGTGCAAAGGTAACGAAAAGGCTTTGAATAGTAAAGGAGTAAGAAGGCAAAAAAGTAAAAGGAGGGAAAGTTTTAATGTCCTTCCGTTAAATGTGTGGACGCTTTTCGTATTGCTTTAACGTAAGAGCCGAGGTTGCTCATTAAACAAAAATATGGCTAAGACAGTCAGCATTCTATTCTATTATCATCCTCTGATATTGAAAATCATTTCTTTTTGGACTTCGAAAAAAGGCAGACAGTAATTTGAAAAATCTTTACATAATTCCAAAGAAAATATCTATAAATAACGGCAAAACCACATACAAAAAGCAGGTTTGCAATTAACAGAGAATCAGGTAGTTATCAAGTAATAAAATAAAAGGTGCTTAATTGGACTTCAAAAGGGCGTTAGTAAGGGGCTTAAAGAGCACCTTTTGCAAGCCAATTGGGCGTCTTTTAGAAGCCAAAAGAGCATGTGTTGGTTTTGAACTGAGTGAAAATAGTTTACAAAAAACAATAGCATGGGAATAAATTGTTTGTAAAAGATAGATAAACATCACACCTAATTACATTTATTACATAGTTTATCCGCAGTTTTAAAACCATCTAATTGAGAGTAGTCATACCATGTATGCGGTTGAATCTCATTCTATTAATAATCTACGCATTTAACGGAAGAACTGTTTTTAAAAGCTAATAGGATAGGGAAATGAAAAGGAAAAGGAAGAAAAAGGGAAAGATGTTTTTCAATCTTAAATATTTTGTACTACACAAAATATGTAGTATTTTTGCAATATAAAGTTCACGTATTATGGATGATCAGTATAAAATCCCCTATTTGAACGCTGTTATCAGAACGTTTGGTAATCGCTTTAACTTGACGGTACAGCAATCTTTCCGCTATCTTTATAACTTTAAAGGAATACAATTTCTTTTAGAGTATTATGACGTGGAACATACATTGTCTATAGATGATACGGTAGATGACCTTATTAAAGTTTGTCAAAAGAATGGAGGAGAATTAGCATGAGACTCTATCATGGTACTAATACTGATTTTTCAGAGATTGATCTCGCAAAGTCTTTCCCGCTAAAAGACTTCGGACAAGGCTTTTACTTGACGACAATACGTGAGCAGGCAGAACGAATGGCGAAACGAAAACACGAAGCGTTGGGGGGCAAAGCCATTGTACAAGAGTATGAATTCGATGAGAGTTCCTTACATAAAGGTGATTTGAAAGTGCTGATTTTTGAAGGAACTACCCCTGAATGGGCAACATTTATCTTTAATAATAGGTCAAGAAACAAAAACTATCAGCATGATTATGATATCGTTGTCGGACCTATAGCAGATGATGGAGTAGCCTTTCTTATTAACCAATACACGACGGGAGCAGTCACTTTGGCACAGTTTACAAGGATGCTTAAGTTTAAGAAGCTCAGTGATCAGTATTTCTTTGGAACTGAAAAGGCTGTAAAATTATTAAGTAGAATAAAGTAATGACTCAACAAGAAAGATTTAAACACCTTGTCAATTTTACGATTGATGAGCTGACAACTTATCTTATAAAAGACTTTCATTTGGATACTGCAGAAGCTTTGGATATTGTTTATTCTTCAAAGACACTTGAACTTCTGCAGAACAAACGGACTGGACTTTATGACCAAAGTCCAGGCTATGTGTATCATTTGCTCAAGCATGAGTATAAGACTGGGCAATTACCACAAGTCAACTAATCTTTATTAAAACGATTATCTAAATTTAATTTACAGCCATCTTTGCAACCGAGTTGCAAAACATAATCTTTATCTTTGCAGCAGAATATTAATGCAGTAACAGGTTTTAGATTATGAAAAAGAAACTTATAAGAATCATTCTTACGGCTGTACTCCTCGCTGGAGCATGGTTAGTAGAGCATTTCACAGCACTTCCAATGTGGCAGGTGTTGCTTGTTTATTTGGTTCCTTATCTGGTTATCAGTTATGATGTATTAGGTGAAGCGGTTGAGGGAATCATGGAAGGCGATCCTTTTGATGAGAATTTCCTTATGAGTATTGCGACTATCGGAGCATTGCTCATCGGTTTCCTGCCCGGTGCCGAACCACAGTTTATCGAAGGAGTCTTCGTGATGTTGTTCTTCCAATTAGGCGAACTCTTCGAGCATTATGCGGAAGATAAGGCGCGCGACTCTATCTCTGAACTAATGGATATCCGTCCAGATGTAGCCAATGTGGAGCGAAACGGAGTGGTAGCGAGCGTAAGTCCAGAGGAAGTGATGATTGGTGAGACTGTGATTGTTAAGCCGGGAGAAAAGATACCATTAGATGGAAGGGTGCTTGAGGGCAGTTCCAGCTTGAATACCGTAGCCCTTACGGGTGAGAGTATGCCACGTGATGTAAGTGCAGGCATGGAAGTTATCTCTGGTTGTGTTAATCTTTCGGGTGTGTTGAAAGTACAAGTTGAAAAGGCATATAGTGAGTCTACCGCTGCAAAGATTATCCAACTCGTTGAAGAGGCAGGTGATAACAAGTCACGCAGTGAGTCGTTCATTCGTCGTTTTGCACGTGTCTATACGCCTATCGTGGTAATTTCCGCCCTTGCTTTGGCTGTTATTCCTCCGTTCTTCTATGATAGTTACGCACCAGCCTTTGGTGTTTGGCTCTATCGTGCATTGACCTTCTTGGTTGTAAGTTGCCCATGTGCTTTGGTTATTTCTATTCCTCTTACCTTCTTTGCAGGAATCGGTGGAGCTTCTCATAAGGGAATCCTCATTAAGGGTGGTAACTATATGGATGCTTTGGCAAAGCTCTCTACGGTAGTATTCGATAAGACAGGAACATTGACACGTGGAACTTTTGATGTTGAGGCTATCCACCCAGAGAAACTCTCTGAGCATGAGTTGCTCCATTTAGCAGCCCATGTTGAACGTTATTCTACTCATCCAATCGCCCTTGCTCTCCGTATGGCATATGCGAATGAAAAGGATAATTGTACTGTTGAAGATATACAAGAAACAGCGGGACAGGGCATTACTGCCACTGTTAATAATCAGAAAGTAAGTGTTGGTAACAGTCGTTTAATGGCAACATTAGGTATTACAATCCCTACCTGTAAGCGTTGTACGAGCCATGCGGGTACGATTGTTCACGTTGCGATTGATGGTGAATATGCAGGTCATATCGTTATCTCTGACCAGTTGAAGGCTGATGCTGTGAAGGCTATAGAGTCTCTGAAGCAGTTGGGGGTTAGTAAGACGGTGATGCTGAGCGGCGACAAGAGGGAAGTTGTTGAGCAAGTTGCCGAGCAGACAAAGGTGACGGAATATTATGCCGAACTGCTCCCTACTGACAAAGTAAAGCATGTTGAGCGTCTCATTGCAGAGAAAAATGCAGGTGAAACAATCGCCTTTGTTGGTGATGGAATCAATGATGCACCAGTGTTGGCACGTGCTGATGTGGGCATTGCTATGGGTGCTTTGGGAAGTGATGCAGCTATCGAGGCAGCCGATGTCGTACTGATGGATGATAAACCTTCGAAGATAGCACTTGCCATAGAACTCTCATGCCGTACTATTTTCATAGCAAAGGAAAACGCATGGTTCGCCATCAGTATTAAAGTTGCAGTCCTTCTTCTTGCTACCTTTGGAATGGCAAGCATGGGATTAGCAGTCTTTGCTGATGTTGGCGTGATGGTCCTTGCCGTTCTTAATGCGATGAGAGCAAGATAGAAAGGTATTCTTCTCGATTTATTTTCATGAAAATAAATATTTTTCTTCATGAACGTAAATATTTATTTTCCGTGAAAATAATTTCTTTTTTACATGAAAATAATTTGGCATCTGTCGTAAAGTAGCTACGCAGATGCCTTTTTTAATAGTTTGAAAAGCATAATTTGATAAAGCAATAAACTGTTCTCTTTTGGTTTATCCGGCATTTCGAGTGATACTACTATTGGTCTTTGTGATGCAAATCTATGATTCCCTTTGAGTTGTTACGTTATTAATAAGGTTTCTTTTGCTTAGTGATTCGGTGTGACAGCGCTGTCCGCACCATTGGTGCTGGGCCTTCGCACGTTGATAAAACATGAACTCTTTCACTCTTAAACAATGTTACAACCATCTGCTTTTACGATAAAAATAATTACGAAAAAAGCCGAATAAGAAAACTTTTGTGTAAGTTTGCAGTAGAGAGTTGATTGCTATGCAGATACGATTATTTCTATTTTTCTTGTGGCTTTTGCTACCCCTCTCGTCACTTCAAGCACAGAAAGTGCTGGTTTGTGATGGGGCAACGCGCTTTCCGATACGTGATGTATTGGTCAGTGTGGATGGGAAGAATGTGGGACTTACTACATGGCAAGGAATCATTAACCTGCCTGATTCATTTCAAACAGCTACCTTCAAGAAGAAAGGCTATGCGCCAGAGAAGTTATTTCGGAGTGAGGTATTGCGTGATACTGTCTTCCTTTTCCCTGCAGAACATTATTTGGATGAGGTGGTGGTAATAGGTAAACAGGTTGTTGATGGGCGTGAACTCTTAAAGAAGATGCCGAAACGAGACATCTTAGAAAAACGCCCGTCTGGTGGACTTGGTGGTTTCGATTTAGGTCTTATACTTGACAAACGTTATCGTAGAGACCGTAGGCATGTCAGAGAGTTGCGTGAAGTTTTCAAGAAAATGGACGGTTTAGAGGATAAGGAAGACCCTATCCTCAAAGCTTACCGACAGACACAACAGGAACTAAAAGCTGATTCTATTCAGAAAAAGAATGAGCAAAAAGAGCTGAAGAATTAGTTTTTAATGTGAATATAGGTAAACAAAAAATGCCCGATGGACAAGGTGAAGATAGCTCACACTTGCCTCATCGGGCTCAACATATACTCAAGTCAGAGAAGATATTATTCTTAAATCACGCCACGGATACGGTCGTCAAAGGCTGAAAGGGCAGCCTTAGCACCTTCTCCCATAGCGATTGTAATCTGTTTGTAAGGCACCGTTGTAACGTCACCGGCAGCATATACGCCACTCAGACTGGTGCGGTTGGTTGCGTCAACGACAATCTCATTGCGAGGAGTAACCTCTACTTGATCCTTGAAAGCATCGCTGTTTGGCGACAAGCCAATCTGAACAAAGACACCATCTAAGGCTATATCGCGCTCCTCATCATTGGTGCGGTCCTTCACTCTGATACCCGATAGCTTCTGACCATCACCCAATAGAGCTGTTGTCTGGGTAGAAAGGAAGACCTCAACATTAGGCAGACTGGCTACTTTCTGCTGTAGTACCTCATCAGCACGCATAGCATCAGCGAACTCAAGTACGGTCACGTGGCGGCAGATACCAGCCAAGTCAATGGCTGCTTCGATACCAGAGTTACCACCACCGATGACTGCTACGTCCTTACCTTTGTAGAAAGGACCATCGCAATGAGGGCAGAAATGCTCACCATGACCGATGTATTTCTCCTCATCAGGCAGACCAAGACGGCGCCAGCTTGCACCTGTTGCAATCACAACAGCTGGTGCGGTAAAGGTCTCACCACCACGAACAGAAACAGTCTTAATAGCCTCTTTCAAGTTGGTTGATACCACCTTACGATTGTCGAATACATCTATTGAATATTCATTGATATGGGTGCGGAGGTCAGCAGCAAGCTGTGTACCAGTTGTCTTTGTGACAGAGATAAGGTTTTCGATACCTGTTGTGTCGTTTACCTGTCCTCCGATGCGCTCAGCAACGATAGCTACGCGCAAGCCTTTGCGGGCAGAATAGATAGCAGAAGATGCTCCAGCAGGACCACCACCGAGTACGATAACATCATATTCGCGTACTGTTTGCACTGCGTTCTCATCATGATCAGTACCAACCTTGTCCTCCAACTCTTGCAGAAGGATACCAAGATCACCACGACCAGTGTGCAATGGCTCCCCATTAACGTACACAGAAGGTACACCTTGTATGTTCAAACGTTGTATTTCATCCTGATAAAGACCGCCATCAACCATCTCATTGCTAATATTTGGGTTGATAAGCGCCATTACGTTGAGTGCCTGAACAACGTCAGGGCAGTTTGTACAGGTGAGTGATACGTAGGTCTGAAGGCGGATTTCACCCTTCAGCGACTTGATACGTGCAGCTATCGCCTCGTCTGGAAGGTTCTTACCCTGTCCGTCAGAGTTAAGGATAGCAAGGAGTAACGAGGTAAACTCGTGTCCATTTGGTATACCACGGAAGCTGATACCAGTTTCTTCACCATTGCGAAGAATATTGAATGAGAACTGTTCTCCTTCCTGATAAACCGTCTTTATCTTGTCAGAAGTAGAGGCTATATCCTCTACGAAAGACGAAAACTCTGCTGAGTTCTCATCATTACTATTGCGAGTAACGCTAAGGGTTATATTAGATGAGAGCGAAGCAAAGACGCCCTTCACCTGTTCGAGTATGCTTGAATCTAACATGGGGCTTGTAAATTTCTCTATATATTATAAAAAAATGGAGAGACAAAGTCCGAAGACTTATCTCTCCACCATAACTTCTATGACACTTTTATGTCTGTTATTACAGAAACTAAGTCTTAGAGCTTACCAACAAGGTCGATGCTTGGCTTCAATGTCTCGCCGCCCTGCTTCCACTTAGCTGGGCAAACCTCACCCTCGTGAGAAGCAACGAACAACGCAGCCTCAACCTTACGTACCAACTCATCAGCGTTACGACCGATGCTGTTATCCTGGATTTCAGCAATCTTAACGAGACCCTCTGGGTTTACGAGGAATGTACCACGGTAAGCCAAACCCTCGTCCTCTTTGTATACACCGAAGCCACGGCTCAATACGCCAGTTGGGTCAGCAAGCATAGTGTACTTAATCTTCTTGATTCTATCAGAAGCATCGTGCCATGCCTTGTGTACGAAGTGAGTATCAGTACTTACTGAGAATACCTCTACACCAAGACCCTTGAGCTGCTCGTACTTATCAGCCAAATCCTCCAACTCTGTAGGACATACGAAAGTGAAGTCAGCTGGATAGAAGAAGAAGAGTGCCCATTTGCCCTCGATATCCTTGCTTGAAACGGTTTTAAACTGTCCGTCCTGGAAAGCCTGAACGGTAAACTCTGGTGCGTGTGCATTAATAATTGGTTCCATATCTTACTTAAAACTATTTATGTGATTAAATCTTTTTGTTTTGCAATGCAAAGTTAGTATTTGTAATCATTACAAGCAATAGATAAAATCTATGTGCTGATTAATAAAATCTATCAAGATGTGTTTTGTGCTGATTATCAATAAGTTATATTCATGTGTTTGGTAGATTAAAAGATTAGCATCTGATAAAACTTATACAAAAGAACTACTTGATGTCTTCTCTTTACAATCAAACAAACTCGTATAACAGTTGAAAAGCAAGTTTGATAAACTAATAAATGTAGGTTACTTTGGCTTAAATAACCCTTAGTTGGCAATAAGTTGAAGTTAACTTAATCATATGCAATAAGGTTATTAACTGTAAGCACGCGTGGTGTTAGGCGTCCGCACCATTGGTGCTAAGCCTTCGCACCATTAGTGTTGATGGGTGGTAAGGGTGTTGGGTGATGGTTGTTAGGTGGTGAGGAACACTGATATGATACTTATAAGGTGGTGAAGAATAATACTTATTTATAGTGATTGGGCGTGTATACACTCACTATAAAGGATGAAAAAGACGAGTATAAAGCATAAAAACAGGATGATAAGACGGCTATTTGGCTTTTTTTATCTATTTTTGTCATAGTCTATACATGGTATTAGAAGAATGACACTACAACAATTAGAATATGTAATGGCAGTTTATCGGCTCAAACATTTTGCAAAGGCAGCCGATGATTGCAGCGTCACACAGCCTACACTTAGTTCGATGATTCAAAAGTTAGAAGACGAATTAGGTGTGAAAATCTTTGACCGTAAGCGTCAACCGATACAGCCTACACAAGCGGGTATGAAGGTGATTGAGGAGGCTTGGAGGGTGCTTAATCGTGCAAAGAAACTCAAGCAGATAATCGACGAGGAACGGCAGGTGCTTACGGGTACCTTTGAGGTGGGTGTGCTACCGACAATTGCACCTTATCTTATTCCGCGATTCTTCCCGCAGTTGATGAATGAACATCCTGAGATGGATGTGAGGATTACGGAGATGAAAACCGAGGATATGCGCAGGGCACTTCGTCGGGGCGATATAGATGCTGGTATCTTGGCACGTGTCGACGGACTGGAGGAAATGTCGTGTACATCGCTTTATCGTGAACAGTTCTTCGGTTATGTAGCAGAAGACGACCCATTGTTTGAAAAGGAGTTTATTCGTCCTGCTGACTTGTCGGGAGAGTACTTGTGGTTGCTGGACGAAGGACATTGTTTCCGTGACCAGTTGGTGAAGTTCTGCCAGCTGAAGTCGGCTGCTTTAAGTAAGAAAAGTTATAACTTAGGAAGCATAGAGACCTTTATGCGTATCGTAGAGAATGGTAAGGGAGTAACCTTTATACCCCAGCTTGCACTCTCACAACTCACAAAGGAACAGCATCGTTTAGTGCGTCCTTTCGCCCATCCTGTTCCTTCTCGTGAGATAATACTGATAACATCGCCTAACTTCATTCGTCATACATTGCTCCATATGCTTGCAGAAAGGATTAAAAAGTCCTTACCTGATGATTTCCAAAGTTAAACCTTGGCAGTTTTCCTATAGGAGGTAATAAGAATAAAAAGGTTCTTCCGTTAAACGTGTGGATACTTTTCGTATAGCGTTAGCGGAAGAACAGAACTTACTCATTAAAGAAAAGCATAGCCAAGGACATCAATTATCTATTCTTTTTTCATCCTCCGTCACAGAAACCTTTTTCTTTTTAATACTCGAAAATGCACTGATAAAGTTTTGAAAAATCATTACACAACTTCAAATAAAACATCTATGAATAGGGATAAAAATACGTATGAAGAGTAAGACTGCAACCAACAGGAAATCAGTTAGTTATAAAGTAGTAAAATAAAAGGTGCTTAATAGGGCTTCAAAAGGGCGTTAGTAAGGGGCTTAAAGGGCACCTTTTGCAAGCCTATCGGGCGTCTTTTAGAAGCCCAAAGAGCATGTATTCAAAATCATGATGTGAAAAAATAGGACAAAATAATAAGCAATTAGTCCAATTGGACCTATTAGCTTAATTAGCCTAATAGGAATAAGTTGTTTGTAGAGGATAATATCAATATAGTATCTATTTGCATTTCTTGTATAGCGTACAAATGTATTGTAAGCTCTTTTAAAACATTCTATAGGTACTACTTATACAATGTTTTGTTTGTCACATATTATATTTTTTATTATCTTTGCAATGATAAGATACCTATTTTAGCATATACAATTATAACCTCATTTGATATGAAATTCAATTCAAGACAAGCTAACCAACAGTATTCAAGTTTTAATCTTAAAGATTTCTTTGGTATGAATAATCCTAAAAAAATATTGCTTCCAGTAGCTCTTGTAGTCACTTTTTGTGCTATTGGTCTTGTTTTCTTCTCGTTTGTAAATCCTTCTTACGACCAAGAAGCGGCATTAAAGATGAAGCCTATCTTCTTTGGTAGTACGCGTGTTGCTGATGAACCAGTAAATTCAATTACACTGATTGCACCAACAACGACCGCTGTCTACTTTAATATCCTGCCACAGAAGATGCAGTTCCAATTTGATGATTTGCTTTCAAACGACAATACTCCACTTGATGTTAATATGTATATGATTATCCAAGTGAAGAAAGGACAGACCCCTGACTTACTGAGAAACTATGGAGAAAACTGGTTTGAGAACTTCATTGAACCTTATTTCCGCAATAAAGTGCGTGAGTATGTATCCTCTTGTTCGCCATTTGACTTGATGAGTAATCGTGAGGTTCTTGCAAAGTTCGATGACCGTATTAAGCAGTCTATGCGTCAGTATGTAGCCTCTTTGTCACGAAAGGCAAACTTCCCTATTGATATTCAACAGGTAATTACCGACCGTGTGATGCCTAACAAGGAGCAGTTGGAGGAAATGAACAAGACTGCTGCAAGTATTCAGGCAAAGCAAACACAAGAGAAGCGTGCCGAAATGGAACTTGCACGTGCTAAGGCTGAGCGTAATAAGGCTGTGGCTGATAAGGCTTATATGACCGAACTAAACCTCTCTCCAGCACAGTTCATACAGTTGCGTGCATGGGATGTTATCGAAAAGAAGAATGGTGCTAACATAGATGTTCTCTTTGGAGGAGGCGAAACACCGATGTGGAATATCCGCAGATAGGCTTCGTCTTCACCGATTGTAAATAAAGTAAGAACGCTTAGACCTATGACAAAAGGTGAAATCTATCTTGTGGTTCTTTCCATCCAACTTTTTATATTGGTAGTTATCTTCTTTGTTGTTCGAGTTGTACTCAATCCTCCAAAGAACATTATAAAGAGTTTTATTATAGTTGATGGCAATCTTTATGCCCGTTGTCAACAGGGACATATCGCACTGATTAAGCCGCCTCAGCCTATCTGTATAAAAGATATTGTTAGGATAAAGCTTAATCAGAGCATATCTTTCAATGGTAGATTTCCAGTTGTTGTGGAAACAAAGGATGGGAAACGTGTTACGCTCTTCATCGGTGGGATCTCTCCAATGCGAGAACTCCAACGGCTTCGAGAAGAACTATTAGCAAGCGAGTTTGATGGAGAAATCTATTGAATCACGGTCATGGGTGTTGGGTGTTGATTGTTAGGTGATGATGTAAAGTGTGCATCCGAGGGAACAGGTTTGGCTTGGCTGTTGAGTGTTGACTGTTAGGTGATGATGTAAAGTGCGCATCTGAGGGAACAGGTTTGGTCTGGGTGTTGGGTGTTGATTGTTCGGTGGTGATGTAAAGTGCGCATCCGAGGGAACATGTTTTATCTGGGTGTTGGGTGTTGATTGTTAGGTGATGATGAATAAGTGTGCATTTGAGGGAACATGTTTGGCTTGGGTGTTGGGTGTTGATTGTTCGATGATGATGATGAAGTGCGCATCTGGGGGAACATGTTTGGCTTGGGTGTTGGGTGTTGATTGTTCGGTGATGATGTAAAGTGCGCATCAGAGGGAACATGTTTAATAAATAAAAAGAGGTGATTGCCATGTTGGTAACCACCTCTTTGTTTCTTTATACTGTTTAGATTATAGCCTGATAAAGTAGTTTAATTGGTACTATATTCAAGCTTATGCTAATCTATCTTTTTGTGTTATAGACTTATTTCAACTTAGCTTCAAGATTCTTCAGCATGTCAACAGTCATAGCGTCGAGGTCATACTGAGGTTTCCAATCCCATTCAGCGCGTGCGCAACTGTCGTCAAGACTGTCTGGCCAACTGTCAGCAATACCCTGCTTGAGTGGGTCTACGTCGTATTCCATCTCAAAGTCTGGCTTGTAACGCTTGATAGCATTGAAGATTTCTTCAGGGTCGAAGCTCATTGAAGCAATGTTGAAACCATTGCGATGAACCAAACGAGTTGGATCAGCTTCCATCAATGAGATAGCTGCGTGCAAACCATCTGGCATGTACATCATGTCCATCAGTGTTCCCTTCTTGATAGGACACACGAACTTCTCACCACGAACAGCAGCGTAATAGATGTCAACTGCATAGTCAGTAGTACCACCACCCGGAGGAGTTACATAGGAAATCAAACCTGGGAAACGTACTGAACGGGTATCAACACCATACTTCTTAAAGTAGTAGTCGCTGAGCAACTCTGTGGTAACCTTTGACACACCATAGATTGTACCAGGGCGTTGAACAGTGTCCTGTGGCGTCTGTGTGTGAGGTGTACTCAAACCGAATGAACCGATAGAACTTGGAGTAAAGACCGCACAGTTGTTCTCACGTGCTACTTCCAAGATGTTCCACAGACCGTCAATACCGATTTTCCAAGCCAGTTGAGGCTTCTTTTCTGCAACTACAGAGAGTAATGCTGCAAGGTTGTAGATGGTGTCAATGTTGTATTTCTTAACAACATCGGCAATCATCTCTGGGTTAGTAACGTCGGCCTCTGCTGATGGACCGCTTTCTTTCAGTTCACCTTTAGGTTCTGCTCCTTTAATGTAACCAGCAACAATGCTGTCGTTTCCATAACGTTTTCTAAGTTCTCGGGTAAGCTCTGAGCCGATTTGACCTGTAGAGCCTATGACCAATACATTTTTCATAAATATTGTTAAGCTTAAATATAACTGGTTGCAAAGTAAGCATATTTTTTGTTGATAACGCACTATTAGGTATTAAAATTATTAAAAAATTAAGTCATCACGTAAAAAAAAACTCCTTAACGTCCTTTTTCTCGTTTTTTATAAGTTACTTTGCCTACTAATAAATAAAATCTAATGTTATGTACGGTAAGATGAAAGAACATCTCAGTAATGCACTTGCTGAGATTAAAGAAGCAGGACTTTACAAAGAAGAAAGAATCATTGAGAGTCCTCAAAGTGCAGCAATCGAAGTAAAAGGTAAGGAAGTTTTGAACTTCTGTGCTAACAATTATCTTGGTCTTTCTAATCATCCACGTTTGATAGAAGGTGCTAAGAAGATGATGGACAAGCGAGGATTCGGTATGTCCTCTGTTCGTTTTATCTGTGGAACACAGGACAGCCACAAGGAACTTGAGGCTGCCATCTCTGATTACTTCAAGACTGAAGACACGATTCTCTATGCTGCTTGCTTTGACGCTAATGGTGGAGTCTTTGAGCCATTGCTCACCGATCAGGATGCTATTATCTCTGACGCACTCAACCACGCCTCTATTATTGATGGTGTACGCCTTTGTAAAGCGAAGCGTTATCGCTATGCAAATGCTGATATGGCAGACCTTGAGCGTTGTCTACAAGAGTCACAGGAACAGCGTTTCCGTGTCATCGTTACGGATGGTGTGTTCTCTATGGACGGTAATGTTGCTCCAGTTGACAAGATTTGCGACCTCGCTGAGAAGTATAACGCTCTCGTGATGGTTGATGAGTCTCACTCTGCTGGTGTCGTTGGTGCTACTGGTCATGGTGTAAGCGAACTCTGCAAGACCTATGATCGTGTGGATATCTACACAGGTACACTCGGTAAGGCATTTGGTGGTGCACTCGGAGGATTTACTACTGGCCGCAAGGAAATCATTGACATGCTTCGTCAGCGCAGTCGTCCATACCTCTTCTCTAACTCACTTGCACCTTGTATTATCGGTGCCAGCCTTGAAGTGTTCAAGATGTTGAAGGAGAGTAATGAACTTCATGACAAGCTTGTTGAGAACGTTAACTACTTCCGCGATAAGATGATGGCTGCTGGTTTTGATATTAAACCAACCCAGAGTGCTATCTGTGCGGTAATGCTTTACGATGCTAAGTTGTCTCAGGTATATGCAGCTAAGCTCCTTGAAGAGGGTATCTATGTAACTGGTTTCTATTATCCAGTAGTACCAAAGGGCGAGGCTCGTATTCGTGTTCAGCTCTCAGCTGGTCATAATCGTGAGCAACTTGACAAGTGTATCAACGCTTTCATCAAGATTGGTAAGGAACTTGGTGTGTTGAAATAGTCTACTTGTAGACACTGATTAGTAGTCAGCACCATTGGTGCTCAGCGTCAGCACGTGTGGTGCTGTTGGTAAGCACCATATGTGCGGAGTACGAACAGATTATTAAAAGATAGAAAAAGAGCGAGTGCCGGGATAGGTACTCGCTCTTTGTTATTGGATAGTTGTTTATCGGATAACGCTTGTGTAACGACTACTTTGTGTGATGATGCGTACCACGTAGGTTCCCTTTGGAATGGAGAGGCTAAGGTTGTCGGTGCCATTCGCAGCACTACTTGCTACCAACATACCATTCATACCATATACCTCCACACGCTTCAAGCCCTGCTGCTGTATGTGTAAGCGACCGTCAACGAATTGTAATGTAGGTTTGATGCTCACTTCTTCCACACCATTTGTTTCTCCCTCAGGATATTTGTCATACGGTCCATTGATAAGGGAAAGGTAAGGTGACGTTGTTGAAATTGGTAATAAGTCGACATTCTTTCCGTCTACCACACCAAACAATGCCACTCGATAACGTCGGTTATTGATGAGTTTTTCGGTCTTTGGGTTAATCCATTCGCTGGTTATTATTGTCATATCATCAGCCTGTGTGAGGTCTACTTGTAGCGGCTTCTTTGTCACTTGGATAGACATACCTGTCACAGTGTCGATAAGATAGAGTGTCAGACTACCCTTGTATTGTACGTTCTTTGCAAGAGTGGCAATACATGTGACTCTGAAGGTTGGACTTTTTGATACATCAAAGTTCTCCATTTGCACACTTCCTTCCTCGTCATCTTGCGCATAAACAGTCGCTCTTGAGAAGATACCAGCCTGGCTCTTTTCCTCAATCGTCAGTGTATAAGGTTCTTGTGAAGTACTTTCATGTACCTGACAGCTTACGTTGTCGGCATTGGTGATAGTCGTGCGCAAGTGATAAGTACCCGAAGCAATGTCATAAGGAAGGTTGAATGGCAGTCTAACACGCTTGGTTGTGTAGACATCAAAGTCAACCACTTCATCTGTCTGTGTGGTATATACCACCTTATTCTCACCGTTTAGGAGTTCTACTTTTACGCTTCCGTTGAAGAAATTAGCATCTAATTTCCGGATGTTTAGACGGAGTACGTTCGGCTCACCCGGCATCACTTTGTTGTCTAACTTAGGCTCGGTTGTGAGCTGGAAGGTCGGCTCTTCTGTTGGTAATTCTAAGTAAGTTATCTTAGCATTTTCCACCTTCATTACGATACGTGGGGCTTTCTTCATACGCGCCCAAGCACCTAATGTACCATCTTCCAGCATCTGTGCAGCAATAGGATAGAGTGAATAGGTGCCGTTTGTAAGGGTAGAGAAGTCGAGTGTGAAGGTTATCTTGTCATCTATTACACCTCCAGAAACCCACTTTCCTTCGTTAAAGACAAATCGTTCCTTAGTAAATATCTTCCTTCCATCCTGTCCATAAGGTGTTATCTTTACCAGTTTACCCTCTTGGTCATAGATTCCCAAACCGATATCGCCTACAAGTTCACTTTGACTTTGATTGATAAATCTTGAATACATCACCTTAGCAGTAGCAGATAAGGTTGTTGGAGCATCTCCTACAAACGCCATATCACTTCCGTAATCGAAGTTGATATTAGGCGACTGATAGGCAATGTCAGCATCAATCTTAGGTATATTAGGTTTGTTTGGATGTATCGCAATGACATGAAGTCGGCGGTTAAAGCTATGCTGTGCACCATTAAACTCACTACCTGTAGACGTTACACTCAAGGTAGCAAGTGAGTAATAGCCATTTGCCTGACCATTCCATCCAAAGTTCATGTGGAACCTATCCTCCTCATCAAAGCCATCGCAAACCCACGCATGACCACCTCCAGTCTTCGAATCACCAGATATGTAGAGTGGGAAACCATTGCGGAGCTCTTTCTTTACAATCTCGATAAAGTTGTCAATACCCTCATCTGATCTGGTAACCATTGAGGCATCATAGTCGAAGTAATTGCGCAATGCACGCTCAGCCATATAGCTCTGTGTGCCACTTGCCCTATCCGTGTATTGCATATTGGTTGCAATACCCACGTCGTTCATCAACAAAGCCACAGCATCTTCCTGCTTTGTAGTAATGTTTCTGCGGTTATAATCAGGCAACATATTGTCCCAGTCGTAGTGTGACTTTGTGAAATCGGCTGAGCGAACAGTGTTATCAAACTTCACCGTATAGCTTTCTTGTCCCTTTCCTTGTGCTGGCCATTTATGGTAATACATCACCTGTGCAACCGCAGTAGCCACACAGCCCGTTACATATTGGGTCAGCTTGCTGTAGGGATAGTCCTGTCCCCACTTGCTTTTTAGCAAAGGCTGCACAGCATCAGCTGCTTTTGTTGCTGCTCCTGCACGTGTGGTAAGCGTCTTATTCTTGCCCAACTCCTCATACACCTGTCGATAGGAATCAAAGAGATAACGTGCTTCGGGATTGAGGTTAGCCATATCAATCGAAGCCTCTTTGCTATAAGCTAACACCTTACCCATCTTGTCATCGCCTGCAATAACTACAAAACCTTTGCCTGCATCATCGTTGAAGACGTAGTAAGGTTGCTGTGTTGCCGTTGCTGCCGCACGTGTTTTTACGTTTTGAGCAGCTGTCTTGCTGACATTTACATAGGTTCTTGCTATGCGTAAAGCAGTGTTGAAATCAACATTATCTGCATAGTTTGCTGTTACAGAAAGTAGGAGGGAAAGAATGAGAAAACTTCTTCTCAATAGGATATTCTGTGCTGAAAAGACAGTTTTTTTGCTATTAATTTGAAATGTTGAATATGTCATATCAGGTTTATACCAATGAATTATAGGTTGCAAAGATACACTATTTTTTTGATTTTTCTATATATATTAGGAACAGATTGGGGTTTAATATATCGATAAAAGGTTGAAATTAATGTGTAATCAGGTGTTAAGACTTATACATTTACATGGTAACTCTCTCCTAAATTGATACTATGTCAAATCCGTAATCTACAAATAGCTTATTCCTATTAGCCTAATTAGGCTAATTAGACTGATAGGTCCAATTGGGCTAATAGTTTATTGCTTTGTCATAATTTTTCACATTATGATTTTAAATACATGCTCTTTTGGCTTCTAAAAGACGCCCGATAGGCTTGCAAAAGGTGCCCTTTAAGCCCCTTACTAACGCCCTTTTGAAGTCCAATTAAGCACCTTTTACTTTGCTATTTTATAACTAATTGATTTCCTTTAGGTTACAAATCTGTCTTTTACACGTGCTTTTATCCTTATTTATAGCTGTCTTGTTCGAAATTATGTAATGATTTTTCAAATCTTTATCAATGGATTTTCGAGTATTAAAAAGAAACGGTTTTTGTGTCGGAAGATGAGAAAAGAATAGATAGTTGATGGTCTTTCCTATGTCTTTATATAGACTACTTGTTTATGTTTTATTGCAGATGAAAACGCTGCAAAACATAAATGCAAATCGAATTCAGTTGATAGCGTTAGAAAGTAATCTGCTTATTGATCTTTCCTTTATACGTGTTGATACTTAAATAGATGGAATCTTTCTGCTTAAAACCATTCAAAGGAATACTTGTAAAGACGCGTCTGCTATAGTATTCGGGTACTCCATTTTGGTGATGATGTAGTCGAAGATAAAACACTCGTCCACTATTAGATAGGTTTTTTATGGAATCACAGACGATAGCTAAGGTCTGAACAGCCTTTTCGTCTTCTGTCTTTCCAGTCTTTAAGACGAGCGTAAGATTCAAATACTTATGATTCTTGCTTATCCAGACGCTTTCAAAACCAACAGGGTCGGTGTACACAATGGGTAAGTCAAGTGCCAAGCGAGGGCGTAAGACAGCAACAGGACTAATGGCAAAAGACGATGTTATGCCATTTTCCACCTTATTATAATAGAGTAAGGCACGGTAAGTAGTGTCGGGTCTTTTTGCCCATTGTTCTTTTACTGCAGGTTTTAAGGTCAGTTGTATTCCGTCATCAGTAGTTGCTGAAGCGAAAGCTGACAGCTCGTTGGTTCTTGCTTCAACAAAGTCGGTATGTAGATAAGACAGTTCGCTGTCGCCTGTCTCATAGAAGTTATGCTCACAGGCACTGACTATGAGTAACGACATGACTGCCGTTACCATAGTCAATAGTCTGTAGAAAGTCTTTCCGAACCAGTCCACGTTGTGTTATTTCTTAAAGGTGAGACGATTCAGAAGTGATTTAAATCTGCCGCTTTCAGATGACGCAGCAATGTAATTCTTTGCAGGATAAGCATACTGTGTCAACAGACAAGTGCGTAAGAACTTATCATCACGGTTCTCAATATCAATCTTTTCAATCTGACCTTCGAGGTAAGTATTGAAGTTCTGATAGTCTTCCACTGTATAATACTCTTCGTAAACACGTGTATCCTGAATCATATCTAATGCCACGTAGTTGATAGGATAGAGTTTGTAGTTACTGTGGATTTGGTGATCGATATGTGCTGCAATCGTATCGAAGAGCTTGTTCTTTGGCAGTTCCTCATCTACTGTGTCAAGCCATTCGTCAATACATGGTGCACATTTGTAGAAGATATGTCCCTTGTAGCCCTTGATTCCTACTAACATACTCTCGAAATCGTCCTCTGCAGTCTTCTTCCAATAAGGTAAATCACGACGCAATTGATACTCACGTGCCTTGAGATAATCGCATGGATCGTACTCGTAAGAGATAGCTAAAGGCACGATGTGGAGCTGCTTCAGACGTTCGATGATAGTACCTTCGCCCCCCATAGCCATCATCTTCAAGATTGCAGGTTGGGTAAGGTCGTTTGAATTCTTAGATCTTCCCTGTCGTTGAGCAATCCATACATTGTCATTCTTCTCAGCAATAGCGAAGTGGATATACTCTGACATACGCTTGCTTGCACGGAGCATCTCAACCGAATGGAGGGCACGTTCTACGGTAAATGACTTGTTGATACGCACCAAGTCACGCACCCAATCCTGCGAAAGGAGGTTGTCGCCGATAGCAATCTCACAAGTAGTGGTAAAGCCAACATCCATGAGAAGCTTGTCGAGGAAAGCAGAATCGAGTACAATGTCGCGATGGTTGCTGACAAAGGTATAACGTTTGCGTGTATTGATATTGACTGCATCCATGCTACAGCCTAAGCTCAACTCCGTGACAAGACGCTGGAGGAAAGGATAGCAGAATGTTTTTTGGAATTCAAGATTTGTCTTACAGGCGTGCATCTTCTTTGCTATCGCCTCTGCTGGAACATCAGGGTAGAGATACGCCAGCACCATTTGAAACTGCTTATCAGCAAGAATCCTATCATAGACTGCCGGTAGTTCTTCCGGCTCAAACGGACGGATAGGGTCAAACTCTGATGGTATTTTCATAATCGTAAAAATTAATTTGTTTCTATTTTATGTCTTATTGCATGTTCTAAGAACCTGCAATGATTAGTTCTATGCCCATTTCTTCAATCTTGTTGGCTACAAACTGTGGTATTTTAGCATCGGTAATGATGATGTCAACATCCTAAAGTCCACTAATTGCAGCGTGTCTATCACGCTTTACCGTATGAGAATAGTTTAGTACAAATATAGTTAAAATAAATCAATGGCTAATGGTGAAACCCTCGTTTAACAGAAGATTAACAATTATTTACGACCGTCTGTGGTGGATTTATTGGTTCTTCCGTTAAATGTATGTACGCTTTTCGTATAGCGTTAGCGGAAGAACCGAAGTTACTCATTAAACAAAAACATAACTAAGACAGTAGAATATCTATCCTCTCATCATTCTCTTTCATAGAAAACCTTTTCATTTAAGACTTCGAAAATCTGCAGGCAAGGGTTTGAAAAATCATTACATAATTTTAAATAAGTCGTCAATAAATAATGGCAAAACCACATACAAAAAGCAAGTTTATAATCAACAGGAAATCAATTAGTTATAAAGTAGTAAAGTAAAAGGTGCTTAATAAGACTTCAAAAGGGCGTTAGTAAGCCTCTTAAAGGGCATCTTTTGCAAGCCAAAAGGGCGTCTTTAAGAAGCCAAAAGAGCATGTATAGGTTTTGAACTGTTTGAAAATAGTTTACAAGATTCAATTGTTAAGGGGATAAATTGTTTGTATAAAACAGATAGATATCACACCTAATTACATTTATCATGTAGTTTATCCCCCGTTCTAAAACCATTTAATTGGGAGTAATCATACCATGTATGTAGATTAATCTCATTCTATAAACAATCTACGTCTTTAACAGAAGAACCAGATCTATTGGTGTGTTTAGATGTGCTTTGCTATTTCATACATGCAAAAGGCGGAGAGAAAGAATGTTATTTTGAAAGAATAATTTATCAAATTACTTGTCATTCACGAACAAAGTGTTATCTTTGCAACATTATGAAGTACAGCATCATTGTTCCTGTTTTCAATCGTCCGGATGAGGTTGAAGAACTATTGGAGAGCCTGCTTAGCCAGGAGGAGAAGGATTTTGAGGTCGTTATCGTTGAAGACGGCTCACAGATTCCGTGTAAGGAGGTGTGCGATAAGTACGCTGACAAGCTCGACCTGCATTATTATAGCAAAGAAAATTCGGGTCCAGGACAGAGCCGTAACTATGGTGCTGAGCGTGCGAAGGGTGAGTATCTGCTCATTCTCGACTCCGATGTTGTACTTCCGAAGGGTTATATTCGTGCTGTGAGTGAGGAGCTAAAACGTGAGCCAGCCGACGCTTTTGGTGGACCTGACTGTGCACATGAGTCTTTTACCGATACACAGAAGGCTATTTCTTATTCAATGACTTCGTTTTTTACGACGGGAGGAATACGTGGTGGTAAAAAGAAACTTGACAAGTTCTATCCTCGTTCATTCAATATGGGTATCCGTCGTGATGTCTATCAGGAGTTGGGAGGTTTCTCAAAGATGCGTTTTGGAGAGGATATCGACTTCTCGATTCGTATCTTTAAGGCAGGAAAGCGTTGCCGACTGTTCCCTGAGGCATGGGTTTGGCACAAGCGTCGTACGGACTTCCGCAAGTTCTGGAAGCAGGTCTACAACTCTGGTATTGCGCGAATCAACCTCTATAAGAAGTATCCTGAATCGCTGAAACTTGTCCATCTCTTACCGATGGTATTCACTGTTGGAACGGCTTTATTGGTTCTGATGATTCTCTTTGGAATCTTCTTGCAGTTATTCCCAATAATCAATGTCTTTGGAAGTGTCTTTATCATGATGGGCTTAATGCCGTTGGTGCTATACAGTGTCATTATCTGTGTGGATTCAACCCTGCAAAACAACAGTCTTAACATTGGTCTTCTCAGTATCGAAGCAGCCTTCATTCAACTTACCGGCTACGGTTGTGGCTTCATCAGTGCATGGTGGAAACGCTGCGTATGTGGCATGGATGAGTTCGCCGCATATGAGAAAAACTTCTATAAGTAATTCATAATTCATAATTTAAAAGCTATCTACAAAACCAAATCTACATTCTAAATAACAAACAATAGTGGTAATCACTCCCCTCCCTTTGGGGGAGGGGCTGGGGGAGGGGCCACTTCTTTACTATGGATAAACTATCTATCACTCACTGGGCTGAGGCTGACCGCCCACGCGAAAAACTTGAAAGACTGGGGGCTGCCGCACTCAGTGATGCAGAATTACTGGCTATTCTGATTGGTTCTGGCACACCAAAAGAGAGTGCGGTAGACCTAATGAAGCGTATTCTCAATGACTGTAATAATAATCTGAATACACTTGGGAAGCTTTCTATTCGCGACTTAGAGCAATACAAGGGCATCGGTTCGGCAAAGGCAATCACTATCCTTGCTGCTTGTGAATTAGGTAAACGGAGGCAAAAGGCGACAGTGGAAGAGGCACCAATACTCAATAGTGCTGAGAATATTTACCAGTTTATGCACACGACGATACAAGACCTTGATATCGAAGAAGGCTGGGTTTTAATGATGAAACAGAACTTCCGACTCATCGAAGCCAAGCGCATTTCGGTGGGTGGACTTACTATGGCACCTGTCGATCTTCGTCTGATGATGAAGGAAGTGCTGCTAAAGAACACTACTGTTTTGGCTTTTTGTCATAATCACCCCAGTGGTAGTACGAACCCAAGTAGGGATGATGATATACTGACATCACATATTCATAAAGCCTGCGAATTGCTGCATATTCATTTTGCAGACCATGTAATACTCACCGATGGAGGGTATTTCTCATATCGCGAGGAGGGAAAGTTATAGCTGAAAAGGCTCTGAAAAGGCTCTGTTTTGTTACTCCGCACATATGGTGCTGATGCTCCGCACGTGTTGTGCTGATGCTCCGCACCAATGGTGTTGAGTACTAAATAGCATCTTCTGTATCATAAGAGGGAATTAAATCAGCCTTTCACTTCTTTTCTAAAGGCTCTATGCTCCACACAAGACCCGTGTGCCGCCAATAAGTAACACGTACTGTACGGTATTGTTCCAACTCTTTAAAATGAGCATAGCTAATATTATGTTGTCTATCAGAAGACAGAGTGTCACCTTCCCATGTGATGGTATAGTCATTAGACCTCTTATAATGAGTATATACTCTCAGTGAGAATGTCCCTTCATAACTTCTCACATCATGTTCTATAAGGTCTAATGTCAGGTCGTATCCCCATATTCCAACAATAAAAATTAGAACAAGCCCCAGCACCAAATACTTCAAACGAGAATACCATCGTTCCTCTTTCTGGCGCATCCAAATATAGCAAAGATATGCCATACACACAGATAAAAGAATTGTGGTGATATGTAAGAATAAACCCCAATAGCCTTCTCTGGTATGAAGTCCAAAGTAGCTGGGATAAATATAAAGGATAAATAGCGTTAATAAGCAAAGCCATGCAAGAGATATGAAAAGCCATACGAACTGGCTGTCAAGGATTCTTTGCAATAGAGTTTTTTTATCATCAGCCTTTGTTTGGTTAGCTTTTCCACTGCCTTCCTGCGTAGCCTCCTTCAAAATATCTATCCATTCAGGACTATTAGGTTCAGCTGTATGGGTCCCAGTGGCATCCGTAAAAGTAATGTGTTCAGGCTTTCCGTCTTTATATTCGATGTTCCAACTGCGGATGTTACTGGTTTTCTCCCAGCTGCAATCATCAGTTTTGAGTTTGTCAATATATTTCTTTGCTTCTAATAATGTACATCCTTTGCTTTTATGAATCAATAGTACTGCTTCAACCTTCTTACCTTCGTGCAGCAACTGTCGCACTTCTTCATCAAGACTGTTCATCTTTCTATTATTAATTTATACACTGCAAATATACTACTTTCTGTATGCAATCACACTAAAGAACGTAACCTTTCTGCAATGAATTATTGTAATTATAGTTTTTAATTACTATCTTTGCAGAAGATAGGCTGTGTTCGGCAATATGAAAGTAAACTTTCATTGCGCTCACTTGCACTATCTTTGCAAATGATAGGTTACGCTTGACTATTCGAAAGCAAGTTTTTATAGTGTCTGCTGTGCCTGTCTTTGATAAAAGAATAATTCATTAAAAGAATCACTAATTATGACAATAGAAGAGAAAACAAAGATAGAAGAAAGAATTGTTGACGTGTTGAAGACCGTTTACGACCCAGAGATACCTGTGAATATCTATGATCTTGGTATGATTTACAAGATTGATGTAGATGACGGGGGCAATCTTGATATGGATATGACCTTTACCTCTCCATCGTGCCCTGCTGCAGATTTCATCCTTGAAGACGTACGTACAAAGGTGGAAAGTGTGGAAGGTGTTAAGACAGCAAACATCAACCTTGTCTTTGAGCCAGTATGGGATCAGAGCATGATGACTGAAGAAGCACGCGTTGAATTAGGCTTTGAGTAAGACCGTTTCCGCCCTCTTGTTTAATAAGGCAGCTAAGCCTCTGTCTAATTAGCTGCCTTGTCTCTGCCATTCTGTCCCAGCTTCTGAGGCATAGTCTCAGAATATAGGGAGTAGTCATCCCCCCTTACCACCCTTCACCCATTACCCAGTGACATGAAGAATATCTATTTCCTTTCCGATGCACATCTCGGTTCACTCGCTATAGAGCACCGTCGCACACATGAACGCCGCCTTGTACGCTTCTTGGATAGCATTAAGCATAAGGCTGCGGCAGTCTATTTGCTGGGCGATATGTTCGACTTTTGGAATGAATATAAGTATGTTGTTCCTAAAGGTTTTACTCGTTTCCTTGGTAAGATATCAGAATTAACGGATATGGGGGTGGAAGTTCATTTCTTTACTGGTAATCATGACCTCTGGACTTATGGCTATTTAGAAAAGGAGTGTGGCGTTATCCTTCACCGTAAACCGATAACAACTGAGATATACGATAAGGTGTTTTATCTTGCACATGGGGATGGGTTAGGTGACCCCGACCCTATGTTTCGTTTTTTGCGTAAGGTTTTTCATAATCGTTTCTGCCAACGATTACTCAACTTTTTTCACCCTTGGTGGGGAATGCAGTTAGGTTTGAATTGGGCTAAAAGGAGTAGATTGAAGCGTAAGGATGGGAAGGAAGTCCCCTATTTGGGAGAAGACAAGGAGTATCTTGTGCAATACACGAAGGAGTATATGTCCACACATAAAGATATAGACTATTATATTTACGGGCATCGACATATTGAACTCGATCTCACCTTGTCGCGGAAAGCTCGTCTATTGATTCTTGGTGACTGGATATGGCAGTTTACTTACGCTGTTTTCGATGGTGAACACATGTTCCTCGAAGAGTATGTTGAAGGTGAAAGCAAGCCTTAAGAAAAGTAAAAATATCCTATTTGTAAGGACAAAACGGGATTTTTTGAGTATAAAAAGCAAAATTACGCAAAAGAATTTGGAGGTTACGAAACAAAAGTGTAACTTTGCATTGTCTTTAAGAGGAATGGATAATGATTCATTACCGAGATAAGATGATAGTGGCTTTAGCCCTAAAATTTGATTTAAGACATTCATAATATAAAATTAAAACTCAGGTTTGTAGATTAAGTTTAGTCAAAAGAAAGGTAGTTGTCGTGAGACAACTACCTTTCGCTTTTTATGGAGTTTTATCGTTGTTTATTCGTGTCAGAATACAATTATAGGCGTTAATAGGTTTTTTATGAGAACATAAAATCGCCTATAACGCCTATAACTATCTTTGTTACTTCTTCAAGTCTTTAACGAGTTCCTGCGTGTCACGTGCAATGACAATCTCCTCATCGGTAGGAACAAGTACCACCTTAACCTTTGAGTCATCGGTAGAGAGAATCTGTTCCTCACCACGACACATATTGCGTTCTTTGTCAAGTTTAATACCAAGATACTCCATGTCCTGGCAAGCATCCCAACGAAGACCAGTCTGATTCTCACCAACGCCAGCTGTCCAAACGATGATATCAACACCATTCATTGCTGCAGCATAAGCACCAATGTACTTCTTAATACGATAAGTGTACATCTGCAATGCTAAATGAGCCATCTTATCACCTGCGTTGTCAGCGTTCTCAATGTCGCGCATATCAGAACTGATACCTGTAATACCAAGTACACCAGACTCCTTGTTAAGGAAGTCAGCCATCTCCTGTGGCTTCTTTCCGAGCTTCTCCATCAGATAGGTAACTGCAGAAGGGTCGATATCACCAGAACGAGAACCCATCATCAAACCTGCCAATGGAGTCAAGCCCATTGAAGTGTCGATAACCTTACCACCCTTGATAGCTGCGATAGAGGCACCATTACCAATGTGACAAGTGATAATCTTCTGTGTCTTAATGTCAACACCAAGTATCTCGCAAACACGATGTGATACGTAGCGATGACTCGTACCGTGGAAACCATAGCGGCGAACATGGTACTTCTTGTAGAGATCGTAAGGTACTGCGTAGAGGTAAGCGTAGTCTGGCATTGTGCTGTGGAAAGCATTGTCGAATACAACTACCTGTGGAGTGTGAGGCATTAAAGCATCAACAGCACGTAAACCACGCAAGTGACCAGCGTTGTGAACAGGTGCAAGGTCGATAAGACTCTCAATACCTGCCTCTACTTCCTTGGTTACGATGCAGCTCTTCTCAAAGAGGTCGCCACCCTGTACGACACGATGACCAACGGCATCAATCTCATCAAGGCTCTTAAGTGCGCCAAACTCTGGGTCGAGAAGCACCTTGAAAACGAGTGCTACACCCTCCTTGTGGGTTGGAAGGTCAGCCATAATCTGCTTCTTCTCACCATTATCAAGTTTCACCTTGATGAATGCTTCATCGAGTCCGATACGCTCAACACCACCCTGAGCCAATACAGACTCATCTGCCATATCGTACAGTTTGTACTTAATGGAACTACTACCGCAGTTTAAAACTAATATCTTCATATAAAGAATTATTATTTTAGAAGGATGCTATAGGGGTTGTTTTATAAGCGTCTTATTCCTCTTTGCGGATTCCTAAAACGCTTTCAACCCCCCTAAATCATCATTTCCAATTCTACTTTTATTTCTTAGAATCCTGTGCTTGGCAGGCTGTGATAGCTACCATATAATAGATATCATCAACACAACAACCACGAGAAAGATCGTTTACAGGACGTGCAATACCCTGGAGGATTGGGCCAATAGCCTTCGCACCACCAAGGCGTTCAATCAGTTTGTAGCCGATGTTACCAACTTCAAGGTTAGGAACAACAAGTACGTTTGCCTTACCTGCGATGTTAGAACCTGGTGCTTTCTTAGCTGCAACGGCTGGAACCAAAGCAGCATCAGCCTGCAACTCACCATCAACCTTCAGTTCAGGGAACTTCTCCTTGGCAATCTTTGTAGCTTCAACTACCTTATCAATGATATAAACACTCTTACCAGTCTCACGGTCCTTAGCATCCTGTGCAGAGCCCTTTGTTGAGAAGCTCAGCATAGCTACGTATGGATTCTGGAAGCCAGCAACACTCTTTGCTGTCTCTGCAGTGGTATATGCAATCTGTGCCAATTGGTCAGCAGTTGGGTTTGGAGTAACAGCAACGTCGCCCATAACGACAATACCGTTCTCACCATACTGCTCCTCGTGTGTAAGAATCAGCATAGCACCACTCACACAGCTGATACCTGGTGCACACTTAATAATCTGCAAAGCAGGACGAAGTGTGTCGCCAGTTGTAGAGAGGGCACCAGAAATCTGTCCGTCAGCACCTCCTGTCTTAATAATCATGCAACCGAGGTAAAGATTGTTCTTGGTAACCAGTTCGCGAGCTTGCTCTAAGGTCATACCCTTCTTCTGGCGTAATTCAGCCAATTTCTCGGCATATTCTTCGCTCTGTGGGTTATTCTCTGGGTCAACAATGGTAGCCTTGTCAATGTTCTTAAGCCCCCATTCTTCGGCAAGCTTATGGATGTTGGCTGGGTTTCCAATGAGGATCAGATTGGCGATGTCATCAGCTAACACTCTGTCAGCTGCCCTAAGGGTACGCTCCTCTTCTGCCTCGGGGAGCACGATACGCTGCTTATCGGCTTTAGCACGTGCAACGATTTGCTCTAATAAGTCCATATATGTCTTTTAAAATGTAATTATTATAAATTCTGTTTTTGCTATGCAAAGATAGCAAAAGAAAGTTGTAATTCCAAACATAATTATCGTTTTCTCCTATAAAACAGGTTTATACAGGTTGGCAATCATTTTCCATCTACTTTCGTTGTGAGTATCTTCTATATATAATAGGGACAAAGATGTCTTTTTCTTCGTGTTTTTTAGCGATGTGTTGTCGTTCCGCACATATGGTGCTAATGCTTCGCACATGTGGTGCTCATGGTAAACACCAATCGTGCTGAGGGTTAAATGGCTTGTAATATATTATTAGTCTGAGGGCAATTTGTTGTTAGGAAAGGCTTGTACTACCCAAATATGCAAATGAAGTGCTATTGGATAGCAACAAAAACAGCCTACTCTTTGGGAGTCTTGAGTTTTCTGTATATCTTTGTATTATAAACAAAGCAGATAATGTTATGATAAAATTTCATGATGTAAAGACAACCGACCGTGAATTAATACAAAGTTATACGCTATGTGGTGATCGCATGAATTGCGATTTAAGCTTTGCGAATATTATTTCATGGCGTTTCTTATATAATACGCAAATAGCTGAGGTTGACGGCTTTTTAGTGTTCCGTTTTTATACGGGGCACCATCTTGCCTATATGGCTCCAGTGTGGAAATGTAAGTGGGATGAGGCTATGCGTGAGCGTTTTGCAGCTGTTATCAAACAGATGCGAGACGATGCAATAACCTTGGGTCATCCCTTCTTAATGTTGGGTGTTTGTTCTTATATGGTTAGTGTTTTGGAGGAAACTTTCCCAGACACTTTCTTTATAAAGCCCGATCGCGACCATTTTGATTACATCTACACCCGTGAAAAGTTGGCAACATTGTCTGGTAAGAAACTTCAAGGCAAACGAAATCATTGTAATAAGTTCCGTAAGAGCTATCCTAACTATGAGTATCGTCCGCTTACAAAGGAGATGATACCCGAGTGTATCGCTGTAGAAGAGAACTGGAGGGCAGTCACAAAGGAGGATAACGAAGATACGGAAGAACTCTCTGAAGAACTTCGTTCTATGACACGTGTCTTCGATTTGTGGGATGAGATTGGTGCCATTGGTGGTACGATATGGGTTGATGGGAAGTTGATAGCTTTTACTTTCGGCTGTCCTATCACGGATAAGGTGTTCGATGTTTGTGTGGAAAAGGCTGATACTGCCTATGAAGGGGCCTTTTCTATTATCAATCAGGAGTTTGCACAGCATCTTCCAGAGCAGTATGAATATATGAATCGTGAGGAAGACCTTGGTTTAGAAGGACTCCGTTATGCGAAGCTTTCCTATAAACCAGACATTCTTTTAGAAAAGAGTGTTGTCATGGAGAAATATCCTTTGGCGCAGGAGGAAACACAAGAACAGATTAAAGAGGAAACCATTGCTTTGTGGCGTGACACCTTCCATGACGCAGAACCCTTTATTCAACTCTATTTCTCACGTGTCTTTAAACCTGAATATAATATTATCTGTCAGGTCGATCAACATACAGTAGCTGCCCTTCAGGCCCTCCCTTATACAATGAAATATTATAATGAAGAGGTGCATACGGCTTATATTAGTGGTGTGAGTGTACGAGAAGAATACCGTAAGCAGAATATGGGTAACAATCTCATGTCGCAGGCTCACTTCCGTCTTTACCATAAGGATGTTGTCTTTGCATCGTTGATACCTGCTGAGGAATGGCTTTACGATTGGTATAGTCGTTGTGGTTATACACGTAACATTACTTGTACACCGCCTCCAGCTGATGTTGAAAATATGGACTTTTCTACCTTCGATAGTTGGCAACGTGCAAAGGATTGTGTACTTTTACATGACGAAGACGGTTTTGATATTGTCAAGGAAGATTATCGTATATCACAGTCTATTGAGCCAGACGCTTGCGTAGAAACGAAGGATATCCCTGGAATGATTCGTATTATCAATGCTGAAAAGGCTTTGCAACTCTTTGCAAATCGCCATCCAGAGCATACGGAAAACATTCGTGTGTATAATGATTCGGATATCCCAATGAATAATATCTACTTCGAAATCAAGCATGGACACGTAGTCAGAACCAATCATCCTTTGCCTGATACTCATTCATTAACAATCACGGAATTAGCTGATTACATCTTTAAGAATGATAACCTTGAGATGAATTTAATGCTTAACTAAGGTGTTGGGTGATGGTTGTTAAGTGTTGATGATGTGTTAAAGTTTGGCGCATCTGAGGGAACATGTTGGTTAAATGGGTGTTGGGTGATGGTTGTTGGTTGTTAAGTGTTGGGTGTTGATGAATACTATATTGGGTGTTGAATGTTAGGTGTTGATGATGTGTTAAAGTTTGGCGCATCTGAGGGAACATGTTGGTTAGATGGGTGTTGGGTGATGGTTGTTGGTTGTTAAGTGTTGGTTGTTGATGAATACTATATTGGGTGTTGAATGTTAGGTGTTGATGATGTGTTAAAGTTTGGCGCATCTGAGGGAACATGTTTGTTAAAAGGGTGTTGGATGATGGATGTTGGTTGTTAAGTGTTAGGTGTTGATGAATACTATATTAGGTGTTAAATGTTAGATGTTGATGATGTGTTAAAGTTTGGCGCATCTGAGGGAACATGTTTGTAAATAAATTGGGTGTTAATGGATAGCAAGCTTATGACTATACATTAACACCCAAATTTTATACCCCTTAGTGGTATTCATCAACACTCAACACCTAACCCCCAACACTTATCACCCTTTATAGGTATTCATCAACATCTAACACCCAACACCCATCACCCCTTACGCTGTTACAATCTCTTTCGTCAAGATACTTTCCAATTGTTCGGCAGAAAGGCGGAGTTGGAACTCGCCACGTAGGGCAACACTGATACGGCCTGTTTCCTCTGATACGATGATAGCCAAGGCATCAGAGTCTTGAGAGATACCCATTGCAGCACGGTGTCGCAAACCAAGTTCCTTTGGAATATCTTGCTTGTGGCTCACGGGAAGAATACAACCAGCAGCCTTGATACGACGTTTAGAGATAACCATCGCACCGTCATGGAGTGGAGAATTCTTAAAGAAGATGTTTTCAATGAGACGTTGATCAATGCGAGCATCAATCAAGTCGCCTGTCTCCACAATGTCTTCTAACTTCACACCACGCTCAATAACAATCAATGCACCTACCTTTCCACGGCTCATACTCATACAAGCCATAACGATAGGCATGATAGTTTCCTTGTCAACTTCTTCTTTGCCCCCCCTCTTGGTGAACAACTTCATAATGTTATTTATCTTTCTGTGTGCACCAAGACTATAAAGGAAGTGGCGTATGTCTTCTTGGAAGAGGATAATCAGACCGATGACTCCCACCGAAACGAGTTTGTCCATGATACTACCTAAGAGGCGCATCTCCAACACTTGACTCACAATGAGCCACACGATAACGAATACCATAATACCGATAAAGATGTTCAGTGAGCGTGACTCCTTCATCAATCGGTAAATATAGTAGAGCATCAGTGCTACCAGCACGATGTCGATTACATCTTTTATTCCAAATGGGAAAAACATAATAGTAAAGCAACTCCCTGTTTCACAATCGCGACTTCTGATAGTATGTTGAGTCGGTATGCTAATATTGGGTGAAGTATGGGTTATCTATTGGTTTATAAATAATGTGTTAAATAACGCTTATTGCTCTGCTTTTTGGCGCATTGCTTCAACGATTTTCACCGCTTCAACAGCTGGACGAACGTCGTGAACACGGAGGATGTTGGCTCCTTTCATGAGGGCGATAGTGTTCAGGACCGTTGTACCATTAAGACTTTCATTTGCTGTTATGCCCAAAAGCTGATGAATCATACGTTTGCGGCTGATGCCAACGAGTAGGGGAAGTTCCATTACCTGCAGTCGTTCCATCACACTCAACAATGTATAATTACCGTCTACGGCTCCTTTGCCAAAGCCAAAGCCTGGGTCGAGGATAATATCTTTCTGTCCTAAGGCACGCAACTCTTGTACTTCACGTGAGAAATTGATGAGCATATCGTGTAGATTGGCTGCCGTAGACATTAATATATAAGGTGTACCTAATTCGGCGACAGTAGGGAACATCTCTGGGTCTTTACCTTCTTCAACATCGTTGATAATATCGGCTCCAAACTCTTCAACGGTGCGGCGAGCTATTGAAGCATGGAAGGTATCAATAGAGATGATGGCTTCTGGCTCTGCTTCTCGGATGATAGGGAGGGCAAAAGCTAATCGATTCATCTCCTCTTCGGCACTGACAGGGTCACTGTCGGGACGAGTAGAGCAAGCGCCAACGTCAATAATCTTTGCCCCTTCAGCCACAATCTCATGCGCACGTTGGCGAATAGCCTCCTCTGTCTGTACCCGACTGCCGGCAAAGAAAGAGTCTGGTGTCACGTTCATGATACCCATAACGAGCGGATGACTCAAGTCAAGGAGCTGTCCCCTTACGTTGATAGTATAGTTAACGGGCTTCACGTCTGCCCCAAGGTTCATATTTTCCATATCCGCAAAGGTAATGCAAAAGTAGCATATACGTGAATTTTGAATTAAGAAATTTGATATGGTGGGGGAGACAGGGTAATCTTAAGACAGGGTAACAGGGGAGTAGGGGATGTGTTGAGACAAAGTAACAGAAGAACAAAAGATTAGTAATAACATGGAATGGGACGTTATTTGTATAGAAAATTTAGCCTTATTGTGTTGCAGCTTAGTGGGTATTTCGATATGATTAACAGGTAAGATACGAATTATTTTCATGAAAAAAAATATTTCTTTTCATGAAGAAAAATATTTCTTGTCGTGAAAATAATTCTTTTTTTTCATGAAAATAATACGTGTTCGTTGCTCTCCTGTTATTGAGGAAGCAGTTGTTAGGTAGTTAGTATACCATGTTAATAATGTGAATTAACCCTTGATAATTAGATGTAAACATATTGTTGTAGACGAAACTGAACTTATTTGTGGTTATAGTCTATCATTCTGACAGAGGTTTTAAGTAGTCAAAAAACTTTGATTTTACAAATTCTCTGTAGTGGTACATGACTCCCTCATAGTTATTTTCTTCGCTATGTCTGGCACTGGGGTGATAAGAGCATAGAATAACGGTAGTGGTTTTTGCCTCTTTATTAAAATGTACACATAAACTTTTATGTCCATCAAATTCGTGAATCTCCTCGGCAGGATACATTTCTCTGACCGTAGCATATATTTTAGAATTAGTGCAAACAATGATGTTTGGCTTGAGTATTTCAACCTCTTTCTTTAGAAGATGTCCGTAAGTGTGAAGGTGGTGTCCCAGTACCTTTGTTGCTAATTTTGTGCTACCAGGTTGTTTTTTACATTCAACAAAAGCAAAAGGTTGTGTGTTGAAAAACTCTTTCTGTTTATCAAAGTGCATCTTTATTTCTGGCAGCCACCACTGTTCTTCCTCATCTCTGTTTACCTTAGAAAGTCCCCAATGTAGATTAGCTATGCGACATAGGAATTGAATTTCTAAATTGCGGTTCTTGCTTTTTAGTTTACGTTTGTCTTCAGAGTCTTCTTGCATATCCTTAAGCCAGAAACGAGTATCATCATTTGTTTTTGAAGGTTGGTCTTTTAGTAAGAATAGAATACGTCTATCAGATTTCTCCCAGCTATTGTATAGTTCCTCCTTTGACACGTTATTTTTCCACATAATCCCATCACATGTAAAGATTGGTTCTCTATTTGTGTCAAGTAAAGGGGCTTCTTCCTTTTCTTTAAGTTCTGCTTTCCATTTAGGGAAAACTTCTTTGTCAAGGCGTAGGTTATAGTCTTCCATTTTGTATAGGTTTATTAATCTGTTTAAATGTTTATCTCTGTGATAATTGAATGCTCTTTATATGCTCTATCTAATATGTACTGTTGGTGAAATCTTCTGTTAAATCAAATCTTGCTGTCACTGCTATCACATGAAATTATTACTTAACTCATTAGTTTACAGAAGGGTTAAGTGAAATGTTAAAAGTGACAGCAAATTAAAACAAAACTATTCTTGTAAGATACTTAATAGCTTCTCTATCTTTAGAAAGTCTTTAGCACTCTATATATAGGAAGAATAAAAAATAGGATATGCCAGTCACCTGACACATCCTATATTATATAATGTTTAATGATAGTCTGTCTGTTGACAGGCAGGACTTAGGCGTTTACACGACCCAAGTAGCTACCATCGCGAGTGTCAATCTGGATAACCTCACCCTCGTTGATGAAGAGAGGAACGCGAACAACAGCACCAGTCTCAAGCGTAGCAGGCTTTGTTGCGTTTGTTGCAGTGTTACCCTTTACACCTGGCTCGCTGTGTGTAATTGTCAAAGTAGTCTTAACAGGCATCTCAGCGAGGAGGATTGTACCATCAGAAGTATCTGTAACAACTTCTACAACGTCACCTTCCTTCATGTAGTCAGAACCAGTGATTTGGTGCTTAGAGATAGGAATCTGCTCGAAAGTCTCCTGATTCATGAAGATGTAACCAGTTGAATCCTCATAGAGGTACTGATAAGGACGACGCTCAACACGAACATCCTCAAGCTTGAAACCAACCTGGAAGGTACGCTCAAGCACACGGCCGTCAGCAACATTCTTCAACTTTGTGATCATAACGGTGTTACCCTTGCCTGGCTTACGGTGCTGGAAGTCGATGCAAGTCCAAATTTTACCATCAAGACGAATACATGTTCCAATCTTGATTTCCTGTGAATTAATCATAATCTGTTAATATCTAATTTATTATTTTTATACGTTGATATCTCACTAATGCGGTGCAAAGTTACAGAAAATATGGAAAAAAACATAAATAAAGGGCGTAAAAATCATTGTTTTCTTGGTTAATTCAAAAAGATTAAGTAATTTTGCAGTCCATAATGGCAGGTTTTATCCTGTTGCTCTTATAATTTGCATAATAACAATAAAATAGGATAAGAAAATGAAAAGAACATTTCAGCCGCACAACCGTCGTCGTGTAAACAAGCACGGTTTCCGCGAGAGAATGGCAACAAAAAACGGCCGTCGTGTATTGGCTGCTCGTCGTGCCAAGGGTCGTAAGAAGTTAACTGTTTCTGACGAACATCACGGAAAGTAAAAAGTACGCTGTTTCCCTTAGAGGGAATTAGTGCGAAAACGGAAAGAAGTAGAGACTATTCTTTGCTTCTTTCCGTTTTTTTATCTACCTTTGCCAAGTATAATGTTTAGTTGACGGGTTGACGAGTTGACTGGTTGACAAGTTATATGCTAATATTAGGAGTTGACAGGTTAACAGGTTAACAAGTTGACAAATTAGAAGAAAAATAAACAAGTTGAATGACAGCAAGAGAATTCTTCCATAAATTTAATAGCACATATATCTGGGGTAATATCCTGGCTATTGTTATTCTTGTGTCGATGCTGTGTATAGGAGTTAGGTTTGGACTTGACTACTACACGCTCCATGGTGAGTCTATCGTTGTGCCAAATGTGATTCATAAGCAGTATGATGAGGCTGTAGATATTATGGATAAGGTCGGACTGACGATTGAGGTGACGGATACAGGATATGTGAAGGAGCTTCCTCCAGACTGTATTCTTGAGCAGTCACCAGTTGGTGGTAAGCGTATTAAATCTACTCACGTGGTTTATGTAACCATCAATGCGGCAAGTGCTCCATCACTTGTAATCCCTGATATTATTGACAATAACTCACTTCGTGAGGCGCAGGCACAGTTGCTCTCTATGGGTTTCAAGGTGGGTGAACCTGAATATATACCAGGAGAGAAAGACTGGATTTATGGTATCTTAGTAAATGGTAAGCATGTTCAAGCAGGCGACCGTGTTCCATCAGATGCTGTGATTGTGTTGCAGGTGGGTGATGGTACGCGTCAGATTTCTGATACATCAGGTTTGAAGGAGCCTGAATATGAAGAAGTAGAAGTCGTAGAGAAGGTTCCTAAGTACGATGAGGTTGAGGAATATGTGGAAGTACCAGTTGACGAGAATGGCAACGAGATAAAAGATGGACATGGAAAGACGAACGCTGGTAGTTCGGGTTCTTCTTCACAGTCGGGCTTGCCTGCTGATCCATCTTCGGTTAGACCAAAAGAATAAAGTGCAATGATGACAGAAGAAGAGACGATATTTGACGATGAACTTAACGACGACTTCCTTCCCACTGCGTCTAACGAGGGGGGAGAGGGAGAGTTGTATGAGCACTTCCGTGTCATTGTTGATAAAGGTCAGGAGCCAGTTCGTATTGATAAGTTCCTCTTTGAACGAATGCAGCACTCCAGTCGTAATCGTATTCAGAAGGCTGCTGATGCGGGCTATATCCATGTGAATAATGCGCCAGTGAAAAGTAATTATAAGGTGCGTCCAGAGGATGTTATTACCTTGATGCTCGACCGCCCGAAGCATGACAATACGATAGAAGCTGAGGATATACCTTTAGATGTTGTCTATGAAGACGATGTTCTGATGGTTGTCAATAAGCCCGCGGGTCTTGTTGTACATCCAGGAGCAGGTAATTTTCATGGTACACTGATTAATGCTATTGCTTGGCACTTGAAAGATATGCCTTCCTTTGATCCTAATGACCCAGAGGTTGGGTTGGTACATAGAATAGATAAGGATACGAGTGGGCTCTTGGTGATTGCGAAAACACCTGATGCTAAAACGGCATTGGGTAAGCAATTCTTCAATAAGACAACCCATCGCAGCTATAATGCTATCGTTTGGGGGAACATGACCGAAGATGAAGGGCGCATCGAAGGGAACATTGCACGTGATCCGAAAGACAGATTACGCATGACGGTATTCCCTCCAGACTCAGAGATTGGTAAGCCTGCAGTTACACACTATCGTGTCATTGAACGTTTCGGTTATACAACACTCATTGAATGTATCCTTGAGACAGGGCGTACTCATCAGATTCGTGCACACATGAAACATATTGGACACCCTTTGTTTGGTGATGAGCGTTATGGTGGAACAGAGATTCTGCGTGGTCAGCGGTCAAGTACTTACAAGGCTTTTATCCGTAATTGTCTTGCACTCTGCAACCGTCAAGCACTTCATGCACGAACTTTAGGCTTTGTTCATCCCGTTACAGGTGAGCAGATGGACTTTACCAGTGAACTGCCTGCCGATCTTTCTGCACTGATTGAAAAGTGGAGAGGTTTTGTAAATGGACGAGCTGATGAGGTTGTCAGCTAATAAGTTGGCAAGGGAATGAGCTGACAAGGCACTTGATTATTGGTGCTAAGGTTTGTTGGAAAAGTAGTACATTCAAATAAAAAGAAATAAATAATATCCCGCATAAGCCTCCGAAGACATTTAAAAGATAGCTCTTAGTGAGGGAGATAAGGGAATAAAACATAAAAAAGACACAATGAAAGATTCAAAGCGTACAATCGCTATCGTCTGTGGTGGCGATTCTTCAGAACATGATGTTTCTATGCGTTCAGGACAGGGATTATACTCTTTCTTTGACAAGGAGCGTTACAATATATATATAGTTGATGTAAAGGGTATCGATTGGAATGTAGAATTGCCTGATGGTAGTTTGGCACCAATTGATAAGAATGACTTCTCATTTGTCATAAACGGTGAGCGTGTAGAATTCGATTATGCTTATATTACAATCCATGGTCAGCCTGGTGAGAACGGTGTGATGCAAGGTTACTTTGATCTTATCCAACTACCATACTCAACAGGCGGCGTGTTGGTTGAGGCATTGACCTTTGATAAGTATGTTCTTAACAACTATCTGCGTGGCTTTGGAATCAAGGTTGCTGATAGTATTCTGCTTCGTCGTGGTGAAGAATATGATGAAGCTGAGATTGAAAAGCGACTTGGCATGCCTTGCTTTGTGAAGCCAGCGGCTGATGGTAGTAGCTTTGGTGTATCAAAGGTGAAGAATATTGATCAGCTTGCACCAGCTCTTCGTGTTGCTTTTATGCAGAGCGATGAGGTTATGATTGAGGCTTTCATGGACGGTATGGAAATCTCTCAGGGTGTTTATAAGACAAAGGATAAGGCGGTTGTCTTCCCAGCTACTGAGGTTGTGACAAGCAATGAGTTCTTTGACTATAACGCTAAGTACAATGGTCAGGTAGAGGAGATTACACCTGCTCGTATGTCAGATGAGACCGCTAAGCGTGTTGCAGCTGAGACAAGTCGTATCTATGATATTCTGCATGCTAATGGTATCATTCGTATCGACTATATTATCTCAAAGGATAAGGATGGTAAGGATGTTATCAATATGCTTGAAATCAATACCACACCAGGTATGACCGTCACCAGCTTTATTCCACAGCAGGTCCGTGCAGCAGGCTTAGATATTAAGAACGTTCTGAGTGATATTGTTGAGAATCAATTTAAGTAAACTGACAGAATAAGTCTTTCGGAAAAGTAAAAGAGGGTATCAGAATAGCCATCGTTTTTATGACAGGCTTCTGATACCCTCTCTTTTTATGTTTGTTCGCTGGTTATTTGCGAACTATTGTTATTATCTTCTGCGAGTAGTTGCTGGACGCTTACCAACTGGACGTTTGCCAACAGGCTTCTTACCAACATTCTTCTTTGCTGCTGGGCGATTACCAACTGTTCTCTTATTAGAAGACTGAGCGTTAGAGGTCTGCTTGGTTGTAACAGGCTCTTCGTGTACAATTCTTTCAGGCATCTTATTCTCTGGACGAGCAAAACCATCTTTCTCAGCACGCTTACTCATAGTCTTGATACGCTTGTCGAGGTCAGGGTGTGATGAGAACATACGCTGCCACTTGCTATCTTTTTGGACGCCAGCATCCTCTTCTAACTTCTTGAGACGCTCGAATGCAAGTGCCATAGCCCAAGGGTTCTTACCATTCTTCTTGAGGAACTCATAACCATAGCCATCAGCCTTGCTCTCCTGCTTCTGTGAGTAGGTGGCGTTGAGGAGTGACTCTCCAAGGCTACCGAGCTGTGACTCGCTTAGTGCAGCAGCAGCTCCATTGGTTGATGCTATTCCATCTTTCAAAGCAGAGGTTAGCAATGCGGTACGGAAGCCTTTCTTAGAGTCCTTATGTGCAACGTGTCCAAGTTCATGTCCGATAACACCTAATAGCTCTTCATCAGTCATTGCATCCATCAGAGAAGAGAACACACGTACGCTACCATCTGGGCAAGCGAAAGCGTTTACGTCAGTAACATAATATACTTTAAAGTTCAATGGAATACCTTCAACCGATGTCAGTCCCTGGGTGAGTCTGTTCAGACGCTTTGTGTAAGGACTTTTTGCATCACAAACATGGTTGTGCTCATCCATCCACGCAATATACTCTTTTACGTATTTTGCCATGTCGGCATCTGTTAATGTGGCTGCTTTAAGAACTTTTGTGGCACCTCCTGCAGCTTTACCAATATTGAACTGAGCCTTCATTGGCAAGGTTCCTAAGAGGAGGAAGGCACTCATACATACGCCGTAGATACTTTTTCTCATAAGAAATTGTTTTATTAATGATAACTTTCACTTGCAAATTTATATATAATTTTTTAAATATTCAAGACTAATTACCCTTTTCTATTATTAGTAATTAGTATTTTAATGTCCCCTCTTACTATTAATAATAACGGCAATAAGTAATCTGATATACCATCTTTGGTTGTTGTATTGAGGCTTAGCACTGATTGTGTTGGCGCTTAGCACCAATGGTGCGAAGTACTCAATACTATGCTATAGATACTTAGAAAGGCTATTATTTGGGTTAAAAGCGATGTTAACTTCTATAAGGTAATACTATTCTCATAAATCTTACTCGGTAGAAATCTTCATCAATGAAAGTAGAAATCTTTATCAATAAAAATAGAAATGTTCATCAATAAAAAAGGACAACCCGATTGGATTGTCCTTGTATGTTTGAATCTTCCTTTATTAGTTTCGATTGTTTCCGAGGAAACGGAGGAGATAAAGGAAGAGGTTGATAAAGTCAAGATAAAGACTCAATGAACCAAGAAGTGCAACCTTCTGTGCTCCCTCTCCTGCATCTGGTGCCATTCGTAAGTTTTGTTTAATCTTCTGTGCATCCCAAGCTGTAAGACCTGTGAAGACAAGAACACCTATGCCACTAACAATCAAGTCGAACATTGTACTCTTTAAGAAGATGTTTACCAATCCTGCGATGATAAGACCAATCAGTGCCATAAAGAGTATACCGCCCATCTTGGTTAAATCCTTCTTTGTTGTAGAACCTATCAAAGCCATAGTTCCGAAAGTTCCTGCTGTAATAAAGAAGGTTTTAGCGATGGCTGCTGAAGAAAAGGCAGCGAAAATCCAACCTAATGTCAGTCCGTTGAGAGCAGCAAAGGCAATGAACCATACTGTTGCAGCAACGAGTGACAGTCTATCGATGCGTGAAGAAAGGTACCATACAATACCTACTTCAACCAAACCTGCCACAAGTAATGGACCGCGTCCCATATAGAGGAGTTGGATGAGAGCAGGAGAATTACCAGCACCATAGGCAATAACGCCAGTGATAGCAAGTGCCATAGCCATCCATACATATACCTTACGCATCAGTGATGGAAATACACGTGACATTTCTAAGTCGCGCTCTTGGCTACTTGTCACGTTTGTGAAATTGTCAAAATTCATATTCATAATCTTTCTTTGTTTGTTATCTGTTCTCTATTGCCACCATACTTTTGGCTCTGTGGCATAACTGTTTTATATTTGTTTGTTATGCAAATGCTATGCCATTTAATTGCAAATATAAAGGAAAGATTGGACACTAACAAATATAAAGTTGATTTTTGATTAATTTTATAATATTTAATTGGAGATAAACCCTTGTCTGATTTTTATATGCTTTATGCATGATAATTGGTATATTAATACTTTATTTTGCGTTTTCTTGTATTTTTATTTGCATAAATAGAAATATTTGCATACTTTTGCAAGCGAATCAGAATATATATACAGTTATGAAGGTAAAAAACAGTAGACTTGAAGCATTGAAGATGTTAATTTCAAGTATGGAACTTAGTTCCCAAGAAGAAGTATTAAAGGAATTAGAGAAAGAAGGATTCAAACTGACTCAGGCAACATTGAGTCGTGATCTCAAGCAGTTGAAAGTGGCAAAGGCTGCTTCTATGAACGGAAAGTATGTATATGTTCTGCCAAATGAGACAATGTATCGTCGTGTGACGACTCCTCGTAAAGCAACGGAGATGATGCAGCGAAGTGGGTATATCTCGGTAAATATCTCGGGGCAGTTGGCTATTGTTAAGACACGTCCAGGTTATGCCAGTGCGCTTGCATACGACATTGATAACTCTGATTCACATTATATATTAGGTTCAATTGCGGGCGATGATACTATCTTCATTGCGCTTCGTGAGGGTGCTTCGCGTGGTCAAGTGTTAGAGGCATTGTCGTATGTAATTCCTGAGATTGGATAGGAATCGTGCGTACTTACATCAAGTATCGACTTTTGATATTAATATATAAGGTGTAAGTCTTTAAAAAACTCGTTTTATAAATTCTATAGAAGTGGATTTATGAAACGAGTTTTTTGTATGTTTTATTCCCAATGTTTCCTTTTCTTTGTAGAATAAGTTATTTGTAATTATTGCTATCTAGTCATCCCTTAAAAACTATATTTCAGCATAAAGCCTGTACTAACAAGCTCTATGCTGATTCTTTTTATAAGGTCCAAAAGAACTCTCATAGCTCTTTTGAAGTTATATGCTGCCGCAGCTAATAA